>Ga0209039_10003815_pt1 | contig 11506 bp, 10 predicted proteins | sample BogFormECP12_OM1_FD_188238 | JGI IMG/M metagenome (GOLD analysis project Ga0209039, IMG submission 188238) | Bog forest soil microbial communities from Calvert Island, British Columbia, Canada - ECP12_OM1 (SPAdes) (version 2) | ecosystem: Environmental > Aquatic > Freshwater > Wetlands > Bog ... | reverse complement strand
TGCGGAAAATCATTTCCGACGGACTCCAACCTGCCCGGAAGGTGGAAATCTCGCGGCATTATCTGTTTCGCATGGGAGTGATCGTGTGGAAGTCAGCGGTGACCTCAGGGGCTAAGGCCCAGATCCCGTGAAGCGTTCGGCGGCACGGCTGAAGCCGTGATCTGCCCGAAACCCTACTGTCGAAGCCAGCCCCCCACCTACCGCACGACCAGCACTTCCCTAATATTGTCGCGGGCCAGGAAGAACTTGATGGAGGCGAAGTCGCGGAACAGGGTTTCGATGTGGCGGTTGTTGAAGACGCGCTGCAGCCGGAATCCCTCGTTGATCGCGGTATGAATGGCGCCCGTGGGGCCGCGGCGTGCCTCCCGGCGCAGCACGATGCGCTGGGTTTCGAGCATGTCTTTCCCGATGATATGGAAGCGGAAACAGGGCGAGTCCGGCCCCGCATCCTTGGTGTGAAAGAACGCGAGCAGCATGCCGCCGGGCTTGAGCACCGACCACAGGCGTCCCATGACCGGGCGCACCAGGCTTTCGTCGAGATAATCGGGCAGGTTCCAGCACAGCACGACGTCGAAGTGCGCCGCGGGATACAGCAGGTTGTCGGCCAGGAACTGCCGGCTGTCGAGAACGATCTTGCCCTCTTCGTCTTTGGTTATGAGGCTGGGTTCGGTGGAGGCGACCAGAAGATCCTCGCTGTAAATCTTGTGGCCGCGCTCGGTGAAGAAGCGGATGTTGGCAGGCGACGTAGAGCCGAGATCAAGCACGCACAAAGGAGTTTCGGAGTCCCAGAGGCGCGAGAGTTCGCCCAGCCCGCTCGAGCGGCGAGTCAGTGGGGCGGCTGGCGGTGTCGCCGCCTCCGTCCCGTGCGATGAACCGCGAAAGAGCTTCATGAAGTTCTGCGCCGTTGACGCCATCACTTTAACTTACCGGGCCGGGAAGAAAGAGCTACTTTCCAGCCGCCTTGTCTGCCTTCCCCTGAATATCAACTTTGCCCTTGAGGTAGGCTCCTTCCTCAATGGAAATCCGCTGCGTGGTGATGTCCCCGGTGACCACGGCCGACTTCCTCAGTTCAACGCGGTCGGTGGCCAGCACGTTGCCTTCGAGCTTGCCTTGCACCACAATCACCTTGGATTCCACGGAGGCTTTCACCTGACCGTTGGGCCCGACGGTGAGGCTGTTGTTTTTCAGGGCGATGCTGCCTTCGACCTGACCGTCCACGTAAAGATCCTCGCTGCCTGACAACTCGCCTTTGATGACCACGGACTTGCCGATCTGCGCCAAATCGCCCGACAACGGAGCACTCATGATGTTCTCCTTTAGAAACGGGATACTGCACGACCAAGAAACTGGGAAGGCAGGTACCGGACGGCAGTGTCGCTTCCACGACTATACCCAACCCCGCGCGCAGGCGGCAAGGGACGATTGCGGCACCTCATGTGATAAACCAAGCAAGTACGGGTCTTCCGCTTCGGGCCAGCTTCGGGACGATGCGCCCCTCCAGGGGGATTGTTACACTAATCCTAGAATGCACGGCACGAAGCAGAAGCGGGGCGTGCCACTCCTGGCGGCAAGTGCGCTTCTTTTGTTGACGGCGGCCAGGGCTGCGGCTCAGGCGCCGAAGCCTCCCGAGATGCCTCCCGGCGAACTGGTGCGGCTGGTGGTTGCGAATGAGGTCGCGGCCGCGAACAACCCTTCCATCAAGCACATGTTCCGGGCCCGCAAGCAGACTCCCAAGGGAGCGCAGACCCGGCTGTACGTCGAGACCAAAGACGCTATGGCGGGGATGTTGATCGCCATTAACGATGAGCCGCTGACGGCGCAGCAACGGCAAGGCGAGATGAACCATCTGGCGTGGTTGATGGGAAATCCCGACCAACTTCGCAAGAAGCAGGCACAGGAGAAGAAAGATGCGGACCAGACTCTCGAGATCGTGAAAGCGTTGCCCGACGCTTTCCGGTACGTGTATGCGGACACGGGAAACGGTGCGCCGGGGGCGAGCGGGAGCGGCAGCAATTTGGTGCGGCTGAACTTTACCCCCAACCCTGCTTTCTCTCCGCCTTCGCACGTGGAGCAGGTGCTTGAGGGAATGGAGGGATTCCTCCTGATTGATACGCGGCGGATGCGCATCGCCAGGATCGACGGCACCTTGTTCAGGGATGTCACCTTCGCCTGGGGGATTCTCGGCCGCCTCGACAAGGGCGGGCACTTCCGGGTGCGGCAGGGCGACCTGGGCGACGGCACCTGGGATATCAAAGAGATGGACCTGAACATCACGGGCAAGATACTGCTGTTCAAGACTCTCAGCATGGTGTCGGATGAAGTGTTCAGCGATTTCCAGCGAGTCCCCGACAACCTGACGTTTGCGCAGGGCGTGGAGCTACTGAAGGCGGAAGAGCAGAAGCTGGCGCAGCACAGCAATGGGCTCGAATCGTCCCGCAGGTGAAATCACTTCCGGGGATGGGAGGTTGCCCGAGGTCACGCGCGCAGCGTTTCCTTGCGAACGGTGAGCTTCTCAATCAGATCTGGCTTAATGCGGTAGCCGGTGCCCGGCTGGTCGCTGATGGCGATCATCCCCTGGGGCGATACTTCCACCTCCGGGTCGATGATGTCTTCCTTCCAATAGCGCTTCGAGGCGGAAACGTCGCCGGGCAGGCTGAAGTTTTCGAGCGTGGAGAGCGCGATGTTGTGGGCGCGTCCGACGCCGGTTTCGAGCATGCCGCCGCACCAGACCGGGATCTTGTGGGACTGGCAGACATCGTTGACGCTTAAGGCTTCGCTGAATCCGCCGACGCGGCCGACTTTGATGTTGACGATGCGGCAGGCGCCGGTCTCGGCGGCGAAGGCGGCGCTGCGTGCGCTGACGATGGACTCATCCAGACAGATCGCGGTGCGCAGTGCCTTCTGCAGCCGCGCGTGATAGTAAATATCGTCATTCCAAAGCGGCTGCTCGATCATGAGCAGATTGAACTGGTCGAACTTGCGCAGGTGTTCAACCTGGTCGAGCGTGTAGGCGGAATTCGCGTCGCAGCTCAGCGTGATATCTGCCCAGCGCGAGCGGATGCGTTCCAGCACGTTAATGTCCCATCCGGGCTTGACTTTGATCTTGATGCGGCGGTAGCCGGCGGCGAGTTCCGTCTGGATTTTCTCGAGCAGTTGCTCAACCGAATCCTGGATGCCGATGGAAACCCCGCAGGGAACGTGGCGGCGTGCGCCGCCCAGCAATTCCCAGAGCGGCTGCCGCTTCCCGATGGCCTCGGCCTCCCACAGCGCGTTTTCCAGCGCGGCCTTGGCCATACGATGGGCGCGCACCTTGGCCAGAACAGCCGGGCACTCGCGCGCCGATTCGACGTTCCGCCCAAGAAGCGCGGGGATCAGGTACTTGGTCAAGGTGGGCCATGCGCTCTCGATCCATTCGCTGCTGTAAAACGGATCTTCTCCGGCCACGCACTCGCCCCATCCCTCTACGCCCTCGCAATGCACGGTGACCAGAAGAATGCGGCGGCTGTAGGTACGGCCAAAGCTCGTCTCGAAGAAGTGGACAAGCGGCATGTGAATTTCGCGGAGGGTGATGGCTTCAATCTTCATGTTTCAAAGTTTCAAGGTTTCAGAGTTTCAAAGTTCCAAGGGTGCAAAGTTTCAAGGTCACAAAGTTTCTCAGGGGTTTCACCTTGAAACCTTGAAACTCTGAAACCTGAACGCTAACCTTCTGCAGCGTACGACCACTTTTCATCCCAGTGAGCGAGCAGGAATTTGCCGTTGCCTTCGGCATCGCGCTCGTAACCGAGCACCGCCAGTTCCTGGGAAAACGCGCGCAGAAATTGTTCGCGATTCCGCTCCTGCACCTGCTGAGCTTTAGCGCGAGTTTCAGCTGCTGCCTTCCAGGCATAGATTTGCACCGGAACGTCGATGTCGCATTCGGCTCGGAAGGGCGGGTTCTTCCCTGTCCCCAGCATGGTTTCGACCCGCTTCGACTTGAGCCACCATTCGGCGATCAGGCGGTCGCTGGGTAATCCGCCCTGCAAAGGCGACGACGTGATGCCGTATTGATTGATGTTGTAGCGACGCGCGATGGCGCCCAGTCTTTCGATGTTGAGATACGCGTTCTTGATTTCCAGCGGATCGAAGGTCCACTCAATCAACTCGATCCCGCGGGCGAGAGCGTCTTCGCGCTGGAGAAGCTTCAGACGCCGGCCGAGGCCGGCGTTGCGGTGCGTCTTGCGGACGGCCAGCATATGCGAGTGCAGGTAGACGTGGCCGCTGCGCGTTCCCGGGAGCGAAAGCGCGAAGCCGACCATTTCCCGGCCGTCGAAAGCGCCCATGACCTGGCCGCCGACTTTATCGGCCACCACAAACATGCGCAGCGGCACCAGTTCTGCGTCGCTGAAATTCCAGACTTCTTTTTGCAGGGCGACGCAGGCCCGCAATTCCTCAAGGCTGTGACAGCGGCGAAGGACGATGGAATCGGTTGTCACGCTCGTCCCTCCCGCTTCTCCTGCGCTTTGGCCTGCTGCCAGAGAGATTCGAGTTCTTCCATAGGAGCCTGATCGGCCGACCGGCCACTCTCGCGCAAGCGGTCTTCCATCCACTGAAAACGCCGCTTGAACTTGCGATTGGTCTTGCGCAATGCGGACTCCGGATCAACCGACAGGTAACGCGCGATGTTGACCAGCACGAAAAACAAGTCGCCGACTTCTTCCTCCAGCCGGGTCTGCAACTGCTCAGGGACTACGATTCGTCCCGAGCCAGCGACACCGCGCCCCTGCGGCCGCGGCCCGGGCGCGGGAAACTCTTTGAGATGCTCGCGGAGTTCGTTCGTTTCCTCGTGGAGCTTGTCGAACAGTCCATCCACGTTGGGCCAATCGAATCCCGCCTGCGCGGCGCGGGAGCTGAGCTTGTGAGCCTCCAGCAGTGACGGCATAGCGGAGGAGACTCCGGCGAGGATGGAGTGTTTCTCGCCCGGCGCGCATTCTCCTCCTGCTTTTTCACCTGCGCCGCTCTGACGCATCTTTTTCTCCTCGACCTTCAGCGCATCCCAGTTGCGCTTCACTTCGGCGGCGGTCTCGGCCTTTACGTCCCCGAATACGTGCGGATGGCGGTTGATGAGCTTGGTAGAGAGGCGGTCGATGACATCGTCAATGGAAAACGACGCCTGTTCTTTGGCCATTTCCGCATAGAAAAGCACCTGCAGAAGCAGGTCCCCGAGTTCGCCCGCAAGTTCCGGCCAGTCGCGATTGTCAATGGCCTCGAGGACTTCGTAAGTCTCCTCTAGCGTGTAGGGCTTGATGGAATCGAAGGTCTGTTCGCGGTCCCAGGGACAACCGCCGGGGGCGCGCAGGCGCTCCATGATGGCAACCGCCTGTTCGAAGCGTTCTCCTGTGGTGGCCATTCGGCAACCACTGTAAATGACGGCGGATGGCAGTGGCAATGCGTGGATACACTAACGGCGCTGCATCTCTGGAATATCGTCAGTTGCAGGTGCCGCCTCGGGCATGGCCGGCAAAGGGTTACTTCCGTTACCATCCAGAAAGAGGGCTCGGAATTCGGCCAGTTACCAGATGGGACTGCCGTTACCTGTTTCCTGCGCCGTGTGCGAGGCAAACTTAGATGGGCGGCGTGTGCAAGGAGCCTGCTCGGGAGCGTGCCCTCCCCACAGCATATCCTTCCGCCTGCTTAAGAAACACAACAGATGAGCACCGCAGTTAAACCTCGTCCACCCTTGGAAGGCCAGCACTTCCAGGTGGTGGTGATTGGTGGCGGCATCAACGGAGTTGCCGTTGCCCGGGAGTGCGCCCGAGCCGGCAAACGCACGTTGCTGGTGGAACAAAACGATTTCGCTTCCGGCGTCACCAGCCGCTCCACTCGGATCATTCACGGCGGCCTCCGTTACCTGGAATATGGGGAACTGGACCTGGTGCGCGAGTCGGTGCGGGAGCGCGAGCGGCTTCTGCACGAGCGATCTCACCTGGTGCAACCGATCCATTTCCTGCTTCTTCTGAATGAACACAGCCAGCGCAGCGCCATGAAAGTGCGTGCCGGCCTGTGGCTCTACCATCGCCTGGCCGGCAAGAAGTCAGCGGATCTGAGCGAGATGGAGCTGAAGCGCGTTGAGCGTACGCTGGACGCCGGCCACCGCTGGTCCATCTTCAACTATGAAGACGCGCAGTGCGAGTTCCCGGAGCGCCTGGTCGCGGAGTGGCTCACCGAAGCGGTCGCAGCGGGAGCGGTTGTCCGCAATCATTGTGAAGTGCTGGCCGTCGATGTGGCGCACGGACGGGCGCGCGGCGTGCTGTTGCGAGACCGGATCTCGGGAAAAGACGAGCGAGTAGAAGCGGGGTGGATCTTTAACTGCACCGGTCCATGGGCGGATCGAGTGTGCCAACGGTCCTCGGTGCGCACCGGCCAGCCAATGCTCGGGGGCGTGCGCGGGTCGCACATCGTTCTGCCACGATTTTCCGGTGCGCCCAGTATCGCCCTCTACACCGAGGCGGCGGACGGACGTCCCGTCTTCGTTTTGCCGTGGAATGAGCAGATTCTGGTTGGTACCACCGAGGTCCCAGACTCGGGCGACCCGGGAAAGACGGCGCCTTCCCACGAGGAGATCGAATACCTGCTGCTCACTTTGAAGCAGCTGTTCCCGAAAACCAGGATCTCGGAGCATGACATCCGGTACGCGTTTGCCGGGATTCGCCCGCTGGCGAATTCGCCCGGGGACCGGCCTTCAGCAATCACCCGGCGTCATTTCGTGCACGACCACGCGCGTGACGGCGCAGCCAAAATGATTTCCGTGATCGGCGGGAAGTTGTCCACAGCGGCAGCGCTGGCGCGGGAATGCGCGCGCAAAATTGGCATCGCGGTGGCGGAACCGAAAACGGTTGCGCTGCCGGCCACTTCGCTCGATCCCTTGATGGACGAAGAAGTTGTCGAGATCGCCCAGGCTGGCGCCGTCAGCCAGGAATCGGCCCGCGGCATCGTGGAATGGCACGGCCGGCAAGCCATGGACATCGCCCGGCTGGCACTGGTCAGCGCGGAACTGCGCGCCCCCATTTGCCCCCACACTTCCCATATCATCGCCGAAGTGGTCCAAGCCTACCGAAACGAATTCGCCGTCACCATGGCCGACGCGCTGCTGCGGCGGGTTCCGGTGGCTCTGGGTCCGTGCTGGTCCGCGTCCTGCAGCCGGGAAGCCGCCCTGCGTATTGGCGCCGTATTGGGCTGGAACGAGCAGGCCATGGGATCGAACCTGGAAGCCTTTGAGACCGAGCGTACCGCTTTCTTGCGGCGTCCGGCCGGCAATACGGCTGCCCTGGAAGCCGCCGCAGACTGAAGCTCCGGGCGCGATTCCCCCTCGTCTCCCGTTACCAAAGATTCCCCTTCCGCCATGAGTTATCTGGGAGTCAGACCCAAACGAAACTAAACTACCGCGCAGTGTTGCGCGATTCGCGGTAACAGGGGCGTAGCTCGATGTTGATTCCTATCAGGCACGACAACATGACCGCCAGACGCTGGCCGGTGGTCACGCTGGCGCTCATCGCCATCAACACGGTGGTCTTTCTGTTCACCATGATGGCGATGGAAAACGAAGCGCCGGAACTGGGCGAGGTGAAGAGTCACATCCTGATTCTGGCGGCGCTGCATCCGGAACTAACGATGAAGCCGGAGTCGCAGCGTCTGGTGGACGGCTTTAAGCAGAGCCATCCCGATCAGTGGAAATACGTGCAGGATCCCTATCGCGACGTCATTGACCCCTACGATGCCAAGATCAAAATGATGGAGGATGCGTCGAAGCTGCAAGCGGAGATGGATTCGCTGAACGAGCAGTATGTCAAGCTGTCGTCATCATCCATCGTTGAACAATATGCTTTCCTGCCCGCCAATCCCAGGCCCATCAGTTACCTGACGGCGAATTTCCTGCACGGCGGCTGGCTGCACCTGATTGGCAACATGTGGTTCCTGTGGCTGGCGGGGTTCGTGCTCGAGGACGTGTGGGGGCGCTGGCTGTATTCGGCTTTCTATCTGATCGCGGGCGCTGCGGCGTTGCAATTCTATGCCTGGACAAATCCGGGAAGCATCACGCCCACGCTGGGCGCGTCGGGCGCAGTGGCTGCGCTGATGGGAGCGTTTCTGGTGCGCTTCCCCAAGATGAAGATCGAGATGGCGTGGGTCCTGTACTTCAGCATCTTTCGCTGGATGCGAACCGGCAACCCCTTCCGGATTTGGCGGTTTAAGGCCGCAGCCTACTGGCTGCTGCCGCTGTGGCTGCTGATGGAAGTTCTTTTCGGAACGCTCTTCGGTTCCATGGGCGGCGTGGCCCACTGGGCGCACGTGGGCGGCTTCCTGTTTGGGGCGCTGGCGGCGTTGGCGATCCAGCATTCCGGACTCGAGCATAAAGCGAACAAGGCGATTGAAGAGCAAGTGAGCTGGAACGCCGATCCCGAGCTCGAACAAGCCAGTGGAATGATGGAACATGGTCAGCTCGACGAAGCGCTGGCGCTTCTGACCAATTACGTGGCCGTCAAACCGAACTCGCTCGACGGTTGGAACCTGCTGCGCCAGGTCCATACGCGGCAAAACAACACCAAGGCCTACCAGGACGCCACGGCCAAGACCTGCGCGCTGCATCTCAAGGCCCATGCGGTCGAGGCGGCGTTCCAGGATTATGCCGAATACGTCGATTCCGGCGGTGGCCACATGCCGGCGGCGACCTGGCTCGAACTCTGCAAAGGCGCAGAAGAGATGCAGGAATTCGATCGAGCCTTGAGTGAATACGAACAGCTGGCCGCGGCCTATCCCAGAGACCGGCAGGCTCTGACCGCACAGCTCAGTGCGGCGCGGCTGTGTCTGAAGCGTCTACACCGTCCACAGGACGCGCTCGCTCTGTATCAAAAGGCTGCAGCTTCCCCCATTCCACATCTGGACTGGGAGCAGCACATCCAGTCGGGGATCAAGGAAGCAAAAGCCGCGATTTCCGGAGCCAGCGCGGCCGCGGTCGGGGCCCAGTAGGAAAACCCAGAAGCAATCTCGTTGCGGCGTTGACGATTCGGCCCATTCCCCTTTCCTACACGCGGATGCCGCCAGAACGCCCGGTACTTCAAGAGTGTGCAATTTTGAGCAGACGCTAGTAAGGCATCGTTGTAAATTCTCGAAAAAACTGGGCGTGAAAGGGTCTATGCAACCGTACGGGTCCTTTGCTTCTCTGTTGCACCGCGAACGAGGCGTTAAACTGAGACTCAGCCAGATGCCAGTCCTCCGGACAATTCGTATCGTGACCGCCCTGATCGGATGGGTGGCGCTGATCAGTGGTCCGAACCTGCTCGGTGCGGATTCGGGAGCGCGGTCATCGTCGATACCGAGCACGCCGCTCTCTGCCGACCAGGTGGTGGACAACCTCGTGCGCAAGAATCAAGAGCGGGCGCAGGCTCTGCTGCACTCCGAGGGAACTCGGGTTTACCACCTCGCCTACCGCGGGTTCCCAGGAGACAGGGACGCTGAAATGATCGTAAAGGCCACCTACGACAGCCCCTCCTCGAAGGAGTTCACAGTGGTCTCCGAGAGCGGATCGAAGCTGATTCTGAATCGCGTCTTCAAGAAACTCCTGGAAAGCGAGAAAGAGGCAGCACAACCCGCGATCAGCGTACGGACACAGTTGAATCGCGATAATTACAGCTTTGAACTGGTGGGCTACGAGCCCTCGAACTCTGGTGGGCAATATGTGTTGCGGGTGAGCCCGAAATCCCGGAGCAAATACGTATACAGTGGCAAGGTGTGGGTGGATGGAATCGATTTCGCCGTCACCCACATCGAAGCCGAACCGGCCCAGAACCCGTCGTTCTGGACGAAGAAGAGTGAGATTCATCATGAATATCGGAAGGTCGGAGACTTCTGGCTGCCAGCCCGGAATGAGTCGGTCAGCTACATTCGGCTGGGAGGACGCGCCACCCTGACCATCGAGTACAAGGACTATCGCGTGACCGATGCCCGCGGTCAATGAGTGAAATCGGTTTCGCCAACCATTCCGCTGAAGATCTCGCAAGTCCCCTAGAGCGAATGGTTTGCCCATACAGTGTGGAGACAGCACAAAAGGAGGAATTCTGTGTGGCTGTGTCAGTCACTGGTTTTGAACTTCGCGACGATTGCCGTTATGTCGTCGTGCTGTTCCTGAGAGCCGAAGCGCCGCACCTCATCCGCGATTGCAGCCAGCAAAGCCTGGCACGACAGTTCCCGATGTTGCCGCAGCGCTTCAATCAGAAACCGCTCGCCAAATTCTTCTCCTCGATCGTTACTTGCTTCGGTGACGCCGTCCGTGTAGAGTGCAAGCACGTCGCCGGGAAAGAGCTCTAGCTCCCGCATGGAGCAATCCCATTCCTTGAAGAGCCCCAGCAGTGTGCTAGTCGACTCAAGGTGCTCGACGTTGCCGTCTCTTCTCAACAAAAGGCCCGACAAATGTCCGCAATTGGCGTAGCGCATTCGCCGCGTCGCGTCGTCGTACTCTGCAAAAACAAGCGATGCGTAGGCACTTTCGCTGGTGTTGTCATAGAACAGGCGGTTCACTGATCTGAGCAATGCCTGAGGCTGATCGAAGGCCAACGACGACTGGCTCCGCAGGCTGGCCTGCAAATTCGCCATCAGCAGAGCGGCGGCGATTCCCTTGCCCGAAACATCGCCAATGATCAGCGCCAGCCGCTGCGGCCCGAGATTCAGGAAATCGAAGTAGTCCCCTCCTACTTGTCGCGCCTGCAGGCAGATACCTGCGTACTCCACGGTTTTCAACTCCGGTTGAATCTGCGGAAACAACCGTGCCTGCACTTGCCTGGCTATTTCCAGTTCCTGCGCGACGCGGCGTTCGGATTCGAGTTTTTCTGCGTTCTCCTGTCGGCGTAATTCCAGGCTTCGCCTCACCTCGTCGAACCCTTCCAGTCCAAAAGCATTCCCGTCCGGATCTTCGAAGCGTGTATAGGTCCCGCCCCACCCCGGCGTCTCCGGCGCAAATAAGAACCGAACCCCGCGTTCACTCCATTCTTTGTATGTGGCCTGAACATCTTCCGTCATGAAAAGAACCCAGCGGTAGCCGCCAATCAGTTTGTATTCGGGCCGGTCGGGCTTGGGCTCAACCAGCGCAAGATTGGCGCTGCCGTCGGGAGGCGCCACTTCAATCCAACGGACGCCCGTGGGAAGGCACTGTTCTGTGATCAGTTCGAAGCCCAGTTGGTCGACGTAGAACCGCTTACTGACTTCCAGATCGCGGACGAACACGACGATGTCTTGTATGCACAGGTAGGGCTCGTCGCGGTCCGCGCGAAGCACGGTCCGGTTCGCCCACGAGAGAAAGGAGTCGCTGGCCATCAGCGTGATTATAGTGCGAAGCCAAACACTCGGAAGATTTTTGGCCGTAGAGCGATTCGCAGGGAAGCCACTTAGGGGAGCCACTTAAAGGTTGTAGTCCGGCGATTTCACTCATGGACCTGCCTCGGTCCATTGGACCTACAAACGACTTTTTCGTTTTTCTAGG
>Ga0209039_10003814_pt1 | contig 11509 bp, 7 predicted proteins | sample BogFormECP12_OM1_FD_188238 | JGI IMG/M metagenome (GOLD analysis project Ga0209039, IMG submission 188238) | Bog forest soil microbial communities from Calvert Island, British Columbia, Canada - ECP12_OM1 (SPAdes) (version 2) | ecosystem: Environmental > Aquatic > Freshwater > Wetlands > Bog ... | reverse complement strand
AAACAGGGTTCAGACTGCGATCAAGCTCTGCCACAACATTGGAGATTCCAGGAACTTCACGCTTGCCGAGAAACTGAAATCTTGGGAGCAGCCACTCGCCATACGGCTTAATGCCATAAAGCGTCGGCTTAGGTGCAGAAAGTCTCTGCCGGATACGGCTGGCATCGACCCCGAGAAGTTTGGCTGCCTGGTTAGCGGAAAGCGCCGTCGCGATGATCGCCGCGTAGTTGATCGCCCCCCAAAACAGAGGATCCTGTCTTTCATCGGGCGTCTTTGTGAAGAAGCCCGCCCCTTCCAAGGCGGCCAGTTCCGACGGCGGGAGGTCTCGCCTGCCGTCACCAGGCGAAGCACCACCCAAGGCTGCCTCGAAGGCCTTCCGGGCGATCTCAAGGAACTCGGCCTCACTCATTGGTACCGAGTGGCTCCGGAGGAACTCTACAAGGCTATTCATCTGTTCCTCACGATAGTTAACGGCGTTAACAACCGTTAGTATAGCCCGTCTTCGGCGCTCCGCCGTCCCTTCTTAAGTGCCCCGTTCGGAGTGGCAACTGGGTCATCAAACCGCTGGACGTGCCGAAGATCTTGCAAGTCTGCAGCCTGAGAAAACTCGTAGACCGCATAAGCGATCCTCCGGAGCGGAATACCTTCTCAGAAGGAACAAGCAAGGTGACTCCGGCGTGGTCGAATGAGGGAATGGAAACACTGGCGTGGCGTCCGCCAGTGGAAGGAGCGTCGACGCGCCGCCATAGTGCAATCGCTTGCGCGCGGGTGGTGCAGATGCAGTCACCCCCGTCGCTCCTGGGGCAGAAACTGCCCCAGTGCAGGACCGCGAAAAACATCGAACGCGGGTCGAGAACTGGCTCGAAGCCAGCGACCGCCTTCACGAGTTCGGCGACAACCAGGCTGGCGGCGAGGCATGCAACGAAGGGTGCGGACGGCTCGAACCGATCGCGCCGTGCTGGCCAGGTAAACGATCACGGTCTGGAGGTCCTACCGACAGCTCTCGGACGGACGGTGGACCGACCTGGATGCCCCCCTTACCAGTCGGTACGCTCCGACTTCCCCCGACTTCAGTCAGGGGCACTTGAGCGACGAGAAGTGTCACACCCGGGGGAGGTAAGAAGTCATTTGCCGCCTTGAGCGGCAAGTCTGCGTACTAGCGGGGGAATCTGGTGTGCGGAGAGGTGCCGGAGTCCGGTTGAACGGGCCTGACTCGAAATCAGGTGTACCCGCAAGGGTACCGGGGGTTCGAATCCCTCCCTCTCCGCCATATAATCAACCACTTACACGATTTCGATGCCACCCCTAGCAAACAATCAATCGACATGTGGTGGGCAGATGGTGGGCAAGGTCCAGCTGGGGCAACTGGATTCGAACCGCCTCCGAAGTCGCGTAAGTCCGCGAAACGAAAGCGTTCACGCCTCTGAATTCTTGTCGGTGGCTTGTCGGTGACGGTTGCCACCTGACGGTCTGATTGCCAATCCGCGACTCAAAAACACCGCGGGATTGAGGGGGGCAGGAATCGAACCTGTGATCTATCGACAGAATTTCCTTTGATTTCAGGTAGTTACGGCACTGAAGTATGCCCCTCCAAAGTCGCGACCCAGTAGATCCCGGCAACGACTCCCGTCGCGACCATCATTGACGTCGCGACCACCTCGCCTCGCCATCAACGAGGCCCGAGTAAAGGCGCACCTGGGGCAGTGCCAGAAGACGTTCCTTGAGGAACATGTGAGCCGCGGCCACCAGGTAGCCGAATCCCTGGAAGGCAGCTTCACGAAAGTGAACTAGCCTGGATTTCCACGGAGCATAATTCACCTGACACGAGCTCATCGCGCGAGCTCGGGCACTATGCGGTCAACTTGAGCCTTGCGCCGCCCCACCAGGGCACGGCGACGGCCCTGGCGAAGAGGCCCGAGGCGAGGAGGATGGGCAGGTGGGCGCGTCGATGGAAGTGCACGTGCACCTCCTCGGGCCTCACGGCGACCTGAGCAGGCATCTGGACGAGGTCGCGGAAGATCTGTCGCGCCTGCGCCTCGGCATAGCCGCGCATGCGTTCTGCGAAAAGCCGGTAGAGCCCGCTGGCGAGAACCAGCAGTGCCATGTCGAAGTCGACCTTCATCCCCACCGCCGATGAGAGCGCGTTCATGTGGAAGAAGCGGACCGCGTCGGAGAGCGCGTTCTCGATCAGCATTCGCTGCGCGTAGCGCGTGATGAGGCGCGGGAGCGTGGCCTTGCGCTGGTTCGTCAAGAGGATCGTGGGCTCGTCGTGGCCGAGGTCCTGGAGGTAGAGCTGGCGAAGAGAGCACCCGCTCAGCGTTACCGTCTTGTCGTACACGCGCGGCGTGCGGAACTTGCGCGTGACCCCCTCGAGCTCGACCGTCCGCCACGCCGAGCGCGGGAGCGTGGCGATCTCGGCGAGCAGCTTGTGAGAGCGTCGTCGTAGCGTGATGAACTCGATGCCCATCGCGTCGAGGCGGGCAAGGCTCGCGTACGTCGTGAGCTTGGAATCGAACACGAGGTGGCGCGGCCACTGCCCGTGGTGCTGCTTCCAGAAGCCGACGAAGTGGAAGATCTCCTCGGACTCCTCGCCCTTGCGCAGGTCCGCGTTCGAGTAGCAGAACGCGCGGCTCCCGGCGTCCTGCGCGAGAAACGCGAGGATGCTCGGCTGCCGGCGGGAGCGCATCGCCACGTAGTGCCGCTCGAGCGTCGGATGCTCCCCGAAGTACGGTACGGAGTGGAAGTCGAGGTTGAACGACTCGCCCGGGAAGAGTTTTTGGCCCGCGAGGGCGTCGTGCCAGCCGCCCAGCACGCGCGTGGTAGCCCGATGGTCGATCCGGTGGGAGTACTCGGACAGGTAGCTCTTCTTCGGGACCGCGTTCAGGCCGGCGAAGAGCGCGAGGCCAGGGTCGGCCACGAGGGACATCACGTGGCTCTTGCGCTCGATGGACCAGAGCTTGAGGGCCAGCGCGGAACGCAAGGCGTGCGGTGCGGGGATCATCTTGGAGCCCGGCAGCCGTGCCGCTTGGGCGAGCCCATCGATCCCGAGACGCACGAGGTCCGGGAGGAAGAGAAAGAGCCCCCCACACGCCGTCGTGAACCCGCGCTGCGCCATGGAGAAAAGGCGCGCGTCGGCCACCGGCTCCACGGTCGGACGCGGCTGCTGCGGGCGCTCGTCGTCGCGGCGGCGCGGCAACGGGGCGAAGCCCTCCTGTCGCAGGATCTCGCGCACAGCCGTGGGGCTCAGCACCAGCTTATGGTCCTGCTTGAGCAGGTCACTGATCTCGTAGACGGAGTGATTCTTCTTGCGCAGTGCGACCACTTGCAGGCGTGCCGTGAGTTTGCGGGACGTGGGGCGCGGGCCGGCCCGCGGCAGGGCGAAGAACTGGGGGTCGGGATCGCGGCGGAAGCCGTGGCAGAGCATGCGGAAGGAGCCGTGGCGGTAGCCGAAGCGCGCGGCGACCTCGGCGGAGGGCCGCGCGTCGATGAAGTAGGCGCGGAGGGCCTCGTACTGGCGCTGACGGGGGTTGGCGGGCTCGAGGAAGAAGCGACGGATGGATGTCAGTCCACGAACTGCGCCGATAGCCATATTTGTACATTGTTACATGATATACACGATGTCAAGGGGCCAGCGTAGGGCAATGCGTAGTCCTGCTCGGAATGGCCTTCTACCGTCTATCAAACAGCAGATCCAACGATCCCCCGGCCCAGGGCGCGAGAGGACAGGCCATGGGAAGATCAGAAGATGACACTGTACGAGTGCTATCTTGAGCGCAGAGTATGGCTGACTTTATGTGGGGGGACGCGGACGGGCTACGAGGGCGTGGTGTCAGGGCGACTGACCGCCGTGGAAATCCAGGCTAGGGCTTGTCGGTACTTGCAACAGCGATGAAACGCGCTCCGCATATCTCACTTCTGTCGCTACGATTCGTTTGTTCTCTGATACTCAGCTAGACGGCACACACTTCGTAAAGATGAAGCCGCCAAGTGGGAAGAGCCGGCGCGCTCGGACGCACTGTCGATACACGGTTGATGAGCGTGCACCCAGCAAAGAGATGGGCGAGCGCAATTTGCTTGCGAGGAAATGAGACTATTCGGCCGAAAGCTCTCGCAACGAGACCTCCCCAGCAATCCAGGCGGGGTACGCGCTCGCGAGGAGGGATGATACGGCAACGCATACTATTAAGAGGATGAGTTCAGCCGGATCCGCAGCCAAGCTTAGTGTCCAGCCGATTCCCTCGGGCAGAACGTTCGTAATAATGGAGTAGCTAGCACCGACACCCAAAGCTATCCCTGCGGCACCACCACCAAGTCCGAGCAAGAGTCCTTCGAGTAGCTGGATCACTCGGAGCTGCGTTCGTGTAGCTCCCGTCGCCAGAAGAAGTGCGCGATCTCGCGCTTGAATCGTCACGCTGCTGAGCATCAGACTTGATATGGCGACTGCCCCCAAGAGGGCCGTCATCAGCGCTACGCTGGCCAGGATGCCTCTTAGCCGCCACATCTGGTCAGTCACGAAGTGCGCGAGGTTGTCGCCGTAGCTAAAGAGCAGCGACTGTTGACCTACCAGATTGTTGCGAATCCCAGGAATCACGATGGCCGGGTCTCCCTCAGTCCAGAAAACAACGTCGCGGGAACCCTGGCGTGGCCACAGCTGGTCGAAGACGCTGATATCAATATTTAGAGATCCAGCTGGGCCTGCGTAGTCGCGAATTATCCCAGCTACGCGAAAACTGTGCAGTCCTTTGGGCGTGCTGAGCGTCAAAAGGTCACCTTGACGTGTGCCAAAGTGGCGCGCGAAGCCCTCGGAGATCGCGACCTGCCCATTCGCCAAGCCTTCCGCTACAGCGCGCGAGTTGCCGCCGACTACTTGAAGCTTCCCATATCGACCCAGAACGCTCATGCTTCCGGCGACAAGCAGCGCTTCCTCACCTTGATAGATGATCTTCTCACTTACCTCTTCAAACACGGCATTAACGTTTGGCGTTTGTCGAATAGCCGCAACAGTTTCCGGCAAGATGACTTCGGCCGGCTGCGTTGAGAATATATGGTCAGTAGTTACAAAGACCCCACCTCTGAACTGACTCTCGAGCCAGCCGTCGAGGGTACTGGCTGCACTCCGCGTCAGCGTAAGACTCAATGTAATCCCGGCCGTGACCGCCCCAACGCAAGCGATTGTCAGCGCAGTTCGACCGGGACGCGCTGCAAGTCCGGTACCGATCAGGCGTCCTATCCCAGGCAAGATCAGATCGAGAACCCTGCGGCTGTGCCCCAGCGCAAGAGGAAGGAGGTTGTCCACAGCAATTCCGAGTCCGGCGAGGCCAGCAACTAGGATGGCAGCCACACGAACTAACGGGGGGACAGCTCGTAGAGCCGCGGCGACAGAGGCCACAGCGATGAGCCCACCTGCCAGAGCGCGTTTTCGGCTTTGCTCTGGTCGGCCAACCGTCAAATTGTCGACTCCGATAGCTGTATCGAGCGGAAGCAGCTGGCTAGCACGCCGTGCTGGCCCCAGGACCCCGGCGATAGTCACGCTTCCACCGACAATGGCACCAGTCGCCAAAGTCGACGCTCGGAACGTCAGGTGCTGCAGCTCGACTCCTTGGATGAAGGTAGAAAGCCACGAGAGTCCCGTTAGAAAGGTCTCCGAAAGAATCCGCCCGGAAACCATTCCAACTCCGGTGCCTAAAGCGGCGAGGAGACCAGCATCGATGTAGAGGAGCCGCCTGAGCCGCTGAGGCTCTAGGCCAGCGGCATTGAGGAGCGCAAGCTCCGGCGTGAGTCGGTCAACAAACCACGAAAGTGCGCCATATGACACGAGCGATGCGACGAGGCTCGCAATCCCAATCAATGCGGACACGATGATCCGAAGCATGCGGACAGCATTTTCGACCCAGGCACTCCGCCCTGCGGCGCGACAGACGCTTCCACGATCTCCGAGCATTGAACGGATTGCTTCAATAACCTTGGTATCCGATGCTCCCGGCGAGAGCACGACATCAATACGATCGAGCCAACCCTGACGGCCCAGGGTGGTTTGGAGGGCATTGACCTCCATGACACCGATCTCACCGCCATACGCTTCTGCGACCCCCCGAGGTGGAAGAATCCCTCGAATTGTCACCTTATGCGGTCGCCCGCCCAACCGCACCGAAAGGGTGTCGCCCGTTCGACTTTTGAGCCGGCGCGCGAGTGGTGCCGAGACGAGCATAGAGTCATCGCCACGCGCCAACGGGAGCAAATCTCCCGCCGTCATACCACCAGAGTAGGATCGAACGGCGGCGTCGTTACGAATGTCCACACCGAGAACGTGGATACTTGGACTACTCCTATCGTCTGGGTTGATGCGCAACGTTGCCATGACCAACGGGGCGGCCACCTGGACGCCCGCAACTCCGGCAACTACAGCGACCAGTTCATCAGACACTCCAAGCGTGCCCCCAACGATCTGCACTTCCGCTGCCCCCGCCAGGTTCTCTGCCGTCCCGGCGAGTTCAGCCTCCATGCTGGTCGTACTCATCTCCAACGCTGTAGCCAGCGTTACACTCGCAGCAATTGCGAACAGCACAATTAGAGACGGGCTCCTATGTCGGCCTAGATGTGCGCGCAATGCGAGCAGGAGCGGAAGCGGCAAGTGAAGATGCGATCTCATCTGGCAGCCCGGTTAGATGACTTGCTACTGCCGGACGCTTATCGACCGGCGGCGCTCACAAGGTGAGAATCACAGTCCCCTAGAGAGTCGTCTTATCGGCGCATCACTCTCGATATGTCCATCGCGAAGAATCACCGCGCGGTCAGCGCAGGATGCTGCGCTCAAATCGTGAGTGACTAGGACGATCGTCACGCCACGGTCCTCGCGGGCTCGACGTAGATATGCCAGGACCTCAGCTCCCGAGCGGCTGTCGAGTCGAGCGGTCGGCTCATCGGCGAGGATCAAATCCGGGTTCATAATTAGCGCTCGTGCTATCGCCACTCGTTGCATTTCATCGGCAAACAGCTCAGAGGGCATACGGCTTGCGCGGTCTCGAAGAGACAGCATCTCAAGAAGCGGATCCACGCGATCTTGCAGAGCGGAATATCGCGTACCTTCGAGCAGAAGAGGCAGTGCCACATTCTCAGCAACAGTTAGCGCCGGAATCAAGTTGAAGAATTGGAAGACAAAGCCGATATTGCGACGGCGAAATCTTGCTAGTTCGTTGTCGGAGAGTTGAGATAAATCGGCATCTCCGACCTGGAGCGTACCGGCTGTAGGCCTTTCTAGGCCACCCAATAAGTACATCAATGTGCTCTTGCCGCTTCCCCGCGGCCCCATGATTGATACAAACTCTCCGCGCCGAACCGTCAGATCGACTCCATCAAGTGCGCGAATGCTCGCGCCTCCTTGTGCATAGTGCTTCGCAAGGTTTGTGGCGACGATGACGGAAGCCAGGGAGACGAGCGGATCGGATTGCGGTGAGGTTGCGGTGCCGTGCAAACCTGTATCCTTGCTTTGCCTTTTCGGGGCTCCGGAATTGCTGGGGTGGACTCACTCGATCGTCAGAAGGTGAACTCACGTGTTGCTGGGTGCTACGGAACTAGGCAAGATGCCGTACTTTCGGAGCCTGTAGCGGATAGTCCCTCGGTCGACATTTAGTCGTTCGGCCATACGTGTGTAATTACCGCGGCACTCTCCGAACAGAGTCAGTAGCTGCGCCCGCTCACAGCGGGCTCTTTCGCGCGCTGCCCGCGCCTTTGGATCCGAGTCGAGGAACACCAGTTCCGCCTGCTGCGCCGTGATCTCGAGTCCTGGCGCAAATGCAGCAAGTGATTCGAGCACAGTCTCGAGTTCAACGAAATTTTCCCACCAAGCACAGGCCGAAAGGTGGTCGATTGCTTTTGCAGCAATCCCCACTCCTGGGCGGCCAATGCGCTCTCCTACTGTTTTAAGCGTGGAGTAAATGAGTTCAGGGAAGTCATCCCGTCTTTCACGTAAGGGAGGCAGCCAAACCTCGAACTGGCAAAGCTCGCGGGCGAAATCCGACGCAAACCGCTGTTGGTTGGCAAGGATCCGCAGGTCCTCACTACTCGACGCAATGAAGCGGGTTCGGTGGGCTTCGCTTCCAAGCCTGGATTCAAGGATCCGCTGGTACCAAGCAACTTGGGCTTCCGGGGAGAAATCGCTGACTTCCTCTAGATACCACATTACGGCACCGTCCCTACTCGAGGTTCCCAGGTTGCTCGAAGAGGTAATCCGGTGGAATCGCCTGCCGGCGAGCCGCCCGAGCGCGTATAGATAGGCAGCGACCTCACCGTGACCCAAGCCCTTCTCACCCGTTATCAGGACCGGGGTATTGAGTTCAGCGATGCAGAGGATCCGTTCGCGAGCGGCGACGATGCTTGGACTGCTTCCAAGCAGCGCCGACGGGATTGGCGGGTCGTCGATGGACACTAGTTCGCGTGCCCGGACTACCATGGTGGATATACCCTCGTTATCAAGAGCGAAGCAGTCCGTCACGCCCGCGCGTCCAGCAGCGGCCGCTGCGGAAAGGCTTCCGAGGGCAGAGAGCAAGAGTATTGGAGTCCGCGGCTCTCGCGACCGTGCGGACCGGATCCTCCGAATGAGAGAGATCCCGTCTATCCCCGGCATTTGCAGGTTTGTCACGATGAGATCAAAGGGCTGCTGTTGGAAGAGAGCCCATGCGGCCTCACCATTGGGCGCTTCCTGCACAACGAAGTCCGCCCGTTCCAAGTAGCCCATCAGTAGGTCGCGGGTCATCTCTCGATCATCTACCAGTAGTACATGCTTGAGCCGAACCGGCTGTACGGTGGCTTGCCGCGCCCGTCGTGTATCGTTTTCTGCCACGTTACATCTGAAGATATCATCGCATCCTTCCGTCAAATACCAGAAAAGACGCGGGAAACACCGGGAAAGAGCGGGAAATTGCGGGAAATCAACCGCAGGCGCACATCTCACAAACCGCGACCCTGCTTCCGCGCGTCTTGATCAGTCGACGTAGGAGCATCCAACCGTCAACGATCGTCCCGTCCAGGCCGGGTGCGACGTCTCAACCCCCGCTCTCGGACGCTGGCGTTGTGTCGGGCACCCAACCGCCGCGACCCGGGCGGAACCATCTGACCTGGAAGCGGCCCTCGGCGACAAATGCGCGGCGCTAGCGAGCCCTTATTATCGAGAAAGCGATACTCGCTGATACATGGCATCAGAGTCTATCACTGCCTTAAAAGTGTCAGGCGTCAATCTGGAAGGAATTGCACGACGCCTGACGTTGCTGCGACAGACTTATGAGACTATCCCGAACGGAGGAGGATCGCTACGATCCAGAATGCTCTCCACGCGCGCGCGGACCGCCTCGTCGCTGCGGCCTCCGCGCGGAAGAATCCAGAAACGGTCTTGCCGTAGCGCTTCGAGTGTGTAGTCCGCCACATCCTTAGGTTGTGTGACGGAAAATTTGCCCCCAGCCTGTTCAGCCATCGTGCGAATCTCGTCGAGCGTCGGCGGTGGAAGCGCACCCGCTCGCTCGTTTGGAAGGTCCACAGGCCGATTGCGGGCCGCATCGAAAATGTTTGTCGCGACGATGTGCGGCCCCGGGAACAGCACAGACGCCCGAATCTTGGCCCGAGCCATCCGCAGCTGGTGATGCAGCACCTCCGTGATCGTCGTGACCGCCGCCTTGGTCGTGGCATAAATCGGTGTCCTCGGGAGAGGGTAGAGTCCGCCGTTTGCGGATGAGGTGTTAACGACATGCCCATCCTCGCCGCCGGCCAGCATCCTCGGAACGAATGCCTTGATGCCGTGGAGAACACCCCAGACGTTGACTCGAAACGCCCACGTCCAGTCGTTGGCCGGCGAATCCCAGATCCGGCTCCGCGTCTCGTCCGTCCCGATGCCAGCGTTGTTACAGAGGACATGCACCGCGTCGTGACTCGCATACACTTCATCAGCGAGCGCACATACCGCATCCTGTTGCGACACATCGGTCACGATACCCGTGACCGCGCCTCCTTTGCGTCGCAGCTCCGCAACGGTCGTGTCGAGGGCGCTCTTCTCGACGTCCGCAAGCACGACCTTCATGCCTTCCGCCGCGAAGCGAGCACCAAGCGCGCGACCGATCCCACTCGCGCCGCCCGTCACCACCGCCACCCTGCCGGCGAAGTCACGCATCAGGATTCCGCGACCTCGATCCCCTGCGCGCGCGGGTCGTCGTAGCGTTGGTGCAGGAACGGCAAGAGCCACTCGCCCGGGATCGGCCGTAATACACGACCGCCGCTCTCGCTGGTCCCCTCCTCATACTCCATCCGCAGAAGCTTCCGAACCGGAATATCGGCAACCGGGTCGAAGGGCGATGCGCGCAGGATGAGTTCCCCCGCGATGCGGTGCACGGCGCGATGGCGCTGCTTCCAGTCGAGCCGCACAAGGAGCGGCTCGCCGTCGAAGCCCTTGGTTTTTTCGCACGAAGGCAAAGCTTTCACGCAGAAGCCGTACTCGACAAACTCGCGGGACCCAAGGACCTCGGCGAGGGTCCCGTTCGCTTCGAGGTAAGTGACACCCATCCGCGTGACGGAAGCGGCGACGCGGTCACCGTCCTTGTGGAAGTCGATCTTTGCAATCTTCTTTGGCTCCCCGTAGGTCTCGCGACCACCGATCACCGCCTGCTCACTCGTCATGGGCATGGTGATGAGCCAGATCCCCTCGACGCCGTCATAGGATGCCCGAACACCAAAGATCGCAGATCCGATCTCGATCGTGACCTCAGGCGTGACGTGCATGGCGACGTGCGAGAAGGTCACGCAGATCTCCGGCCGCGAAGGCTGGAGGGGCTTTGGCACGAGCGCGGCCGCAATGGCGGGCGTCGTCTCGTAGACGACCCGGAGGGAGCGGACCGTGCTCTCGAGGAACTCGGGGTTGCGCTCGGCATCGCGCTTTACTTGCTCGAGCGATTTTACGTAACGAAGGCGTGCCATGGGTCCCTCCTGTGTAGCTAGGCGCGAAACGCCGCTTTTTCCGGCCCGATGCGAGCGACCAGTGGGCCAAGCTTTCCGAGATCAAAGCCGTAGACGCGTGCCGCGTTCCCGCCAAGCATCAAGGCGAGCTCGTCCTCGGGCACACCACGGAAGGTCTCGAGAAGGTGGCGGCGCGTCATCGGCCATGTGCCTTCAGGATGGGGATAGTCCGAGCCCCAGAGGATATTCTCGAGCCCGATTTCGTGGCGCAGCTCGACCTCGCGCCGGGCCATGCACGACGCGCCGACGAACACGTTGCGGTGGAAGTACTCGCTCGGCTTTCGCGAGAGGTGGCTGCGATAGTCGCCGAGCTTCGCGCTGAAATGGGTTTCCGAGTAGCGCTGGTCCATGAGCGCGAGGGTCTCTGGCACCCAGATCGCCGTCGACTCCGTGATGGCGAGCTTCATGCGGGGATGCCGCTCGAATACCCCACCCCAGATGAGGAACCAGAGCGGCCGCACGGACCACCAGATCACCTCCGTCACGTAGATGCCCATCATTCCGAGGTGCTCGC
>Ga0209039_10003813_pt1 | contig 11511 bp, 9 predicted proteins | sample BogFormECP12_OM1_FD_188238 | JGI IMG/M metagenome (GOLD analysis project Ga0209039, IMG submission 188238) | Bog forest soil microbial communities from Calvert Island, British Columbia, Canada - ECP12_OM1 (SPAdes) (version 2) | ecosystem: Environmental > Aquatic > Freshwater > Wetlands > Bog ... | reverse complement strand
TTCATGTTACGGTTCCTCCTCACGCGACTCGGGGACGTGCAGCCGTGGGAATTTGCGCTGGCCCGCTTCGATACTTCGCGGGCCTGGAGCTTAAACTATAGAAATAATATGAAAGTAGAGAACAACCAGATGTGGTATCCAATCCGGTCTCCTTGCAACCGGGATTTCGTTTTTCGATCCGACCGATAACAAACAGCGGGCCGTCTCTGTAGGCAATGGTCCGGTGGGGTTCTCGCTGGCGAGCGCCTCAGCGACCACAGAAGGCACCCGTACTACCTGTTGTGCGGCTTGCGCAGCCTTAAGCTGCCACCTCTCCAAGCGCTGAATCCGCTATCAATATGCCGAAAGTGATACACCCATTCGGGAACCGAGTCAATGATCTACCTCAGGTTTTGTCATGATCCAGGTCAATTATAGAGATTTATTTTCGGTATTGTAGGAGGGCCGCGTCGTGGGACAATGTGTCCCTCTCACCCCTCGGCCAGATAGGAGCAGTGACGGGTGACCAGTGACAGCGTTTTGCGAGTTTTTGGACCACACCCCCAGCTTGCACTGCGTGCGCGACATAGAAGTTGATGGTGGAAGTTTATTTGATCCATCACGTCATAGAGTCCTAAAAGTGCTTTGGTTGGGGAAAACAAAGAGCAGCCATGGGTGCGGCTGCGCCATAGCTGTGTTCATCGTTGGCTGGCTGAAAGCTTTAGGTAGGTCTTTGTGGCTTTGGTGAATAGCTGAATCAGCTTGGAGTGTTCGCTAGAGGAAAGATAGCCCTTAAGCGTTTCGTAGTCTTCAAGCGCCTTTCGCGCTACCAACATACTGAGCTTTGCGGATTCGATATCATTAAGGGGGGCCATCATGGGCCTGCTTTTTTCTTCCGCTTTGAGGTGCGGAAATCGTCTTTTTCGCGGAGGGCCGAATTGCCATAATGCCTCTAATCAAATAGGTCCCTCCGCCGAGCGGGTAGGAACATGCCGTCTCCCAAAAGCCTGGACCCGTTCTCCTTGTAACATGGTTGCTGGATTAAGCCAATAGTACGGGGGTACTGGGATTAGAATGTCGGTTCGATGGAAAACGGTGCGCTCGCCTCTTCTCGCGAGGCATGAGCCGGCTATCTTCCACTCTGGCTTGGCGGATAACTTTCGATCTTTTTACGAAGCGCGGACAAGTGGGGCATAGCCACGCCCAGCTTCTCTCCGGTGTTGAGCAAATCTTCAGCCCCCATCTCCTCAAACCAGTGCCACCGTATGAAATCGCTGCGGCGCTTCCGGCGGCGAGGTGAGAGTCTTCCTGGCGCCGGCTGCTTCCGTTTCAGCCGCCACGTAATAGTCGAGCAATGGCCCCGTGCTCACCTCCCGTTGGAGTTCGGCCGTGTAGGTCCGCCGTTGCACCAATTTCATGGGCGAAGGGCTCCAGGCTTGCGTTTCCTGCGAGCGGGTGAACAGCGTGGCGCGCACCACCTTGGCCGGACCGGGAACCACCGCGGTGATTCGGACGCGTTCCCCTTTGCGCAGCACGGTAGGACGTGTGGGCACAAAGGCCCGCGGCGCGGCCTTGCCATCGGCCTCACGCACTTCCGCAAACAACCGTTCCACTTCCGGTGGCAGTTCTCCCAGAAACTCTTTCATCGAGGCACGCAGCCTGTACAACGCCAGGCGCTCGTACTTATTGTGCATGGAGGCCAGTTGTCCTTGATCGTTGCGGGTGCTCACAATTTCCTGATAGTCCAGAAAGACTTCCCGGACCTTGGGCGCCAGTTGCAACCAGAGGGGCACGCCTTCCGCCAGGATAAGCTGACGCGCCTCGTCGGCCTTGTTTTGTTTCTTCAGTTCACTCGCTTTTTGCAGCTTCAAGTGCAAGCGCTGGGCCAGTAACCACGACTCGGAGTAGGGAGTGAGGAATTCCACAAAGCGCGCAAGGTAATTCAGCCGCTCCCGCTCCGCCGGACTGGAGGCAGCGTCCGCGAGGGCGCGAAGCTGCCGTCCGACCTCGGCTTGTGATTTCATGATGCTTTCCGAGGGCTTTTGATCGTCCCAAAACTGGAACGCTTCGTCATAATCGCCGGAGAATTCATTGGTTTCGCTGTGACCGTCTTTGATTTGCCCCGTCCATGTGCAGAGGATCAGCCGGTCGCGGTCGGTGTCCTCGAGGGTTTTCGCCAGCGCAGAGGCTCTCGGCGCCCGCGTCTGGGCGGAGGCAAAATGCTGGAAGAATGACGTGGGCGTCAAACCTTTATCCCACGAATAACCGGATTGAAAGCCCGCGTCCACATCCATAATCCGATGCCGCCAATGAATGCCCATCAGCCCCTGGCAACCGTATTGTTCCGCCAAATCCATATCCCGCACGAACCGGGCCACGTGGAATTGCGGCAGCCACATGGCCGGATCGTCCTCCAGCCAGGGAATCGGCCAGCGCTCGCGGCCTTCGAGTTTGCCGAACTCCTCGCTGACCGGATCCCAGCCCAGGTTGTCGCTTAAAGAGGAAAAGATGATGTCCGCCGGCAGCGCTTTATGAAATTCTTGGAAGTGCCGCACCACTCCGCCCCAGCCCGAAATCACCAAGCGCTTCTCGGGCGCGTGGCGTTTCAAGAAATCGTAGGCTTGCTGAAAGGGGGTGACGGAGAGAGGCACGTTCGCCTTTTGGCTGGCCCAGCTCATCCCTTCGTCTTCCCACAGCCACACGTAGTCCACCATCGGATAAGCTTCGAGCAGGCTGGCCAGGCGCGCCTCCAGGATATCCTTGGCCGTCACCGACTCGGGGTCGATGCGGGAGCCGGGAGTCTTGTCATCAGCCGTCACACGCGCTTCCGGCGGCGTGGCGCGGTAAATCTCGTCGGGGATTTGGTAGGGCTCAAATCCTACGCCCGTCCGGATGCCCAATTGCTTTGCGTACTGATAAGCCTCGCCCCAAAGCCGCTGCGCCAATTCCTCCGCCTCCCAACTGTTCCGTGCGTGGGTGGTGGCTTCCGCTCCAAAGACTTCGTCGGCGAAGAAGTCGGCGCCGCCCATGCCGTAGCGTGAGGTTCGCTCCGGCAGATATCCCCAGCGGTTCGTCGCCGTGGTGTCGGTATAAGCGATGTGGCCGGCCCCGGCGTACTCAAAGGAAAGGAACGACTCCGCCCACTGGTTGGTGGTGGAATAAACATGCACTCCCAAGGTGTTGAAGCGCATCCGCACCATGGCTTCCAGGTAGGCGCGCCAGTCTTCCCGATTGTAAACGGTTACGCAGTTCAGGAAGTCCGGCCACGGCACCAACCCGCGCGTGCCGAAGCGCGGCTGCGCCTGCCAAACATTGCCGGCGGTTGGCAAATTCAGCGCGCGCGCAGGTTCCAGCGGATAGACTTCCCCGTCCAAACCAAAGAAAGCCCCTTGCCTTTCCAGGAAATCAAATACCGCATACAGAACCGCCTGCGGCGTGGCGCCGGTGAAATGAACGCGTGGAGATTTGCCAGGGCCGGATAGGTAGGAGATTTCGTAAGCTTCCGGATGCTTGAACTTATGCCGGTCCGTGGAAAGGGACAATACCAGGCTCGTCGAGGGTGGTTGCCCTTGTCCCGCGACCGCGTCCACAGGTTCCCGAGCAAGCCCCAGGTTGCGAAGACCCCGCGCCAACTCGCGGGACGCCCACTGCTCCTGGAATCCCGTGCCTGGCTCGCGCACGATCCAGATCGGGTCCTTCGAACCGAACGTCGCCCGCATCATCAGGGCAGTTGAGTTCGGCGGCGGGGAACCCGGTTTCTGCTCCGCGTGCGCCGATTCCGAGGATGACACTCCTTTAATCAAGGGCGCGACTCCCAGCCCAAGCGCAGAGTTGCGGAGGAATTTGCGGCGTCCAATGCGTAGAAAGGGATGCATGGTAAGACTCCTTGGTGAAGTTATCAGTCATCAGTCATCAGTATTCAGTATGTTCTTACTGACGACTGAAGACTGACAACTGACGACCCGTCAATGCGACAACTTGATCTCCTGCAAGGTCATTCCATAGCCGCCGCCCGGAGGAATATCCCGGTAGTTGGTGTGCAGATAACCGTTGGTAAAATTGGCTGCGTAGCACAGCCACGCGGTCCGTCCATCCTGGCTGATGAACTTGGAGGGAATATTTACAAAGTAGGCCTGTTCGCCGAACGCGCGCATGTACACCACCAGCTTCCAAGGGCCGGCGACGTGATCGGACTCCAGAATGTAGGTATTAAATTTTGAAATGGTGGTGCCGCCGTCGGTAATGCACATCAGGAATTTCTTCAGTGGCGCATCATAAGTCATGGTGACGCAGCCACAATTGTTGTTCCAATCGACGAGCGGCTTGATCCCGGCAAAATCCCGAGTCCAGATGGGGTGTTGCCCGGCATCGTAACCGGCGAAGAATTCATACTTGGCACGATTATTCATATTATCAATACTGGGCTTGACGCGAGCCATATAAATCTGGTCCCCGGTGATCCAACTGAGATTGGCGGGGCGGGGGCGGGGGTCAGGGTCGCTGGCGCCGTGGCCAACCAGGTAGGCGTTGCCGTCAGGGGAATACTGCATATTTTTTCCGAAGTCGACAAAGTGCGGGGATCCCATTTTCACTTTCTGGCCCGGCGCGGCTGGCTCGCCAAACAAGGGATCGGCCGGCGTGTGCGGCGTGTCGTGCCACGTCTTACCGTAATCCAGGGAGTAGCGATATCCCACCAGCGGACCCAGGACATCCCAATTCAATCCCTTTCCTGGGGATTCCAGCAGGCAATAGGTTCCGTAGTACCACACACCGTTATAGACAAGGCTGCCGCAAGGGTAACGTCCCCCGTACGGGGTAGGGTCGCCAGGGTAAACCGCGGCATCGACGATCTCCAAATGCAGAGGGTCGTCGCCCAGGATGGTGGCATAGCCCGTGGTTGCCTTCTTGCCACCCGAACCGGAGCTGACCTTGCCCACATTGCCATCCGTCCAGGGGGAATACATTTTCCCGTTGGCAGCCCAGGAGGGATACCACGTATCGGCGTTGGCATAGCGAACGTGCCGCCCCGTGAAGGCCACCCCGGTTATATCGGTGGACTTTTGGAAGGGGCAGCCGGCCGGGGGCTCGGATGGCCACACCGTCGAAGCGGATTGCTGTGCCTGGGCCGCGCACGCGTGTCCTTCCCCGAAAATCCACGGCATAGCGGCCACACCGACGATGGCCAACGCCAGGAAACTCTGGATGGCAAACGGCATTCGAAAACGCTTTCGTAACATGTGATAAGACCATTCCTTTCTCGCCGGACGATCAGGAGGTGCGAATTCTCACGGTTCCCGAAGTGAAATCTTCCGGCAGAATAATAGACCCATCCGGGCGGGGCGGGAGTTTTTTCCCGTCGAGATCCGCACGTTTTATTTTTCCGCCGCCCTCGATGCTGAGCCGCAAGCGGCCTTTCCGGAACCGCAGGTCGGCAGACACGGGCGGGCTCTGGGGATAGAGCGCCGGCTTAATCACCACTCTTGCGCCCTCGAAACGAATCCCCAAGACATGGCGCACGGCAAAAAGGGCGATTTCCCCACTGGTCCACGGGATAATTCCGCAGAAGTTGGGATTCGAGCGGAGCACGGGAATCTCTTCGAACCAGAAACCCGTGCTTCCACCCTGCACGGAATTCAGCCATTCCAGAACGCGGCGGCTTCTCTCATACAAACCCGCGTCGTGCAGCGCTCGCAAGATAAAACAACTGGCAAAGGGCCAGGGGCCCGGCGTATCCTCCTCGGAACTTGAGTTGTAGCGATCGTACCCTCCGCCGAACCAACGCTGGCTCCAGAGCTGCTCCAGGTCGTCGAGAGTCCTCCGCGCAAGGGGCGACCGGGGATCGACTAATCCCAGGGCAATCGGGAGCGCCACCGAGGCATCGGGATTGAGGCGATTGTTCCTCTCGCTCCGGAAGGGCACGTCGGGACTCCCGCCCAGCCCGGTGGGAAAGAGTTCGGCGACTTCACCCGTCACATTCCGCCGCTTGACGAGATGGCCATCCGCAACCAGCGCCCGCGTGGGATGCGACAGCAAAGCCTGCAAGGTGCGGTTGGCTTCCCGGGTCCATCGCTCCACCCGGTCTTCGGCAGCGAGCAGGGGCGCTAATTCCACGGCATCCCGAAGCCCTCGCACCAGGTAGGCTTGGTAAATGAGCTCATAGGCATCATCGAATGACCGCTCCCAGAATTCCCGCCGGTTGTGAACCATGCCGGTTTCATCGCGAAAGATGGGCTGCAAGGGCCGCTCGATCAAAGCGAGCAGCTTCGCCCGATGGTCTCGCACCAGAGACTCATCACCGGTCCAGTCGCGGTAGCTCTTCAGGACGTGAAGCAATTCTCCCATCTGATCGAGCTCTTCTTGATCCGGCTCGGCGTACTGGCCGGCGATGGCCGCAGCTCCCTGGTCGCTGACCAAATCGGTTAGAACTCGGGCCAGAGCCGCGCGCGCCAACTCGAAGTGTCCCGCATGCAATGCTCCCAGGGCGCTATTCGATGTGTCGCGGACCCACTGGCGGCCGTACTGGAAGATTCCCGCGTTCATCGTTCCATCGTCAGCCATCATGCCGGGAAGACCAAAGCGCGCTTTATCGTAAATATCCCGGAGGGTCTTATCCGGAGTCATAATTGCAGAAGATGCATCCCAAACTACCTTGGTATTTTGCCGTAGACGCTCGATCCCGCTGAGGAGAGAACGGGCCTGCGCGAATAGGCCATCGGCCCCGCGCGAAGGGAGTTGAAAAAACCGCACAACCTCGACCGAGGCCTTGATCCGGGGACCCACTGCCATAGGGCCTATGCTGAGGGAACCTTCCGCCTCGTCCACCCGCACCTTTGCGTCACCAATAACCGCTGCTCCGCACCCGTACTTTTCGCCGGCCTGAACAATCACCGGTCCGTTCGCACGGAATTGGCCGCGTGGCAAGAAGAGCTTGATGTTTACGGTGTCATCGCCGCCCAATCCTGCTCCGTCGAGTTGAATCGTTTCCAGCAGCGCTTCAGCGTCCGCCAGCGCCAGGATTCGCTCCTTGACCTTAACCCCGCCGGCCCACCACGTCGCTTCGATGGCTGGAACGCCATCAAGATTTACCCAGTGCGCCTCCGTTTGTTCTGCGAAAGCGGTAAAGGCGAATCCCCCCAGCTCGATCCGCAGGGCTGAGGATGTGAATCCCTTTTCCGTATCAAAGTTGAACGCGCGTTCTTTTCTTTCGCTCTGCCCGGCGTTCTCCACATCGAAGAGCATGTGGGTAAGCGCGGGGCCCAGATCGGCACGATCCACTTGGTAAATCACCTGGGCGCGGCCGCTGCGCAGAACAAAATATTCCCGCCCATGAAAGTAAGGAAGATTGTTCAACTCCACGAGGGCCGAAGGTGAAAGGTTGGCCTGAACATTTTGCGGGGGAGACGCCTTGAGGCTGGCGGCGGGAAGCCCCAAAGACAGGGCGGAAGCTCCCGCCATCTCCATAAATGCCCTTCGCCGGATTTTCATGCGGTCTTGTCCTTGCTTGGCGCGCCTGCCCGCGGCACAGGCGTCAGCTCTTCTTTTCCCGTTCGCCCTTCTTTGGGCCTCAATTATCGTCAGCGGCGGCGGTCGAGAGGGCCCCGGGCTTCACGAAGTCCTTTTCGCTGATTTTCGTCGGGGCGGCCATGGCCCGGAGATGGTCGAGGTCAAAGTCTTTGTACAAATCCAGGCAAAACAGTTCCGGCGCCGACCGAAATGGAACCGCCGCGTCCAGAAGAACCCCGAGACTGTGCATACCGCCGGTAATGGCGACTTCTGAAAACAACTTGGGTTCGAGCGCGGCGGCCACGAGCGCCACCACCTGGCTACGCAGTCCCACCGCCTCCAACCGGAGTTGGGTTTGTGCGGACGCTTGTGCCAACCACTTCGCGGCCCCGAGCAGTTGACCCACTTCGAGGCCCAAAGGGCGATCCCCCATGCTTGCCACAAGCAGTTCATAATCCGTAGGGTCGGGACTCTGCGGTACCGTTTCCCCATTGAAAACAACGTCCAGGGCGAGCACTTGTTCGCCCCGATTCACTCGCTCTGCTACTACTTCGCCCGCAGCCTTGCGGCCCTTGTCGTTGAGGACCAGGGTTGCGGGCGCGTTCCCGGGCGCCGCGATGGCTTTCAGCCATACGGCAGTGGCGCTCAGAGCATTCGAGAAATCGAGCCGATAGGAAAGCGTTTCCAGCCCCTTGTCTTTGGTGTTCCACATCCGCCAGGCGTTGGTTACCGTCACCGGCTTGTAGCGAATGACGGACGAAAGCATTGACCTCTGTGACGCCGCCCAGGTTTCCCGCGATGCGGGGTCTGCGGGGATGGCAGGGCGGGAAATGTGCTCGGCAAGTTTCTTCGCCAGGCCCACGGTGGTCAAGTTATCGTCCGGCACGCCCACCCTGAGCTCGTCAAAGGTCTTCAATTCAGCCCCGCTAGGGATCTCCTCTGTGGCCACGGGCAAATGAAAATGCTCGGTGAAAAACCTGTAAGCCTGAAGGCGATTGTCGAGGTGGTAGTTGTGCGTTCCCGGATCGCGGTTTTCGTGGAAGGCCAGGTTCTGTTCCTTCCCGAAGATTCGGAAGAAGGGCTTGAGATCGTCAAAAATGTAAGGCTTCACCAGCATGGCGCGGAAGCAGCAGTCGTCCTCACCGTTATGAATCAAAAGTGTCGGGCGGGGGGCGCGCAAGGCGACCAGATCGGTGTAGTCCTCGCCCGCGAGGAAATCGGTGGGTGTCTCCTCGACTTCGTCGGTATCCACCGGGTGAGTGATGTTCGATTCGAGGGAGCCGAACCCCGCGACTTCCACCATCACGGCAACGCGCGGGTCAAGCGCGCTGAGCACAATGGTTTGCCACCCGCCACCGGAGAGGCCCGTAACCCCCAAGCGGCTCGGGTCAACTTGCGGAAGCTCGGCAAGATAATCAAGCCCCCGGCGCATCGCCAAATAAAAGAGCCCCAGCGCATTCGAGCCCACCAGGTCCAAGTGGGCGCCGTAATCGTGCGCATTCTGGTCCCGGGCAAGCTCACCCATCCCGAGCCACTCGGGGTCAAGGGCCACGATTCCGCGTTTCGCGAAATTGATACAAGCCTTTTGCGCATATTCCACGACCTTACCCACGTGCTCGTGCCCCTCAACGTACAAGATGGCCGGAGTTTTTCCCCCGGGATTTTCCGGCTCGTAGAGGATCGCCGTTGACCAGTAACCGGGAACGATTTCAAAGCGCAGTTTCCGCCACCGGTAGCCTTGGCCATTTTCGACCGGACCCACTTCTTCGAACCGTGGTCGGGATTCCACCCACTCGCGCGGCCAACCGTGGAACGCAATGTCATTGAGCATGTGCTGGCGAAGCCTGGCCGCCTCGCGCGTCCACTGCTCGGGGCCTTGGGGGGCCGGAAGTTTGGGAATCCGTTCCATCATATAGCGCTGTACCTGATATGCCGTGACCGGGACAGGCTGAATGGGGACCGCAAGTACGCGCGTGACCGATTGGGGAGTCGTCTGGGCCTGCGCCCAAACCACGCTTACCAAAATTGCGAGGATGAACCGGTGTATGGGACGCATGATTCCGTCTCCTTGAAAGTTCTCTCGGCCACTTCCCGTCCGGGCTCGATTGAATCCAGATCAGACTTCGGCGTGGCCATGCCGCGCTGGGCGCTCTTCTGAAAAGAGCGGAGGACGTGTATAGCACATTCAAAGCGCCCAGTATACACTTCCCGATAGGTGCTTCCCTCCCAGTCCGGAACAGAGATGTTGCCCGGGTTCGTGGGACGCATACATACAAACCAATGAGCGCTCCACCCGCGCCTGAATAACCTAAGACTTAGTTGACCATTATCCGTCAATGCCGTACAATTAAGAAATGAGCGCGGCGATTGCCTATACCAGTGTCTATGCGAAGCGGGTAGAGAAGGTCCTCCGCGCGGATGAGCGAGACGCGATGGAACTCCACGTCGCGGAGAACCCGGAAATACACCCGGTGGTAGCAGGTACAGGTGGGGTTCGCAAAGCGCGGTGGGGCCGCCAGGGAAAGGGGAAACGGAGCGGGGTTCGAGTGATCTACTTTTACAAGTCAGCAGCCGATGTAGTCTACTTCCTCGACATCTATACAAAAGCCTTAAAGGAAGACCTGACCCCGGCGGACAAACAACAACTCAAGGAGCTTGTAAATCGTTTGAAGGGTGTCCAATGATTAAGACCAAGCACTCCAAAATGGGTAAGCGTCTGATTGCCGCCATGAAGGAAGTTGTCGATCACGTGGAGGGGAGGACGGCCCTTCCCATGCGCTACGTCGAGGTTCCTGAGGATGTAGATGTGAGGGCGATCCGGTCCAAGCTGGGCTTGTCGCAAGCGGAATTCTCACGGCGTTACGCCGTCAGTCCCCGCTCGCTCCAGGAATGGGAGCAGGGTCGCAGGCGTCCGGAAAGCGCCGTGCGCGCCTATTTGACAGTGATTGATCGAAACCCGGAAGCGGTGGAAAAAGCCCTCAGGAACAAGTTGTGAGATACGAAGGGTATCAGGCATGAGAAAAGCCCATCTTCAGGACTGCGCTAGCAGGGGCTTGTATGCCACTTGACGGAGGGGCGTGCGGCGCGGTACGGTGGGGATGGGCTGAAGGGAGCACCCGTGACGATCACCATTGACATCACACCCGAGGTTCAGGCTGCGCTTGCACGCCAGGCTGCCGCGCAGGGCCGTGAGGTCGAGTCCTATGCCGCCAGTCTGCTCGAAGTGGCTGTCCAACTTCCGGCCGCGCATCCGGCACCCCTGCCCGACGCGCCGCCCGCGAAAGATATCGTGGAACTCTTCGCGCCGTTGCGGGGCCTCAATCTAGATTTCGGCCGCAACCCATCTTGTGGACGACCGGTAGACTTGTGAACGGCTATCTGCTCGACACCAACGTCCCTTCAGAATTCAGCCGGGATCGTCCCGAGCCCCGCGTTGTGGAATGGCTTAAAGCCCAACCCGCAACGATGCTTTTTCTCAGCGCTGTTACCATTGGTGAAATCCGCAAGGGTCTCATCGTACTTCCACAAGGCCGCCGCCGTACCGAGTTGGAAGCGTGGTTTCATACCGATCTACTGATCTGGTTTCGTAACCGCATTCTGCCCGTCACCCACTCCATCGCTGATCGTTGGGGCGTGTTGGATGGGCAATGCCAGTTGAAAGGAACGCCTCTCAACACGGCAGATGGCATGATCGCCGCCACGGCCCTTGAGCACGATTTCACCCTCGTGACGCGCAACGTGAAGGACTTTGCCGGTCTCGGCGTCGTTCTCCTCAACCCCTGGGACGCGGCGTGAATCTTCACGCCGCCGCGCTACGTTCTGCTGGAAACAAGAACCTAAACAATATCGCGGGTGGCACAGGCACTCCTGCCTGTGGCCAAGGCTGAGGCCTCCCATGCAGAGCACAACCCGATGCATCGGGGTGCCACCGTTAAGAAGCCAGAACCGGCCACGGACAGGACGCGGTGACAGAGATGTTGCCCGGGTCCGTGGGGCGCCCCGATACATCGGGGCGCCAGCCAGGGGGGA
>Ga0209039_10003812_pt1 | contig 11513 bp, 11 predicted proteins | sample BogFormECP12_OM1_FD_188238 | JGI IMG/M metagenome (GOLD analysis project Ga0209039, IMG submission 188238) | Bog forest soil microbial communities from Calvert Island, British Columbia, Canada - ECP12_OM1 (SPAdes) (version 2) | ecosystem: Environmental > Aquatic > Freshwater > Wetlands > Bog ... | reverse complement strand
CGGTAATACCAATTTGCATTCAAGATGGAGACCAAGGCGGCAGCGAGGAGCTGACGCAGGCGTACTGAGCAGTGCGTCGAGGAGAGCGACGCAGCGACAACGAAGGTATACACTTGAAGGCAAATTGGTATAAGTCATTTATTTAGAATCCTTTATTACCTTCTGTATTGAGCCCGGTGAATCGAGTTTGGAGTGTTTCACCAACGCCTGCGTGAAATCCGAGCTCAACTGGCCCGGGTCCGCCAGGCCGCTCAAAGATCGCCAGTGGACAAAAAAGTGCCCGAAGCTTCCACAAGCCTCGGGCACCACCATATACCGCTTGTAAACTGCGCTTACTTGAATCTCCTGCGGGCAACACCGAAAAGTCCGAGCAGTCCAAAACCCAGAAGGAGTATGCTGCCAGGTTCAGGCACCGGTGGTACGTTCGTCGGGGGTAAGGTGATGAAGTCCTGAGCGGGTGACGTATGGCCTGCGTCGGTCCAGACCTCGAGCACCTGATAACCGCCGCCATCAAACCCGGCGGGGTACCCGCTCAGGTCACCCACGTAAGTTGCGTAATCCGCATTGGCCCCACTTGTACTGCTGAAGCTGGTCAGCCTTCCTGGCCATGAAGCATCCCAAATGGCTCCCCCTAGGCCTGCAGCCTTGTCGTTGTCCGTTCCCACTCCGCTGCTATAAGTCGATGCTAACCATGCAGCCTGTAATAGCGCGCTTTCAGGAGGCAGAAAACCGCCGGGAAGCGACGTAAAAGGCTTCAAATCCGCATAATAAGTGCCGCCGAACGCGATCGTGTGCTGAAGGTCAATGCACCAGGCTTGTATGGACCCACCATTGAAAGTAAGGTTGTCTACTCCGGCCCTGGTGCCTCCACTGTAAAGTGTTGGCGTACCGGATGAGGTCACGATTGTCGCGTCCTGACCGGGGCTCACACTGTTAAAGGTGAGATTTTGTGCCTGCGCCCCGACCGCCATCGCCAACAAGACTGTAAGGAACAATCCAGAATATAACCAAAACTTTTTCATATTATGTTTACTCCTTTTCTTAAATTGGTTGTTGCACTCATAAACTACAAGAAACGTGCCAGAGCAGCCGAGAAAGTTGGGTTAGGGCTTAATGCGCTGTAACATGCCTACACTAAAGACCTTTCAAGCTGGCCGCTCAGCCTGATCCCAGCCAACCGTAAGGATTTCATGCTTTGAGAAACTCGTAACTGTAAAGAAAACCGACACGGTAACTCCCCAGCGCATATCATTAATCCTTCCTAACTCCGATGCTGCAGGGCTTTTCCCCACCATCGGGGGCCACCGAGCCACCTGTAAAACTATCCGACACAAAGGAACGCCTGCCTGGGGCTAGATCCGCTCAATCGGTCCAGTAGGCTCACAAATTTCTTTCCGGAACCGCAGGACTCTGGTTTTAGGAGGACCGTCCAAGACGCAACGGAGCATGGTGGGTAACAAAAGCTTCGGTTATTATTAATGTTTAGGAGATGACGATGCCCGGCAACGCTCAGAAGGAAAAAGCTCCGTCCTCTTTTACTGACGGTTAAGGTGATTGTAAAGAAACACGACAATCAAAAAACTGAGCGGGTAAATTTTATGTATGGCTCGCGCTATATGATTCCGCCTTGCCAAACCCGGGAAGACTCCAATACTTCGCAAGGAAGCTCGCGAATCCCTGCCGTACAAACCACTTGACCGGTGCCGCTATGATCAGCTGCGCGGCCCCTACACATTCCAAAGCATTTACTAAGGAGTTCATAAGTAAGGCCCCCTCACCCTCACCCTCTCCCTCCAGGGGGAGAGGGTTGTGTAACATTTCCCCGCCCTTGAGGGGAGGGGATGAAGGGGAGGGTGATGTATCTGGCTTTACTAATCACCGCATTAGTAAATGGAAACATTTTTTTCGTTCTTTCATAGTCGTAAAGAATCCCGACGCCACGAAGTAGTCCATGGGTCGGCCCACTGAAAGTTATTATTGACAACAGCGAAAACTGCCTTGCTTGCCTTAACCTTAACCTCGACCTTAACCTGTCTTTCCTCATCTTCCCGAGCGCCGATGCCCTCCTCATTTTCCGGATCGCTTTCTTCGCTTATATATCCCGTAGACACCTAGTCCGACGAGTACCACGCCGAGAAGCACGATGGTAGCGGGCTCGGGTACAACCACGAAAATCGTCGATGTCATGGATATCACTTGTGCCATCATCTATCACCTTAACCTAAACCCTGCGTTCGGTTGCCTTGGGTTTTCTCTCGATCTTACCTTAACCTTGACTTCGACCTTGTGTCGCTGTTACCGCTTGTCACAATGCCGGCAGTCTGCAACGCACGTGCCCCGGAAGTCCGCAACGCAATCGACAAACACAAATGGCTTCTAACATGACGATATCATTATCAGCAGGAGCCTTGCTGATTTAAAAGAATATGGACCAAAGAATTTTGTTGTTTCTCAAGATTGTAAGGAATTCCGACGGCCCGTCTTGGCCAGAACCAATTCTAATTTTATGCCATGTCCGATCCAGAAGCAAGGAAATGCAGCCGACCCCCTCACCCCAGCCTCCCCCTCCGAGGGGGGAGGGAACGGGTGGGGGTGGTGATTTGATATCGTTTAGCTAAGGTGTACACTTGAAGGCGAATTGGTATAGGAGGCGCCCGGCAGCAGATGCTAACCGGGCGCCTCCTTCTCCCTACGCATCACCCCCTCCCTAATCCTGCCCCTGCAGGGGGGAGGGTGGGGGCGTTTACCTCGCTGCGCTGAACGTGGCCAGTACGGCAGCGTTGTTGTTCATTACCAGAGTGCAGGTGCTCAATTTTCCGGAGCATGCACCTGACCAGCCTGCAAAGGTCGATTTTGCACCCGCTGTGGCAGTTAGGACAACTGATGTGCCGGCGCTATAGGTTGGCCCCGTCGGGTTGCTCGCCACCGTGCCGCTGCCCGTGCCCTTCTTGGAGACAGTCAGCGTGTAGGTCGCAGCAGCAAAGCTTGCGCTGATGGAGTGAGTCGCTGTCACGTTGGTAAAGGTGTAGCTGCTTACCGCCCCGACGGAATTGCTGTCTACAACCACGCTTGCTATCTTGTAACCGGCAGCCGGTGTGATCTTGAACGTCTGGCTCGTACCGCCTACCACGTTTACGGGGCCAACGGGCGATATTGTGCCGTTAGCTCCTGCACTGGTAGTAATAGTAAAAGTCGGAGCACCCGACTGGGTGATCGTGAAAGTCTTTCCCGCGATGCTGAGATTAGCCGTGCGCGTGGCAGTAGTCGTGTTGGCGGCCACAGTAAAGGCAACCGTGCCGTTCCCTGTTCCCGACTTGCCCGCTGTGATCGTGATCCAACCGGGTGAAGCAGATGCGGTCCAAGTGCAGGCGCTGTCTGTCGTTACGGAGGAACTGCCTTTGCCTCCAGTATAATCATAGCTGCTCGTCGGCTGAGATACCGAGTAAGTGCAAGAAGGAGGAGGCGTGGAACCGGCCTGGTAAGCGATGGTGTAGTAGCCGAACTGAGTGACGGAGGTCAGTTCAGAATACGCAATATTGAAAAATCCTTGCTCGCCCCAACCGCTGCCCCAGCTGTTCTTGCAGATAAAAGATTGGGTCGAATCATCGTAGCCGACGATCAATATTGCATGTGCGCCTGCATAATTACCTGACGTGTAGTGGTAAGCGCCGGTCGAATAGTAGAAGAAGTCATTATAGACCTCCATTGTGGTGTTCAACGGTCCATAGGTATTCAACGCGTTCTTGATTGCGTCGACCGTCGGTGCAGTTGTTGTTACATACGACCAGGACGCGATCTTGTAGTAGGGCTGCTGGCACGTGGCAGGGCACGCACCGTTCGTGGCTGTGTACGGGTCACATGATTCCGGAGGCAAGCCTGTGTTCTTTATGTAGTTGGAAGCCGAACCGGGAGACCCGCCGGAGCAGCTCCCCGCGCCACCGCAGGATACCAGTGCCTGTTCGGAAAGATCAAAGTCAGTGAACGTCGTCGTGAGCGGCGTGCCGTTCTTGATGAGGGTTACAGACTCAAGGTTGGCCGTCGTTGCGAACGCCCAGCAACTGCCACAATTGCCCTGGTTCCGAACGGGCGTCACAAAATTCTGGCCATTATAGTTCTGCCAGCTAAACGTAGCCGGCAAGGCAGCCGCACTGGAGGCAGCCGGTGCCGCAAGCAGCGGCGCATTAGGCATCTGGCTCTTGACCAGACCCAGCCTCATCCTTCTTTCTTCGGGAGAGAGCTTCGACACGCTTGTCTCAGCCGCGCGCCATCTTGCCCCTTTGGCAGCGATGGCTTGCCTCACGTAATTGAGCTCCTGGGGATCTGCCTTCACGTACGAGCCCGCCAGCAAAATCATAAACAACCCGCACAGACACAGCCGCATTGTCTTAACCATGTTCTTCAGTCTCCTTTCGAAAGTAGTTCACAGCAAGAAGATTTGCTTTGGTGAGTTATCGTCCGCACCCGAGCAAAAATGAAGGGGGTACAATTGCAAGATTTAGTCCCACTCTGGCGACAAAAAAGCCGCTGAGGAATACAACCCCCGGCGGCGACAGCGAACAGTATTATGTGTTGAGTGTTGAGTGTTATGCGTTGAGTGTTATGTGTTGAGTGTTATGTGTTGAGTGTTTAGCCCGCCAGTCTGAAAGACAGCCCGTTACAGGTTATAAAAACAGTTACAAGTTACCGGTTACGCGTTACAGACAAGACATGTTACGAGCAAATGATGCATGCCAAAGCATAGTCTTTAACGCTAACAGTTCCTGTTCTTAACCTGTAACCGGAACTTATAACAGGTATCAGCTTCTAACCTGTAACCTGTAACCCGCAACTCGTCACTCGGCCCTCGACCCTCGTCACTCTTCTCACTTCCTCCCTATCCCCAATTTCTCCATCAATTCATATAATGTCGGACGGCTGATGCCCAGATCTTCCGCGGCTTTGGTTATATTGTCGTTGTTCCTCGTCAATGCTCTTGTCACCAGATCCTTCTCCAAAGCTTCCCGGGCCTCTTTCAGGCTTACCCCTTCGGGTTTATCCTCGGGCGACTCCATCTCGAGATCCACAGGCGTGATCTTATTGCCTTCAGCCATGATCACGGCCCGCTTGAGCCTATTCTCCAGCTCGCGCACATTCCCCGGCCATGCGTATTCTTGCAGCGCACTCACGGCTTGACTTGTAAAGCCCGTGAGCTTCTTCTTATTCTCCGCCGCATACCTCCGAAGAAACGCGTTTGCGAGAAGCACCGTGTCTCCCTCCCGCTCCCGCAATGGAGGTAGAGGGATTGTAATGACACCGAGGCGGAAATAGAGATCTTCCCTGAACGTTCCGTCTTTCATCGCCTGCTTCAAATCCCGGTTCGTGGCCGCGATCACGCGGGCATCGACTTTGATCTGCTCCCGGCCGCCAATGCGCTCGATCACCTGCTCCTGCAGAAACCGCAGCAGCTTCACCTGCAGGGCAAGAGAGAGTTCTCCGATTTCGTCAAGAAAAAGCGTACCGCTATGCGCTGCCTCCACGCGGCCCTTGCGCTGGACATGCGCCCCGGTGTACGCCCCTTTCTCGTGGCCGAAAAGCTCTGCTTCGAGGAGGTTCTCCGGTATTGCTCCGCAGTTGATCACCACAAAAGGATGATTCTTCCGCCTGCTCAAACGATGGATAGCGCTCGCCACGAGCTCCTTGCCCGTTCCACTCTCGCCCGAGATCAACACGGGAACGTCTGTTGTTGCAACCTTGCGAACGGTGGCAAAGACCTCTGCCATCTTTTGACTGGTACCGAGGATACCCTGGAATGCTTCTTCACCAACCCTCGATCGCAGTTCCTGGTGTTCACGCTCCAGGCCTGCCAGATAAAAGGCCCTTTTCAAGAGCACCTTCAGCTCTTCAATCTCAACAGGCTTATAGAGGAAGTCGTATGCGCCGTCAGCCACGGCCCTCAGCGCATGCTCCTTCTCGCCCCGTCCCGTGGCGATAATGACTTTGATTAACGGGTCTATGGTAAGGATCTCGGCAAGGGTGGCAAACCCTTCTTCAACGCTGGCAGGCCACGGCGGCAGACCAAGGTCGAGAGTAACAACCGGCACCTTCTTGGTGCGCACCGCCTCAAGCGCACTCGGTCTATCCTCGGCGAGAAAGACCTCGTACTCCTGGGCCAGCGCCCACTTCATCTGCGTCCGTAAATCTTCGTCATCGTCAACGATGAGCAATTTAGGCTTATCCATGAGTACCCTCAGTGTTGTGTGTTGTGTGTTATGTGTTATGTGTTGAGTGTTGAGTGGAAGGTGTTATGCTTAAGAACGCTTGTCTCACACAGAGTGCACAGAGTTCACAGAGTGGGACGAATTCTTTTTTGATTTTCCGGTGAGAGGCCGGAAAATCAAAACCGTCAGCCACTTCGTGGCACGGTATCTCCTGACGGAGTGTTAAGAATGCGCTGCACTCCGGAGCTAAGCGTGGGTTCATTGACCATGCAAGCACTGTAAACACTCTCGAATAAACCAGGGCCAAGCTCTTTGTGAATGTTGATTGCAGCCCCAATGATCCGCGAAGAAAGTTGGTTTATTTCGGTTTCAGTCATATTTTTGTCCTCCTTCGGCGAAGCCGAACGGAGTTTGAGGTGAATTCGCCTCTTACGAATTCAGCTCAAAAATAGCCTCCCCCTCTGCGAACTCTGTGAACTCTGTGTGAGATAAAGCCTTTGCATCGCTTCAACTCCTTTCCTGTCTCGCTGGAAGGAGCACGCGGAACGTCGTCCCTTTGCCTTCCTCGCTTTCCACTTCGATCCTGCCGCCATGCGCTTCGACGATGGTCTTGCAGTGAAACAAACCGATGCCCATGCCCTGTTTCTTCGTCGTGTTGAAGGGCCGGAAGAGACGCTTCTTCACAAATTCTTCCGACATGCCACTTCCATTGTCTTTGACCGACAGCTGGGCCCAGCCGTCCCGATAATCTGTGTAAACCTTTATTTGTCCATCGTCCGCGACCGCATCCTGCGCATTCATCACCAGGTTGACGATCACCTTTTGCATCTGCTCAGGATCGATGGCAAGCGGCGAGATTGGCTGGAGCTCCCGCACGACGGGCACCTTAAGATAGGTATCAAGTTCGGAGAGGGCTTGCTCGACAAACTGGTTCAGGTCGGATTCTCTCGGACGTATTTCCAGCTTCTGACTCAATAAAGAGAGTCTCGTGCACATGCCATTTATCTTCGAGACACTCTGAGAGACCGCTCTCAAAGCATCGTCACGAAACTCGGGATTGTCAAAATGCACGGGCAGGTTCTGCGTGACGAGGGAGAGCTTTGAAGCAAGGTTCTTTAGATCGTGCATGAAGAACGCAGACATGGCCTGAAATGCCTCCAACTCTTTCGCCTGCCGCAGATGCTCGGAAAGCCTGAGACTCAGCAGGTTAGCGGCTGCCTGGTCAGCAATGGTTTTCAACAGGTCGTAGTCCTCCGGGGAAAGAACACCCTCTTTCACCCGATCGCTCACCGTCATCAGGCCCACGAAACTCCCCGCTGCACTGAGAGGAACAGAATACTTGATCCGGGCTTCATCGAGATCAGCACCATAAAGGCGCCTCAACTCCTCGACCTCTGCGTCCGTAGAGCCCGCAACATGGACAGGCATCGTCCGATCCCGCATCACCTGCGCCAGCGCCGCTCCACTCCCGCCTGTAAGCCGCAGCTTGTTTGCGTCAGCCTCTGAAAAAACGGTCGATCCGGCAAAATTGAGACGCTCCGACTGTTCATCCACAAGCCAGACGGTAACAGAAAGAGCATCGAGGGTCTCGGAAACCATGCGGGCGAGAATCGAGCAAAGCTCCCGTGTCTGCGTCATGGCTGCTGTCTTCTGCGTAAAATCCCTCCAGACCCGCTGATAGTCGTGAACAGGCCGCTTGAAGTAGCGGGTGATGAACCTTTTCCTGGCCAGACGGAATCTGTCTGACATGAAAAGCGCCGAAAGTCCCACAATGCCAACAAAAAGAACAAACGCCAGCAGCGGAATGCTGGAGGCGCCCCTCCATGAATAGACAAGCCGGGCCATGATGCCGACGAGAATGAAGTAGACGCCAACGAGCATGAGGGAAAATGAGTTGTAGATGACTGCGTGTGAGACATAAAAGTCGAACTTGAGCAGACGTGCCCGTACAAGAGAAACAATCACCAGGAGGTCGGCAAGGACAAGCACACCCACCTTAACAATCTCCAGGTTTGTACTCACCAACCGATAGAGAAGGACCTGGCTGTCGGTATAAACGTGAATGCCGAAAAGGCTCCCGACGCCTAAAACCATGAACTTGACCTGCCAGCGTGTCCTCCCGCTCGAATGGCGGAGGGTCCGCTCCAGATTCATCAGGATCACGATAGCCCCGAGGAGTGACAAGAGGTAGATGACGTACCCTGACCAGCCGAGCTTTAAGAATATCGCGCCGGCTTCGTCGATGAGCGGTTTTCCGACAACGATCGAACCACTAAAGAACGATATGAGAATAATCGGGATGACGAACGCAGCGAGGATTGCCCATTTCCACTGCGCAAGAAACTCTTTGTAATTGGCGCGGCCATAGGTCAAGGAAAAGACAAGCCAGATAGCGGGTATGAGGGACCCCGTGGCCAGCTGCACGACATGCCACCGTATGAACGCTGCTGCGGATGTGGCATCCAGGCCCAGGCCGACCAATCCGGACTCAAAGGCACAGGCAGCAAGGGCGATGGCAAATATCCGGTGCACGAAGGCGCGTGGATCGTGGTAGAGCACCACGATCGCAATGACTGACGTCAGGAGCGCGGTAGCGTAGCAGATGATGGAGTTAAGAGGCATGATGAAATCTTGTTACAAGTTGCGAGTTACAGGTTACAGGTTAAGAGAACGCGTGTCTTTCTTTGTCTGCCATCTGTTTTCAACATATTCGATAAATTTACTAATCTTCCTGCCCAGGTCTGGGTAGGAATCAAGCAGGGAGGTTATCTCCGCATGGTCAAATCCATGAGTATCCTTAATAAAATTTAGATGAACCAGGTTTCGTCGCACGACGCATGAGCGTAAATCATAAATTTCAGAAGTTCAGCCTTGTACTTCCTCCTTCCGTAGCCTTCAACTATATTGGCGGTTACGCTCTTGGAGGACCTCCTCAATTGACTGCCCTCCTCATACATCTCAAATTGGGGTAATCCAAGAGACATTCTGTGAGCCCTTGTTGCGAGGTCATAAGAGACCTTATAGATCTCCAGATCTCTATAGCTTTTCAGACTTCACCTCCCCTACCGTCCTAAACCTGTAACCTGTAACATTTCCTTCTTAACCTGTAACCTGCAATTTGTAACGTTTCCTTCTTAACCTGCAACTTGTAACCTGCAACATCTTCATCCCCGTCTTTCTTGTTTTCTGAACCACCACAGCAACAGGGCAAGCAGCCCCAGTGCCGGCAGGTAAAAAACGAAGCCACCGGAATGATGAAGGAAGCTGTCGGTTATGAACTTTGTGTCAACATAGATGGCAAGGAGGCTTAGCGTCACTATCCGAACGCCGTTCTTGAGGACGGTGAAGGGCAGCATAGCCACCACCAGGAAAAATTTCCGCCACCCCGTTCGAAGGAAAAGGTGGCCCGCCAACACCCCGGTGATAATCAGTGCTATACTCGACCGGATGCCACTGCATTCCCTCGCCACCTGGATCGTAATATTCGGCAGGCGGTAGATAAACCCGTTCCTGATGTAGTCCGTGCCCGTGAGCTGGAAGAGCCACTCCGTCACTTCCGTGGATGCCACCTGTAGAATATAGATAAACCAATCCAAGAGAAACAAAGGGATAGGGATCACAAAGAGCATAAATAGCAAAGGGAACCTGGCGACCCGGAACGCTTGAGGGCCGAATGCAAGCAGAAACCCACCCCACCAGAAAACGAGTGCTCCCGCGGTAGCCACGGAGGCAAAATCATTCGGACCCAGCCACCTTCTCAGCGTCAGCGCAGCGCCGTAACCCAGCAGTCCGCAGGCCGCGACACCCAGTCCCATATAGGAATATCTCGCGTGCTGCAGAATGCTCCTGCGATCCAGAAACAGGAAGTAGGCTGTAACAAACGGAATCAGCAGTATGTGCGAATAGTAGTCACTGTCAGCTCCGGCATCGATCTGTACAACGCGGTCGATAGGGCCATAGCCGAGAACTGCGCCAATGCTCAGGAGACCGCTCAGCGGACCGTATGCGAGGTACCCTGCAATAATCGTGAAGACGGCGAACACGCCAATCTGTGTGTTGAGGCGCCCCGCACCATTCACGTTTTTGAGAGAACCATTCAAAGTTTCGCTCATGGGAAAGAAGTGTTACGTGTTGAGTGTTGGATGACCGGTTGTTGTTGAAGGATGTGCCCAAAATCACACCTCAAAATCACTTCCTTGACACGGTAATACCATGATGCTATGATATTATGGTATTTTTGTGGAACTGAATGGAGGTGTATTATGCCTGCAACAATAGCAACCAATATACGGCTCCCCGAAGAGCTTTTGAAGGCCCTTAAGTACAGAGCAATTGAAGAGAAAAAGAGCGTGAACCAGATTATCCGCGAAGCCATCGAGATGTCTCTCGCTGCCACTCTCCAGCCGGAAGAACGCGAAATGGATCCTTTTGAAGATATGATAGGAATCGCAAGATCAGGCATCAGGGATGCGTCTTCCAAGCATGACCGCTATCTCTACGGGCCAAAACGATGAAATTGTTTGTAGACACGGGGGCGTTTATAGCACTCACAGATGCAGATGACGAAAACCACAAGCCTGCTGCTGCCTTTTACAGAAATGTAAAGGAAAAGGGGACGCGGTTTGTAACCACAAACTTCGTTGTCTGCGAGACGATGAATTACCTCAGGGCAAGGATTTCACATCGTATCGCTGCTCTTTTTCGGGAGAACCTGAAGAAAAGCGGCTTCATCGAAATTGTAACTGTCACCCCTTCTATTGAGGATGCGGCTTTTACTATTTTTAAACGGTACGCCGACAAGGGTTTCAGTTTTACCGACTGCACGAGCTTTTCCATGATGAGCTCTCTCAAGCTGAAAAGCGCCTTTGCCTTTGACAAACATTTTCAACAATTTGAAGGCATCGGCCGCTTGCCCTGAATCTCGACCAATCGAGTAATTCAGCGCGCTTGGTTCTTTACCGCTGTGCTTGCCCAATCAACCAATAATTAATCAACCTATTAACCGTATTTGGAATCAACGAGTCAACGTATAATCAGTCAACGGGTCAACGTATAATTAATCAACGTATCAACGGTCCCTAAGGGCGGTGTATAGTGATTGGTGTTTAGTGTTTAGCAAGACAAGGTTTGTCATATAACATATAACACTAAACGCCGTTCCTGTCTAAACACTGTTCCTGACTACACACCACACACTAAACACTACACACTGTTTCTGGAGATACTGTCAATAGTTGTTGATGAGAATTTTGGACGCATCCTGATTTCTTCTCCATTACGCAGCCTGTATCGCCTCGTCTACTAATTCGCCGTCGA
>Ga0209039_10003809_pt1 | contig 11521 bp, 8 predicted proteins | sample BogFormECP12_OM1_FD_188238 | JGI IMG/M metagenome (GOLD analysis project Ga0209039, IMG submission 188238) | Bog forest soil microbial communities from Calvert Island, British Columbia, Canada - ECP12_OM1 (SPAdes) (version 2) | ecosystem: Environmental > Aquatic > Freshwater > Wetlands > Bog ... | reverse complement strand
CTCGACGAACGGGATGCGGCTCACCAGCAGCACCATCAGCAGGGCCAGGTAGGTCCCCACCATGCCGGTGAGGTTGCCGGCGAAGGTCGCCAGGCCGCCCGTGGCGGTCAGCTGGCCGGCGCTCTCGGCCGTGATGGTCAGCGCGGTGGTCGCCCCCAGCCCGATGCCGGCCACGACCAGGGCCGCGGCGGCCAGGGCCGGACGCGGCGCGGGGGACCGGCGTCCCTGCGGCGGCGCGGCCCGGCCCTTCTGGCGCTTGCCGAAGCCGGCGGCGGTATGCACCGGTTTGGCAGCAGAGGCCGCCCATGTGTTCACATGACAAGAATGCGGTTTAACAGTGACAAGATCATGAAGGCCTACCGTCCCGCCGTCGGCGATCCGCCCGGGTAAGCCGCTGGAGGACCTTAGGCTGTATGGTCCGGCGCCTAAGGCCCTGCCCGGCGGCGGCATGGCGATGATGCGATCGGGTAGTAGGCCGCACTGATCGCGCCCGCTAGCCCAGGAGAGACGATGAGCCGCCGCGATACCTGCAGTGCCGCGTCACGCAGGCCGCTGGCGGTCGCCATCGCGGCCGCGTTGGCCGTGGCCCTCTCCGTGTTCCTGGCCACCCCGGTCGGAGCCGAAACCGCCCGGCTAGTTACACATCTGGCCAAGGGACGCCCCGCCGTCCCGGCCCTCACCACCCACGCCTGGGCCTCGGACGGGACCCCGGCGGTCGGCGCATTGTTCGCTACTAGCCGGTCTGGCGGGCTGGCCGGTCACTTCTGCTCGGCCGCCGTGGTGGACAGCCCGGCCGGCGATCTCGTGATCACCGCCGCTCACTGCATGACCGGCCGTGCCGCGGGACAGGTCGTCTTCGTGCCCGGGTACGCCAGCGGCCGCGCCCCCTACGGCGCCTCGACCGTGACCCAGGTGATCGTCGCTCCGCAGTGGGCGTCATCCGCCGACCCGGGTGACGACGTGGCGTTTCTCCAGGTCAGCCAGCCGAAGACCGGTGTCGCGATCCAGCGGGTCACCGGCGCCGAGCGCCTGGGCATCAGCCAGCCGCCCGCCCAGGTGGTCGTGGTCACCGGCTACCCGGGCGACCGCGACACCCCGGTCAGCTGCCGGAACTACGCACGCCTGTTCAGCTCGACCCAGCTGGTGTTCCGCTGCGGCGGCTTCACTTCGGGTACCAGCGGCAGCCCACTGCTCGCCGACGTCGACCCCGGCACCAGGCTCGGCACGCTCATCGGCGTGATCGGCGGCTACCAGCAGGGCGGTCTTACCGATGCGGTCTCCTACGCCGCCCGGCTCGGCGCCACCGCCGCGGCTCTCTACCGAGACGCGGTCAGGTGGGGGTGATGGCCAGGATCACCGGCATGGTCTGGCGTGGTCCTACGTGCAGCTTGGCCTGCGCCCGGCCGCCGGGCTGCCCGTGATATTGCACTCCCGCGGTTAGCAATGGGACGTTTACAGACCAATGTTCCATTCCTGAAGGACTTTCGACCCTGTCCTGTCCCGGCGTCATCTGCTGAGGGTGGAGACATGCCAGGCTACGGGCGCGCCCGGGGATTTCGGCCGCCAGAACTCGTCGCGCGCAAGGTTGCCGGCCGGTCCCCGGCGGGCCCCGTGGTCCATGTGCCGATCGACACGAAGCTGCATGGTCCTGGTTCGCGCCAGGAATGGGTGAACCGGCCAAGGCTGCTCAGGGAGCTGACGGGCCCTACTTCGGCCAAACTGGTCCTGGTCAATGCTCCCGCGGGCTTCGGCAAGACGACCCTCCTGGCGCAGTGGCGATCCGCAGCGGCCGAAGACCGCCCGTTCGCATGGCTATCACTGGACTGTGGTGACGATGACCCAGGTCGGCTGTGGTGGCATGTCGTGTACGTTCTCCAGCAGGCCTGCCCGAAGCTCGGCGCCGAAGATATCGTGGGCGCTCTCGCCGCCCGCGCCCCGGACATCGCGGGAACAGTTATCCCGATGCTGGTCAATAAGTTGATCGGGTTGCCGGTACAGATCGTCCTCGTGCTCGACGACTTTCACGTGATCAAGGACCGTCGCTGCCACGAGCAGGTCGCCTCGCTGCTGCGTCATCTGCCGCCGAGCCTGTTGATAGTGCTGGCCACCCGGACCAGCCCGCCGTTGCCGCTGGCCCGGCTGAGGGCCCTGGGCGAAATGACCGAGATCGGGGCGCCTGAGCTGCGCTTCACTCGTCATGAGGCGGCCGGGCTCGTGCGTACCGTTTCCGCCGTCGAGCTCACCGCCCCTGACCTGGCCGATCTTGTCAGGCGGACCGAGGGATGGCCGACCGGAGTGTATCTGGCGGCGATGGCGCTTCGCGGTCATCCCTCGCCCGGGGGCTTCATCCGGCAGTTCACCGGCGACAACCGGTTCATCGCCGATTTCCTGGCCGAGGAAGTTCTCAGCCAGCAGCCCGCCGAGATCAGGCAGTTCCTCACCCGGACCTCTATTCTCGGCCGGTTCTGCGCGCCGCTCTGCGATGCGGTGGCCGGGATGGGCAACGCGGCGGCGATCATCGATACGCTCGAGCGGGAGAATCTCTTCGTCGTATCGCTTGACGAGACTCGCCGCTGGTTCCGTTATCACAAGCTTTTCGCGCAGGTGCTGCGCAGCCGTCTGGCCAGGACCGAGCCAGACATGGTGCTCACCTTGCATGAGCGGGCCAGTGCCTGGAATCAAGCGGAGGGGCTGGCGGGAGAAGCGATCGATCACGCGCTGGCCGCCGGTGACGTGCCACGGGCCGTTGACCTCATCGCGAACAACTGGCACGCATGCGTGAGCGCCGGGGAGACCAGGACAGTTCTGGGGTGGACACGCTCGCTGCCCGGCAACCAGATCGCCGCCAACCCGCTGGCCGCCCACTGTACGGCGTGGGCCGCCGCCCACTCGGACGAGCCGGAGGCGCTGCGGCGCTGGATCCCGGCGATCGAGGCAGGGGGTCATCAAGGGCCGTTGCCGGACGGAATGCGGTCATTCAAATCTTCGGCCGCGCTGCTGCGCGGCGTCTACGGTTTCGATGGCCTCCGCGTGATGCGGGACTCGGCCTGCCTGGCGGTCGAGCTGGAAACAGACCCGCAGTCACCGTGGTACGGCCTAGCCAAGGCCGCGTACGGCTTCAGCCTCTACCTGTCTGGCGACCTGCGGGCGGCCGAGGAACAGCTCCAGGAGGCGGCACGGAGCGAGGCGTTCACCACGCCGCTAGGCATCCTGGGGCTCTCCGCCCTCTCCCTGATCGCCGTCCGGCGGGGCGATCTGCCGCGAGCCGGGGATCTGGCCAGCACGGCACGCGGCCTCGCGACCCGATGTGAGCTCGATGACGCGCCGCAGAGTTCCCTCGCCTACACGGCCTCTGGCGCCGTCTATGCCGCGCAGGGACGGCACGAGGAAGCCTTGGGCGAGTACAAACATGCTGTCCCGTCCCACGGGCGAACGCCCGGAATGAGCCCGTGGGCCGCCCTGGAAGGCATGCTCGCGCTGGCTCAGGTGCTGCTCGACCTGGGTGACAGCACTCGCGCTGCGGAGATCATCGATGACGCGCAGGATGTGCTGATTTTGTACCCGGATGACGTGAATGCTCTCGCGATCCGGGTGGAGCGGCTCCGGCGTCGTCTCGCGCGGCCGCCGCGCGCAGATTTGGTAGATCCGCTTACCGATCGCGAGGTGGCCGTGCTGCGCCTGCTCCGGGGCACGCTGTCGCGGCGCGAGATCGGCCGGGAACTGGGCGTGTCACCGAACACGGTCAAGACCCATACCCAGGCGATCTACCGGAAGCTCGAGGCGTCGAACCGGCAGGATGCCGTCGAACGTGGCCGCGACAGCGGTCTTCTGTGATGGCCTGGGCCTCCCGATCGTTCTTGTGATTCACCCCGGACGGGTGAGCCTCGCGGCGGGGTGCTTGGGTGAACGTGAGCTTACGCAATTATCAGGCGCTGGCCGAGCGGCCCGATCAGGTGGCCGCCGCGCGCTGGAGTTGGCAGGAGGTGTCCGTATTGCCTGACACCCGCAGTGATCCCGAGCCTGCGGCCGGCTCCGAGCCCAGCCCGGAGGAGCGAGCTGAGCTGGAACGTCTCCGCGCGGAGGAAGCGGACGAGCGAGCTGAGGTGGAACGTCTCCGCGCGGAGGTAACGGCGCTGCGCAGCCAGGAGCCTGCCAAGGCTCCTCGGCGGCGCATCAGCTGGCGAGCCATCGTTTCGGTTGTGCTCATCGTTCTGGGCTGCATACTCTCTGCGGTCTCAGTGATAGGCGTCTGGGCTGGCGAAGAGGTTTCCAACACCGACCGGTGGGTGGCGACGGTGGAGCCGCTGATCCATGACCCGGCGATCCAGAATGTCCTGACCGACAAGATCACGGACCAGATAACCAGCAGGATCAACATAACCGGAACCGTCAATCAGGCCGCCGCCCAGCTCAACAGCAGGGGCCTGCCCAAGATCGCCTCGCTGCTCAACCAATTCGCCCCGCAGATCTCCAGCTCGGTGACCGGCTTCATACACAGCACTGTGCACTCGGCCATATCCAGCCAGGCCATGGCTACCGCCTGGGTGCAGGTCAATACCGTCGCGCACCAGGCGCTGGTCCAGGTCCTCTCCGGGCAGGGCGGCGGTGCCATCAGCACGAGCAACGGCCAGATCGTTCTCAACCTCGGTCCCTTGATCGCCGTGGCCAAGGAGGACCTGGTCGCGCACGGGTTCAAGCTGGCGAGCAGCATCCCGCCGGTCACCCCGACCCTGGCGCTGTTCCAAGCCAAGGACCTCGGGAAGGCTCAGGCGTACTACCGGCTGGTCAAGGCCCAAAGGGTCGCGCTGCCCATACTGTCGCTGCTCCTCCTCGGGGCCGGGGTGTACGTCGCGCGGGGCCGTCGGCGGGCCCTGATCGGAGTCGGGCTCGGCCTGGTCGCGTCCATGCTCGTCCTGGCCATCGGCTTGCTGATCGCCCGTAGCATCTACCTCAGCAGCGTCCCCAGCAGTACGCTGCCCGCCGATGCCGCCGCCGCCACGTGGGACGCGTTGGTTCACTTCCTCAAGGTGGCGCTCCGTGTCGTGCTAGTGGTCGGGCTGGTCGTTGCCGCCGGGGCGTTCTTCACCGGACCCTCTCGCACGGCGGTCCAGACCCGTTCGGCGCTCACGTCGGGGATTGACTGGATCCGGCACTTCGGCGAGCGTAGGGGCGTGTCCACCGGGCCGTTCGGCCTGTGGACGTACGCGCACCGCAGGGCCCTCCGTATCGGGGCGGTGGCCCTCGCCGCCCTGATATTCGTCTTCTGGGGTGAGCCCACTGCGCTATTCGTCATCGTGCTCGTCATCCTCTTGCTGGTGGTCCTCGGATTGATCGAGCTGATCGGCAGGCCGCCCGTAACGCCCGAGGTGGCGGGGCCGGCCGGGCCGGCGGGGCCGGCCGGGCACGCTGAGAGTGGCTGAGCCCCTAGGGCTCACCCGTGGCGGATGGTTCCCCCATGCTGCGCGCCGCCATACTCCTGGGCGGCCAGCGGTAGGACCTTCGGCATGGCGGTGCTGGGGCTTCGCGTAATCCGGGCAGATGGCACGACTTGATAGCGGGCTCGGGTAGTTATCTATGCCTGGGATGCACGGGCGGCCCGGCTCCGGTTCCTCGCCCGCGAGCCCTTGCCGGCGGCCGGGCCGGACGGGACGGCTGGGCGTTAGGCGGCGACCATCCCTCGCGGGTGACGCGGCGCGACGGCAGGAATGCGACTGTGGCGGCGAAGCGGCAAAGCCCTGACCGGGCGCTCGCCGCAACCTGAGAGGAGCCAATCATGACAATGCCTAAGGCCGACATCGATAGCGCCACCCGGGACGCGCTGGCCGGCCTAGCAGTAGGCGACCTGGAGGTCTTGGAGGACCTGCTGGAAATCCGGGAGGCTGAGCAGCAGAAGACGGGGCTGGACGCCCGGACCTTCGCCCTGGTCAAGATCGCCGCCCTGGTCGCTCTCGACGCGCCTCCGGCCTCGTATCTGTGGCAGGTAGCCAACGCGCTGGATGCTGGCGCTACGCCGCAAGATCTTATCGGCGTGCTCCGTGCGGTCGCACCGCAAGTCGGCGGGCCCAGGGTGGTGGCCGCCGCGCCGGAGATCATGGTTGCGCTGGGGCTGTCACTGCCCGACGGCCAGTAAGACCGGCACAGTAAGACCGGCACAGTAAGACCGGCACAGTAAGACCCGCATAGTAAGACCGGCCGAGATTGTTGCCCCAACCGCAGGCAGCTGCTCCGCCCGCGGTTGGGGCAACTACCTTTGGTGCTGGGCAACTACCTTTGGTGCTGGACTGGCTGAAACGTCAGCCCTCGGGATAGTACGCGCTGCGGAGTGTGCGCAGCGATGCCTCGAATGTCGCCAGCCGGCTGCGGATCATCTCCTCTCCCGGTCCGCTGGTCGCCCCGCTCGCGCGCTCACTGTCCATCGCGGCGCGGGCCGCCTGCAGCGCGGCGAGCACGTCCGCCACGCGAGCGCGGCTCTCCTCATCCGGAGCTTGCTCCCGCAGCGCGTATAGCGACCGCGCGAGGTCATCCACGCGGCGCTGGATGTCATACCACTGAGCGTCGGCGGGCCCATCACCGGCTACCAGCCCGCGCGCGTCGGCGATCCTCATCGCGTCAAGGAGCGCCGAGCCCTCCGCGTAGACGTCGATGACCTTCGTCCGCCAGTCGGCGGCGATCGCGGAGCGTCGGCGTGCCGAGCGGACGATCAGGGCGATCGCCCCGATGACAACGGCCAAGCCGATGACGATCCATAGCCATATAAGGCCGGAGCCGGACCCGTTCGCCGGTGCCGTCGCACTGGCAGTTGGCTGCACCGCAGGTGTAGGTGCGGCCGAGCTGGAGGGCGCCGATGAAGTTACTGACGGGGCGGGAGGGCTCGAGCTTGTGGCAGCCGGGGAGCTCGTGCTTTCGGCGGGTGAGGAGCTGGCCGTCTGGCTACTAGTCCGGCTGGCGATCGCGCTACTGATGCTGCTGCTGATGCTAGAGCCACATGCCGTCACCAGGCCCGCTGCGCAGAGAATCGCCGCGGCCAGGAGCATTCTTCCCGTCAGGCGCCGCATAAATGGTCCTTTCCCGCGCGGGGAACGTCAGTGCTTTGCGTTCAGCCTGGCCAGTTCGCCCTCGCGCCGCGTCACCCCGAACGGATGAATGTGGCTCGTGCCGATGCCGCCGGTCAGAACGTGCCAGATGCCGATCCGCGTGAACAACCCAGACGCGAAACGCGGCAAAGCCGCGATGATCGTCATCGCGGCTTTGCCGCCGCCCCCCGGAAGGAAACCGGCGTCACGATTTCGCCGGGTCGTGTGCGGGTGGAAGCGCGCAGGCGGTGCCCGTCAGGCGTCTGGTGCGGGCGTGCCGTGCAGGGCGTCCTGGAGTTCTTGCTCGCCTTCCTTGGACAGGGAGGTCTTAAGCACGGTGCCGCCGTACTTGCTCATGGCCTCGACGGCCTTGTCCGGGGTGACCTTCTCAACCATGAGGAACAGGGCCGAGGTGCCTGGCTGCAGCATGCCGCGGACTTGGTCCTGGAACTCCTTGTCGATGCCGGACTTGGTGACCTTGCCCATCAGCGCGCCCAGCCCGGCCCCGATGGCCATTCCGAAGACCGGGATGAAGAACAGCAGCCCGAACAGCAGGCCCCAGAACATGCCCCAGGTCGCCCCGCGACCGACGAGGTGGTGGCGGGTGTGCACGTGGTAATCGCCTGATGCGTCCCGCACGATCACGGCGATCGCATCGGGCTCGATGATGAGGTCCTGAGCAAGCCGCCGGGCCTCGTCGGCGGCGGCCTCCGCGGTGGCCTCGTCGGGGTATCCGATGGCGATCAGGTCAGACATGATTCTCTCGTCTCCTCTAATGGGAACCAGGCCCGGCATCGGCCGGCCCGAAAACCAGTCGAGCAGTCCCGTGACCGCCGCACCCCACCCCCGGCGGGTGAACCGGAGGTCGGGAGCATGTCTGGCCCGGGTGGACGAATCGGAGACTGGCTGAGTGAACTGGTGCCTGACCGCTTGTCAGGCTGAACGAGAAGTCAAATAATGACACCTACCATGAGCAGCCGAAAGAAGGTTCGGTAGACTACCCGTCCCGTATTCGCACCAAGGTCGGTCCTGATGGATGCTGGCGTGCTTCTTGAGACTAAGCTTCATGCTCCCCGCGTCCGTGAGGAGTGGGTGAAGCGGACGGAACTTATCCGCTATCTGGCTAGCAGTACCGCCAAACTCATCTTGGTGGACGCTCCAGCCGGGTTTGGCAAGAGCACCCTAGTGGCGCAGTGGCGCGCCTTCCGCGGCCAGAGCAGGAAATTCGCCTGGGTGTCGGTCGATGCGGGTGACAACGACGCCGCCCGGCTGTGGTGGTACATCGGGTGGGCGCTGCAGCGGGCTTGCCCAGAGCTCCACGTCGGGGAGTTGCTGAGGCAACTGGGGAGACAGGCACCAGACCTGCGGGGATCGCTGCTGCCGACCCTGGTCAACGAGCTCGCCGAGCTCACTTCGCCGGTGGCCCTGGTGCTCGATGATTACCACATGATCAGCAATCGTCACTTCCACGACCAGCTGGAGTTCCTCCTGCTGCATCTTCCGCGGGGGACTCAGATCGTCCTCATCACCCGGGTGGATCCGCCCCTGCCGCTCGGGCGGTTGCGGGCGGTCGGCGATCTGCTCGAGATCCGGGTGCCCGAGCTGCGCTTCGTGGCGTCGGAGGCGGACGCGCTCGTGCGCGCGGTCTCCGCCGTGCAACTCGACGAGACCGATCTGACTGACCTCGTCCAGCGGACCGAGGGGTGGCCGGCCGGGATATACCTCGCCGCGCTCTCGCTTCGCGGTCACCCCAGCGCGAGCTCCTTCATCCGGCAGTTCACCGGCGATAACCGCTTCGTGGGTGATTTCCTGGTCCAGGAGGTGCTCAGCCGCCAGCCCAGCGAGATCAGGCATTTCCTGTGCCGGACCGCCATCCTCGACCGGTTCACGGCATCGCTGTGCGACGCGGTGGTTGGCTTGGCCAACGCAACGGAGATAATCGACATCCTCGAGCGTGAGAACCTGTTTCTCGTAGCCCTGGACGACGACCGGCAATGGTTTCGTTACCACCAGCTGTTCGGCCAGATGCTCCTGAGCCAGCTCGTGCAGGCCGAGCCCGACCTGGTGCCCGTCTTGCACCGGCGCGCCAGTGAATGGCACCAGCGGTGGGGATCGGTGGACGAGACGGTCGTTCATGCTCTGGCCGGGGGCGACATCGCCGGAGCCATCGATGTCGTCGCGCGCAACTGGGCCGGCTGCATAGACGCTGGCCGGATACGCGCGCTTCGCGCCTGGCTGGACTCGATCGGCGATGACCGCATCGGCGATAGCCCCGTGGCGGCGCACTGCGCGGCGTGGTGCGCCGCGCTTTCCGGGGAGCAAGATCCCGCCCGGCGCTGGCTAGCGGTCGTGGAGGCGGGCGGGCTTGACGGACCGCTCCCCGACGGAATGCCGTCGCTCGAGTTCTCGGCCGCGCTCCTGCGGGGGGTCTTCGGGTTGGACGGCATCCGTGCGATGCGGGAATCCGCGGAGGCGGCGACCGAGTTGGATACCAACCCGTCGTCGCCTTGGTATCCGCTGGCCAGGACCGCGCTCGGCGCTGCGCTGTACTTGTCCGGCGAATTTGACGCGGCTTTCGCCCAGCTGGGCGACGCGATACAAGGCGATGCTTCGCTAGCCGAGGTGCGCCTGCTGGCCTGCTCCGTCATGGCGCTGGTGGCGGTCGAGCGGGGCAGGCTCGGTCAGGCGCAGGAGCTTGTCGCCGCCGCCCGCCAGATCACAGGCGGCGGCGATCTCGGTGATTCTCCGCGTCGCGCCATCGTCTACACGGCTTCTGGCGCGGTCGCCGCGATGCACGGGCGTCTGCAGGAGGCGCGCGGCTCTTTCGAGCACGCTCTGCGCGCCGGGCGGCGCTATTCCGGGATCAGCCCGTGGATCGCGCTAGACACCATGCTCAGGCTCGCGCCGGTGCTGTACGACCTGGGAGACTCGGCCAGAGCGGCCGTCCTTCTCGGCGAGGCCAGGGCGGTGCTGGCATCGCGGCCGGACGGCGCCAAGGCTCAGCTGCTCCGGACCGAACAGGCCGCGAAGCGGCTCGCCGGCCGCCAGCGCCCGCAGTCGCTCGCGGAGCCGCTTACCGATCGCGAGGAAGAGGTGCTGCGGCTTCTGCGGGGCACGCTGTCCCTTCGCGAGATCGGGCAGGAGCTGTTCCTGTCGGCGAACACGATCAAGACCCATACCCGCGCGATTTACCGGAAGCTCGGAGTCACCACTCGGCAGGAGGCCGTTGAGCGAGGTCGTGACATGGGTATTCTCTGACCCGGGTCCTGGTCGTCGCTTTTCACAGGAGCTCGAGCTGCCGGGCGCGGCGTACCGCTTCCCCTCGGTGAGTCGCCGCCAGTTTCCGGTAGATGCTCTTCAGGTGGGTTTTAACCGTGTTTACCGAGATGTAGAGCTCACTAGCCACCTCGGCGGTGCTGAGCATCCCGGACAGAAGGCTTAGCACCTCACGTTCGCGTCCGCTGAGCTGCTCCACGATCACCGGCACCGCCTCTGCAGTATCGCCCGGCCCGGCCCGGCCGTGGCGAGAATCGATGAGGCCCGGCTCAAGCAGGTGCCGGTGGGCGTCGGTGAGCTGGGGGTCGCTCCGCAGTACCGGACGGATCCAGGCCGCCTGCATAGCGAATGGAAGCCGGAGCTTTTCCTGCTCACCAAGCCCCAGCGCTGTCTGCAGAGATTGCCGGACGCGAGCGGGGTCGCCGCGGCTGTAGCCGAGCCGCGCGTCTACCAGCCAGCGATCCAGCCCACTATGATCAGGCACCTCGCCAACGTCGTCTGGTCCGTTCTCCAGCGCCTGGCTTGCGGCTGCAGTGTCGTCGGCGTCCAGCCACGCGTGCGCCAGTGCGACGGTCGCATCGAGCGAGGTTCCCGGGTCGGCCCGCATGGCTACGGCGACGGCGGACGAGACGTCCCCGGCCACAGCGTGAGCCCGCGATTCGATCAGCGTCAGCCGGTGATTCAGCCAACTGGGAGGCGACCAGCCGTGCCGTGCGCGGGCGATCATCTCCAACGCTGCCTTGGCGCGGCCTTCGGCGAGACGGTAGCGCGCCACTACGAGGCAGGCCGTGGCGCCAACCAGCTTTTCCGGCCGGGCTCGCAGGGCGGCGTCTGCCCGCTTCAGCCGGTCGCGCGCGTCGCGCAGCTCGTTGCGCTCCAGATGGACCAACGCGAGCGCCACCTCGGCCGCGCCGCAACCAGGCCCGGCCAGCCCGGTACCGTGCTCTCGTGCGAGGCCTGCTACCTCGGCCGCTAGCTCGGCGGCGCGGTTCAGCCGTCCGCGCAGGGCCTCCAGCAGGGCCAGATATCCATAGCAGTCGGAGCGCTCAGGCGTGCTCCCGGACAGGGCGGCCGCGGCTGCGCCCGCATCGAGGCTCGCGGCTGCCTCGTCGAGGTGTCCCGACCACAATTGCACCACCCCGCCAGCCGACAGCACCGTCGCGTGGATCTCG
>Ga0209039_10003808_pt1 | contig 11522 bp, 8 predicted proteins | sample BogFormECP12_OM1_FD_188238 | JGI IMG/M metagenome (GOLD analysis project Ga0209039, IMG submission 188238) | Bog forest soil microbial communities from Calvert Island, British Columbia, Canada - ECP12_OM1 (SPAdes) (version 2) | ecosystem: Environmental > Aquatic > Freshwater > Wetlands > Bog ... | reverse complement strand
AACAATAACTGGACATCCAGGCTTACTCTCTGAAATATGGAAGAATACATCTCCAGCAGAGATGCCGAGTAACACGGAAGCAGTGAACTTAAAAGCAGCTGCATTATATATACTTGGCGAATATGAAAGTAGTCAAGAGTGGAGAGTTACAACATATCATTATAGCGAAATTGTAACCTATGGTCAAAACGGCTATCAACACCTAGAGCAGCCAGAGAATGGCCCCCAATGGGATGGGCCGAATGGTTCTAGCCTCGCACCAAGGTTTATAAAGATGTTACAGTCAAACCATTATGTGCTTACCCTGAGTACAATGTATCGAGATATCCCAATTAATACGACTAATCCATACGGACGGCTTGCTGATAGCAATTCCAATGGTGTAGAAACAGTTGGCCATTGGGTCGTCCTTAAGGGGATGTCCACCCCCTGGGATAACACTAACGAGGACTCAGTAATGAATTGGGTGATGATAAATAACCCTTATTCGAATCAAGAACAATACTATCCTTGGTGGTACTTCAAAAAATCACTTTATCTCTTTAATGGCCCGAATACAAATTCTGGTCCCAGTGCTCTGGAAATCTGGCGTCAATCAAACCCTAGCGATCCGACAGATTGATGTCGCAGGTTGGAACAAAGTGAATTTGGATAGAAAATGCTAATGTCAATCTTTTTGAGTGAGGTAAGCGCAGGCCGATATGGAAGATACTTAAGTAGCTTCGGTCATTGCTATTTCACATAAAACGTGTCAAAGTGTTAAGGAAAATTCTTCTGCTATCGAGGCTATCATGTCATACAAGCGAATGATTGCTAACGTTTGCATATGTTTTACCTTGATCGGTCTTTTCAGTGGTTGTGGTGCAAGCCAGTCAGGTGTAATCGGAACGATGCTTGCTACAACACCTAGCCAAAGTGTGAAGACAGCAACAATCTTGGTACATCCGGCAACACCTCAATTAATTACACCCACCTCTATCCCTACGATCACTTCTACGCCTTATCCTCTGGAAGGTGAAATATACTTTTTGGTTAATGAGAACGTGATTAATGCTGTCAATGTCGCTTCGGGAACCACACGCGAAATTAGAAATAACCAGGCCTTAACCATTGACCCTATCCCTGTCCCATCCGGTCATTTATTTTATTTATTTGGAAGTTTGTCACAGGACCAATTTCAAGTCTATCGCATGAACCTAGACGGAAGTGATGCGAAGCGATTAGCTTATGATGCATATAATGATCTCATAATGGCTGTATCTCAAGATGGCAGTCGAATCGCCTATGTTCAGCACCCGACATCCGGGGGTGATAATTTTTACCTGTCTGTGATTGACTTCCGAAAAGGAGGCCTGACAGCTGAAGTCTTCTCCAGCACGGAATCAATCGTCGGTTTATCTTGGTCGAACAATGGAGAGAAGCTTGCTTTCTATCTATGGAATCCGGATTTTAGAATTAATGACCAAGGAATATACGGTGATCTTTATGTCATGGATGCAAACGGTACCAATCGAACTCAAATAAAATCAGATCTGCCAATTGTATATGATCCCCCAGCCTGGTCTCCTGATGATCGTCAGGTTGCAATTTCGGCATACGATAAAAAAGGAGTAAACCTTTATCTGATTGATGTTAACAGTGGCGCGTTAAAGAAACTGACTGATACAAGCATGGAAGTGCGTTATCCTATCTGGTCACCAAGCGGAGATAAAATATTATTTATGCAAGGATCGAGTTATATTGTTATCTCTCCGGATGGCACCAATCAGAAGGTTTTAGGTGATCAGGCTCCAGATTTTGCGCCGTATAAAGATGCAGCCTGGTCGCCGGATGGTCATTATGTGGCCATGAATCAAAATCAATCTTTGGTTATCGTAAATGCGGATAGCGGGACTTCTCTTCAATTGTTTAGTCCACCTGGTGCGGATAATATTGATAGCTTATCTTGGATTAATACAACTCAACCATGAATCGCATTTATTACTGTAAGTTGTTAGCATCCAACACTCCTTGCAGAAGGGGTGTTGTCCCAGCCGGTTCGTTTAGCAATATGGCCCAATAAATTGGGGCGATACTTTTTTCTAAACCACTTCTTCTTGCGATTGTCTATCCTCCGGCCACCCTGTCAAGGGTGCTTCGCTGCGCTCCGCAGCCTTCCTGGCAAACCCTTGACAGGGCCCCGGCCTGCGGATAGGGCTATCGCGCAAGAAGTGGTTCACCCAAAGTAGGGTCAACCGGACGACTGCAATTCAGCCGAAATGTCTCTATCGTGCTTAAAATTATCGGCCGCACAAGTAGCCGGAATGGAGTTGCTAAATTCTTTATAACAGGTTCACTATTTAGACGAAATCACTTTCAGCGAGGATTGCAACAGTGGATAATAACTCTTCCCCTTTGGCCTCAGGAGGATTCAAGCAATTTCGCATTCTGGCAACAATCTCCAAGCGTGCCGAGGTGTTCAAATCAGGCTCACCGAGCTGATGCACCAGTTCCATCAACTGGTCGCGCTGGCTACGATTGACCGATTCGCGCCTGTTTTCCGGTTCGCCGATCAACTCCAGCCGTTTTTCCACCTGATTCATGGCCGCATAGTAATCTTCAGCCACGGTTTGATCGTGAACCCGGGCATAGATCATGGTGGTACTCAAGTCCTTATGTCCAAGGAATTTCTGGATGGAGGTAATCCGGCAGCCCGCATTCAAAAGCTGAGTGGCCGCCGTGTGACGCAGACGATGGGGATAGACCTTGACCCCCACCCGGTCGCCAGCAGCTTTGATGCGGTATCGGATCAGGTCTTTGCTCACCGGCTGGTTACGGTACAGGAACACATGATCGGTGGGGCCGGAGCCGCGCACGGCTAGGTATTCCTGCACCGCCCGGACTGTGGTGTCGGTCATGAATACGGTTCTATCTTTCAACCCCTTGGACTGACGCACGATGAGCCTGCGAACAGCCAGATCGAGGTCTTCCAGACGCAGTTCTTCCACCTCGCCCACGCGCATCCCGCTCTGCCAGAGCAGGTAGAAGGCCGCCCGGTCCAGCAGAGCATCCCGACGCTTTTGAAATCCTTCAGCTTGGGCGGCGGCCTTTTCAACCTCATTCCGCAGCAGACGCACCTGCTCATCGGTGAGAAATTTGGGTAACGGATCGGGCTGCTTTAGGCAAGGAGTGTGCAGCAGCGACTGAGGAACCGAATAGCCTTCTTCTTGGAGAAACCCCAAGAAGCCGTGAAAACAGCGGATTTCGCCGTTGATGGTGGAGACAGCCCGCCCTTCGGTGAGGCGCCGGTCCGTGAAGTCAAGCAGGAATTGGCGCTTGACGTCTGCCAGAACCTTGACACCGCACTGATCACACAGGAAACGCCATACCCGCAGATGATAGATCCAAAAATTGCGGATATTTTCCTGCAGACGAGCCTGCCGCCAGTTGCGCTGCTGAATGTGCTGGAAGCGCTCGAGCTCGTTGACCAACCACTCCGGCAGCCCGACGGTATAGCGATCCGATTTGAAAGGTGTTACCTTGATCTCGATCTGGCCGCGCTGATGGCACAGGAAGCGCCTGAATTTGAGCATCGCACACCGGCAGACATCCGTCCATTGTGCGCTGAGCTGTTTGGCCTTGAGATAATCCAATCCGCGCTGGAGGTCGGCCTCGAGATCCAGTTCGGAGTGAGGTTTGAGGGCCAACCCAAGGACATGCCCGGCCATTGGGAGGTAGATGATACGGATCACCGCCGGACTGGCGCCGCCGCTGCGCAGCCATTCGCAGTATTGTTCAAGAATGGCGATGTTCTCCGGCGGCCATGCAGAGGTAGGTTTTGGACGGGGATAATCGGGTGGAAGATGTTTGTCGCGGCCATAATGAAGCGCCCGATCGTACATCTCTGCCGGTGTAGTGGGTTTCTGGATGTGTCTCATAGCGTCCCCCTTGGGGATTGTGCCCTCCACGGGACGAGCCAATTGGCTGGAGACTGCCAGCTCTCCAATTTGGAGCAGGCGGCATAATAGTCCTCACAGACTTGCTTGTCGTTCGCCATTACGTAGAGCTGGGTCGTTTCCAGCCAACGGTGGCCCATCAATTTCTGGATCGATGTGACAGCGGCATCGGCGTTGATCAAATCGGTGGCAAAGCTGTGGCGCAAGCGATGGGCGGTGATCTGGATCCCGGCCCGGGCTCGATAGAACATCAGGCGTTTGTGAATGGATGTGGTGGAGAGGCCTTTGTTCTGGTAGCTGAGGAAGACAAAATCGCAAGTGGCAGCAGGACGTTGCTCAAGATATGTGCGTAAAGCCCGTTCGGCCTGCGGCGAAAGATATACCGAGCGTTCACGGGAACTCTTGCCAAGCACGATGAGACGCGGGTAGGTTTCATCCAGGTAGAGATCGGCCATCCGGAGACCGGCGACCTCCGAGATGCGCAGCCCGCACCTTAACATTAGCAAGAACATGGCCCGATCCCGGGCGTCTTCGATGACCGCAAAGAACTTGCGCAGATCGTCCTCTTGCACCGGGCGCGGCAGACGCTGCGGTTCTCTCAGATTATGTCGATGAGGAAGAACAGGACAGACCAGGTTGTTGTCTTCGTCCGAGAGAAAGGTATACAGGGATATGACCGCCGCCAGGCGCCGGTTGATCGTGGTGGGTGTGAAACCACGCGAAGCCTGAACGCTGACGAAGCGATCTACATCCTGGATGGTGATCTCGCTTACTGGACGATCCCCCGTGATCGAGACGAAGATTTGAAGATCGTACTTGTAATCCCGCCAGGTGCGAGCCTGCGGGTTTCGGCGGTGCACCCAGTTGACGAACTGTTCGATTTCGAATAGCATGAGAATGCCTCCTGTGAAGCAGAATGTTGGGCTGGCAGCCTCATTCTACTCGCAGGAGGTAGCGTCATTCTCCTGGGATCAATGAGTGAATCTGGTTAAGATAAGTGATCATGTACCGGCATGACCCGAACGGGGCCTGGACAGCGATGGCGAGCCAGGACTACGCCGGCACGCCGACCTATGTGGGGTTGCTGAGCCGCGTCCCGGATACCGGGAGCGAGCAGATGGACGTCAGCTGGAACTACTTCCGCCTGGAACGCTGGCTGACCAGCCCTTCCACTCCTACGCCCGAAACGACAGGTACCCCGACCGCAACCCCGACCGCAACCCCGACCGCGAGCGCTACTCCCGCCGAAACCGCGACCAGCACTCCCACCCAGGTATTCCCAACCGGTTCGGTGGCCATCACCTATACCTATGATGCCCTCCACCGCCTGACCGCCGCCGACTACTCGGATGGCGCCTATTACCACTACACCTACGATGCGGTAGGCAACCGGTTGAGCGAGACCACCCAGCTAGGCACGACCACATATACCTATGATGCGGCCAACCGCCTGACCAGCGTAGGCGCGGTTTCCTACACCTGGGACAACAACGGAAATTTGCTGAGCGATGGGGTCAACACCTATACCTACGATTCTGCCAACCACTTGATCTCGGTAACCGGTCCCGCCGGCACGATCACCTACGCCTACGACGGCCTCGGAGACTGCCTGCAGGAGACGGTGAATGATGTCACCACCACCTACACCATGGACCTGGCATCCGGCCTGCCCCAGGTCTTGAGCGATGGCACCAACACCTACCTCTACGGCAATGATCGCATCGCACAGGTGAACGGCTCCGACACGGAATACTTCCTGGGAGACGCGCTCGACTCCGTTCGGCAACTGGCCGACGGCGATGGGGCCATCAGCCTCGCCAGGAATTACGATCCCTATGGGAATATTATCAACAGCGTGGGCAGCGCAACCACCCTCTTCGGATTCACCGGCGAAGAGCAAGACAGTTACATTAAGTTAGTTGATTTGCGCTCTCGGACGTATGACCCCTCTCTTAACCAATTCATCCAAGCCGATACCCTCGTACCAGATCCACGCATTCCTTCAGACTGGAACAAGTACACTTACACGCGGGATAATCCGGTTATTTATGTAGACCCAACAGGAAGTTCGGCTTGTCACAATTCCGAATTATTTTATTGTCAAGTAAACTTATTCAATATGAACCACCAAGCACTTTCGATCAAGCAACAAGTTAGTTCGCAATCTTTAAAGCCTGTGGAAGGATTTGCACAATTTGTCGATTATTCTACTACGTTATTTAATGGGGATATACGTGATATCGTATGGGCGATAACGATAGTTTTGGATGATATGGATGCTAACAGAGGCCTGATCTGGCCACAAGCAACCAAATTAATGGGATCGGCAGATAGTTACTATTTCGCACACTTGGATTGGCTGCCATATGCTAACGATAAGCATCCAGATTGGAATGTCCAAAACTGGGGAAGAAAAGGGGATACGTGGATTTACTCCCTTCAGGGTGATTGGAATACGTTATATTGGGATAAAACGGCAAATCAGGCATATCATTTTTGGTTCTACGCTGCGGTAACCTTTTTCGATGGGCCTGACGTCGCATTGGCTGGCGATTTATATCATGAAAATGCCGGACAAATAATGTCATATACTAATTACGATACTACTAATCCAAAGGATCCACCAGATCCAATGGGAAATACAGTTCAGGATTATCTCTTAGGATTGAAGGGAATTCAGTTAGGCCTGGAGCTGAAGGCTCGTAGCGACTTCCAGGATACATTGAATATTTGCGGGAAGACCCCCAATTCGATCCTGATTAATCCATTCACTGGAAATTGGATAAGAGACAATCTGAAAGGCCTGCCTCCTAAAAATTAATTCTCCTCTATGTTAGAGCTAGGAGATTGGTCAATATATCGTGAATAAGTCTGTTATTGAATAGATCATGAACAAACTGCCGTAAACCGATGTGATTCTGAGGCGTTAGCGTGAAAAATTCAACCCCTTCTTTGTGTCGTTTGCAAAGTTTTTTTAGGGAATTTATACTTACTTTGCGGCTACGTTTCAGAATCTATTAACTTTGTTCGTGGATTTGAATGGGAATTCGCTTTACAATAGTTACGACCCAACTGAAAAGCGTGCAATTTTGCAGGGGTTATTAATACCTTAGCCCATTGCTCCCTTTACTAAATCTTATAAATTAATTCGGCAGTGTGACACTCAATGAGGAGCAGAGATGACAATTAATAAACAAAACAACGATCGCATATTTCGTAGGTTATTTAATAACATAATTATTGGTCTGTTTTTAGGAAGCTTTATAGGATGTGTTATCGCAGCAATAACCGGTTGTGTTTTTTGGATATTTGCCCAGCATCCCTCTCCAGCATTATATGCAACTGTAAATCTTGCTGCACTCATATCCGGTCAGATTATAGTGAACGGTATTCCTGTTGGTTTGATAATAGGTATAACAACGGGCTTGCACCATGCAATCATTAGGTCTAATCCAAAATCATTGGTGTGGGGAGTTATCACTGGATTGGCGACAATAGCTGGCATTTGGTTTTCTGGTTATCTCACAGATACCAACACCCTGGTAGTAATATTTGAGGATGTTTTTATAGGATTGATGGCAGGGTGGTTATCAAGCTGGCTAACATCAAATAATCCCCCATCACAAGATTTTAAAAATGATAGCAGATTATCAAAAAAACAACTTATTGTTAGTTCAATTAGCGGTTTTTTGTTTGTTTTTATAAGCGTATATGGCTATTTCTATATCGCACTTTATTTTGCAAACATACGTTCATAAGATCAAGATACTCGCCAAGCGTTGCACAAAACCTACGCTAAGTATTCCTCCATTAATCAAGCGATCTTGTTATTTCGCTAACTGTTTCGGACGAGCAAAATCTGTTGGGGATGAGGGGTGGAGGATCTAAATGCGCATAGCCAATATCTCATTTCTCCCAATCAGAATTAAAACATCCACCAAAAACTACTCCAACATCAATTACCCACGGATCAGGTAGGGAAGGGAGCTATCCACATACCGAGAAAGATCTGGGCTAAAAATAATATGATGGGCCTTGCATATCTGCCATCGTGTCCGTCCCGCATAACCTACAAATAGACATCCAGTTTATATTGGTCGGCGGTCTGCATGTTCTTGCGGTTGGTCTAAAAGACCAACATCAGGTAGGGGATAAGCATACATTAGCTCACAGGGAACACATTCGGAATTAGGGCTCTCTTGACGGCTTCCTCTGTGTCACACAAATGCAGCTCATCTCCATTGGCGCGTGATCTTAAAGTTCAACGCGAACCGGTCGGAAATCACTGCAGAAGATCCAAGATCCTTGGGATAGCTCTACCGTGCAGGGCTTCGAGAGGGGAAACCCTTTGTCCATTCTTTCGCCCAACACGTTGTACGGTGCTTCTCAAGAAGCAGCCAGGATTCCTCGAGCGTAATGGTCAGTAATGGACGGAGAATAAAGTCTCAACAACCCCGATGAGGGTCTGATACCTGGATTCCTGCCTGCCACTGGAAACAACCGTGGGGGAGGAAGATCGAGGCAAGCCTCTTGACGTGTCGCTTTATGTTCGATATAAAATACATTATACAGAACATTAGTTCTTTATTGTTTGGATTGATTAATAGACAATAGGGCCCTATCCCAACACAACCTCGCACCTGAAGCCAGGGGGGGTGTTTTTAGAGCACCAAATTAATGCTTATGGCCCCTAGTGACACGGATGTTGGGGTGAGGCCATGGAGAGAGAATTATTGTGTCCGAGGGGGTGACCGGGGGAGTGATCTGGATCGAGGTTATACTCTCTCGAGATATTTGAAATGCCGACCTGCCTTGGGCATCGGCAGGTGCCGTACTCAACCAATGAGCCCAGGGCGCGGAATCAAAGGAATGGCGTCAGGGAGTCCTTCTGGGGGGTTTAGTCTTCCTTCTCAACGCTTTCGGTAATATATCTTATCTTATATTACCCACTTCTCCCAGCCTGACAGCATTATACCCAATCAATCCAATCCTCAGGCCCTCAACCGCTATGCGTATGTACTAAACAACCCGCTTAATTATACTGATCCGTCAGGACATAGAAATTGCCAAGAGGACGGATACAATTGCTATGCATATAGTGGCGTATGCTATTATTGTTATATACCGAATATCCCCAATAATAACGGCGGGAATAAAGGTGGTAACAGCCCTGCTAAGCCACCTGCGGCACCCACTCAAACCTCAAACCCAAAGCTTCCTTCCTCGCCCGCGCTACCTACTCAAAACACGACACCTGCATCTGCCACAAACTCGACATTTACACAACTTTACAATCAGTTGAACACCAATTCATATAACGTGTCCTTACCTTTAGATCCCATAAGCCAGCAGACAAGCTATTCTCAACAGATGAGCTATTCTTCATCTAAGGGGGATAAAACGGGAGAAGAGGTTGCTGGAGCTCTTCTCATCATTCTGACTGACGCTGCTGTGGGCTTACCAGCAGCAGCTCTGATAATAGGCGGAGGAGGTATTACACCTCCTGCAATCCTAGGTGAGGTTCTCGAAACTTTTGTTGTATTACCAGTTACTTTATTTGGAATTTATCTTATTTATGATGCAACTCGATAAAATTAGGAATTAAATTATGGAGACAAAAATGGAACAAAACAAAACCATGTTCGGGTCGGCTAAGCTTATCTTCTTCTTATTTTTCTTTTGGTTGATCGGTGTACTTTTAGCCATATTTTGGGGCCTGGGCTGGTTCTTTTTATTAGAAAGTTTACGCAGACTTGTAACTTATATACCGCCGTTAGATCACAAAATACGGGTAATCTTACTTGGAAAAGAGCAAGTTGAACGAGATAGTCAACACTCAATTTCTATAAGCCCTGGGATGGTTACAATATCGAAACTCATTAGAGTGCTGATTTTAGTTGTCTGGGCAGGAATCACGATATTCGTATTTCTGAGGATCAATATCCCATTAATTGTTTTATTTAATCACGTGATACGTTAAGTTGGAGATTGCTTGCTCCAATGTTTGGAAGTATTCTGTAGGGTTTATTTAGAGGGCTGCTCAACCGTCCATGACCAGTTCTGGTCGAAGGAAGTAGGTTAAGCTAATACGCAACTCTTGGACGAGTTCGGTATGTGCCGGATCCAGAACGGTCTCGTCGAGCACATCCACCAACCGGATCGTCACTTTTGTAGAATGCGTGCCTGTGGGCTAGTTCGATGGCAACTTCAGTGACTGAGGAACTTCTGGATGGAGATGGTCCGGCGGCCCGCGTTGAGTAACTGCGTGGCGCAGGTGGGCCACATGCGATGAGCATGCACCTTCACGTCCACCCGCAGCCCGACGTTCTTGATGCGGTAGTTGATGAAGGCCCCATTCCAACATCTTCCTCGCCAGGGGCCATGATGCAATGTTTGGGACATAAGGTCAGGGTCGGTGGGGGAGGAAGCGAAGAGAAAAGGAAAGATAAAACTCTCCGGTGTTTCAAACTCGACGGATGAAAACATCCTATGAGGAAACATTCCCCAAAAAATGCCGGGATCAGAGTAGGCTGCAGAGGGGAGGTGCGTGACAAACAAAAAATATTCGATCCAAATCATGCTTTCGATAATAGTCTTATCGTAAGCATCGAAAAGTGAAATCAATCCCCAGAAGCACTCCCTGGCGCCCATTCCTTTGATTCCGCGCCCAGCGCTCATTTGCTGGGCTCTTGACCTGCCGATGGCCAAGGCAGTTCGGCATTTCAAAATGCCTGGAGAGAAAATAACCTCGATTCGGGTCCACCCCCTGTCACCCCTCTCAGATACAAAGGCTCTCCCTTCATCGTCGTGAAAAAGATGAATTCCATGTAAAACCGGTTTCTTGACCCGATCACGCAATGTTTACTTGTGGAAAATATCACAAATCCGAGCGAATGTAACCCTTAGTGACACGGATGTTGGGTGGGGCCTAGAAAGATCGCTTATTGATCTACCTGTGTGAGGAGATCCTTGCCGCTCTAGGGTTTTGACTACGACCTCCTAATCGTAAGGTTTTAAAGTCGCTTTCATGGAGTAGCATCATACTTTTCTGATTCCGGACATGGGTTTGTCAACCCGTTGCCTGGACAGAGGAATAACTTTAGATCTTGGATGCGCTGATTGTTGTGTGAAGAAATACAAAGCTGTTCCATCATTGGCGCAATCGACCCGTCCCCTAGAATTTGCCATTTACAATCATCATTCCGGAAATTTACCCATTCTTGTTGTACAACCATAAGCCCGGTCCAGGTATTGTTGTCTAATTTCATTTGTAATTCTTTGAGAAGTTGGTCAAGTTTTTGCTGTGATGCTTGAGCGGTTTCTCCTGCGCACAAATTTAGATCTGTTTGTGTAACGGCATTGGAACAGTCTGGGGTATATGCCAAGTCATAGGGATTAGTAGGTGAGGAGGTTAATACTACTGGAGCATGTTCAGAAATACCACAGGCTGTCATCCCAAAAACAAATATTAGAGTAATTAAGAAATATTTAGACATAATAACCCTCTCCCTTGTTTGAATAACAGCCGCACTACTACACATCTAAGACTTTAAGGTGTCGAGTAAATCCCTTGAGAAAACATTACAC
>Ga0209039_10003807_pt1 | contig 11522 bp, 8 predicted proteins | sample BogFormECP12_OM1_FD_188238 | JGI IMG/M metagenome (GOLD analysis project Ga0209039, IMG submission 188238) | Bog forest soil microbial communities from Calvert Island, British Columbia, Canada - ECP12_OM1 (SPAdes) (version 2) | ecosystem: Environmental > Aquatic > Freshwater > Wetlands > Bog ... | reverse complement strand
CTATCGACAAGAATCAGCTCGTACTGTTGCTTGTAGCTGCATCCGGTATTGGCCTTCTGGCGATGCAGACGTGGCTTCCCTCAGCATGGGCCAGACTCGTTGACTCCGTACAGAAAAGAACAGTCTGGATTCCGCTCTGCGCGGCCTTCTTCGTTTATTACCTGGCAGCTCTACTTTGTAGCACAACATACGCTGGCTATCTTGAGCACGTCGAGCCCCAGATTGCTTCAGTGTCCTTTATTCTATTAAAAGGAGCTCCACTCTACCACAGTCTTACCTCTGCACAAAGATATTCGACCCAATATGGGCCAATGGCATACCTGCCTTTCACGCTGGTTCTCCATGTAGTAGGAGCTAACGTCTTTTCACTGAAGCTCTTGGTTTTCTTCGCTAACCTAGGTCTCTTGTGGCTTTTATGGCGCTGTTATCGGAAACTATTGGACCGCCAAGGCGCATCTCTGGTGACCACCCTGGTCGTCGCTTTCTTGCTCCTTACCAACGATTACGTTTTCCAGGTGCGAGGGGACATTCTGATAATCTTCGCTGTGGCCTTGGGGCTGTATGCAGCGCTGTCTCCTTCTTCTTGGATCTCAGCATTTCTGCTCGCTTTAGCCTGCGGCTTTGCCTTCGACATCAAATTCTCTGCTTTGTTTTACTTCGTTCCGCTCTACCTACTACTCAGTCGCAAACATGGGTGGCGACTGGTAGCATGGGCTTTGGGTGGGGCAGTCATCGTCGCTCTTATTCCATTTCTCTTTCCCGAAATCTCGGCTGCCGGATATTTGGAATGGCTGCACCAAATGGCTCAACGGCCGCGATCCCGAGTAGAGATCTTACCCGAGCTGAAGATGCTGCTACTCTTAGCTACGCCGGTCGGTTTTTTGTTTTGGCAATTGGCCCAGAAAAGCCGAGGTGCTCTGGAAGCCTTTCTGACTACGAATCGACGCTTTTTGCTAGTGCTGGCTAGTTGTGTGCTGGCTGTGGCTATTGTGGCATCGGAAATTGGAGCCGGACCACATCACTTCATGCCATTCTATCCGATACTGGGATATCTTTGTGCCGACATATATCAAGCCGCTAAGACTGCATCTGGCAGGGCCCCGCTTGCAGGGCAGCCCAGTTTCTTACTTCTACTCTGGTTCTGGTTTGCAATCATCGCCGCTGTACCACTTGGCATTGATTTTTCCATCACTGTTCGAAGATTGCTGACCTCGAGATCTCAGGCTAACGCTGTGGCCAGCGATTTAGAAATGGTGATGGCGAACCACTCGGGACAAAAAATGGAGATGGGGTACGGCAACATGAAAGAATATGCTGATCCCAGCTACCGGTTAACTTATTTTCGTCCCGCGCTTGTATTCGCAGGAAACCCGCTCACACTCGATGAAAATGCGCTCGCCGATATGCAACTCTCGCATATCGACATTCCACCCAGCACTCTAGAATATCTCCGTTCCTGCGAGACCAATATCTGGTTGATTCCGAAGGGCAACCCACCCTTCGCGCTGGTGAACATTTATTCCATGATAGACGCTCATGCCATTCCGCAGCCTCACTTGTTTAGCGAGGAGTTTCGGCAGACCTTCTTCCAACAGTATCGAAAGCAGGGGTCGAGCGAATACTTCGACATCTGGGAGTGCAAGGCGGATTCGAGTTTGCCTACAAGTCTTAAGGACGAGGAAGACAGCGTGCAGGTTGCGATAACACGGCGGCCATGCTTCCCGCCGGGCCTGGCATTGGTAGGAAGATAGAGAACAATGCTTCCTAAGGAAAGCTTTACCCGCTGTGCCTATTGGATGATCGCAATTGCGGCGGCCCTGGCTGTATTACCCATAGCGTTTCGCGGAAATCCCTGGGGGCATGATGTTAACCTTCACCTTCGCAGTTGGATGGACGCGGCCCAACAATTTCGAGAGGGTAGCGTATTTCCCCGATGGGCGGCTGGGGCCAACCAGGGCTTTGGCGAACCTTTTTTTACTTTCTATCCGCCGCTTTCCCGGCTGATCGGAATGACACTGGGCCTGGTTCTCCCCTGGAAAATTGTCTCCGGTGTCTACATATGGCTGATGCTTTTGTTGGCGGGCGCAGCCATGTGGAAATGCGCACGCGAATGGCTGGCGCCTGCGGACGCGCTGATGGCTAGTCTGCTCTTTGCCATCAATCCTTATCTTCTGATCATCGCGTACAAACGCGGTAACTATGCGGACCTGCTGGCATGTGCGCTGTTTCCGCTGCTGGTGTGGGGCGGAATTCGAATGGGACCTGCTCCCGCCGGGACCATGCTGCCTCTATCCGTGGTATTCGCTGCCATCTGGCTCTCAGACCTTCCCGCTGCCGTGGTTGCGAGCTACGCCTTGGCGGCATTGCTGGTACTCAATGCCGTAGCTTATCGTTCTCTGCGACCTCTTTTGTTCGGCGCGCTAGCAATTTTCTCAGCCTTCGGAAGCATCACCTTCTTCCTTTTTCCAGCAGCATGGGAACGAAGGTGGGTGAGCATCGAAGAGGCGGTCCGCTCGGAATGGGCCCCCGAGCATAACTTCCTCTTCACTCACAACAATCTTCCTCAGTATGTGACTTTTAACCGGGGACTGTCGTACATCGCAGTCTTTCTCGTGGCCGCAACTGTCATTGCCGCTATTCTTGCCCGCCAACTGCGGCAAGACGATCCATGGGTCTGGCGTTCGTTGGCGGCTCTCGCAGCCATATCAACTTTCATGATGTTCCCTCCGAGCATTATCCTGTATGAGACCTTACCGGAAATGCGCTTCGTGGAGTTCCCCTGGCGGTGGCTGTCCCCGCTTTGCGTGGTAACTGCGTTCCTGGTCGCGTCAGCCCTATCCCAAATCCACCGGAAATGGATTTCATCCGCGGCGGTTGCGCTAGTGGTTGCCTCTATCGGCGCGATAATCATTTACACCACCAACTGGGATTCTTCCCACTACCTGGAAGGCATTGTCGCAGACGCCCACTCCCCAACCGGGTACCCGATCCGTTTCGGCGATTGGAGCAATCCGCTCGGCAGCCAGCTTTCGAAGCTGGACAAAGCAGCTCCTCTGGTGGCTTCCGTCGAGCCGGCAGACAACAATAAATCACTTGAGCAAGACGCGCACATCCAAATCGAACAGTGGCGCGGAGAGCGCAAGGTGTTCTCGGTCACCTCACCGCGTCCGCTTCTACTCAAGCTGCGGTTGTTGAGCTATCCTGCGTGGCGGGCAAAGCTGGATGGAAACCTTGTTCCTCTCCAGACTGATCCTGTTGTCGGACAGATGCTGCTGCCAGTACCCTCCGGTTCGAGTCGCGTCGAGATTTTCTTCGGCAGGACCTGGGACCGTACGGTTGGCAATATCGTGTCCGTCGTGACCATCCTTACGTGTGTACCGCTGATGCTGTGGCTTGGAAAGCGGGATGTATCGGCGGTACGCCAAGCTTAGCCCATGACGATACCCGGATTCCTCAACGGTAAATCTCACACCGACCTGAGGATTTTGCGGGAGGCGTGAAATGGAACATCCAAAAAACTCCAGGAAAACTGACAAGCCGAAACACTGGTGGGAAACATTAGCAATACATAAGCCCACGAATGTCACGGGAAAGTCGGAATGGGTATGGCTTGCGGCTGCGGCGCTATCCGTCGTGTGGTGGATTGTCGCTGGGCAGCATGACAAATCGCGATTAGTTTGTGTGATAGCACTGAGCCTGGCTTCCTTCATGGTTGGTTGCATGGTCGGCTTCCTATTCACAAGTTACGGTGAAGAAGCGGGAAGCGTCGGGAAAGTCAGGGATTGGTTGGTGGGCGGCATTACAGCTCTCACAGTGACACAGGCAGGGGCCATTAGTTAAGGGGCTGCTTGTTAATTTCGCCCCAGGTCCGCGCCCGAATGATTTTGCGCTGGTTGCCAGCACAGCCATCACTTACTTCGTACTGGGCTTCTTCTTCATGTTTTTCCAACGGGAGTTGATTTTTAACGTGTTGCTGACTGCAAGCAGGGCCGAGCGCGGTCGTCTGGAAGGCACCAGACAGGCCGGGCAGTTAATCCAGCAATTTCTCGCGATGCTTCCGGTCAGCATCCTGTCCGGTGTTGACGACGTTGATGACATCGTGGAGTTTCATAAGGATGAAGCTGACAGGCTACGCGAACTTCTTGACTCTGATGATGTCAAGAAGTTCGTGGAAGAGGCCGCTCAGGCTGTCAAGCACGGGAACGCAGATTGGGACATCGTGTCCAAAGCAGCCAATCTCCACTATTACCGTACGTACTTTGAGAAGGATGACGCAAAGAAGTTGCAGAAGGCGGAGATGCGGCCACTTGGATATTACGGGCCCTCGCGATGAACCCATTACACGTTGACTTCACCGTGAAACACGCGGCCATTTTGGGCATTCTGAATCGCAACGATGAGGCTATTGCCATACTGGAAGGTCTCTACCGCAGGCCTGAAGCTCCTGCTTATGTGAGCCAGTGGTTAGGCTACTTCCTCGTGGGGGTGCCCGATCGCCTCGATGACTCCATCCGCTACTCGCAGGCATACCATGCGATGTTCCCCAACGAATCCGATGCTCCCTACAATATTGCCAACGCTTATGCGCGAAAATACTGTCGAGAGGTCCGCGCGGGTGGCAAAGAGGTAGATCCAGGCAACCGCCAGCTGGCTTTATCAAATCTCAAGGAAGCACTCGCCAGACAGCCAGCGTATGCCGACACCGTACGAGAGAAATGGACGCAGCCAGACGGGAGCTTCAATTGCTTGCTCCACGACCAGGAGTTCCGCTCGCTGGTTGGACTTCCCGCCGAGTCCGCACTCGGTGCTTAGGACAGCGACGCGAGTCTGAAGGCCCGCACTACCCAAGCAGCGCGCTAGCCTCCCGCCGAGACTCTGCGCGCAGACCTTCCCCCAGGGAATAAATCGTTTAGAGCGCATGAAGATCTTAATACTTCAACATGTCCAACGATTCTTACTTGCTGTCGCCTCCCTCCTTTTTGTTCTGTTCTGCATCGAGTTACCTGCCTTGATTGGGGTACTGGACTATCGAACTGTCATCGGTCCCTACCATATGTGGTGGGCCCCCAATGTCACGGATCCTGAGTTGTTGTCGATTCACCGTCCGCACGCCCGTCAGACTGGCGAAGCACGGGGGGGGGATGCCGCATCGAGCTATCAGATTCCACCGTCTGACCAAACCCAATTCCGATGGGATCTAACCTACGATCACAATGGGTTCCGCAATAAACTTGATCTGAAGAGCGCTGACATCGTCGTCATCGGGGATTCTTTCATCGAAGGTCTAACCGTCAGTGATGCGGACTTGGTTACCTCTCAACTGGCACAGCTTCAGCGAAAAGTAGTCGCCAACCTGGGACAATCCACTTACGGCCCGCTACAAGAGTTGGTCGTATTCAAGCGCTATGGATTGCCGCTACAGCCGCGCACCGTAATCTGGATGTTCTTTGAAGGCAATGATCTGCAGGATGTCATCGGCTACCGGCACGAGCTACAACATCCTCCCAGCTTCTGGCACGCCTTTTGGGCGCGTTGCTTTACCAGAAGCGCCTATCTGGCGGTCAAGCGTCTTTTCGCCGTTCCTGTTAAGCCTCCCGGGATAAAGCGCTCCGGCGTTTTTCAGGCAGCGAATGGAAAGCAACTGACAACCTACTTCATGTACCGTTCCAAGCCCCTCACGCAAGAGGAGCTCGGCGCTCTCGACGAGACCTCAGTCACGCTCGCGACGGTGCAAAAGCTCTGCGCAGCTCAGGGAATTCGGCTTATTTTTGTATTCGTGCCGACGAAGTTCAGGGTGCTTCATACCTTGTGCCAATTTCCCCAGGAGTCGGAGTGCCGCAACTGGGTCCTCACCGACATGCCAGATCGTCTCGAGAGAGCCCTGGCATCGACTGCGCCCGGCGTCGCATATCTGGACCTGACTCCCTACCTCGTTGAGGCTGCGAAAACAGAGGAACTTCCTTACTACTCCGACGACGAACACTGGACGCCCGAGGGACACAAGGTCGCGGCCAAGGCTCTTAATGTCTACCTCTCATCGGCGGGAAGTCCGTAAAGTGCTCCCAAGTCACAGTCGCAGCACTGCGATTCCGCGGTCTTCGTCAACTTTCGCATGAAATGGCTGGGCAAGATTGCTCTCGCCGTCTGTGTTCCACTGCTGGCTCTCTGCCTTCTCGAGGTGGCAGTGCGAGTCTATGCCCATCTGGCTTCGCAGGAACGCCTCATCACCGCGGATAGCATCGTCGGATGGAGGCTCATTCCTAATGCCCGGAAGCTCTACCGGAACGAGACGCGGCCGTACTTCGTCAAGATCAACTCCAAAGGCCTTCGCGACGAAGAGCACTCTTACGAGAAACCTCCGGGAGTGTTCCGCATTGTGGCGATCGGCGATTCCTTTGTGTTTGGCGCTGGCGGCGTGGACCCATCCAACCGCTTCACAGACATTTTGCAGAAGTCGGGCAATAACCTGGAAGTGATCAATATGGGAGTCCCGGGCTATGGAGCCGACCAAGAGTATCTGAACTTGAAGAATGAAGGACTGAAGTATCACCCCGATCTTGTGCTTCTCTGCGCTTATTACAACGACTTCAGTGAAAGCTTCTCCACCATTAACCCGTCGATTGGCAGACCGAAGGGATATTTTTCTCTCAACGCGGGTCAACTCGTCTTTCATCCGCCATCCTTTTCGACCTTTTATGAACTCTCGCAGCACAGCTACCTGCTGGGCATCGCTGACCTCGCGTTGATTAAGATCTCAGGCACCTACCCGAAAGCGCAGCGACAGCGATACCGTGTGCCGACTCTGCCGGAACAAATGGCGACCTTTAAGCGGATCTATGCCAGTGCCGAAGAGCTATGCCGGGAACAGGGGACAAGCTTTGTAGTTGTGTACTTCCCCTTCCAGAACCAGTACATGCCCTCGTTCATTCAACAAATTATGGCTGACCTGGCAGCCACACAGGGAATGAAGACGCTCGACCTGATGGATACCGTGCACAAGGCGAACCGCATAAGGCCAGCCTATTTCGCGCACGACATTCATTTCGACGAATATGGCAACCAGGTTGTGGCCGCGGCGCTTTTGGAATATCTGGTCAGCAATGGCCTTTTGCCCTCGCCTGCCTCGCAGGCTGCAAAATGAGTTTCGCGATCCGGTTTGACCGATAGACTTTGGTGTCGCTCGTGGCAGCATTAGTAATTTTTCCCTGTTGCAATGCTGTGAACCTCTACTGCTCTTGATCCATGCACCAGTTCCTGCACATCTTTTTTTCCAGAGGAGAGGTCCTTCGCGAATTAGTTTTTCTGGCTTTCCTGGTCTTCGCGTGCTCAGGGCCGCGGTTTGCAGACCGTCCTTTCCGCTTCCTCGAACAACTCGGTTCCCGACTGGCGGAACGAAAGCTGCTGGCGATTTTCTCGATTGCGATTGCCACCATTGCGATCCGGCTCAGTCTGTTGTGGTTTTTCCCGGCGCCCTATCCCCAGATCCACGATGAGTTCAGTTATCTCCTGGCTGGCGACACGTTTGCTCATGGCCGGCTTACCAATCCTACGCACCCCATGTGGCTGTTCTTAGACACCATTCACGTCAACCAGCACCCCACCTACATGTCGAAGTATCCGCCCGCGCAAGGAGCGGTTTTCGCAATAGGCCAGTTGCTCGGCCATCCCTGGATCGGTGTCCTTCTCAGCGGCGGCGCAATGTGCGGCGCAACCCTCTGGATGTTGCAGGGATGGCTGCCTCCGAGGTGGGCCCTGTTCGGCGCAACGCTGGTAATGTTTAAGATCGCGATTTTCAGCTATTGGATGAACAGCTACTACGGAGCATTCGTGTCGGCGATCGGCGGCGCTGTGGTGGCGGGCGCTCTGCCGCGCATTCTTCATTCCTGGCGCACGCGGGACGTCGTCACTCTGGGAGTGGGAGTAGTCATCCTGGTCAACAGCCGTCCTTTTGAGGCTGCTTTTTTTTGCCTGCCGGTTTTCGTTGTGCTCTTGGTGCGCCTTTGGCGCCGCGGGAGCCCTTCCTGGCGGGTTACACTACCGCGAGTCGTCGTGCCGCTCTGCATAATCGCGATTCTCGGCGGCGCGTTCATGGCTTATTACAACTGGCGAGGCACCGGCAACCCCCTGGTCTTCCCTTACGCCGTCAATGAGAAAACTTACTTCAGCACGCCGACCTTTTCCTGGCAGAAAATGGGCCCGCCGCGGCATTACGCCAACCCGCAATTCGAAGAGTTTTACAACGGCGCCATGCGCCAATACTGGTTGCAGAGCCGCGTAAGCAGTTGGTCGAAGGGCGTCAGCAAAGCTGCCTACATTCTCCTGATTTCGATTTTCTTTTTCCTCTGGCCGACGCTGATGGTCAGGGTGCTGGCGTCGTTCCGGGTATTGCGCGACCGCCGGGTTCGTTTCCTGATAGTACAAACTGCATTGGTATTTGCCTCATTCCTGCTGGTGCGCGCACGGTTCAACCCTCACTATACGGGGCCGGTGGTGGGAAGCGTTTTCGCCCTGATAACGCAGGGATTTCGTCACATCCGGCGCTGGGAGGCTTGGGGCCGTCCGGTGGGAATTGGTGTTACGCGTGTCGTTGTTCTGTTCACAGCGCTGCTGGCTCCCTTCAATTTCGATAATAAGACCAGGTTTGCCCCGCCGGACCCAATGCAATTTCGAGTGCAGTTCACCAATCAACTTGACGACACTCCGGGCGAGCATTTGGTGATTGTGCATTATTCGCCGCAGCACTCCGTTTTCCGCGAATGGGTGTACAACGGCGCGGACATTGACGGTTCCAAGGTGGTGTGGGCGCGCGAGATTCCCGGGGTCAGCCTTCAGCCGCTCTTCGACTACTTTCGCGGACGCGAGGTTTGGCTGGCTGAGCCCGACGCCTCCCCGCCCAGCCTGAGCCATTACGATGCAAGCGTAAAGCCGCAGGGCGGTTGAGATTTCAGCTGCGTCGAGCAGGACTAACCAACGGAGGATAGAGGTTGACATCAACTGAATTGAGCACGAATTCAGCGGACTCGAAAGATGTAGGTTCGACCGCGAACCGTCGTCGGGAACGCCTGATGAAGATTATCTTGGCTCTGGCGGGCGTCGCCTTTAGCGGGGTGGTGTTCCTCACTCTGGATTGGTTTCACAGTGCCAAGATTGAGCGCATCTCCAAGTCAACCGTTAACCCTGATCCTTGCCGGATCCATGACCCGGTTCGACATCATGCCTTCAAGCCCAATTGCGCCTCGATCGACTATTGGGGTGGAGATAAGTATCAGTTCTTTACCAACAGTCTTGGCTTTCGCGATGAGAAGATCAGAGAGGTTTCTCTCGCTGATGCCCGTCCTCGTATCCTGATGCTTGGCGATTCTTTCACGCAGGGCATGATTGCATGGCGCAACAGCTATGTCGGCAGAATCGCGGCACACTTTCCGCAATACGACTTTCTCAATGGAGGAGTGGTCGGCTACTCCCCTTCCAACTTCCTCAATACGACCCGGATGGTGCTCGATGCCGGGGTCGAGCTCGATGAGGTAATCGTCTTCATCGACAACTCAACTGTAGGGCAGGAGGCCGCCTTTTACCGGGACATCGACGCCTCTGGCGCCGTGACCAGGATCGCGCCTGAGCAGCAACGCTCGGCCACTTCCTGGTACGGGAAGTGGCGCAGGCTGGTCGGCGCTCACTTCGTCCTCACCTTCCGCGTTCTCCGGCTCCTCGACCGGTTCCAGCGACTGCTTGTCCGCCACGGCTATTATCACCTCCCAGCGACGGAGTTCGGCGACCCGTTTGATGCGGAAATCTCAGCATGGACCTATCGGCAGGTTAATGAATCCGACCCATACCCAGCCGGCTACGCCCCCCTGGGGGTGGAGGGCGGTATCGCCAAAGGAAAAACGAAGATGACTTTCCTTTGGCAGGAACTCGAGAAGCGAAATATCCCCATCAGCGTCGTCGTTTACCCTCATCTGGCCCAACTCGTTCACGACACGGCGGATTCCAGGCAGGTGCGCATGTGGAGCCAGTGGTGCGAGGGCAAGTGTAAGCGCTTTATCTCTGTGCTTCCGGCTTTCTTTGCCGTGAAGGAGCAATGCCCGCGGAGCGAGTCCGGCTGCTGGTACCCGAGCCTCTTCGTTTACGGAGACTTGCATTATGCGGCTGCTGGTAACGCTCTGGTCGCCGACGCGGTCATTAAGAGCCTTGCGCAAGAACCGCCAGTCAAGCTGCCGGTCCTCGTTGATGAGTTGACGTTGGTAAGAGGGGCAAAGCCGGTAAGATTCTTCGCGCGGCGAGAACCGGCGGCGCAGCCGCAGTAGCTTCTGTGAGCTTCTCGACGTATAGGAAAAACAAGAATCCGTTTCAAAGGGACCGGAGCCACGCTAATAGCTGGCTGAAGAACTCAATCACTCCACGCTGTGGTGTACGTCACTGACAAGCCAGCAGCCACCGGCGTGAAATTCTGGTGGAGAGCAAGTGTTGGACATCGAGGACTCGCTTGAGACAAGGCTACGGCAAGGCTTCGGAGACTTGGAGTTTGGTCGCGGCGGGGGTTGTGGCTGCCTTCTATCTCATCACCAGCATATATATCGCGTCGCATCGCCGTTTCTATTTCGACGAGATTCTCACGGCTAGTATCGCTCGGCTGCCTAATTTGGTAACCATCTGGACAGCCCTTGGTCATGGTGCCGATGGTCAGCCTCCTTTCCACTACATGGTGGCCAGGGTATTTTGCAAGCTGTCTGGTCGCAGCGAAGTTGCTGTAAGGCTGCCATCCGCATTGGCGGTCGCAGCCGGCCTGCTGATAACCTTCGACTGTGCCCGGCGTCTTACTGACGGTCTGCATGGATTGATTGGGCTGTCGCTCGTGACCTGCTCCTTCGTGCTCGACTACGGTTGTGATGCGCGGCCTTACGCCATGTATTTCATGCTCGGGGCGCTGGCGCTGTGGGTGTGGACTTGCACTAGTCCGAGGAGATTGGGGTTGGCGATTTGCTTCGGAGCGATATTTTTTGTAGGCGTCGCCGTCCACTACTACTTCTTCCTGTGCGTGGTGCCCTACGCGTTGTGGGAGGTTTCTAACTGGAAGCCCTGGCAGCCTCCCTCTCCCAAGCTGATTGCGGGGATTGCCGGACTGGCTGCTTCTATCGCACTTCTTTCGCCGCTTATCTTGTCTTTCTCGCAGGGGTTCTCGGCCAGTCTGTTTCGGGCTCACGTTTCCGTGCCTGAACTCATGGAAGTATTCTCTCCCTTGTTTCCCGGTGGATTATTTTTTCTCGCCTTGATCGCAGTTTGGATTGTGTTGGTGAACAGGCAGGACGCAAGTACCCTTCTGCAGCCAATGCAATCCGGTGAATCCGTCAGCTGGTTGTTTCTCTGTATACCGTTGGCTGGCTTCGTCGCAGGGGAGTTGAAAACCCACAATTTCGCTCCTCGGTATTTCATTGCGGTGGTGCCGGGCGTTGCCGTGGCATTCTCCTGTTGCGTATGGCGGCACTTCCCTAAAGCATTCTTTGTCTCCCTCGGAATATTCC
>Ga0209039_10003805_pt1 | contig 11529 bp, 7 predicted proteins | sample BogFormECP12_OM1_FD_188238 | JGI IMG/M metagenome (GOLD analysis project Ga0209039, IMG submission 188238) | Bog forest soil microbial communities from Calvert Island, British Columbia, Canada - ECP12_OM1 (SPAdes) (version 2) | ecosystem: Environmental > Aquatic > Freshwater > Wetlands > Bog ... | reverse complement strand
CCGCAATCCACCAGCAACTTCTTGCCGGCCGCTTCCACAAGGTATTTTGACCCCGTCACGCAACCCGCCGCGCCGAGAAAAGTAAGTTTTGCCATGATGTCTGCATTCTACTGGAACCCTGGCGTGTCCCGCGATGAAAAACCTGCAATGTTGCCAATCGACGCTCTGCGTTCCGCGTCCGGCCCAGGATGTTCTCGCAATAGTCCACGAGCCGCGCGTTCCCACTCGCCGCCCCGGCCTCCCGCCAATTTGTGGTAAACTTTGTGAAGTTCCTCCCGTGGGGCCGTGGCGCAGTTGGGAGCGCGCCTCGATGGCATCGAGGAGGTCGTGGGTTCGAATCCCATCGGCTCCACCAAAGGTTTTTGGTCTTGCCGTCTTGTACCTACCTCCTCCAAAATCTAACCACGAACCGTTATTAGATCGGCCAGACCATTTCAGTCGAAGAACGATTGGGTAATGGCGTGAGCCACGTCTTTCCACTTTAGAGGTTGAAAGACCCGCTCTACTGCGCGACAATTTGGCCGTGAAACCGTTCATTCTGCTTTTCCTTACCGTAGTGCTTTTGCCTGCTTTCTCCCTGGCCCAGTCGACGGCCCCATACCTCGATCCCGCGCTCCCGATCGATCAACGCGTCAACGACCTCGTCTCCCGCCTCACGCTGGAAGAAAAAATCGCTCAAATGCAGGACGTGGCTCCGGCGATTCCCCACCTCAATATTCCCGCCTACAACTGGTGGAACGAAGGCCTTCATGGCGTCGCGCGTTCCGGCGCGGCAACCGTCTTTCCGCAGGCGATCGGGCTCGCTGCCACTTGGGACAGCGATTTGCTCCATCGCATCGCGGATGTTATCTCCACGGAGGCCCGGGGCAAGTACAACGATGCCATTCAGCACAACAATACTGGGCGATATTTCGGCCTCACATTCTGGTCTCCCAACATCAACATATTTCGCGATCCGCGCTGGGGCCGGGGCCAGGAAACCTACGGCGAAGATCCTTTTCTCACCGGCCGTCTTGGCGTCGCCTTCGTCACAGGTTTACAAGGCAACGACCCAAATTATCTGAAGGCCGTAGCCACGCCCAAGCACTACGCCGTTCACAGCGGCTCACGAAATCGGGCACCAATTCCAATTGCCGGATATGGAATGTGGAAGCTCACAGGCTCCCTGCCCCGGAGTCTTACCGCCTTCGGATCTTTATGAGTACTTTAGCTGCACCGGATACCCGCCGAGCCAATCTCCAGCCGGAGCGCAGTACATGTACCTATTCGGCGGGCCTCCCCTCACATGGACACTCAATGACACTCAGGCACTAAACCAGAAGCTACTGAACAAGTGGTGGCATTGGTGAAAGGGGAACTGAGGACATGAAAGCAGGTCTCCAGGGTCGGAACGGCCGCATTAAGCATACTCACGAAATTCTATTCTCCCTAAATATCGGATTGGCTATCGCAATCCTGTTGCGAGTTTACCTCAGCAGGTTTGGGCCAGGTCAGAACAAGTTCTCGGACTATGCTCTCAGAATGATTGGTTGGATCAATTGTATCCTTCATCTTCGTCCACGAAACCAAGCTGGCGTGGAACTGACGTTTCTCTCATCGATGCTTAGCGTGGCTGTATTTGTCCTACTTTTCTTGGGAATAATGTCAGCCGCGAAGGCAGGGCGACCCGTGCTCGGGCTCGTGGGGGGCGTCACGGCAATAGTGGCCGTGCCTTCGTGCATATTGTATGCATATTTGATCTTGGATGCCGGAACGATGATTAGGCATGAGCCATTCCTCTACGACTATAGAGCTTACCTCGTTTTGGAGAACGCCGCCGCTGCAGCGTGCCTTGTCCTCTATCTAAGTCGGAAGTGGCCGATCCCCAAGTGGGGCACTATGGTCCTTTTCACGGTGCATTACGTTCTTTGGGGCTGGGTCACCCTGCAACTCCTCTCTCCAGTATTTTGGGCATTAACTCTGTCTGCGGTACCTCTTTGCTCCGGCCTAGCCTGGGCTCTGTACGTCAGACACTACCCAGCACCTGGCGAAAACCAAGTCCACTGAGCGCGAGAGGCAATTTCGCACGATATGGAGGAGGCGCCAGAGACGCTGCGTTCGGCAGCGTCCATGCCGAGCCTGCAGGAGTAAGCCCCAGCCATGCTTTTCACTGGCGAGTACCGGCAAGTGCTGCTCTGGTGAAGGGAGTCCCGAGACGGTGAATTTGCTACCTGTTCAAATGGGCGAGACGCATGCGAGCAAAGCGAATCGAGCGGTCATCCAGCAACCCACGCGCCGAGGATTCTCTAGAATCGTTTCGTGTACCTCGCGTGTACCTTGATTCGGCGTCTCTGCAGTTTTTCTCTATTTTGGCGGTTTGTGGAATCAATAAGTTGCGTACAGTCAATCCCCCCGAGGGGTTCGACTCCCACCCCGGCACCTGATTGCTCCCTCAGCGGGAGCCAATTTGAAACTTCAGCCTGAACATTACTTCCGTTTTTTCGCGTGGAATATACCTTCTGGAAGTTACATCCTTGGTAATCCCACGCAATGTTGAAAGTCGTCTGCCGAGACTCAGGCACCGCCAAGACCACAATCATGAGGCGCAAAATCTCAGGCTCCGTTTAAGGTTCAAACCTGAGAACAAAATTTGAGAACAGAACCCGCCAAATACCGTCCAAAATCGTCATCTATGATGCAGCAAGAGGCTAGACGATTCAGCAACATAGCTAATCTAAAGGCAACCGTTGGTCCCAGGTTCAAATCCTGGCGGGCCCACCAACTGCTTTTTGAGTTCTGTCAGCACAGTCAGTTGACCTGCCCGTTTTTCGCGCTATCTTCCAACTTGAGAACATCTGAGAACAAAACTCCCGCGAGTCGCTCCACAGCGCCGATGAGGCTTGGTCCACGATGAATTTCTCAGGGGGCAATAAGGGGGCGCTAAGGATTCCCTCCCTTTCCTTTCAATACCCTAGAAGGCCAGGCTGCACCGCAAAACTCCTTTGTTTCCTTATCGCTGGTAGATTCGAATCCCATCGGCTCCACCAATGTTTTGGGTCCGGCCCGTTCTGCGACTACGTCCTCAAAAGCCAAACTACGCAGGGTTCCCTTGTCGGACAAACCATCGAAGTGGAACAACGCCTATCCAACCACGAAGCGAACCACTTGAGATCCTTGAGATTGCCTTAGGCGACCGCGTAGCGCAGCTCCACGACGCCGTCAGTGAACTTCTTGCAGGAGATCAGCTTAAGCGGCACGGTACGACGGCCGGACGCGATCAAGGGGATTCCTTCGCCTATAACCGTGGGAATCACGTGAAAGATGAACTCGTCGATCTCTCCTTCGTCGAGGAACGACGCGATGAGGCCAGCGCCACCCATAATCCAGATGTCTTTTCCCTTGTTCTTCCGAAGACGGGTTGCAAACGCTTTGATTGGTTCGTTGACGAACTCCACCCCCGCCGGGGCTGCCGATGGCAGCGGACTGCGCGTGAACACGTAGTTCTTGACTTTTGGATCAAAGGCCGACCCGGCTATTCCCTTCTTTTGAAAGTCCAGGGCCATATCGCACGTCTTCCTGCCCCAGAGGATGGTATCGATCGACTTATAGAACACACCCATACCGTAGTTGCCCTTCGGACTCGGACGGTCGAGCCAGTCCACAGAGCCATCAGCCCGGGCAATGAAGCCGTCGGCACTCGTGGCGATGCAGACGATGATCCTTCGCTTGTGAATCATAGTGCGGCAGCGGCCCAATCCTAGAACCAAACGCCCAGCCGACGCAACCCCCAGAAGCACCCATACCCACTCGCGCAGCGCAGACCATGGGTGCCTCGGCAGGCAGTGGCGGCAGACTGCGGCCTCCCCATCCCCCAGGCACAGCCGCCGGGCGTGCGCACAGTCCCAGCAGCGCCCTTAAGTGCTTAATTTGAAACGAGTTAGATTTGCCCTTCTGTGTGACTGCAGTCACATTCTTTCGCCCTGTGGAAACGTTATCTTGGTGGTAGACAAATTCATCGGAATATCGGTATTCTGCACCTTCCCAATCCTCCGCTGAGCGTGTCCAAGGAGTTGTCCAGATGTCCGCCGAACCAGTCAGTCAACATTTCCGCGGCGTGTTATGCCGGCACTGCGGAAAGCCCGTGCGCATCCCCGGGATCGTAAGCAGGAAAGAGAGCGCTTACCTGGGAAAGCACGAAGAAAATGATACGCAGTTCCTTCTCGTTTCCAGGGTCTTCGTTTTGCGCTGCCGTGCCTGCGAGAGGGAATCGATCTACGCGATCAATCAAATCGTCGATTGTGCCATGCCGCAGACCATGGCCGCAGCCGCAAGTCACAGCGAAGCTGCCCTGTAGTCACTTCCAGCCGGTAAGTATTTGAAAATTTCCGCGCGCAGCCTCGCTCCCGAGGCTAAGTCTCTATTGACGTTTTCGGGCTACACGTGGCTGTGCGCCTGTGCGCTTCAGGCTTTGCGAATCACTTCCACGGAGCAGCGGGCGTGCATGGCCACCGATTCGCTCACGCTGCCGAGCACGATGCGGTCAAATCCGCGCCGCCCGTGCGAACCCATCACGATCAGGTCCGCCTCCCAAGAATCGGCCGCCGCCAGTATCGCGCGAGCGGGCGCATCTTTCGGCTCGGTCACCTGCCGCGACACGCGAAGTCCCGCGTTGGTCAGCAACTCCGCGCCGCTGGCCGCGGATTCCGTTGCGTGCTTCTCGCTGCCCTCGGCGAGTTCCGTCAACTGCTCCGGGGCATAATAGGGAAACTCCCCGATAATCACCGGGAATTCCGGGCTGGCAATGATCAGGAATTCCGAGCCCGCCGGCCAGGGCCTCTCCGCCACCGACCGCAGCGCCATCTGCGCATATTCCGAGCCATCGGTCGGAATCAACACACGCATCCCCGCCCGCTCAGCGCGATTCTTTCCTTGTGGCCTGACGATCTCCACCGAACACGTAGCGTGGCGCATCACCGCCTGCGCCGTGCTTCCCATCAGCAGGCGGCTGAACGCCCCGCGGCCGTGCGATCCCAGCATGATCAGGTCGGCTTTCCACTCGCTCGCAATCTTCGGAAGCCCATGCCGCGGATTGCTGACCAGCGCGTTGGTGCTTACCGCCCAACCTGCTTCTCTCAAGGGCCGCGCGCTCTCTTCCAAGCCCTCGCCCGTTTTCAGCTTCATTTCTTCCAGAAGCAGAGGCGCCCGTGTAAAGAAGTACGGGTCCACGGTCGTCACCAGGCACATCTCGGTGCCTTTCGGCCACGGCCGCGCCGCCGCTTCCTGGATCACCGCATCCGACGCGGATGACCCGTCAACCGCAATCAGGATTCTCATGACGTCCTCCTGCAGCCCGGCGTTCCCGGCATGCTCACACACGCCACCGTGGGCGCCGCGCCACTACCATACTACTCCTCGGTTCTCGGTGGGGTTGCCGTTTCGGTGAGTCAGCGAGACTTGGCGTGGGGTATTGAGTGGAAAAGGAGAAGGACCGTGCCGTCGAGTGGAGTGATAACCCCACGCGAGACTGGTCTGCAGAGTAGTGAGCACCCAACGCACCGTTCTCACCTGCATCAGTTAACTCATCCACCCGCAACACCGTCCCTTTTTCGCGCCTCTTTCCCGCCATCGCCACTTGCGCCTTTCCTCTCTTATCCGCGTCTTCCGACTCACCGCGACTCCTGCTCCTGACTCAGTCTCCGGTTTGAGCGTCGCCAGGACCCAAAAAACATCGCGGGTATGCTCCGTCTCTGAGTTTCGACCTCCACTTATATGCCAGCATTGGCACCTAAGCCGTCCGGTTTTGTTGACTTAGCGCACAACTAAACTTTAAGATGAGCCACCAATGAAGGACTCTTCCTCTCTGATTGGGCAGACCATTTCTCATTACCGCATCGTCGAGAAACTGGGCGGCGGCGGCATGGGTGTTGTCTATAAAGCGGAGGACACCCGGCTCGAACGTTTTGTGGCCATCAAGTTTCTTCCCGAAGATCTTGCCAGCGACCCGGCAACGATCGAGCGTTTTCGCCGCGAAGCCAAAGCCGCTTCCGCTCTGAATCATCCCAACATCTGCACGGTCTACGACATCGGCGAACAAGACGGCAAACGCTTCATCGCGATGGAGTTTCTGGATGGCATGACGCTGAAGCACCGCATCAGCGGAAAGCCCATCGACACCGATGTTCTGCTCGGTCTGGCGATTGAGATCGCGGACGCCCTGGACGCCGCGCATTCCGAAGGGATTGTCCACCGCGACATCAAGGCCGCAAACATCTTCATTACCAAGCGTGGGCATGCCAAGATTCTCGATTTCGGTCTCGCAAAGGTGTCTTCCCCAAGGATCGCGCCGGCGGCCACGGACAGCGCGGGCACGCTGGGGGCGGGGGCGGAACATCTCACCAGCCCGGGGACAGCATTGGGCACGGTGGCGTTTATGTCGCCGGAGCAAGTGTGTGCGAAAGAATTGGATGCGCGCACGGATCTTTTTTCGTTCGGAGCGGTGTTGTACGAAATGAGCACGGGAGCTATGCCATTTCGCGGCGAAAGCTCCGGCGTAATTTTCGACGCGATACTGAATCGCACTCCAACTCCGCCTGCCAGATTGAATCCAGATATTCCGGCGGGGCTGGAACGGATCATCCATACCTGCCTGGAGAAAGACCGCAATCTTCGCTATCAAAGCGCGGCAGAGATGCGCGCGGACTTGCTGCGCGTGAAGCGCGACCTGGATTCGCGCGGCAGCGGAGAAGCGGCGGAACCAAGGGTGGATAGCCGGCCGAGCGGCAAAGCAGCGGCCGTCGGGAAAACGATCGATTCACTGGTGGTCTTGCCTTTCGTGAACGCGAGCGGTGATCCGGCGAATGACTACTTGAGCGAAGGAATCACGGAAACGATCATCAACAGCCTTTCGAAGATTCCGAAAATTCGCGTGGTGCCGCGCGGCGTGGCCTTCCGTTACCGGGGGAAAGATGTGGACGCGTTTACCGTGGCGAGCGAACTGAACGTTCGCGCGGTGGTCAGCGGGCGCGTTCTGCAACACAAGGAAACGCTCATCATCAAAGCAGAACTGGTGGACGTAGTTCGCCAGGACCAATTGTGGGGGGACTCCTACAACCGGAAGATGGCGGATTTGCTCGAGGTCCAGGACGAGATCGCGCGAGAAATAGCTGAGCGCTTGCAGCAGAGACTGACCGTGGATGCGCGGAAGCGTTCGCAGCCGCGGCTGACGCAAAATCCAGAGGCTTACCGGCTGTACCTGCAGGCACTGCACCAGTCCTACAGGTGGAGCGAAGACGGACTACGGAAGGCGACGGAGTTGTTCCAGCAGGCCATCAGCCTGGATGCGTCACATGCTCCAAGCTATGCGGGGTTGGGTTACGCGCTGGCGATGGTGGGGTTTTATGGATATATGCCGGGGCTGGAAGCTTATAGCCGCGCGCAGGCCGCTGCAAAGAGAGCGCATGAGCTCGATCCTTCGCTGGCGGAGCCACATGCGACCTTGGGATGGGTGGCTTTGCAATACCTGCACAATCGAAATGAATCGCTAAAGCATTACCAGAAGGCGATCGAACTGCGGCCAGACCTGGCAATCGCGCACCACGGATTGGCTGTGTATTGGATTGTGCGGCGGCGCCATGAGGAAGCATTGCGAGAGATGCGCAAGGCCGTGGAACTTGATCCACTGACGCCGTTATTTCAAGCGCACCTGGGGTGGATGTTGCACTGTTCTGGTGACGACGAGCAGGCTCTTCGTGTTTTGGAATCCGCTTTGGAGCTTCATCCCGGTGATTACTATCTTCTGCGCATCCGTTTGTATGCTTGCTCCACGGCGAAAAGGCCCGATCTCGCCGCGGAGTCGCGGGCTATGGTTGGCCGGCATATGAAGAGCCGACAGGTGGCGAGCAGCCTGGAGGGTTGGGCCTGCGCCGCGGCGGGCGAGTTCGATCAAGCACGGAAGACCATCGAAGAGGTGCTGGCGGAGCCGAAAATCGAAGCGGGCGTTGCATACTACATCGCCTTGATCTATTGCTTGTTGGGAGAAAAGGAAGAGTCTATTCGTTGGCTCGAGAGGGCGTACGAAGAAAAATTGGGAATACTCATCATTCTGGGAGGCGAGCCCGTGTTTGCGCCGCTCCGGTCGGAGCCGCGATTCCAGGAATTGCTGCGCAAACTGGACGTGGCGGAATAGAGGACACTTGCCTGCCCTTGGCGGGTCGGTTTCGGGTTCCGATTGGCACATTCGCTCAGCGCTCACCAACACATGCGTTCCAGAGCGGGAGCATGAAGGCACCGATGCTTCCGGCCTGTTGAATATTTCAGCAGGCCTAAGGCGATCAGTGATTATTTTGTCGGCCTATTGAGCTATGGGCCTACAATTGTGATTGCGGTCACAGAACAATGCTGGTCATCCAGATACCTTCAGCACACGTTCAGAAAGAAAGTTACCCGCACGCTTAATCGGATCAGCAGAATCAGGGAACTCTAGGATTCCTACCTAAACCCCCGGGGTGAGGAGGCGGCGATGTTGCGTAACTCCCGTTGGCCAATTGTCCCACTTCTTGTTTTGGTTGCCTTTGTCTGCCTTCCCCTAATGGCGACAAAAAGTTCAACTGAGAGTATCGGCTCGTATGCGAAATACGTGCAGATTCCGGGCGCAAAGCCAGTCGGATCGGAAACGTGCACGGGATGCCACGGAGTGGTGGCGAAGGATTTCCGCCATGCGTTTCACGCGCAACAGGGAGTGGAATGCGAGGATTGCCACGGTGCGGGAAGCCTGCACGTAGACGGCGGAGGCGACGTCACGAAAATTGTGGCGATCAGCAAGCGCACCCCGGAGCAAGCAAACGGAGTGTGCCTCAGTTGCCACGCGCGAAATGAAAAGCTCCGGAACTGGATCAGCGGGTCGCACTCCGCCAATCATCTTCGCTGCATGGATTGTCACCAGATTCACCAGACCGCACTCAGAGCTGCAAAGGAAAGCCGGATTAGATTCGATCAGGCGACCAGAGGAGCGATCACGGCAGCTTCGGTGTCGCCCGAAACCAATGCGATCATCAGGCCGATGTGGGAGACCAACGACGCCTGCCTGAAATGTCACCCGACCGAGCGCGCGCAGCTCAGCATGCCGTATCATCATCCGCTGCGCGAAGGCAAGATGAGCTGTGTGGATTGCCACGATCCGCATGGCGGGCCCGGAGGGAACAATTTGCGGGCCTCCAATGTGAACCAACTTTGCCTGGGCTGCCATGCGCAGTATCGCGGGCCATATGCGTATCAGCATCCCCCGGTGAGTGAAAACTGCATGCTATGCCACACGGCCCATGGGTCACCAAACACGAACTTGTTGTCGGTGAGCGAGCCTGCGCTGTGCTTGCAATGCCACGCCGGCCACCATAACGGTGCAAGCTTGCCTCTTGCCGACCGCTGCACAAACTGTCACGGATCGATTCACGGCACCGACGTTCCGACCCCGAGCGGCGGGAGCCGGTTCCTAGATAAAGGGCCTTCCGAGGCGAACCTGGTTTCCGGCAATTCAGTTGCACCTCTTTTGGCTTCTCATTCGGCCGTCTCCGCCTCCTCAATGGTGCATGGCGTTCCCTCGCACGTGCCGACGTTGGCAGCGGGCGCCATGGGCGGGTTGATGGGGATGATGATGTCTTCGAGAGCTGCGGCGCCGCTGTCAAGCGGGAGTATGGCGGGCGGGCCCGGCGGTCCGGGGGGCACAGAGGTGGGAGCAGGTGGTTCTTCGGCCATCTCCTTTACCCCGGGCGAATACCGGTTTGTCGACGGTTCTGGTTTTCTTGGCCGCGTGGGTGAATACGATAGTCTTCAACAGTCAGCGGGAACCGACATCTCAGCCTCATATGTCTCCACGCGAAACAACCTCACCGTGGTTTCCCGGGCCAATGTCCTGAGCGGCGATGATTACTCTGCAGGGACACAGCTCACTGCTGGAGAACGGCTGCAGGTGGGGCTTTTCATACGCAGCTTCGTGCAGCAACAAGACCATTATAATTTCTACGCGTTTCCCGTGTTGGACGTCCCTCCCGGCGCGACCACCCCTCCCGACAGCACCACCGATCTCATTCCCGGTCAGTCTGTGTTCGGGGTGAAAAGAAGGATGGGCAACGCGTACGCGCGTGGCAAAGTGCCGAAGCTGCCGATCCATTTATTTGTGAAGGGGGACTGGCAAGCGCGCGTGGGCGAAACTCAGCTTGCGTATCTTGATGAAAACACGCTGCCGATTGCACAAGCAGCCTGCGGCGCCCAATGCCACTTCCAGTCGCAATTTCAACCCACGAACTATACGACCCGCAACGTTGGCGGAGGAGCGCAGGTTGACTTGGGCCAGTTCCAGCTTACATGGGAACATAGTTTCAGCAGCTTCAATGACCGGCTTGCCTTCCCGGTCGGAACGTTCACCGGAGAGTTCAATCCGGAACTCGACCCCTTCGGGTACAACGGGAAGCTGCCCGGGTTTGCCCCTCCCTCAGGCCCCGCGCCGGGTGATGTTGCAATAGGAAATTACTATATCAATCCCACCTCGCCTAGCCAGGCTTCCACAGATCGGCTCAGCCTGAACTGGACAGGTTCGCCGAACCTGGTCTTCAACGGGAATGTGAGCTACATGCGGCTCAAGGATACGTATACACATTATCCGCAGAACTCGTTTGGCTCAGATGAAACGGTGAACTGGCGTCCGATTGACCGCTTGCGCGTGACCGCCGATTACCACCAGCAAAACGTGCTTAACAATTTCACGCCGTACTACAGTTTGTACGGCAACGTGTCGTATCACAACCACGAAGAAGGCTTGCGGTTTGACTACAAGTTGCCGAAGGATTTTGATGTGGAGGTCTATTACAAGCGCAGCGGGATCACCCGTTCCAATGCTTCCCTGTGGCCGCAGGTCTACTCAGTCGACAACACGGATCTAATGACGGTGGTGCCGTCTTCCTTAAGCAACACCACGGGACTCGACTTGCGCTACCACGACCGCGGTTATTGGAGTGCGCGAGCGGGTTATGAATGGACAGGCACGCATCACCCTGGGTATTTGATCGTGCCGCAGAGCAACAACCGCGCCTTCGCGGATATCTGGTTGACACCTGCCAAATGGATCATCTTCTCGAACGACTTCGGCATCACGGTGCAGAACGCCTTTCCCGCCGTTCCACTCCCGAATACCCCCAACGCTGTTCCCCCTTCACCGCCGACGCCGCTGACACAGTCATTCGGTTTGTTCATCGCCGGCTTGCCTCCGACCTTCCAGCGGCGTGATCGTTTCTACACGGAGACTCTCAGCGCAACCTTCCGGCCCGTGCAGGATTGGGACTTGGGACTGGGATATTCCTACCAGCAGAACAACCTCACGACCTACATGGCATTTCAAAACGATAGCGCCGCCGGATACATACTGGACGAACCCAATGTGCCGTACAAGCAAATCACGCAGGCCTACTGGGCCGAATCCAGTTATCTCGCCAAGCAGCGTTTGGGAGTGAATTTCAGGGTCACCTATAATTCTTCTCGAAGCGGAATGCGGCCCGACGT
>Ga0209039_10003804_pt1 | contig 11529 bp, 9 predicted proteins | sample BogFormECP12_OM1_FD_188238 | JGI IMG/M metagenome (GOLD analysis project Ga0209039, IMG submission 188238) | Bog forest soil microbial communities from Calvert Island, British Columbia, Canada - ECP12_OM1 (SPAdes) (version 2) | ecosystem: Environmental > Aquatic > Freshwater > Wetlands > Bog ... | reverse complement strand
TGGGAAACATGCTGCCGCCGACGGCGGACATGGTGAGAATGAGCAGCGTGGAGAGCGCGCCCAACTGCGCCCGCGTGCGGCAGATGCTGGCCAGCAACATGCCAAAGGCGGCCACGGCGAAGGCGGTGCACAGGCCCATCACAACAAAGCCGGGAATATGCGTGAAAAAATCGAGTTTGAAAACAGCCCAGGCCCAGAGAAACATAACGACCAGTTGGGTAAACGCCAGCAGGGTATTGTAAGTCAGCTTGCCCATCAGCAGCGTGGTCATGGTGACGCGCGAACTAAGCACGCGGTCCAGGGTTCCGCTCTCCGCTTCATCCAGCAATGCCCCGGCCGAGGCGCTGGCCGTGAAGAGAAGAAACATGACGCCGATGGCGGCGGCATAGAAAGAGATCATAGGACTGCGCTTGTTTTGTCCCACGACCGCGCGAGCCTTGACGGCGATGGGGCCGCCGGTGAACCCGCTACCGCTGGCAGAGCCATCATTCTGGTGCTGGCGCCACTGATCGATTTGGGCATTGATCCGCTTGCGCTGCTCCGGCGTGAATCCGCCGCTGTACTGGTCGAAGCGCTTGATTCCCTCTTGCGCCATGACTGTGGACATGGAGGTCATACCGGCCTTTTGCAGAAGGCCCGCAACCATCTGCGGAGCGATCGTGTCGCTGGAGTCGTTGAGCAGTTGAATCGCCGCGCCGCCTTTGGCTGGATCGGAATCGTTGCCAAAGGAAATAGGGTGGTCGCCGAAGCCGTGGGGAATGATGAGCGCCACCGTAGCGTCACCCGCCTTGACCGCGGCCTCCGCGGTTGCCGCTGTGTATTCCGGGAGCTCCGCTCCTTTACTTTTCGACTGAGGTCTGGTGAAGACGGCCAGCGAGTCTTCGCGTTGCAAGCCGCGCACCAGGTCAAGCGATGCACTGCTGCGGTCTTCATCCACCAGAATGATGTTGATCCTGGCCGTGGAATCGTGCCGGCCGCCGAAGATCACGGCTAAAATGCTGAAAAAGGCAATGGGCAGGATAAAACTCATCGCCAGCGCGGCGCGATCGCGGCGCAAGGAGACGATGGCGGTACGGACAATGGGGATGATCAATCGCGTAACTCCCTTCCGGTGAGGTGCAGGAAAACGGACTCCAGATTGGGCCGCCGCAGCGTTACATCCAGCAGTTCGAGGCTGGAGCGAGCGGCGTCGTCGAGCAGACCGGCGATTAGAGTGGAATCTTCGAGGGTGAACTCGGCGGCGCCATCAACCAGCCGCCCCGCGTGCCGCTCGACCCATGCGTCGATCTCGCCGGGAGGTCCGGCAAAGTGCGCCAGTACCTGGCTGCGTTGGGCAAAGACGTTATGGACAAGCTCTTCATGGGCGCCCTGCGCAATGATGCGCCCGTGATCGATAATGGCTACGCGATCGCAGAGCCGCTCCGCCTCCTCCATGTAATGGGTGGTGTAGATCATCGCGGCTCCTTCGCCGCGCAGCGCCTCGATCATCTCGAAGATACGATTACGCGACTGCGGATCGACGCCGACGGTGGGTTCATCCATCAACACCACGCGGGGCCGATGGATGATTCCAGCCGCCATGTTGAGACGCCTCTTCATGCCGCCGGAGAGATTCTTCGCCAGCTCACCCGCCCTGTCCTGAAGTGCGGCCCAGTCCAGACACCACGCCACCGACTCCGCCAGCTTGCCGCCGGAGAGACCGTGATACCGGCCAAAGGCAGCCAGGTTCTCCCTGCACGTGAGCCGGGGATAGAGAGCCAGTTCCTGCGGAACCCATCCCAGAGCCGCGCGGGCCTCGGATGTATTGGCCGGAAAACCGAAGACAGAGACGCGCCCCGCGTCGGGAATGACGCGGCCCACAATGCTGCGAATCAACGTGCTCTTGCCGGCTCCGTTTGGCCCCAGCAATCCCAGGCATTCGCCGCCGCGCAGTTCAAGCGAGATGCCATCGACGGCCTGTACTTGACCGAAGCGTTTGGCCAGCGAAACAACTTCGAGCGGGATCGATTCGAGCGGGCTCGACGAGGACTGGGGCGGAGCTTCTGGCATTGAAGTTACGTTCATGCGGTTGCCTTGCCCTTCTGCCGAAGCCTTGCGAGAGAATGATTCCGGCGGTTAATAAAGAAGCGATACAAGAGGCTCATATCCATCATGAAGAGTACTCTACAGCATAGAGTACTCGACGTCAAGAACTATTTTTGACTTTTTAGCCTGACTTTGACAATTACGCCGGTGCGAACTGTAACCTATGCGATTTCTGTATGTTGCAGCCAGTAAAGGGGAATGTCCAAACGCACTCCCCTTTACTGGCTGGTTATTTACGAATTAGATCGGCAGCACCAGCAGCCCGGTTTCCAGCAGTTTTTCCGTCAGCCGGTCCAGGGCCTCGGGAAACTTGTAGGAGATGGTACGAACAGCCATCCCCAGCATGATGGCTGTTTCTGCCTGGGTGTACTCCTGAAGCACAATGCGGCTGAGCATCATGCGGTCGAGAGAGCCAAGCTGGTTGAGGCATCTCTCCACGTCGAGGACGAAGATGACCGCGTCCTCGAAGGTGCGGATGGGACGGCTGGAGCACCAGCCCCGGGCGATGGGATCTCCCAGGATATTGGGCGCCCTGCCCACCTGCATGGATGCGTAGAGATAACGCCGCAACAGGCTCTCGGTATGCTTGCGATAGAAGCCCAGACTGACCACCAGCCCGGCAGCCGGCGCTTTTACGGCCGGCTTTGCGGTTGGCGCCGCGGCCGGTCTTTGTGCCCATGTTCTTTCTGCCCTTTGCGGGCTGCTAACTTCCCAAACCACCGGCAACTGAAGGGCCGCGCTCATACGGCACCTCCGGTGGCTTCCGCTACCGCCCAGACCCTGACCAGCGTCCTGCGCCCTGGGCGACCGCGCCGTTTACGGCTTTCCGGAGTAGGAAAGTCCTTCAGTTTGACTTCACATTCCCTGCAGTACACGCTCCCCTGGGTCTGGGCGCGATACCAAAGACACCCGCACCCTTCGCAAATTTTCAACTGCACGCGCAAATCCATGACGAAATCTCCATGTTCTTGTTTTCTCCCGGCGGCCTTGTATTAACGTCTTGTTTCCGCGGGTCAGAAAGTACCGGGTACGGCTCCTCAGGGTTCTTGCGCCCTGATGGGGGACAGCCGCCCGAATTCTCTCGTTTCTTGTCATACTCTTTGCGCGCAGATTCTGGAATTTCAGTGGTTGGCCGACCCTGGACGCCTCTGCAGAGCGTTTTGGGGCGGGGAGGAGAAAGCCGGAAGAGATATTCATCGCCCGGAAATTGTTCATTTACCGCTGAAAGGGGGCAAAATATCGCCCGTTTCAGCCTTACGGCAATGAAGCGTTTCTCAAAAGATTCCCACAGGCCATCACTGGATTAAGTAAAGCAAATCTAGAGAAATTGTTCTTTTGCGTCAATCTTCCTCAGTAAATATCCGCTTTCGCACTGTTCAATCCCTCAGAAAACGCGGAAAATGAAGGCCAATCAGGACTTCATGTTTTCTAGAGGAATATCAACCGCGTTCAACCCTATTGCTGGTGGCGGATTTTCCACAGATGAATTTCACCCAGATGCACGAACGACTGCGCCTGGAACTGTTGCGCAGGATACAGCGGGGGACGGTCAGCGTCTCTCTGCTGGCGCGCCAGACCGGCTTTGGGCAATCGCATCTGTCGAATTTTCTGCATAACCGGCGGCAACTCTCGCTGGATGCGCTGGACCGGATTCTGGCGGCGCAACACATGACGGCCAGCGATCTTCTGCCCGCTCTCTATCAGCGCGAAGCAGTGCCGGCGGACGAAGATAGCAGCGTAGTTCCGGTCGTCAGCCATGCGGCGGCTCTCTATGAGCCGTACATCCGGCCCTCGGCCGCGCAGACCATGCTGCATCTGCCTGCCGGGCTGCTGCAGTCGATCCGGACGCGCGTCTCAAATCCGCGCCGCGCCTGGCAGCGATTTGTGGCGGTGCGCATTCCGGCCGCTGACGCGCTGCCCATGGAGCCGCTGGTGCTGCCGGAGGCCGTCACGCTGATCGACCGTCACTACAACTCGCTGATGCCCTATCGGCCCAACCGGCCCAATCTGTACGCCATGCGCAACGGCTCCCGCCTGACGCTGCGCTATGTGGACTATGTGGCCAACCGGCTGGTGCTCAGGCCGCACAACATCGCATTTCCCGTGGACCTGCTCGAGGTGGATCCCGGCAAGCCGCCCAGCGAGCTGATCGCGGGCCGCATTGCGCTGATTCTGAACGAGCCGTAAGCAGCCTCAGACCTTGTGTTCCGTGTCCCGGTTTTCAAAGCGCGTATACGGTGCAAGCCAGTTCAGAAAGACGGTGCCGGTGGGGCCGTTGCGCTGCTTCTCGATAATGAGCTCGGATTTGGCTTTATCGGCCTCGCTCATCTCCGCTTTGTGCTTGTAATAACCCTCGCGATGGATGAAGGCGACCACGTCGGCGTCCTGCTCAATGGTGCCGGACTCGCGCAGGTCGCTGAGCACCGGGCGCTTGTCATCCTTGCGCTGCACGCCGGCGCGGGAGAGCTGGGAAAGCGCTACGACCGGCACATTCAGCTCCTTGGCCAGGGCTTTGAGGCCGCGGGAGATGGCAGAGACCTCCTGGACGCGGTTTTCATATGGTTTTTTGCCGGAGGAGGGCACGGTGGCCGACATCAGCTGCAGGTAGTCCACCACAATCAGGTCCAACTTGTCTTTATTGGTGTGCTTAAGCCGCCGGGCCTTGGCGCGCATCTCATCCAGCGAGATGGCCGCCGTGTCGTCGATGAACATGCTTGTCTCAAGCAATCGGTTCAATGCATTGCGCAGCTTTTCGAGTTCCGCATCAAACAGATCGCCCTTTCTAATTCTTTGCTGGTCGACCCAGGCCTGGGAGGCCAGCATGCGGCGCAGCAGCGACTCCTTGCTCATTTCCAGGCTGAAGACGGCCACAATGGCCTTTTCGAAGATGGCCGCATGCTCGGCGATATTGATGGCCAGCGCGCTTTTTCCCATGGAAGGACGGCCGGCGATGATGATCAGTTCGCCTTTTTGCAGGCCGCTGGTCATGACGTCAAACTGAGTGAAGCCGGTGGCCAGGCCGGTAATGTCGCGGGGTTTTACATTTAATAGATTGTCAACTCCGCCGTAGGAGTCGTTGACGATCTCGCCGAGCGTCTGGAAGCCTTGTTTGAGGCCTTTTTCGCTGATCTCGATCAGCTCTTTCTCGGCGGCGCCCAGAATATCCAGGGCGGATTCGCTCTGGTCGGTGGCGCGGGCGATGGCATACGAACAGATGAGCATGAGCCTGCGCAGCATGCTCTTGTCCTTGACGATGCGGATGTAATCTTCGATGGCAGGACGGCGCGGCAGACCCTCGGTAAGCGAAGCCAGGTAAGCCACGCCTCCAACGGTTTCAATCTCCTTGGTGCGGGTCAGCTCGTTGGACAGGGTGATAATGTCCACGGCCCTCTGGTCATTGATCAAACTGGTCATGCACTCGAAGATGCGGCGATGAGAGTCAAGAGAGAAGTCTTCGGCTTTGATCTTTGCAGAGGCCTCGGAGTGGGCCGCGTTGTCCAGCAGAATCGCGCCGAGAATGGTCTTCTCGGAGTCCACACTGGAGGGCAGGGTGGAGTCAAAAGCCAGGTTGGGAAGAGTGGCCATATCAGATAGAGTGTAGGACGAGAGCGGGCTGTGCAGAATCCGGGCGTTTGCGGAAATCTGGAAAACGGCGGCGAAAATGCCTGCAAACCGCCACGGTAATGCCGTATTCTCGTTGCAAAGCAAGGAGAAAGTCTACATGGCAAAGGAAACATTGAGCAGCGCGAAACTGAAGAAGGTTTTGGCGGCGTTGGAAGGCAATTGGAAGGCCGAGATGGAGGGCTACCACACCTACCAGGCGCTGGCCGACCGGGATACGGACCCGGTGCGCGCCCAGGTGCTGCGACACCTTGCCGGAGCCGAGTGGGAGCACGCCGAGCTGTGGCACGGCCGCATCGTGGAGCTGGGCGGAACCGAGCCGGTCTACCACGGCAAACCCGGTGGCGACGCCGATTCGCTGGCCAGCCGCGCCGGTGGCGTCCGCATGGCCCTCAGGCGCCTGGAGATCGAGGAGAGCCGCGCCATCGCCAGCTACGGAACGCAGTTGAAAGAGCTGGGCGACCCGGAGTCCATCGCCATCCTAGAGCACGTCATCGAGGACGAGAAGGACCATTACAAGGAACTCGGCTCGCTTCTGCGCGGCCATTATCAGGCTCCCGCAGGCGTGCACAAGATCAACGCCCAGGCGGTACTCAATGAGATGCTGGCCAAACGCAACCAGGGACGCAAGCAGCCGGGAAGCTGGATCGGCGACGCCATCTACGGGGTGAACGACGGCCTGGGAGCCATCTTCGGCATTGTCAGCGGCGTCAGCGGCGCCACTGCGGGCGACAGCAAATACGTGCTGCTGGCCGGCCTCTCCGGCCTTATCGCCTCTGCTCTCTCCATGGGCTCGGGCGCGTACCTGGCCGCCAAAAGCGAACGCGAAATCTACATGGCCGAATTGGCCCGCGAGCGCGAAGCCATCCAGATGAACGGTCCCGAGGCCCGCGAACTGCTCTCACTCTACTACCAGGTGAAGGGCCTTCCCGAGGAGGACTCCCATCACATGGTGGAGCACATCGCCAGCGACTCGGAGCAGTTGCTGCGCGCGCTGGCCAGTGAGCGGCTGGGCACCAGCGAGGAGGCGCTGGCGAACCCGCTGGTCTCCGCCGGCTCCGGCGCGCTTTCCACCGCCGTCGGCGCGGCCATTCCCATCATTCCCTTCTTCTTCATGACGGGGATCGAAGCAGTCATCGCCGCCGCCGTGGTCTCGCTGGCCGCGCATTTTGCCGTCGGCGCAGCCAAGTCGCTGATCACCGTCCGCAGTTGGTGGTCCTCCGGCTTCGAGATGACCGCCGTCGGCGCTCTGGAAGGCGCAGTCACCTACGGCATTGGCATTTTGCTGGGCAAGGGAGGAATGTAAGAGGCATCTAGCGCGTAAGCCGGTCCCAGCTGTGGACGAGTTGCTGGCACTGCCAATCTCGCTGCGCTGTTTAGGAGTTGGCAGCTAGAAGCTCTCTCGCCGCTTTCCGTCCCAAACGGATGCAGTCGGGAATGCCGATGCCGTCGTACGCGTTGCCGGCCAGCTTCAATCCGGGCAGTGCGGCGACGCTCGCATTGATGCGCTTCATGCGCTCCTGGTGGCCGACGGCGTACTGGGCCATGGCCCGCGGCCAGCGCGTAACCTGCGCGTGCAGCGGCTCGGCGTCCGGCGGCAGAGTCTTTTTGCCGAGAATCTCGCTCAGTTCGCGGCGCACCGTGGCCAGCAGTTCGGCGTCCGGCGCGGCCATCAGTACCTCGTTCTTCATCCCGCCCAGAAATGCGCGCAGCACCGCCTTGCCCGGCGGCGTGCGCCCCAGAAATTTGCGGTGGACAAAGGTGCAAGCCAGCATGGAGCGGCCCTCGATGACCGGAACCAGAAAACCGAATCCGTCAGGCAGGCGGCCCAGCTGAGACTCGTCGTATATAAGGTTGACGGTGATCGAGGAGGAGTAAGGAATGGCGTTCAACTCCCCGGCCAACTGCGGGTCGATCCTGTCCAGCAACTCACCGGCGGCCCATGCGGGCGAGGCCATGATGACCGCGTCGTAGACCTCGGACTTTCCTCCGGCCACAATCTTCCAGCCGCCCGGCACTTTTTCCAGGCCGCTGACTGGCGTGGAGAGGCGCACCGATGCCGGATCAAGCCGCGCGGCCACGGCATCGACCATCTGATTCATTCCGCCGCGCATCGCGGTGAAAATCGAGCGCGGCGCGGCAGGCGCACCGCCGCTTCTACTCTCATGACGCGCAGCCCTAGCTGAGCGCATTGCCTCGCGCATCTTGCGGTGCGCGGCCAGCATTCCGCGGGTGAGCGAGCCGTATTCTTCCTCCATCTCCACCAGGCGCGGCAGCACGGTGCGGGCGCTCAGTTGCGCGGAGTCGCCGCCAAAAATCCCGCTCAACAGCGGATTGGCCAGCCGGTCGACGGTCTCGCGGCCAAAGTGCCGCTCGACCAGCGTGGCTACAGATTCGTCCGGCAGCCCGGAAGGCCGCGGCGGGTGCAGCAGTTCCAGACCCATGCGAATCTTGGTCGGCAGGCTGAAGAGGCGGGTCAGCGCGGTGGGAATCAGCTTGGTGGGGATCAGAAACATCAGCCCGTCGGGCAAGGGTACGAGCCGGTTGCGGACCACAATATAGGTCTTGCGGTCGGCGTCGTTCGAGGGGGTCAGCTCCGCGCCCAGGCCCAGTTCGCGGCAGAGTTCGGCAGCCGCAGGCTTCTCGGTCAAAAAAGAATCCGGGCCGCGCTCCAGCACCGCGCCGTCCACCACTTCTGAACTCAGGGAACCGCCCAACCGGTCGCGCGACTCATAGAGCGTGTACGCGACATTTTTGCCCGCCCGGCGCGCCAGCTCCAGCTCATAGGCCGCCGCCAGCCCTGCGATTCCCCCGCCGATGATTGCCGTGCGCATCGATCCCCTCACTCACTATTAGAGCAGTTCAAGGCGGCAGAAAGCGGTGACCGGGATTACCCAGATTCGCAGGTGCATCGTTTGCCGGTTACTGGACGCACTCTGTACGGTTGCATCGCTTACAGCATTTTGTCGTCCACGCTGGCCAGCGTCGTATCCGCCGCCGCCCTGCTCCAGCCAATGCGCAGGTCCTTCACGCCGTGCAGAGCGAAAGCGCCATCCGTCCCACGCGGAGCCGTGACCGCAAAGAAATCCGCACGCTCCACATCCGTCAGGTAAAACGCCGGTCGCGCATCGGGAGTCGCGTTGGCAATCTCCACGTGGCTCATCTCCACGTTGCGCATATGCCGCATAAAAAATCCCGATGCCGGCATAGGGCCGAACATCGACGGTTCCGGGTACTTATTTTCCAGTTCCGGCGGTTCTATCTTTGCCATCTCCGCCGTGCCGCCGCCCGCCGTCTCTATATAGATGTTGGAGAGCTTCACGTCTTCGATGGCATAGCCCGGAATGCCGCTCAGCACGCAACTGATTCTCTGCGGCGCGTTGTAGCAATCAAGATTGCTGATCAGGACGCGCTTTAGAGTCCCGACCTTCGTCGTCTCCTTAGGTCCGCGCAGCCGCGCGCCCAGCCGCATGAAGAGCGGCCCTGAGACCAGGTCGCGCATGGTCGTATTGGTGATTGTGATGTCTTCCATCAGCGCTCCATCCTCGGTCTCCAGCGCGTATCCCTGGCAGCCTTCGAAGACGCAGTTGGAGATGGTGATGTTGATGAAGCCGCCATTCGATTCCGTGCCGCACTTGATGCGTCCGGTGCGCGGTACATGAAAATCAGGCGCAAACTTTTTGAAGCTTCCGTCCAGCACCGTGCCCAGTTCGTAAGTTCCCGTCACCCAGCAGTTGGTGATGGTCAGGTTCCGCGTCGGCCGCGCATAACCCAGCGCATAACTCGACTTGGGGCAGATGCCGTCGTCCCACGGCGAGTTGACGGTGCAGTTGGAGACGCGCACATTCTGGCAGCAATCGATGTCCATGCCGTCGCGGTCGGTGTCGATCTTGAGATTGTCGATGGTCAGGTTATCCACGCCGGTCAGCAGCAGCGCAAAGTGACCGCACTTGAGCATGGCGAAGTCGCGCAGCAGAACGTTGCGGCAGTTTTTGAGCGTGATGGCCTTGTTGCCCACTCCCGGCTGCTCGGCCACATATATCGGATAATTGCCGCGGGGGGAGAGGCCCGCCCCGAAGCTGAGGCCTCTGCCCCAGATGAGCCCGGTTCCGGTGATGCTGACGTCGTGAATGTCTTCGCCCCAGATCAGCGAGTTATGCCAGTGGTTATGGCCGTAATCCTGATAGGCGTCCCACTCGGTCTTGGGCTCGGCGGCATCGTACACGCCCCCGTTGTAGCCGGTCGTTTCGCCGGGCTTGGGCGAGTCGGCGGCGATGATGGCGCTGCCCTCCTCCAGATACAGGTGGACATGGCTCTTCAGGTGGATAGAAAAACAGAGGTAGCTTCCCGCCGAGAAGAGCACCACGCCTCCGCCTGCCGCCGCCGCGGCCTCGATGGCGCGATTGACCGCGTCGGTATCCAGCGTCTTGCCGTCTCCCGTCGCGCCGTACGCGCGGACGTCAAAGACAGGCGAGGCCGGCTTGGCGGCCGGCTTGCCGTCCTCCGCCGAAGCTGCAAAAGAAACAGCGGGTATCGCAACAGCCGCCATGCTGATTCCGACCGTGCGTAGAAAATTACGCCGCAGCGAATTAAATGAAGTCATGGGAATCTACCTCTGAGGTTGGATTGTAAATCCCGGCCTGGCCCGCTTATTTCGTTGCGCCGGTGAGGCTTAATGCCGACTCGGAATCGTTGGGAGCAATCGAGAGTTTCATTCCCAATGCGCCGAGAACGGAGGAGAGCGTCTCAAAGGTGGGATTTCCTTGTTCGGATAGGGAGCGATAGAGGGTTTCTCTTTGCACGCCGGCATCCTTGGCGACTTTGGCCATTTGACGGGACTGGGCGACATTCTTCAGGGCTTTGAGGAAGGCTTCTGGAGAATCTTCCAGAGCGGCATTGAGATAGGCCGAGGCCTCGACCGGGTCCAGCAAAGCCGTCAAAAGAGATTGGCGGTAGGAGCTAGTCTTGATCGTCATGTGCCATCCACAATATCTTCGCCAGGCAGACCAGAATCTCTCGTGGAGTGGCTTCCAAGCGCGCTCACGGGCCGCTCCCACGTGTGACATTTAAGTCACGCATAGAGCATAGCACCGTCCTCCTGCAAGTTCAAGATGAGGTTCAGGCCTATATGGTTAAGCCAGCACAAACCTTGTAGTTGGCGAGATTTTGGCCTGAAGAGCTGCGATAATCTCTTCGAGTTCGACACGGGCTTCAGCTTGGAGTCCGAGGCATTTAGCGACTCCCGCGGCGTCTGTGCTGAGCCGGGATTGAAGCGCGAGAAGATAGGAGTGGTCTGGCTGTCCCAAAATGCTGTAGGCGTGAAAGTGCATGGCGTCTCCTACGGTTGGCGGATTGCTCAGATGGCCGAAGTCAAACTCCTTGGATAAATATGCAAGCAACTTGTCTTGAGTGACGAGTACAAGCTTTTTATTGACATGTTCGAAGCTCTGGATTTTATGGTGCATCTGCATGAGAATGGTTTTCGCAGTCATCTTCCAATTCATACCGAAGGGCTTATTTAACTTCTCAGCACGATCTCCGCGCGGAACGCCTAGCTCCTTGAGAAGTCGCTGGCGTTCCGGCCACACATCGCCTGTTGTGTCGAGTGTTTGAAGCTCAATACCGACGAAATCTCTAACTTGACCTTTTCTTACTGACACGAGGAAATAATCGACGCTACCACCTGGAATGGAAATTTCGGAAACGATGTGCAATTCGTTACCGGGTTCATGAATCGTAAGCAAATGGAGGCAATCGGTAAATATCTGACGGCGTTTGATAAGGCGTGTCGGGCAAATGATGATTGGTTCCTCGGTGCGGCTA
>Ga0209039_10003803_pt1 | contig 11529 bp, 12 predicted proteins | sample BogFormECP12_OM1_FD_188238 | JGI IMG/M metagenome (GOLD analysis project Ga0209039, IMG submission 188238) | Bog forest soil microbial communities from Calvert Island, British Columbia, Canada - ECP12_OM1 (SPAdes) (version 2) | ecosystem: Environmental > Aquatic > Freshwater > Wetlands > Bog ... | reverse complement strand
ATCAAGGCAGCAGTTTCCAACGAAAGTGGCTGTTGCTCTTCAAGACGAGTGCGGTACTCACTGAGAGTGAGGCCGGAATCCACTATGTCGTCTACCAGAATAACGTTCTTGTTCCTAACAGGTATTCCCACATCCATAATGATATCAAGTTTGCCGCTGGTGACCGTGCCGTTTCCATACGACGAGATCCGCACGAAATCTACCTTACATGGCACGTCGAGGCTTCGACACAAATCCGCCATGAAGATGAAAGACCCCTTAAGTATCCCGATCAGCAGAAGATCTCCCGCGGGATATTTGAGTGAGATCTCTCTTCCAATCTCCCGGACTCTGTGAGAAATAGTCTCCCCATCGAAAAGTATCCTCTTCTTGAACTGTTTCATGATTCTCTCCGCACAGGGCTTTTACCAACTTCCATGGCGTAGAGCGCCACAACGAAGTATGAGAATGCCTCAGAGTATTAGCGCCACGGCCGTGTCCCGCGCACCGCTGGACTCGTCCGTGCACGGATGAGCTTCGCACATCCGTGGCACCATCTTGTTATCACATGGCTTTCCCCGAGGCTCTTGCGTTTTCACCAGCGGCTCATAGCGCCAAAGTCCAAACCATCTACCATGCCCGCGGCAAGGAGGGTCTCTGCCCGGGCCGCGATCATGGCCGCGTTGTCAGTACATAGTCGCGCAGAAGGAAAAACCGATTCTATTCCCCAGCGTTTTCCTTCCGCAGCCATCTTCTCTCGTAACGCTCCATTGGCAGCAACACCTCCACAAACGATCAGCTTGTCCACTCTGCGCATTTCCGCGGCATTGAAAGCCTTGGCTACAAGCACGTCAGTTACCGCATCCTGAAACGCGGCTGCGATGACTCTGATTCCCTCATTGATTTCATCCCCCTCCCCAGGAGATGCCACCGGATGAAAGCTGCCGGGGATGTCATTCCGCTTCGAAACACCGAACATCCCTTCGGCCTGGCGCATTACCGCTGTCTTGAGCCCTGAGAATGAGAAGTCCAGGTTGTCTTTCTTCATGAGCGCTCTGGGAAATCGGATCGTCCCGGCCTCAACACCCCGTGCTTGATCCTCGATGACCTTTCCTCCAGGATATCCCAGTCCAAGGAGCTTGGCTACCTTATCAAAAGCCTCCCCCGCCGCATCATCACGGGTCTTCCCGATCAGGCTGATGTCCAAGGGGCCGCGGACGTGATAAAGGCTGGTGTGCCCGCCTGATACGACGAGACCGACAAACGGAAACTTTATGTCCTGTCGTTCGAGAAATGCAGCAAACAGATGGCCGTGTAGATGATTCACTCCACAGAGTGGACGATTCAGGGCAAAGGCGATTCCTTTGGCTGCGCTGATGCCCACGAGCAGAGACCCTATAAGACCAGGCCCGCGAGTGACACCGATCCCGTCTACATCTTTCGGTGCGATACCGGCTTTATTGAAGGCCTGCTCTATCACTATGGATATGGCTTCGACATGCATCCGCGATGCCAGCTCCGGCACCACTCCACCAAACTCTTTATGCACGTCGATCTGAGACACCACCACGTCTGACAGCACTCTTGTGCCGGCTTCAACAATTGCGGCAGCAGTTTCATCGCAAGAAGTTTCTATGCCCAGCACCAGCATTATGTCTCGCTCATCTCCCCACGGATTTCACGCACCTGTTTTTCAATGGCCTCTCGCGACACCCGTGCATAACGGCTGGGAATCAACTCGCGGGAGGTGCACTCCAGCACGGCCAGAAGCTCTTGATATTCACGCTGGCGAGCAACATCCGACGGAATGAAGTCATTGACCTCGTCGATAACCATCTCTGGGGTGAGATCCCCTTCCACGTGCCTGCGCCGCCTGAGCTGTGTGAGAAGTTGGTCAAAATCGGCCGGATAGTAATCAGAGGTAAGGTGCAGGAAATCCTCATATTGTTCAGGAGAGAACTCCTCCAACGCTATCTCCGCCTGGTCAAGGATGTACTTGACGAAAGACTCTCTCTCCTCACCCTCATTGTCGAACACGGGCAGATGGTCCCCGGCTCGGCCTGACCTCTTGATATCCGGTTCCAGGCGATCCGGCCGGGCAGTGATGATGATCCAAATGATCTTCCCGCGATTGCCGGGTTCGGACATCATTTTGAGGATATTTCCGAAAAGTCGCCGGTCCACTTCGTGGGTTTGTGCGCTCCGGCCGCCAATTTCCGTGTCAGCCTCATCATAGAGGACCATCACGTTGCCCATGGCCTCCAGCACTGCTCGTATTCTCTCCCAGTTCTTTTCGGTCTGGCCGACGTAAGGTCCACGAATATTCTTGAGCACCACAGCCACCCAGCCGCATTCCTTTGCAAAAGCCTTGTACACAAAAGTCTTCCCGACACCATTGGCGCCCGGGACCAAAATCCCCACAGGCATGAGTTCCGGGTCATCGCCTCTGATGCAAGTTTTCAACTCCTCTAATTTCTTCAAGAGTCGTGACGCGCCGATGACCTTGTCGAAGCCGTAGCTGAGAACCGGGAACTCTATGTGCCCCTCCAGCTCTTTTTCTATGATTTCTTTCGTCTTGCCAAAGATAAGTTCGGGCGTGAGAGGTTGCCCCTTGTAAGCGGCCTGTCGAAAGATTTGCCGAACGGACAGGAGCGCCAGCCCTGCACTGCTGTAAGCTATTTGCTCTGTAGGAACAGCCGTTTCAACCTTCTCTTCTCTTATCAGATATTCGATATATTTTTTTCTTTGTTCTTCGTCTGGCCTGTCGATTTTGATCGCCGAGCAATAGGGCAGATCTACAATCCGCTCGTTGATTCCATTCAACGTCTCGCTGATGACAAAGACGATGTCCGGGGATGCCACAAAGGTGCTGTCGGAAAACCAGTTCTCCAGTGTTATTGCCTTTAGCCGATCAGAGTCCAGCATTACATCTCCTCTGGATGGAGGTGCGACCGCTTCTCCGTAGCGTATGATGACGGCAAAATCTTTGCGAATCTTCTTGGCTGAGTCTCCTTCGATGGGGACCATCACGCTTAGGCGGCTGAGTTCGCGCAATGCAGCCAGAGCGGTGACGATGTCAGCCCTAGCAGATGACAATGTTCTTGCCAGGCGCTCCTCTCCTATCTCGCGACCTATAAGGCTCTTGTCCAGGGGGTTCAAAAAAGATATGCCTCCCGCCGGATCGTAGACAAGCACTATCCTTGGAGCGCCTACCTTGTGGGGTCTTATGAGGGCTTCTACGAAGAAGTCAACCAGAGGGAGATAACGGTCCTTTGAAACGGGATAAATGTCCTTGGTGTTGCCGTAAACAAGAAAAGTATTCGATTGGGCCGAAACGTATTTTTCGATAATTCGTTGAGCAAATTTAGGTGGTTGCAAATAATCCGCGTTCATGAAACCTCTTCGTGGGTACCACCACGTCCGAGCTGAAAGCAGTTGTCAAAAGTAATGTCCGAAGCTGAGGATGACTCGGTAGGGACGGGCATCTTGCCCGTCCGTCAGAGACAGGCAAGATGCCTGTCCCACCGGTGGCCGGGCGATCCTGCCATCGGCCCCGGGCGGTCCCACCAATCTGTGTTCGGGGCGGTGGGTACAAGTTCCGGACGTCGGAATAGGTAAAACTCTCGGCACACGCTATAAAGGGCGAGTTGCAGAAATGTGGAGCCGCACGTTTCCTCCTACCCTGTCAGCCTAGGTCTCTTTCCTTTGCCGAAACCCCGACTTTGGCCGCGGCCCTTGCCTCCAACATCTCGTCAAACCGTGCTGCGGCCTCTCGCTCAGCACCTATCCGCTCATAAGCTTCGTCCTGAGATTGCAGCCCGGCCCCCCGCATTTCAGCGGCAATCTTTGCCTGGTGGCGTAATCCTGCGACCTTTTCTCTGATAGCTACGATGGATTCGTCAACGGCAGACTCTCCCAGCCCTCGGAGTCGGTCTTCGAGCTGCACCACCTGCTGGTTGGAGACCAACTCTGCCACCATTTCACCCTGTTCCTTCTTGAGCTTCTCGATCTCGTCAGTGAAGGTACGGAGTTTCATTTTATATTCTTCAACTTTGTTCTTTTGACCTTCCAGGTCTTCCGTTAGCTTTGTCTGCTTCTCGCCAATCTCCTTGATCCTGGAGATGTACCGGGCCCCGGCTTCTCGATGGGCCGGGTTTTCAGGCTCTGCTTCAGCCGCGGCCAGAGATCCATCCAGTTTCCTTTGGGCTTCCAGTTCCTCTCTTTGGAGGTCCTTGAGGGTCATTTCCGACTTTTCCCTCTCCCGGGCGAGGAGCGCAACTGCCTTCTCCATATCCTTATAGCGCCTCTTGGCCTCATCAATGGCTGTGGCATACGTGGCCCTAATTGCCTCGGGACTCGAAGAGACCACGTCGTCACCGGCCCTTATGAAGATCCCCCGGATCACTGCCCAGAGCTTGCCAAAGAAACTCATCTTGCTCCCTCCCTCATGGTTTCGCCAAGTGACAAGAAACTAACGATAATCAGGACATCAAGCGTCTTTGCTATTCTATATAGTGCCGGTTTCATGTCAAGCAGGCTCCCAAAGTGCGCGCAGGCATGCCTTATAGGAAAGGGACTTGAAATGCACGGCCTGTCCGCCGGCTGGCGGCCACTGTAGGGCCACAGCATGCCGAGCCCCTACGCGACCCGTTACCCAACTTGGGGGCCATTCTTACCGCGCAAGTCCTTTGGGCGTTTGCCGGAACGCCTGAGGAACCATTGCTCAAGATCTTGCCAGCCTTGAAACCTCTCTGAAACCGGTAAGTTGGAATACCGATTCCAGGGCTGAAGCATCAGACCCACTCCAATTCCTGCGTCGAGGTAGTCTTTCACATACTCGACATCGTCCTCCACTATGAAATCGACCTGTTCCCGGCTAAGATAATGACGTTTGTCCCTGTTTCCGCCGGTCACGATCATTTCCGGCACAGTTGGGTTCCACGGCAACGCCTCTAGCTGGCGTTGGGCGGTCTCCGGCATTTCACGACCCGTGATGAACAGCAGCGGCTCGCCTGTAGCTCGGTGGATCCGGGAGAGGGCCTTCAGGGCCCCTTCATACGGCTCGATCATCTTCTGGGAATACATATAATTCACTGCATCCTGGAGCGTCCCTAGATCCAATCCAAGCGGCTCCAGATCCCAACAAAACAGATCGTCGGGGATCAGGCATCTGCCCGTGACCTTGTTGATGTGATCCAGGATAATTTCGATGGATTTGAGGACAACGCCATCTATGTCAAAGGCTATCTTCATCAATGGTTACCTCTGCCAAGTTTCTCCGGGAATTTGGTTGCGAGACCGGCTGGAGTCCCCTCATGCGGGCATCTTTCGGAACAGCAAGGCCCCGGCCAGTGTCGATACAACCCAGAAACCAGTTAGAATTACAAGGTTCCAGAGTGGAGCGAGGCGATACGGCCCGCCGAGAGCGAATCGCATCCCATCCACTCCGTAAGTGAGCGGATTCAATTCAGTCAGTATTCTTAGCCACCAGGGTATTCCATCCAGCGGAAACAGCGCCCCTGAAAGAAAGAATACGGGCATGATAAGAAAATTCATGATCAACTGGAATCCGTGCGGATCACTCATTCGTGCCGCAAAAGCTATTCCCAAGCTGACGAACGATGCGGAAATGAGAAACATAAACAAAATAGCCAGCAAGATTCCAGCGGGGTCCGCCTTTACAAGCTTACCCGCCAACAAAGCGATCAGGAACACCAGCGCCTTCACAAGCGAAGTGGTGACCGTGCCGAGGGTTTTCCCGGCCATGATACCGATTCGACTCACCGGCGCCACGAGAATTTCTTTCAGGAAGCCGAACTGCCTGTCCCACAGAACGCTCATTCCTCCGAACATGGAAGAAAAGAGCAAGGACATGGCCACGACCCCCGGCCCGATAAACTGCATATATGAGACGTCACTCCTGTAACGGAAAAAGCTCCCGAAGCCGCTTCCCAACACTACCAAAAATAGAGCGGGCAATGCCATGGACCCGATGAGCCGGCTACGGTTCCTTTGGAACTTCTTTATCTCCCTCAACCATAGAGTGTATATGGTCGAGGCCAAGTTCACCGTCTTCGTGCCCACATGTAAATCCTCATACGTTCCTTGGGTTCCTTCACCCCCTCATCTCGAATCTCCCTGCCGGTAAGTTTGAGAAACACGTCTTCGAGATTCGGTTTGCGCATAGACACGGACGTTATCTCCACGCCCACGGTTTGAGCCGTTTCAAAGATACGAGGTATGAAGGACTCTCCATTCTTCACGGTCAGAGCCACTTTGCCATTCTGGCTTGAGATATGGTCCACCTCTTCCAGATTCTTGAGTTGTTCTATGAATACCGGATCAGGATCGGCAATATCCAATTCCAACACGTCTCCGCCGAGGCTCGCCTTCAACGCTTCGGGACTGTCCAAGGCGACTATCTCACCACGATCGATGACTGCGATTCGAGAACAGAGTTGATCCGCCTCATCCATGTAATGAGTGGTCAATATGATCGTCATGCCGTAGGAGTCTTTGAGACTCCTGATATAAGTCCAGATCTTCCTTCTGGTTTGAGGGTCCAGCCCAAGCGTAGGTTCGTCCAGAAAAAGTACCCTGGGTCTGTGCATCAGTCCTCTGGCAATCTCCAGGCGACGGCGCATCCCACCTGAATATGTCTTGACTAAATCATCGCGGCGGTCCTCAAGATCCACCAGGCGCAGGACTTCGGCCATGCGGGACCCGCGGGTCCGAAAGTCCATTCCATAGAGCCGGCCGTGGAAATCCAGATTCTCTTCACCGGTCAAATCATCGTCAAGACTCGGGTCCTGAAAGACAATGCCAATGCACTGGCGAACCGCATCTTCTTCATGGCGGACATCATGTCCGCAGACGGTCGCCCCACCTGATGTTGCGGGAAGCATTGTGGAAAGCATGGAGATCAAAGTAGTCTTACCCGCCCCATTCGGCCCAAGAAGACCGAAAAGTTCACCCTGCTCGATCTCCAAGGTCATGTTTCCCAGGGCGGTAAGGTCCCCAAACTTCTTTGTGAGCCCCTTGATGCTGATTATTCCCGAAGCAATGCCTCCTTTATCGCCGCCCATCTAAAATGGGCTTTAGGAAAGACCTTTTCACGCCCCTTACCCTCTCCCGCGAGTGGCATAATCGCTAATACAACCATTTGTTCCTCGCTTGAGAAAAGGGGGACTTTGCCAGTTGCTCATTCCTTGATCTTGTCCTTCAGAAGGTCGCCCAGAGTCCCCAGGGACTTTGCACCACCCTTACCCGTCACGAATTCCTTGAATTGGGACTGTTCCGCACTCATGCTCAGACTCTTTGTGCTTAAGGAAATCTTCTTGGTCTCCGAATCAACTCCAAGGATCTGGACCTCCAGGGAAGATCCCACTTGAAACCTGTTTCTGAGATCGCCCGTCTTTTTATCACCGATTTCCGAGACGTGCAGCAGGCCGGACTTCCCGCCCGGTAGAGTGACAAACAACCCGTAATCCTTAATGGAATCCACTGTGCCAGTGACAACGTCCCCCTCTCTGAGTTCCGGTTGAGGTGAGCCTTCCCCCTCGGAATCTTGAAACACGAGCTCGAGGCCGATGCGCCTGGCTTCTTGATCCACAGTGATTACCCTTACCTTCACCTGCTCCCCTTCCGAGACTGCCTCTTTAGGGTGATTGATGCGCCGCCCCATGCCGAGATTGGATATGTGAATGAGCCCTTCCACGCCAGGTTCCAACTGGACAAAGGCACCAAAGTTCATGAGCTTGGTGACGGTTCCGGTCAAGACTGTTTCTTCGACGTACCGCTGTGAGACCGAACTCCATGGGTCCTCGAGAGTCTGTTTCAGACTGAGGGAGATTCTGTTGTTGTCCCAGTCCAGATCGAGAATCCGGACAGTCACGGATTCACCCTGCCGAAGCACATCGGCCGCCTCGCCCACCCTGTACCAGGCCAGCTCGGACATCGGTATGAGCCCTTCTATTCCTCCGATGTCTACGAATGCCCCGAATTGGGCCAGCTTTTGCACCGTTCCTTGTACCTCGTCCCCAGCCTTGAGAGTCTTCTTTAGTTGGGCCACTCGCTTGTGCCGTTCCTCTTCCAGAATCTCGCGGCGGGACAGAACCAGGTTGCGCCCTCTATCGGAAAACTCGGCGATACGGAAAGTGAACCGCTTGCCGATATAATCCGAAGGCACTCCGGCAGACCTCAGATCCATTTGAGAATACGGGCAGAACGCTTGCTTGCCGAGGACAGTGACGCTGTACCCGCCCTTACGCTCCTCAGTTACGAGACCCTCCACCGGTACTCCGCTTCTATGAGCGCCCCTTATGGCATCATCCGACGCGGCGGCGGTCATCTTTCGACTGAGAAGGATTTCCCCCTCGCTAGTACTCACCACATAGGCCGTCACTGGGTCCCCGACCTCAGCCCGGAATTCCCCTTTGTCGTCAAGCAATTCCTCGCGGGCTATGGTCCCTTCACTCTTGGCACCGATATCCACGAAGACCCATTCCTCGCCTATGGAAATGATCGTGCCTTCTACTTTGGTGTCCCTTTGGATTCGCATGTCCTGGGAGCGCTCGCTTGCCTCGAAGAGAGATGCGAAATCCTCTTGCGGTTCTTCGACTTCTTGTTGTGGTCCGGTATCCCGTATCTGATCCGGCTCTTGATCGGCCATGGTTTTCCCCTTCTTCCGTCAGAGTGAGACTACTTGTTACCTTTTTTCAATGTGGGTTGCAAGAGGCCCTGCACTCTGGTATCTAATGATGAGTACCCGACATGGCCTCAAAAAAAAGATAGTGATGCGTCGGGTCCGAGACAAATCCTGGCCTTGATTGAAATCACCCCGCCGGCGCTGGGCTCAACGCTTACGCGGTACAGGCTTTCTTGCTGCCAGCGAATTCGAGAAACTCCAAGGGGCCGAGAATCCATGCCCTTTTTGCGACGAAACGAAATCGGTTGGAATGAAAGGTTTCGCCGATGTCTGTACTTCTTCTTGAGGGATGAGCTGGACAGCGTACTCGTCACAGAATCGCTCATCGAATCGTATACGGCGTTCAAGAACAATAAGAAAGACTATCCATTCGTCGAGATGCGGCACCTCAAACCCAGAGCAAAGATTGTGGGGCCGGAATATCCCGAGCACCGGCATTTCATCGTGATATTCAACGAGGACACGCTGCCGCCGGAGGCGAAGAACCACATCCGATTCTTCGATTCCAACAGGATTACAAAGGATAACCTGGGCCTTTTCGGCGTATTTGATCTTCAAGACGTCTTCCATCAGCGCATGCGCTATTTTGAAGACACCCAGTTCGTCGAACTGCTGAAGAACCTCCTCAAAGCGGACTTTGCCTTGCTAATCCAGAGGGACCCCACCATCAAAGCTAGATACAGGTTCGGGCTCACTCATTTTCATGTGCGCATAGACTGGCCGGTGGCGAACGCCGCCGAGGATCTGGGGCGCTGGTTGAGGTATATCTCCAAGGACCTCTATGAGAAAGGCGAAAGGCCGGCTGATAATCTACAGCAGAAGTTGTACGAGTACTACGGGTTCCACCACACGGTAGGCGGCAGACGAACAGCCGCACTGGTAGCCGCGCGGTACATGGCAAGGTTCGATTTTATATCGACCGTATACATATCCTCTTCGGAGGCCCGCACATTGATTCGTACGTCCGAGCAGGGTATCGCCAAGTATGTGCTGATCAAGATCTCATCCAAAGACATCAAGGAATTGGCCAAGACAGTCAAAATGAAAGAAAAAGATTTTGTCAAAGCTTATCTGATTGACAAGACTCAGGATTACGGAGTGGGCATTTTTCTCGTCACCTACACCCACAACGAACATTCATCTCCCCCCGAGGAGGGCAAGCTGAGAGAGCTAAACCCTGATTATAAGTGGCTTAACGTCGATTTGCAGCTATTGGTTCCCCCGCCTTCGAGCGGCGACGCACGCCCCATCCCTTACTCCAGAATTTACACGTGATAAGTGGGAGTCCTTGAAGGGGGTCCGGGGGGAAACTTTTTTGCAAGAAGTTCCCCCCGGCATGCCTTCACAAACTCTTGATATTTTGCAACTACTTCGGAGTTTGGACGTAGGTGATCGCGGAGATCACCGCGCCTTGCGGATCTTGAATCACGCAAAAACGCCCCACGTCCGGAATATCCGTCGGTGGGACAAGTATCTTCCCGCCAAGCTTCTCTGCCATTTTGGCCGTGGAATCAACATTGTCAACGGTTACATAGACACCCCACATCGGCGGCATCCCTTGAGCCTCCGGAGGGGTTGCCATGATGCCCCCGACTTCCTTTCCATCAACCTTTACCAAAGTGTACGACATGCCTTCCATATGCAGTTCTTCCGTGGTCCATCCGAAGAGCTTCGTGTAAAATTCCAGCCCTGCAGGCACGTCGGTTGTCATCAATTCGGACCAGCTAAAGGCCCCATGTTGCATAATAAAGTCCTCATGCCCTTTGAATTTTTCTTCCATGTTGTCCCCCTTTTGTAAGCAATATTATCAATTGGACTAATTTCCGGGCGAAAAGTTCAGCGGCCCATTCGGTAGTGCTCCGTCCGCTTCAGTAACGTCCTAAAGGCAATACTTATAATTCAATTTGAGTTCTCTGGATACCAGACTGGCGGATGATCGCCAGCAAAGTGCCCGCCAGAATCTCGTCATGGGCCGGGACAGGAACCGTAATCGTGCCCTCGGATAGCTTCTTCTGCATGACGATATGGCTTCCACGTCTGCGTATTTCAGTGAATCCACGCCGCTAGAGGATAGCGCAAACTTCTTTGCCTGAAAGCACAGGGAGCTTAGCCAACAGCGACCTCAACGTGCGTCACGAAGATATCTTCATGGAGTCTCCTGTTGATCTCTTCCGATGAGGCTGTTTCCATGAAGAGTTCCAATGCCTCTTTCAGGTTGCCGCGTGCCTGTTCAACAGTATCGCCCTGGCTAGCGATATCCAGCTCAGGACAAAGGGCGACATAGCCGTCCCCTTCCCTCTCTATAATAGCCGTCAGCCTATGTTTCATTGGTACCTCCCTGTCTTCCTCTTACCTCAGAGTCTCCCGACACAGCAAGAGATTCAGCGCTTTCATGGTCATCACTACTTCGCGGCGCTGGTTCAGCACCTCGATGTATGAGTGAAGGATTCCCCGATCCGGCTTTGAGCGTGACCGCTTCACCTCGTGTACAGTCACGCGCAGGACGAGTCTGTCGCCCGGCCGCACAGGCTTGAGCCAACGCAGTGCATCAACGCCGGGTGAGCCCAGACTCGCCACCCGCGAGAGGTAATGGTCAACAAAGAGCCGCATCATAAGGCTCGCTGTATGCCAACCGCTGGCAATCAACCCGCCAAACGCGGACGCTTTCGCGGCTTCCGGATCGGTATGAAAGGGCTGCGGGTCGAAGCGCTTCGCGAACGCGATGATTTCAGCTTCCTCGACTTTGATGCCATCGAACTCGTGGACTGCTCCGGGTATGTAATCCTCGAAGTAGCGGTCTTCGATGGGAGCTGAAAATGATGAGTTGGTCATAATACCCTTAA
>Ga0209039_10003802_pt1 | contig 11529 bp, 7 predicted proteins | sample BogFormECP12_OM1_FD_188238 | JGI IMG/M metagenome (GOLD analysis project Ga0209039, IMG submission 188238) | Bog forest soil microbial communities from Calvert Island, British Columbia, Canada - ECP12_OM1 (SPAdes) (version 2) | ecosystem: Environmental > Aquatic > Freshwater > Wetlands > Bog ... | reverse complement strand
CGGATGCGCAAAGAGCGAAGTCGAGCCGGACTGCTCGTTCTGAATTCTCATGCCTGCTGTCGAAAATCCGGCCGGGCCGCTGAGCCTTCCGTTTTCATAGAGGAAGATAGCCACCTCGCCGGGATTGGCCGAGGCTTGCAGGACGACCGTGCGAAGCTGCGCAAGCGGACGAACCAGCTCGGAGGCGAGAGCCTTCACGCTCTCCACGCGCTGGACCTGAGCATGGAGAGCTGCGGCAGCCTCAAAGTCGAGCTTTGTCGAAGCCTCCTCACGCTGAGTACGCAGCGTGACTAGAGAGCTCTCGCCGCGCGTAGCCAAAAACTGCTCAACCGCAGCGGCCTCTTCGGCGTAACGCTCGTCCGAGCAGCCCTTGTAGCAGGGCGCAAGGCACATCTTCATCTCGGAGTAGACGCAGCCGGGGTGGCTGGGATTCGGCTCCAGCTCCTCCGTGCAGCGGCGCAGCAGGAAGAGCTTAAGCGCCTCGTCAGCAAAGCGCTCGGCCGCGGCCCGCGATTGAAACGGCCCGTAGGCCCACCGACTCTCGCGCTGGCTGGGGTGATTAGTAACTGTGATGCGCGGGTAGGGATTGCTCCCCAGGTATCGGATAAAGGCCGGCGCTCCCAGGTGCATCCGCTCCAGAGCCTTAGCGCCATAAATCTTTTCCAGAAGAGTAAATTGCCCGAGGAGGGCCTCAAACTCCGAGCCTGTGAGCCGCCAGCGAATCTGCCGCACCCGCCCGGCTAATTGCAATCGCCGTGGATATTTTTCCGAGGGCTGCAAGAGTCGGGCAAGCCGCGCGCGCAGATTGGGCGTGCGGCCAATGTAAGGCTCGGCGTGCGCCTCCGCACCGTAAAGCGCGAAAACCGCAGAACTCATCGGCAGTTGCGCCAGCGCGGCCTTTGCGTCGGCCGGGTCGAAGGGGAGGGTGTTCATGGTCGTGCCACTAAGTTGCTGGTCGGTCATGAAAGCTTCCTTTGGCCGATGTTCGTTGCTAGCGCTATTGCTTGGGGTTTGCCGGCGAGATGCTCACGGCTGATTTGCCCATGCTGTTTTGATTGTGCTGTTGGTTTTCGCGAGCTGCATCAACTAACAAGTGCATGAATTCGATTGTGATGTCACGTTCTGGTGGAACGGCTTTCAAAACCGTGCCGTTGGTTGCGGGTGGGCCACTGGCTCCATCTGTTTTTATCACGAGGAAAGTATCTCCCAGAACCCCAGCGGATGCCATGGTTGCGGCAGCATCGTTTGGGATTTTCAGCTCATATGGGGTGGAAATAAGGAAGGTGATCTCCGCCGTGCTCTTTCCGGACTGAGAGAGAACACAAACAGTCTTGACCTTTCCGATGTTTACGCCTGCGAGAGATACCGGTGCTCCCGCGCGAAGACCATGTGCATCAGCAAAATAGGTTCTGAGTGTCAGGCGATGATTCAAGAGGCCGGAAAAGAAGCCCACATAGGCGATTGCCCCAATAACAATTGCCGTAAGGATACAGAGAGTGATCTTTCGCATTCGAGTGGCACCCTTGTTCAGCTTATGCTTCCGAAGTGCGGGGTTCAAGACGAAACTGCACGCGAGCGATGGTGCCGGGGTGTTGTCGATTCTCTGAAGAATAATGAACGCTCACGCTCCCGCAATCATCATGCCATCGATGCGCAGCGTGGGCGAGGCTACCGCGCCGCGAAACTCCAGATCGTTTCCGATGGCGGTCACATTCCACAGCATCTCGGTCAGGTTGCCGGCGATGGTCACCTCTTCGACGGCGTGGGTGAGCTGGCCATTCTCAATCCACAATCCGGTTGCACCGCGCGAGTAGTCGCCCGTGACTACGTTGACGCCGAAGCCCATCAGGCTGGTGACGTAAAGCCCGGCTCGAATCTCTCCAATAATCTGCTCCGGCGTCTGTATCCCAGGCTCAAGATACAGGTTTCCGCAACCGATGCCCGGTGTGCCGGCCAATCCGCGCGAGGCATTGTGCGTGGACTTCATCCCCAGCTTGCGCGCCGTGTAGGTGTTCAGCAGGTAGTTGCGCAGCACGCCCTTCTCCACCACCACTGTGCGCATCGAAGGCAGCCCTTCGCCATCGAATGGTGACGTACCAAAGCCGCCCATTCCCGTAGGCAGCAGCATGGTGTTGTCGTCCACAATGGTCACGCTCGGCACTGCGATCTGCTCGCCCAGCTTTCCCGCCAAAAACGACGCGCTGCGCCAAATGGCGTCGCCCGAAGCTGCCTCGAAGACCGAACCGAGAAGCGTGCCGGCCACCTCCCGCGCAATGACAATGGGAACCTGCTGCGTGGCAACGCGCCGCGCGCCCAGCCGTCGCAGCGTCCGCCGCGCCGCCTCTTTGCCGATAGCCTCCGGCGATTCCAGGTCCGCCAACCGCCGCGCGCTCGACCACCAGCCGTCGCGCTGCATTGAGCCGTCCACGTCCACGGCCAGCGGCGCCGCCGAAACTCCGGCATAGCTGGAGCGGTAACCGCCCACAAATCCGCGCGAGTTAGCCAGCGCCTTTCTCCCCGTGGCCGCATCAAAGCTGCCGCCATCAGAATTGGTGATGCGCGGGTCGGCTTCGAGCGCCGCCGCCTCCGCCCGTCGCGCCCACTCGATTCTCTCCGGCCCCGGAAGCGAATACACGTCTTCGTCGTAGAGATGAAGATCGCCGGGCAACGAGCCGAATTCGTCCCTCTCCGGCAAACCGCTGAAGGGGTCTTCCTCGGTCACTTTGGCCAGCGCCAGAGCGCCGTCCACCAGTTGACGGATTCCCTCCGGGCTCAGGTCGCTGGTCGAGGTGGAGGACGACCGCTTGCCCAGAAAAACCCTCAGGCCAAGGCCGCGCGAGCCGGACTCCTTCAGCGTCTCCACCTGCCCCATGCGCACGTTCACGCTGAACTCATCGCCTTCGCGGGCCACGGCCTCGGCGTCGCTGGCCCCGGCTTTCATGGCCAACTCCACCACCTCGGCGGCCAGGGATTCCAGGTCAAGCTCAGCCGGATCGCGGCTTGCAGAAGATTTTCCCATGGGTCAACAGTAACAAAACTCGTCCATCTCAGCATTTGTTTGAGTCTGCCGGATCAATTGTTGCGAACGCATAGGATGGCAATCATTGTTGTTGAATATCGCGCTGGAGGCAGCGCGGCTTACTGCAGGGGTTCAATATTTCGCCGGGTAACAGGCGAGGAAAAAACGATCATAGTGGTGGTTGCGACATAGGGCATGAACTTTTGGATGATATTTTCCAGGGCCTCGGGCTTAGGCACAAAGACCTTGAGCAGAAATGTGTCTTCTCCGGCGATGTGGTGACATTCCTGGACCTCAGGCATTTCGCGGGCTATGGCGATAACCCGAGAAATCAAGTCGCCGATGACGCGGACGCGAATAAAGGCGCAGACCGGCCTCCCGACCTTTTCGCGATCGATCTCGACACGGTAGCCGGTGATAATTCCAGCCTCTTCCATGCGGTGAACCCGCTCGATTACGGCGGGCGTCGAGAGGCCGACCCGTCGGCCCAGTTCAGAAAAGTGAATGCGTGCGTCCTCCTGGAGTTCGGCCAGAATGTGCCATCCGATGGGATCGAGAAGCTTGGTAATTTCTAAGGCGTCTGCCATATGCGACCTAAAAGAGTTCCGAAAACACACAAAAGTATCGTATAAATCGTATTCCTTTCTGTTGTGAGGCTCAAGTAGATTTCACTATAGCATGGGTTCCGTTTCTCAATTCGGCCATCTGGAATACTGCCCGGTCTACATAAACCTGAACGGAACCATGCAGTCGCCACAGTTTGCCGGTAAAACCGGCGCACAGGAGCATCCGTCATCATGGCAACATCTACCCAATACGAATTGCGTTTGGCTCGCCGCATGGGGCGGCTGGGCACCGAAACCGCCTTTGAAGTTCTGAACAAAGCGAAGGCGCTGGAGCGTCAAGGAAAGAGCATTATTCACATGGAAATCGGGGAGCCCGATTTCGACACGCCCTCCAATATTGTTGAAGCGGCCGTAGACGCGTTGCATAAGGGCTGGACCCATTACGGCCCCTCCGCCGGACTGCCCGAGCTGCGCCAGGCCATCGCCGAATACATCGGCAGCACGCGCGGCATCACCGTCACTCCCGAGGAAGTGGTGGTCGTGCCCGGCGGAAAGCCCATCATGTTCTACGCCATGCTGGCGCTGGTCGATGAGGGCGACGAGGTCATCTATCCCAATCCGGGATTCCCCATCTACGAATCGATGATCAACTACATGGGTGGCAAAGCCGTACCCATCCAGCTTCGCGAGGAGCGCGATTTCATGATGGATGTCAACGATCTGCCCGGGCTTATCACCGACCGCACCAAACTCATCATCATCAATTCCCCGCAGAACCCCACCGGCGGCGTCATGCAGCGCAAGGACGTGGAGCAGGTGGCCAAAATCATCGGCGACCGCAATATCCTCGTGCTCTCGGATGAAATCTACAGCCGCCTGCTCTTCGAGGGCGAGCACTTCTCTATTTCGAGCATCCCCGGCATGAAGGAGCGCACCATTATTCTCGATGGCTTCTCCAAGACCTATGCCATGACCGGCTGGCGCATGGGCTACGGTGTCATGCGCCCCGATCTGGCCACGCACATGACTCGCCTGATGACCAACTCCAACTCCTGCACCGCCAGCTTTACTCAGATCGCGGGCATCGAGGCGCTGCGCGGAGATCAGAGCGCTGTCATGCGTATGTGCGCGGAGTTTAAAAAGCGCAGCGAATTTTTTGTAGCCGGGTTGAACAAGATCAAAGGCTTTAGTTGCCGCCAGCCCAAGGGCGCCTTCTACGTCTTTCCCAACATCACCAAAACGGGGTGGAAGTCCAAGCCCCTATCTGACGCGCTGCTCGATCAGGCCGGCGTGGCAGCGCTTTCCGGCACGGCCTTCGGCGAATTCGGCGAAGGATATCTGCGCTTCAGCGTGGCCAACTCAATGGAAAACCTGCAACAGGCGCTCGAACGCCTCGACAAGTGGACAAAACAGAACCTCTAGGAGAAGGCCATGGCCCTCACAGATTCCAAAACCGGGAAGATAATTCGGGAATATTCGATTGATCAGCTTAAAGAAGCCGCCAACCTGATGCGCGGTTACAATCTTGTCGCGCTTTGCGCGGCGGGCTCGGGCCACTCCGGCGGAACCCTCTCGATGATGGACATCATCGCCGCGCTGTACCTCCACGTCGCCAACCATGATCCCGAAAATCCAAACTGGCCCGATCGCGACCGCATCATCTGGTCCGCAGGCCACAAGGCGCCGGCTCTGTATGTCGGCCTGGGATTCGCGGGCTTCTGCGACATCAAGGATGTGATGACCCTGCGCAAGCTCCACTCGCAGTTTCAGGGCCACCCGCATTGGTTGAAGCTGCCCGGCGTCGAGGTCTCCTCGGGATCGCTGGGCCAGGGCCTCAGCATCTCTGTCGGCATGGCGCTGGCCGCCCGGCTGGACGGCAAGAAACACATAATCTTCTGCCTGATGGGCGATGGCGAGCAGCAGGAGGGCCAGGTCTGGGAAGCCGCCATGGAGGCCGCGCACTACAAGCTGGACAACATCATCGCCGTCATTGACGTCAATCGCCTGCAGATTGACGGCTGGGTGAAGGACGTAATGCAGGTTGAGCCGCTGGACGCTAAGTACAAGAGCTTTGGCTGGGAGGTGCTGCGCGTTGACGGCCATGACATGAAGCAACTCGTCGATGCCTTCGAGAAGGCTAAAACAATCGAGGGCAAGCCGGTGGTCATCCTGGCCGACACCGTCAAGGGCAAGGGCGTCAGCTTCATGGAAAATGTGACCGGCTGGCATGGCAGGACGCCCAGCCGCGAGGAGCTGGACGCGGCGCTGAAGGAGATGGGCCTGACGGAGCGTATTCCTGTAGAGCAGTTGCTCAATCACGCCAGGAACTATCAGGCAGCGATGGACCGCGAACTGGATGCCAAAATGCCTAAATTCTCCCGTGATTTCTGGTGGAACGCGGGCGACGATATGAAGGTCAAGATGGAGCCCACCCGCAAAGGCTTCGGCAAGTCGCTGGCGGAGAACGGCGGCGACGAGCGCATCGTTTGCCTGGGGCTGGACATCTCCGGCTCCATCACCATCAGCGATTTCTATACCGGCAAGCCAGAGCGCGCCCGTCGCTGGTTCAGCATGGGCATCGCCGAGCAGTCGGCCACCTCAGCAGCCGCGGGCTTTGCCAGGGAAGGCAAGCTGCCGGTGCTGGGCAGTTACGCCACTTTTATGTCCGCGCGCAATCTGGATCAGATACGTGTCTCCATCTGCTACGGAAACTTCAACGTCCTGATTGCCGGAGCGCACGGCGGAGTCTCCGTCGGCCCCGACGGCGCAACCCATCAGGCGCTTGAAGACCTCTTCGCCATGCAAGGCCTGCCCAATATGTCGGTCGTGGTGCCCTGCGATGTGGAGGAGACTCGCAAAGCTACAGATTACCTGCTGCTCAAACACATGGGGCCAAAGTATATTCGCTTTGCCCGCGAAGCCACGCCCATCGTCACCGATGAAAAGACGCCCTTTGTCTTCGGCAAGGCCAACGTGATTCGCCTGCGCAAGGAGGCGGCCAGCTTCGCCGACGCCTTCGAGACAAAGCTGGCGTCCCGCTACAAGAACGAATCAGAGGACCTGAGCATCATCGCCTGCGGACCCATGGTTCCCGAGGCGATGCGCGCGGCCTGCATCCTGAAGCAGGACTTCGGCTACGAAACGCGCGTTCTCAACCTGCACACGCTCAAGCCCATCGACGCCGAAGCTGTCATTCGCGCAGCCGCGGATACCGGCGTGGTGATTACCGCCGAAGAACATCAGATCGGCGCTTTGGCGTGGCGCGTCAGCGGCCTGCTCACTGAGAGCAAGCAGCTTTACGGCAAGCCCCTGATTACCGGCGCCATCGGCGTTCGGGATCGTTTCGGCGACTCCGGCTCGCCCTGGGAGATGGTCAAGGAACTGGAAGTCAGCGCCGAGCACATCGCACAAAAGGCCGTGGAGCTGATGAAGTTGAAGAAGAAATAGGCGGACCGGGGAGTTAGCGAATCAACCGGAAGAGCGCGTAGAGCAGGCCTGAGAGCATTGCCGCTGCCGGCAGAGTGAAGACCCAGACCGAGGCGATGTTGCGGATCGTCGACATGCGCAGGCCGCTGCCGTTGGCCGCCATGGTGCCCGCCACTCCGGAACTGAGAATGTGCGTGGTTGAAACCGGCAGGCCGTAGGCGTCGGCGGCGAAGATGGTGCCCATGGCCACCAACTCGGCGCAGGCGCCCTGAGCATAGGTCAGATGCTCCTTGCCGATCCTTTCGCCCACGGTGATGACGATGCGCTTCCAGCCCACCATGGTGCCCAGACCCAGGGCCAGAGCCACGGCCACCTTGACCCAGTTGGGGATGAACTTGATGGCCTTGTCCAGTTTGCTCTTGTAGTTACTAAGCCCCTTGATCTCCTCGGCGGTGAAGGCCAAGCTGTGGTTCTTCTGCATCAGGCTAATTGCCTCGCCGGCTAAATACATGTCGTTGCGCACGCTGGTCTGCTGGCTGGCGGGTACGGCTTTGAGCTCCTTGTAGGGAGCAATATCGTGGTTCAGATCCTCAATCAGTTTTCGTAGCGCCGGCACGGTATCCGTCTGCATCTGCCTTGTGCGGATGTAGCTGGTGACTGCGGCGCGGGCGTCGGAGCCGGGGATGGCGCCCTGCCCCACGTGCCGGTCGAGAATATGTCCGGCTTGCTCACTGGCGGCGATGAACTGCTGAATATCGTTGGCGGTGACGGCGTGGTTGAGGGCGTAGGCGGTGGGCATAGTGCCGATGAGAATCAGCATCATAAGGCCCATTCCCTTCTGCCCGTCATTGGAACCGTGGAAGAAGCTGACACCCGAGCAGGTGAGCACCAGCAAGGCGCGAACCGGCCACGGAGGAGGTTGCTTTTTCGGGGGCTCTTTGTAAAGGGCAGGATAGCGGAAAAGAGCTTTGGAGAGGGTCAGAAGCAGTGCGGCCAGGAAAAAACCGATCAAAGGTGAAAACAGCAGTGCCTTCAGAACCTTGATGGCCTGCTCCCAATCCACGCCGGAGGTGCCGGTCTGGGGATTGAACAGTTGGCTGGCAATGCCCACGCCGATGATCGAGCCCACCATGGTGTGCGAGCTGGAGGCCGGCAACCCGAACCACCACGTGCCCAGATTCCAAAGAATGGCCGCGATCAGCAACGCAAAGACCATGGCGTAGCCGGAGCCTGAGCTGACCTGAAGGATCAGATCCACCGGCAGCAGCGTGATGATGGCAAAGGCCACGGCGAGAGGGGAGAGGATCACTCCAGCCAGATTGCAAATGCCCGACCAGACTACCGCTGTGATGGGTTCAAGCGAATGAGTATAGATGACCGTAGCCACGGCGTTGGCCGTATCGTGAAAGCCGTTGACAAACTCGAAGCCCAGGGCAATCAGCAGCGCCAGCGCCAGCAGAAGATACGGCCAGATGCTGGTGACGGTGACAGTTTTAATGTCCCTGGATACTTGCAAGCCGATGTAGCACAATCCGCCAGCCAGAGCCAGCAGAAACAGCGCGATGCTGGCGCGGCCGGGCCTCGTGGTCATGTGGCTATCAAGCCGCGAGCCTTTTGCGGGGAGTACTTCAGTGGTGGCTGCCAGTCCGCCCATTAGATATCTCCCCTGCAGCAGTAGCAATTCCAGAGTGAATCAGAACTTCGAAGTTGAGCGTTTTCAATAATATAACAATACAAATCCAAAGGGGATGGGTGCTGGCAGGAGAGCGCAGAGCCGTATAAATTGGCGTTCATATAACCCCAATAACCGAATTATCGCATAGACGGTGCCCAGTACTACTTCCAGCTAAAGGACGTAAATATGCGGCCTGGCATCCTTCACGGCCGGATGAATAACAATTCCTGCCGTGAACGAGATAATTGCCTGTGCACATCCACCTCCCGGTTTTTCCTCCCATTTCCTTTCTATATCACTCCCTTTCATTCAAAAATCACCATAAATTCAAACGCCCGTAACATTCCCTGCAGACAATGCAAATTACGCAGTACTTTGTAAGGAGGATTTTTGTGAAAAAGATGTTAATAGCGGCCGGGGTGCTGTTTTTGGCCTTGAGTTCCGCACAAGCGCAGAAGATAACCGGGGCAGGCGCAACCTTTCCTTATCCGATTTATTCCAAGTGGTTTAGCGAGTATAGCGCAGCCCATCCCGGCGTTGAAATCAACTATCAATCCATCGGTTCAGGCGGCGGCATCCGTCAGGTGAGTGCGGGTCTGGTGGACTTTGGCGCCACCGATGCAGTCATGACCGACGAACAGCTTGCTGCTTCAAAGAACAAACTTATCCACATTCCCACAGTTCTTGGTGCGGTGGTCCCGGTTTTCAATGTGTCAGGTGTCAGCGATGTCAAGTTCAGTCCCGACGTGCTGGCTGACATCTTCCTGGGCAAGATCGACAACTGGAACAACGCACGCATTGCCAAGGACAACCCCGGCGTAAAACTGCCTGACCTGAAGATCATCGTGGTACACCGTTCAGACGGCAGCGGCACCACCTACATCTTTACCGATTACCTGAGCAAGGTCAGCTTCGACTGGGCAAACGGACCCGGCAAGGGCGCCTCGCCCAGCTGGCCGACAGGCGTGGGCGGCAAGGGCAATGAAGGCGTGGCCGGTCTGGTGCGCCAGATACCGGGCGCACTGGGATACGTTGAGTTGATTTACGCTCTGCAAAACAACATCACCTTTGGCGAAGTGAAGAACGCGGCCGGCCACTGGACCAGGGCTTCCATTGACGGCGTCACTGAAGCGGCGGCTAGCATTAAGGTTATGCCCGCCGATTATCGCGTTTCCATCACCAACGCCCCCGGCGCCAATGCCTATCCCATCTCCAGCTTTACCTGGCTGCTGATCCCGATCAAGGCGCCTGATGCTGCCAAGGGCAAGGTCATCAAGGATCTGCTGAACTGGATCATTACTTCCGGCGAGAGTGAAGTGACGGCTCTCTCTTATGCTCCACTGCCCAAAAACGTGGCGGATAAGGTGCTTAAGACGGTTTATTCCTTGCAGTGATAGCAGCGCTATGGTCCAGCAATTTTGCTGAACCATAGTGATGGCCAGACTGCACGTTTTTTGTACGCGTTTCAGCAGTTTTCAATGTATTTCCCGCATTTCATCGAGAGAAAAATCGGCTATATGTTCATGATTTCGATGAGGCGGGGACACCGGGCGTTCGCAGTGTAAGCGGACGTCGTTACGAAACAAAACGATTCAAAAAAAAGGAGAGGCCCAATGAACTTCAGACTCAGCATCGCTGCTGCGGCAATTCTGGCAGTCAGCGTTGTTTCCTATGGACAAACAACCGCTGCCAATCCGCCGGCGAAAAAGCACGTTGTAACCGCGAAGGCGAAGGCACCTGCAAAATTAACGGTCGAAGAGCAGATTCAGGCGCTGCGCCAGGAGCTTGAAGGCCAGATCAACAGCCTCAAGAACGATCTGGCAGCCAAGGATGCGCAGTTAAAGGCAGCTCAGCAGGCGGCAATCGACGCCCAGGCTGCGGCAGCCAAGGCGGAAACCGCGGCCGAAGCTCAACAACAGGCGGTGACCGAAAACACGTCCGCCGTCAACAAGCTGCAATCCACCGTCAGCGACCTCAAAGGCACGCAGGTTTCGCTGGCCACCACGGTCTCTGACGAGACGGCCAAGATCAAGAAGGATATCGCCAACCCCACCACGCTGCACTACAAGGGCGTCAACCTTACACCTGGCGGCTTCCTGGCGGGTGAAACCATCTACCGCACCAAGGCCACCGGCGGCGACATTCCCACCGCCTTCAACGCGCTTCCTTACGAGGGCGCGGACGCCTATCGGTTGAGCGAGTTCTTCGGCTCGGCCCGCCAGTCGCGCATTACCCTGTCGGTCGATGGCAAGACCAGCTGGGGCACCCTGCGCGGCTACTATGAGGCCGACTTCCTGGGCACCGGCATTACCTCCAATAACAACCAGTCCAACAGCTACGTGATGCGCCAGCGCATTCTCTACGCCGAGGCCAAGACCAACACCGGCTTGACCTTTGCCGGCGGGCAGATGTGGTCGCTGGCCACCGAAGGCAAGAAGGGCATCGGCAGCAACCCAAGCGACATCCTCACTCCGTTGACAATAGACCCGAACTACGTTCCGGGCTTTGTGTGGACCCGCCAGTACGGATTCCGCGTGGTGAAGAGCACCGATCATGTGGCTGTCGGCATCGCGGTTGAGAATCCGCAACTGCTCTATACAGCCTCGCTGGCCGGCAACGAGCCTTACGCCGTGCTGGGAAGCGCCGGAGCCAACGGCGGCAACTACAACGCCGCCATCAGCAACTGCACGCCATCGACCTCGATCGTCAACTACACCGACCAGCTTACCCTCACCAGTGGCGGCTATTATGCGCATAGCGCGGTTCCCGTCTACAAGACGGTGAACGGCTGCTCCGATATCGCCACCCTCTCCTTCAACGAGGCGCCCGATGTGATCGTCAAG
>Ga0209039_10003801_pt1 | contig 11533 bp, 8 predicted proteins | sample BogFormECP12_OM1_FD_188238 | JGI IMG/M metagenome (GOLD analysis project Ga0209039, IMG submission 188238) | Bog forest soil microbial communities from Calvert Island, British Columbia, Canada - ECP12_OM1 (SPAdes) (version 2) | ecosystem: Environmental > Aquatic > Freshwater > Wetlands > Bog ... | reverse complement strand
GAGAAGATCTTGAAAGGCGAGCCCGTTCGGCGTAAGACTCTTGCCAAAATCATAAAGCAACCTCGAGTCTATGAAGCGGCGAGTAACGCCGTCCTACCCTAATGAGTGCAAGGCCCGGCGCGCGTTTGACCCTCCGGCGTCGAGACCTTAAACTGATGGATGATCTCGGCTCATGGTTCTTTCGGGGCTGTGCGGCTGGCGTTGGTGGCGAGGCGGCCGGCGGGGCCGTGGTTATCCTGCGGGAGGTTTTCCTGAAGCGTTTCCTTTCTTTTGGGCCTCGAGGTTGGTTGCTGGCGGCCCTGCTGGGCCTGGGGGCGCCGCTTTGTGCGGCGGCGGAGAACAATCCCATCACGCTCGATACCAGCGAGACCTTGTTCGCCGTGCTGACGGCGATGAACACCTGCGGCTACGACGTGAGCCTGAACACTTCCGATGCGCAGCGGCTCAACATCCGGGCCGAGGTGGAGAGGAACCTGCGCGAATCCGAGGATGCGCAGACGGCGATGACCACGGTGTGCGACTGGTACCAGGCGCATCGGGGGAAAGACGCGGTGCACGACCTGTCGCAGTATGTATCCCTGGCGCTGTATCTGCAGGGTCCGCCGCATTTTCTGCCCAAAGTGAAGGAGGATGACCTGCCGCCGGATGCGGCTCCGCTTTCTGGATTCGGAGCGCAGCTGGAGCCGTTTTATGAGAGAGCCGGGCTGCACGCCATCTGGGAGCGGCACCGGGCCAATTACGCCGCGCTGGTGGAGCGTTATCACGTGCCGCTGGCCAAGATGGTGTTCGACGCCGATATCTACCTGAAGCTGCAGTCGGGCGGGTATCTGGGGCGGACGTTCACGATTTACCTGGACTTTCTGGGCGATCCGAATCAGGCCAACGCGCGCAATTACGGCACCGACTATTACGTTGTGATATTTCCCTCGCCCGATCCGGCGTCGAGCCAGCCGCTGAAGATGGATCAGATCCGGCATGCCTATCTGCACTACCTGCTGGATCCGCTGGCGGATAAACACTACACCGCGATCAAGCGCCTGGAGCCGCTGCTGCAATCGGTGAAGCGGGCGCCGCTGGAGGACAGCTTCAAGACCGACATCTCGCTGCTGGTGACCGAGTGCCTGGTGCGGGCGGTGGAGATTCGCACCAACGGCACCAAGCAGACGGCGGAAGCCATGCGCACGCAGGCGGTGGAGGATGCGGTCAAGCAGGGCTACGTGCTGACCAGGTATTTCTACGACGCGCTGGTGAAGTTCGAAAAGGACCCGGTGGGACTGCGCAGCGCGTACGCGGACCTGCTCTACGCCATTGATTTGAAGCAGGAGCAGAAGACGGCGGCGGAATTGCAGTATGCCAACGTGACGGCGCCCGAACTGGTGCAGTTGTCGCGCTTGGAAGACCGGCGGATGCTGCCCACGGCCGAGAAGCGGCTGGCCGCAGGCGACGCCAAAGGGGCGCAGGAACTGGCCCAGCAGGCGCTCGACCGGAAGGTTGGAGATCAGGGTCGGGCGCTGTTCATTCTCGCCCAGGTCGCGGTCTTCAACAAAAACCGGGAGACTGCGCTGGAGAATTTCCAGAAGGCGATTCAGGCAACCAAGGATCCCAAGGTGGTGGGCTGGTCGCACGTCTACCTGGGAAGGATTCTGGACATGAAAGAAGACCGCGAGGCGGCGATGAACGAATACCGCGCGGCCTTGAGCACGGACTTGCCGGAGGTGAAGGCGGCGGCCGAACGCGGGCTGCAGCAGCCCTACGAGCCTCCGGCGAAGCCGCAGTGAGCGGCGAGCTTCGAGTTTTGAGTTTTGAGCTTCGGGTTTTTTGCTAATGGCTCATAGCTCGCAGCCTTTTCGCTGCGATAGAATGCACAGTTCGAAATATTCGTAGCCGATTCGATCGGAAGAGTTCGGAACAAGGAGAACGCATGAAGCGAGCAGCCATTGTAATCGCAGTGCTGGGAATGTGCAGCTTGAGTTTCGCGCAAGGCAACGACAAGCCGGCAGCGCAGAACCCGCCGGCCGGACAGACGGCGCAACCCGCGGGACAGGCGGCAGCTCCGCAAGGCAAGCGGCCGCCACAGGCAAAAACGCAGCCGGAGTATGAAGCCTACAAGGCCGCGGTGGCGCAGCCGGATGGCGCAGCCGTCGAGAAGGCGGCGGATGACTTCGCCACCAAGTTTCCGGACAGCGAATTGCGCGTGGTGCTCTACAAGTCCGCCATGCAGAAATACCAGCAGGTCAACAACGCCGACAAGATGCTGGAGATGGCGCAGAAGACGCTGACCTTCGACGCCGACGATCCTCTGGCGCTGCTGGGCGTGGCGCAGGTTCTGGCAGAGCGGACGCGGGACACGGATCTGGACAAAGATCAGCGGCTGGCGGAAGCGAAGAAGGACGCCGAGCGGGCGCTGGTGACGATTGATACCGACACTCCGGTCACGGGTTATCCGCCGGAGCAGCTGAACGCGTACAAGGGCTTCCTGAAGTCGGAAGCGTACGCGATTGTGGGCACGCTGGCCTTCAACGCCAAGAACTGGCCGGAGGCGGAAACGAGCCTGCGGAAGTCCATTGATGCGTTTCCGCAGCAACCGGACGCGGTTGCGATCTTCCGGTTGGCGGTCGCGCTCGACATGCAGAACAAGATTCCGGAGGCCATGAAGTACGCCGATCAGGCCGTCGATCTCACCAAAGACCGTCCGGACTCGCCTGCGGGCAAAGCCGCGCGCGCGGAAAAGGACCGCCTGACCAAGTTGAGCAGCGGCACGGCGCCCGGACAGAACGCGGCTCCGCCGAAGAACTAGAAAAGGAAGGGACGTTGTCGGATGGTGTCCCGAATTACCGCTGGGACACAAGGTCGCCCGAAGGCATCCGTCCTCGGGTTCCCTGGTATGCCTGAGTGAATCATTCTCTGGGCGTCATCCCGAAGCCCGGCGGTGTTCAGCCGGGCGAGGGATCTTGCGCGGACAATCCAGACGCTCCGCTCCACGCGAGATCCTTCGCTCCGCCTGAAGAACGGCTGCGCTCAGGATGACGCCGCACAAGAGGGTGAGCAAGATTCGAACTGAGACACTAGCGCGATTGTTATGAAAGAAAGAGAAATCACGGCGCTGGAAGCGGGGCTGGGCTACCACTTCCGGCGGCGGGCGGTCATCGAGCAGGCAGTCACGCACAGTTCGCAGGCACGGGAACAGGAAGCGCAGCAGACGGGCGAGGGCAAGTACAGGGTCCGGGACAACGAACAACTGGAGTTTCTGGGGGATGCGGTTCTGGGGCTGGTGACGAGTGAAGAACTGTTCCACCGCTTTCCCCAGTTCCGCGAGGGCGAGCTCTCAAAACTGCGCGCTCACCTGGTCAGCGAAAGGCATCTGATAAGAGTGGCGAAGCAGTTGGAGTTGGGCCACTACCTGCGGCTGGGACGAGGTGAGGAAAAGAGCGGAGGCCGCAGCAAAACCGCGCTGCTGGTGGATGCGTTCGAGGCGATCCTGGCGGCGATCTATCTGGACGGTGGGTTTGAGGTCGCGCGTGAATTTGTGCAGCGCAATGTGATCGAACCGGAACTGGAGCGGATGCAGCGGGAAGGCGAAACCCTGCCGGTGACGGACTTCAAATCCGCCCTGCAGGAGGCGGTGCAGGGACTGGGACTGCCTCAGCCGGCGTATGTGCTGGTGGAAGAGTCCGGTCCGGAACACAGCAAGACATTTACGGTGGAGGCCCGTCTGAATACGAAGAGCGGGAAGGAACCGGAGTTGGTGGGACGGGCGCAGGGCTCGACCAAGAAGACCGCCGAGCAGGATGCGGCGCGGCAACTGCTGACCTTCCTGGCCTCCCGGTCGAAAGCGGCGGAAACAGCGGCGCCGGCAGCGACGCCGCACCCGGCGGCGAAGTAAGTCGTGCTCAAGTGGATCACGGTCCGGTAATCGGTCAACTAAATCATGCAATCGTCTTCTCCCAATGGCCCGCTCGTAAAGACTCTCGGAACCGACGTGATCGGTTCGCTGCAGTCGCTGCTGGGCACAGTGGTGATTGCCGTGTTCGTCATCACGTTCGTGGTGCAGGCGTTCCAGATTCCTTCCGAGTCGATGGAGAATACGCTGCTGGTCGGCGATTACCTGCTGGTGAATAAACTGTGCTACGGCGGAAGCGGGCCGGGCGATCATGTGATGCCCTACCAGGAGATCGCGCGGGGAGACATCGTGGTGTTTCACTATCCGGTGGACCCAAAGCAGCATTTCGTGAAACGGGTGATCGGACTGCCGGGCGACCGCCTGCGGCTGATCAGCAAGAGGGTGTGGATCAAAGGCCAGCCGTTGGACGAGCCTTATGTGCGGTTCCTGGAACCGCCCAACGGCATGTTCCACGATGCCAACAGCATGTTTCGCGACAATTTTCCGCGGGTGGATATTCCGGCGGTGGGCATGGAAGGCAAGTGGTGGCTCGAGATGCGAAAACTGGTGGAGGATGGCCAGTTGATTGTTCCCGAAGGACACTACTTCGTGATGGGCGACAACCGCGACGACAGCCAGGACAGTCGTTACTGGGGATTCGTGCCGCGGGAAAACATTATCGGGCGGCCGCTGCTGATTTACTGGTCGGTAAAGGTCTGGGAACCGGACCCGCGCATTCCCGTCTCCTGGATGGACCGGGTGCGTCATACCACGTATGCGTTGACCCACATCTTTACGATCACGCGCTGGAACCGTACGCTGCGGCTGGTACACTGAATAGGCTCCGGCTGGGGAAAGGCGCTGGAAGCTTTTTGGGTCGCGAGCGATGCCCCCAGGGGCTAAAGCCCGCATAGTTCTTGGGCTTCAGTGGCAGGGCTGAAGCCGTGCCCTTCCCAGGCAAATTCCGTCGGACGAAGTAGAACTGCAAGTGCGAAGGAAGCGCGGAAGAAAAATAGTGGCGAAGAGAGAAAATAACCAGGCAAAAAATAACGGCGCCGAAGAGAAGCCGGAAGAGAAACCAAAAGAGACCACGGTCGAGTTTCTGGCTTCGCTGGCGGCGGTGCTGGTGACGGGGCTGTTCATTATCACGTTCATCGTGCAGGCGTTTGAGATTCCATCGAGTTCGATGGAAGACACGCTGCTGATCGGCGACCACGTGTTCGTGAACCGCATTCAATTTGCGCCCAGGAGCACGTGGGTCGGACCGCTTCTGCCCTATCGGGACGTACACTTCCGCGACATTGTGGTCTTCTTGCATCCCGACCCGGAGTATGCCGGGACCTACGTGGTGAAGCGAATCATCGGCGTACCAGGGGACCGCATCCACCTGCTCAATGGAGTGGTCTATCGCAACGGCGTGGCCTTGGACGAGCCCTACGTCCTTCACGACCGGGATAATCCCGCCGACGTGTATCGCAACGACTTTCCGGCTGTGCCTCCATCGGAGAACGAAGGCCTTTCTCCCGACTGGATGACGTATTTACCGTCGAACATTCAGGGAGGCGATCTGGTGGTGCCTCCGGGGCACTATTTCGCCATGGGCGATCATCGGGGCGTGAGCCTGGACAGCCGCTACTGGGGCTTCATTCCCAAGGAAAACATCATTGGGCGCCCCATGTTCATCTACTGGTCGTTTGAGACACCGGAGGATCAATACCGCAAGACCGCCTGGAGTGATCGTCTTTTGTTTCTGGGCAAGGTGGTGCTGCACTTCTTCGATGAGACCCGCTGGAAACGGACACTGCGGGTTGTAAAATGAATCGCCTCAAGGTCCGGGTGAAGGCGCAGTGAAGTTTTCCTCCTCCAAGCGGCGCTGGATCGTGGCGGCAGTGATCGTGCTGCTGTTGTTTCTGGTTCGTCCTGGGGCCTCCCATCTGAAAGCGCGGATAGCCTCCTCCATCAGTTCGGCAGTCGGCCGTTCCGTCGAGATTGGTTCGGTTCACCTGCGGCTGCTGCCGCGGCCGGGCTTCGACCTGGCAAATCTGGTGGTCTACGATGACCCGGCGTTCGGGGTTGAACCCATGCTGCGGGCGGCCCAGGTAACAGCGGACCTTCGCCTGACCTCGCTGGTGCGCGGGCGGCTGGAAATCGCGCGGCTGGATCTGACCGAGCCCAGCCTGAATGTGGTGCACAGCGAGAACGGGCGCTGGAATCTGGAAGCATTGCTGGAGCGGGCCGCGCGCACGCCGCTGGCGCCGACCGCCAAGGCGAAGACGGAGCCGCGGCCGGGATTCCCCTACATCGAAGCCACGTCGGCGAGGATCAACTTCAAGAATGGGCCGGAGAAAAAACCTTACGCCCTGAGCAACGCGGACTTCTCCGTGTGGCAGGATTCGGAGAATGCCTGGGGCGTGCGTTTGCAGGCCCAGCCGGTTCGGACCGATCTGAATTTGAACGATACGGGCGTGTTGCGCGTGAATGGAAACTGGCAGCGCGCGGCCGCCATCCGCGACACCCCACTGCAGTTCACCCTGGAATGGAGCCGCGCCCAACTCGGACAGCTCACGAAACTCTTCACGGGAAGCGATCTGGGCTGGCGCGGCGGGCTGCAGCTCGATGCGACGCTGGCGGGAACTCCGGCGAAGCTGATGATCACGAGCGATGCGTCCGTTCAGGATTTCCGCCGCTACGATATTACGAGCGGACAGCCCGTGCGCCTGGCGGCGCACTGCGACGGGCAATACAGTTCGCTCGATCATGAGTTTCATGAGCTGGCTTGCAGCGCTCCAGTGAGGAATGGCTTGATCACGTTGAAGGGAGACGCCGGCCTTCCGGGAAGCCACAACTACGGGTTGGACCTGGCTGCCGAGAATGTTCCTGCGGGTGCGATGGTGGCCATGGCCGAGTTGGCGAAGAAAAATCTGCCGGCGGATTTGACTGTAGACGGCACGCTGCGCGGGAGTCTCTCCATTCGCGAGGGCGCCGGCTCGAAGTTCCGGTTTGAGGGCAAGGGAGAAATCTCTCAGTTTCGCCTGGCCTCTGCGGCGAGCAAGTCGGAAGTTGGACCGGAAACCGTGGCCTTCGTGCTGACCAGCAGTTCCGAAAGCCAGGCACAGCGGCAGGCGGTGCGCAAGAGTGTGCCGGGCCTGCGTATGCCGGAGGGTCCGCATCTTGAATTTGGACCATTTTCTCTGGGCGCAGGGCGCGCGCCGGGCGCCACCGTGCGCGGATGGGCGAACCGCGGCGGCTACAGCGTTCTGGTCGCGGGAGAAACTGAAATTGCCAATGCTCTGCGCGTGGCGCGAGTGTTCGGGATTCCGGCGTCGCAGGCTGCAGCCGACGGTACGGCGCAGGTTGATCTGCAAATCGCCGGGTCGTGGGCAAAGTGGGGCGCGGGTACAGCCTCGGGCTTTCCCGGGCCGCAAGTCACCGGAACGGCGAAGTTGCACAACGTGCGGTTCGGGATTCGAGGAGCGGCCGGGCCGGTAGAGATTTTATCGGCGGAGATGCAGCTGGCGTCCGATCAGGCGCGGGTTACAAAACTGAACGCGAAAGCCGCCGGCTCGTCATGGACGGGATCGCTCGAGATGCCGCGTGGATGCGCGGCTCCCGGCGCTTGTGAGATTCACTTCAATCTCAACGCCAACCAGATCGCCGCCAGTGCACTGCGGGGGTGGATCAGCCCGCGGCCCAAGGAAAGGCCGTGGTATCGGGTCCTGCAGTCGAGCCCGCCGGCCACCCCGTCGTTTCTGGCGACTGTGCGCGCGGCCGGTCATCTGACTGTGGATCGTTTGCAGGTATCCAATCTCACGGCGACGCACGTTGCCGCGGACCTAAGTCTGGACGGCGCAAAGTTGAAGATCGAGGAGCTGAACGCAGACGTGCTCGGGGGAAGACAGCGAGGCGCCTGGCAGGCGGACTTCAGCGTGAAGCCAGCGGTCTTCAGCGGCAGCGGGAGCCTGACTGGCATTGTGCTGGCACAGCTCGCGAACACGATGAAGGATACGCCGCTAACAGGCGCTCTAAGCGGTGACTTTCAAATCACCGGCACGGGAACGTCCGGGGCGGAGTTCTGGCATTCGGCCGAAGGCACGCTGCAGCTCGAGATTCGGGACGGAGCGCTGCCGCATGTCTCGCTGAGCGAGGACGAGGGTCCGCTCAGGATTGCGCGCCTCTCAGGCCAGGCCCGTTTGCATAGCGGCAAGATTGAGATGAAGGACGCAAGGCTGGATTCGCCGAGCGGAAGGTTTCAGCTGAGCGGGACCGCGTCGCTGAAGCGCGAACTGAATCTCAAGCTGGCGCGGACGGCGAGCGGCACGCCCACGGGATACAGCATCACGGGGACGCTGGCGCAGCCGCACGTTGCGCCCTTGCCAGGGACGGAGCAGGCACGGCTGAAACCTGAAACCCCGAAATAGGATTGCACCTTACCAGCCTACGGTGAAGCTCGAATCTCCGCCCTCGACGCGAACGCGGTAACTGGTGAAATATCTGCATAGAGAATACCCATGAAAAACAGCGTGGTCGCACAAATTCGCACACCCACTGACGAAGAACTGACAGGCATGCGGGATCCGGGTTACTTCTGCGACAATAGATAGAGATCGAATTGGCCGCCTGGACGAGTGTAGACAATCTTGGAGAGATCGCGCGCGATATCGTAGGCGTTGCCTTCGAAGCGCTGGGCAAAGGCGAACGGTAGCTTGAGCACAGTTTGGGGACTGCCTGTAACTTTGCCGTCGAACCAAGGCACCCGATACAGGATCACTTCTCCGCGCGAGGACACGGTATAAAGAAGGGCCCTGCCATCCAGACTGAATCTGGGCAGAAAGGTCGTCACGTTCGGCACAATCGGCGTGCACTTCTTGTCGGCAACCGACATCTGAAAGATCCCGACCTTGTCGCCGTACATCATCGGCATCAGCAGGTACTTCCCATCTGGAGATGTATCCATGGCGAAGCCGCAGCCTTCGGCGAAAGGCTCCGAAATCGGGCTGTCCATCCTGATTCTCCAGGTCTGCAACTGGTTCGGGCTTTGGGAGTGTTGATTGCCGGTCACATAAAAATCCCTTCCGTTCCGGCTAAAGGCTCCTGATTCAACATTGCCCAGGGAGCGTGGAAGCTGGCGGGTGTGGCTGCCGTCTATGTTGGCTACGAAGTTGTCATTCGCGTCCGGGTGCATATCCGTATAAGTTACTTGTGAGCCGTCCGGAGACCAGTCCCCCGCGCCGATTTCGTCTTTCGAAGAAAAGACGCGCGTCTTATTGTTCCCGTCTACATCCGCGACCCAAAGCTCATTGCGCGTCGGCTCCGGAACCGAGACATACATCACGTGCTTTCCATCGAGGGATAAGGTTGGCTGTGTCGCTAGGTCCGACACAATGTCCGTTGAGGATTTGGCGTGAAGGTCGTACACGGAGAGATATCCGGAGTCTTTCCCATTGACGAAGAAAATGCCCTTTCCGCCCGGATCCTTCATCGCAAAATAATCGGGGCCCGGACCGGAAGTCAGCTGAGTGTAGGTTTTGTCCGAAAGGCTGTATTCCCACAGATTGACAATTCCATTTACTTGGCGGTGCAAAACCAGCGTCTTGCCGGGGTCTCCCCAAGCTATTGATCCTGGGGCCCCAGAAAGCCCTCCCATGTCCTCGACTTTACGGCTGGCAACATTCAAGCGGTACAGCTGAACTCGGCCAGGGGCGTCCTTCTCTTTGAGTCCCGCCAGCAGAAGATCGGCGCCATTGGGAAACGGCAGTAGTCTGTGCACGCTAAAGCCCATATCTTTGAAACTGAAAATGGACTTCCCGCCGGCGCCATCGGGTGGGGCCTCCATAAGTTCGGCTGAGTCTGGACTCAGGTAAAGGAAGCTCTTGCCGTCCGGGGAGGGCACAAGAGCGAAACCCTGAAGTACGCGGGAGGGAGTTCCTCCGAGGGTGGGCATGACCCAGACTTCGGCAGCCCCTAGCTCGCGTTGATAATAAAGTTGCGTTCCATCCGCGGAAAAACTATCGATAAACTTACTGCCCTCGTCGGTGGTGAGCTGTAACGGCTCGCCTCCGGAAGTAAGCATCAAGAAAATCTGTTCGTAGCCCTGGATGTATGACGTAAAGGCAATCGTGTGTCCATCAGGCGAGAGCATGGCTTGGCCGATCGGCTTGTGCCAATGGCTGATCTGAGTGATCTTCCCAAAAGTCGCCGACTCACGATGAGAGAAGAGATGAAAAACGCCGTAGCCGGCCAACACCAGAACCAGGAAAACCGCGCCGGCCAGGCCAACCACTTTGCCCTTGTTGCGCGAGGCGGTCTCTGCGATGACGGAACCGTTCGATCGTTGGAACGAAGAAGCGCTGGAACCCGTCACCGCCGCAGGCGTTCCGTAAACCGGAGAGGGCGTCCCCGGCTCCGGGGACGATGTTGGAAGCAAACTTCTGGCGCTGCTGCCTGAGGCGGTATCCCGCTTCAAGCGCTTCAGATCGCTGTGTATGTCGGCTGCATGCTGATAGCGGAGGTCCCGATCCTTCTCGATCGCCTTGCCGATAATGCGCTCCAGCTCGGCCGGCACCTCGGGATTGAGGCGGACAGGCGGCACGACTGCCCGATTGAGAATCGCGTCAAAAATGATACCCGTCGCGTCCCCACGAAACGGAAGAGCCCCCGTGGACATTTCATAAAGCACCGCGCCAAACGAAAACAAGTCGCTGCGCGCATCCAGTTCCTTTCCACGAACCTGCTCTGGCGACATGTACGCGACTGTGCCGAGAGCCATCCCTGGGCTGGTCAGATGCTTCTCGTCTACCGCGAGCGTCAAAGTGTCCTCCGATCCCCTCTGTCCGGGCGATCCAGCCGATGGCGTGACTTTGGCCAACCCGAAGTCGAGAATCTTGGCATGCCCGCGTTTGGTGAAGAAGATGTTCGCGGGCTTGATGTCGCGGTGAACAATTCCCGCGGTGTGCGCCGCATCCAGCGCATCAGCAATCTCGATTCCGAGCGCCAGCAGGGTTTCTACATCTAGCGGTCTTCCTGCAATCCGGTGCTTTAGCGTGATGCCATCGAGAAACTCCATGACGATAAAAGGCTGACTATCCTGCTGGCCGATTTCATAAATTGTGCAGATGTTGGGATGGTTCAAGGCCGAAGCTGCTTGCGCCTCGCGCTGAAATCGGGCCAAAGCCTGCGGGTCTTTAACCACTTCCTCAGGAAGGAATTTGAGGGCGACAAATCGGTGCAGGGTCAGGTCCTCGGCTTTGTAAACCACACCCATCCCGCCACCGCCCAGCTTCTCAAGGATGCGGTAGTGCGAGATGGTCTGGCCGATCATCAGGGGCAAATCTTACGTGGGTGAATCTGGCAAGTCAATGAAAGCGATGGGGCTTGGCGGTGGCTCAACAGGATCACTTTTGTAACATCACCCATTACCCTCATTACTGACAGGCAGAAACGTTTTCCCTATAGTCACCGATGATAACGCCTGTTACCGGAAGCCATCGCGTTTTGCGACCCGTCGCATGGTCGGCGCGACGCTTCACGTTACGGGCCACAAACTCCTTTGGCATGCCCGAACAGGCTGCAGAAAAAGTATCTTGTGTCGGGCAGTCTGACCTCAGCGTCTAAAGCCGGCATTGAAAATAAGCCAGTCATCGCAGCGCAGAAGCC
>Ga0209039_10003800_pt1 | contig 11534 bp, 11 predicted proteins | sample BogFormECP12_OM1_FD_188238 | JGI IMG/M metagenome (GOLD analysis project Ga0209039, IMG submission 188238) | Bog forest soil microbial communities from Calvert Island, British Columbia, Canada - ECP12_OM1 (SPAdes) (version 2) | ecosystem: Environmental > Aquatic > Freshwater > Wetlands > Bog ... | reverse complement strand
AACACTACCCATACAGGATCGGGACAGGATGCGCTATCTTTTTCCTTCGAACGAACTAAAGCTCCCACTTCTACCCACAAATTCTGCCGAGGAGCCGAAGGTGGAACTCCTGTCGGAGCGGAAAGAAATCGCCGTGCCGCCCAAGATTCTCGCCGCCTACGTGGGCAGCTACGAATTAAGTCCCGGCTTTGTTCTGGTTGTGACCCTCGAAAATGGCCAGCTCATGACGCAGGCAACGGGCCAGCCCAAATTCCCCATTTTTGCGGAGTCGGAGACGAAGTTCTTCCTGAAGGTCGTGGACGCGCAAATCGAATTTTTCAAGAACGAAAAAGGCGAAGTCACGCACTTGGTGCTGCACCAAGGTGGGCAGGACATCAAGGGTCTCAAGAAATAGCACTGATGTGAGCGAGTAACCCCTCATCCCTCTCGCGCCGCGAAGAAGCTGCTTACCACAGAGCGCACAGAGAGAAGTACATATGCTCACGCGGGCATGTATTATGGTTCGATGTCCTGTTGACGCATGGCTTTTATCTGCGTCTGTTCTCCGTGACCTCTGTGGCCTCTGCTATGAAAATGAATGTGCCGAAGGCGCCTTGGATTGCGGCGGCTCGACGCCGCCTTGCTCCTCCTCCTTGCCGCTATTCCAAGGCGGCGTCGAGCCGCCGCAATCCAAGGCGCTTCGCGCATTTTCATTTACCGTGGCGAGCCGCAGGCTCATGGGAATCTGTGGTGAAATCCTTCTTAGGTTGCGGCCGGCAACCTCGCAGTGAGAAATCGTTCCTATTTCCCCACGCAAAAGGTTTTAAAGATGATATCGAGGACGTCGTCAGCGGAGGTGGCGCCGGTGATGAGGTCGAGGGGCCGGAGCGCGTCGTAGAGGTCGAGGAGAAGCATTTCGTGCGGCGTTTGCTGCTCGGCAGCTTGGCGGGCCTTGGCCAGACCCGCCAGTGAATTCTTGATAAGCTGCTGGTGGCGCAAATTAGTAATGAATTCGCCTTCCGGCGCGATGTCACGCGCCGGGGCGGCCAGAGCCAGAATCTTTTCTTTGAGTTCGTGAATTCCGTCCCCCGTCAGCGCGGAGGTGCGAACAAGTATTGTAGCGCCGCCCTTTAGGGCCTGCCCTGAGCCCAGCGAAGGGGCGGCATCTGCCGGGCTGAACAGGCTGCGGAAAAACGCTTCGAAGCTGTCATTCTGAGCGAAGCGAAGAATCTGGCCCTGCGCATTTTCAGGAAGATACGCAGAGCGAGATCCTTCGCTGCGCTCAGGATGACAACTCTGGAGCGTTTTTCCGCAGCCAGTAAAGCCCGGCGCTACTTCCGGAGCTGGCGGCGGCAGGTCCGACTTGTTCAGGGCCACGAGGAGCGAGCCCAGAGGGCGCAACTTCTCGAGCAGCAGGGCATCATCCTCTGTCCATGGCGTGGAGGCATCAACCACCAGGAGCCGCAAATCCGAATCGGCGATGGCGGAAAAGGTGCGCTCCACTCCGATCTTCTCAACCTCATCCAGGGCTTCGCGGACGCCCGCTGTGTCCACAAAGCGCAAGGGGATGCCGCCGAGGTTGGCCGTCTCGGCCACCAGGTCGCGGGTGGTTCCCGGGATGGGGGTCACAATGGCGCGCTCTTCATTCAGCAGGCGATTGAACAGGCTCGACTTGCCGACGTTGGGCCTCCCCACAATGGCCAGCGTGAGCCCATCGCGGACGATGCGGCCGTACTCATAGCCCTCCACAAGCTTCTGGAGATCAGCGCTGATCTGGTCGAGGCGGGTGAGGATTTCCGGCCACTCGATCACCGCCACGTCGTCTTCCGCGAAGTCGATGCCGGCCTCCAGGCGCGCGATCAGGTCGAGCAACACGTGCTTGTGCGGTTTCAGGCGCGTGGAGACGGAGCCCTCAAGTTGCTGCGCGGCGACGCGGGCTTGGTAAAGCGTCTGCGACTCGATCAAGTCGCGAACCGCTTCCGCCTGGGTCAGGTCCATGCGTCCGTTCAGGAAGGCGCGCATCGTGAACTCCCCCGGCTCCGCCGCGCGCGCGCCCTGAGCAAGGCAGCACTCCTCGAGATATCGCAGGACGATGGGGGCGCCGTGGCAGGAAATTTCCACGACGTCTTCCGCCGTGTAGGAATGCGGCGCGCGAAAGCAGGTCACCACGACCTGATCGAGCACCCGGCCCGAGTCCTCTTGTGTGAAGGCGCCGCGCGTGGCGCGTTGGGTTTCCAGCGGCAGCTTGGGCAGTTTGATCAGGCGGGTGGCGATCTCGATGGCGCGGGCGCCCGAGAGCCGCACCACTCCCAAACCGCCCCGGCCCGGAGGAGTGGAGATGGCGACGATGGTCTCATCGGAGAATCGGTTCATCGGGTCATCGGGGCATTGAAGAGCTGTCCGTGGTCAGTTGTCCGTCGTCAGTGGATTCAATCGCCCGATCCCCGCGTATCACTTGCAACGGACTACGGACCACGGACAACGGACAGTTTTTCAATGACCCGATGAACCGATGAGCCGATGAACCGATCACTTGGCTGGGAAAATCACCACTTTGCGCTCGGGTCCCATTCCTTCACTCTCGGTGCGGACCTGGGGACGGTCTCTCAAGGCCATATGGACGATGCGCCGCTCGCGCGGGCTCATAGGATTTAGAGTAAAGGGGTCGCCCGTTTCGATCACCCGTTCCGCCGCCACCTGCGCCATCAGCCGCAACTCTTCCATGCGGGTTCGCCGCCAATCCTGGCAATCGAAAACAATTCTCCGGAAATGATCCTCATCCAACCGGATGGCCTTCAGCACCACGAATTCGATGGCGTGCAAGAGTGTGGCGTTCTTTTCCAGCAGCAGATCGGCGTCCGCCCCGGAAAAATCCACGACGTATTCCGGCGCCTCCGGGTCTGCCGCTTGGGCAGCAGCTTTCTGAATTGAAAAAGTCAGTTCAAAGGGGCTGTGCTCCATAACCTTGTGGAGCAAAGATTCCATCGAGCTTAAGTATTTTTCGATAGCGTGTTCAGCAGGAGGGTGGTCAGTGTCCATGTTTCACCCCTTGGCCTCAGCGGGCTTGCGTGCAACGGGAAGAGGGACTGCCGGCGGCATGCGGCGATTAATGAAAACCTGTTGGAGAATCTGCACCACACTACTGGTGAGCCAGTAGAGGACCATGCCGCTGGGAAGGCGGAAGAACATGAAGGCGAAAATGAGCGGCATCATCATCATCATGCGCTGCTGGGAAGGATCGGCGGTGGCCATGGGCGTCATCCGCTGCAACACAAACGAAGCAACGGTCATCAGAATGACTAAAACCGGAATGGAAAAGGGCAGACCCAAAACATTGAGCCGGTCGGGCGCGGAGAGATCCTTGATCCACCAGATCCACGGCGCGTGGCGAAGTTCAATGGCAAGGTCGAGCACACGGTAGAAACCATAGAGAATAGGCATCTGCAAGACCATGGGCAGGCAGCCGCCCAGCGGATTGATGCCGTGCTCGCTGTAAACCTTCATGACTTCTTCGTTCATCTTCTGTTTGCGTGGATCGTTGAACTTATAATTCTTGTACTTGTCCTGGATGCCTTTGACGACGGGCGCAACCTTCTGCATTTCCTGCGCGGAGCGAAGACTCTTGAGCTTGAGCGGGAACATCGCCGTCGTGATAATGACGGTCAACAGGACAATGGCCCAGCCCCAATTGTGAATCCAGTGTTCCTCGATATATCGCAAGCCCATGAACAGAGGCTTGGCGATAATGCTGAACCAGCCAAAGTCCACCAGCGAATCCAGGGGAGGATTCACGGACTTGAGCACGTCCAAGTTCTTGGGGCCGATAAACACGCGAAATCCCAGAGTCTTGGGCTGCGTTTCCACCAGGGTAGCGGCAAGGGGCTTGGGCTTGTCCTTTTCGGTCCAATCGGGCGGGGACCACTCCTGCCGCGCCAGCCGGAAGGAGACCTGATCGGGCGCATCGGGAAGGAATATCTCGGCGAAGAATTTATCCTCGATTCCCGCCACTTGCAGGGGGCCGGGAATTGTGCGGTCCTCCTTCACTTTGCTCTGGGCGACGGTGGTGAGGTCGCCAATCGAACCGTAAACCCCCACGCGGTAGTTCTCGATGGCGGCGGAAGTGAGCGAGTGGTCGCCGAATCCGCCCGGCCAAGTGACCTCGACCGGCAGGTAATTTTGGTCGTCGAAGACGCTTACCGCAACCTTGGCCACGTACTCTGTGCCGAAGGAGAATTGCTTCTTTACTTGCACCTTGCCGTCGCTGTAAGTGAAGGTCAGAGTGACGGGAGGAGAGTAGGCCGTCCCTGAGTGCTCCACGGGTTCAGGCCCGGAGGGGGCAGCGCGCCCATAATCGGCTTTGGCGACGTAGATCCCCTGGTTGATTTGCGCTTTGAGCGAGGGATCCGGCAAGTTCAAGCTCATGGGGAAGCCCAGGCTTTCACATGCCGGAGCGTTGACGGTATCAAGCAGTTGGTCTTTGGCGTCGCGATAATTCTTCAGCACCACACTCTTGACCAATGCCCCCTGGGTCGAGAGGGTCACGCGGTAGACCTTGTTTTCCACCACAATATCTTCGGGTTTGGCGCCTCGCAATACCGCCAGTGCCACGGGTGCCGGCGGTGCCGCGGGAGCGGTGGCGCTTGGGGCTTTGGGTCCCGGCGGGCCGGCGGGAGTGGCGGCCGCCGCCACCGGTGCGGCCTTCTTCGGCTCTGAAGGCGTCTCCTTGGCGACGTAGATGCGATACAGGATCAGCATCACAATGGAGAGCGCGAAGGCAATCATCACGCGTTTTTCTTGGTCAAGGTTCATATGTTAGGTGACAGGGAACAGGTTACAGGTCACAGGGATTCTATAACCTGTTCCCTGTCACCTGTCACCTGCCTTTCCGGCACCGGGTCACAACCATAGCTGCCCCAAGGCCGGCAGCGAAGCAGTCGCCCCAAAGCCAAGCGCCCGCCCCTCCATACTCCCCACTTCTGAACCGCTTCGAAGGCGTAAGCTGAGCAGGAAGGGTAGAAGCGGCAAGCCGGGAGCAGCACGGGCGAAAAACACGCTTGGTAGAAACGGATCGACCCCAGAACCAGAAGCTTCAGCAGGTCGCCGAAGGTGACAGGTGCGCCGTAGGTTACAGGTGACAGGTGACAGGGCACAGGCCGCTGCTCAGTGTTTTCCTTTTCCCTGTCACCTGTACCCTGTCCCCTGTACCCTATTTGCCCTGTCCCCTGTTCCCTGTGCCCTGTAATCTGTAACCTATCCCCTACTCTGGGGGCTGTTGGGGAAACAACCGCAGCAGTTCCCGTTGAAGTGTGACGAAGGAGACCTTGCCCACCGCCTCGCGGGGATTCACCAGGATGTCCCAGCCGCCCGGCAGGTTCGCTCGATTCAGCCGGAACACCTCCCGCACACGTCGCCGCAAGCGATTGCGCCGCACCGCATTCCCCAGGCGCACCGGCGTGGTGATCCCCAAGCGTGAATGTGGTAACCCGTTGGGTCGGCAAAAGACCGTGCATAGTGACGCGCTGCGGCGCTGCCCTTCGTCGTAAACCCGCCGAAACTCGCTCCGGCGTAGCAGCCGAGAAGTCTTGGGGAAAGCTTGAGAGGTCAAACGATCTCTTTAGGGAGTCAAGCGATGACGGCTCTTCTGACGGCGGCGCCGCAACACATTGCGCCCCCCCGGAGTTCTCATGCGAATGCGAAAGCCGTGCGTTTTTGCCCGGCGCCGGCGGTTCGGTTGAAAGGTACGTTTCAAGACCCAATGCTCCCCGCTAGGATTTCCTGCAACTTAGTCGAATTACTAAGATACCTTGTGCGAAGGAGTTAAGTCAAGCTGCGCGGAAGGGCGGTAATGTCTCAGTTTGAATCGGGCGGGGGTCCGATCTGTTCCCCGAAGGGGAACAATATCATTAGCCGTGGGTGAAACCCACGGATAGGGACCTTCTAACGAGAATCCACATCGACCCTGGAGGGGTCGAACTCCTTCTAACCCCAGTCATCGCCGAACCAAATTCAACCCCTCCGGGGTGGGTAAATCTTCGGGGTGCATCGTCCCCGTGGGTTTCACCCACGGCTAATGACATTGGACCTCTTCGAGGTCCCCCCTTTACAGCAGGCCGAGTTTTCCGAGCAGAATGGCGAGGCACAGGATGGCGAGGGCCGCGCCGCCCAGTACCATCCACAAAGTTTGTTTCAGCAGGTACGACTGAACTCCTTCTCCCGTCCGGGAGGAGATCAAGAAGGTGGGCTCGTTTGTTCCTTTCACAAGGATGTTGCGGTCGTATTCATCGCGGGGCTGGGGGTTTTCGGCGCAAGTGCCGGTAACGTCGAGGGCCTGACCCGGCAACAGGCAGTACTCCGTCAGGCGATAGTGGCCGCTGGCGGCGGGGGTGTGTTCGCGGGTGAATTCCGCAACCTTTTCGTGCCCAAAAGCCAGGGCGGCTTGGCGAGCCTTTTCGGCTTCCGGATCGGTCTGCGGCCCGGCGTTACCGGCCGTGAGGGCGACGATGCCCAAGGCTTCAGGGTGCTGGCGAATGTAGGCCTGCACTACCGAAGCATCGGGCACGGGCTCGGTGGAACCCATCGCGCGGAAGTATGCCTGGCCGAAGCGCACCAGGGCCGCATCAAACTCCGGCGTCCCCTGCGGATGCTTCCAGACCTCCAAGGCCAGCCGCGAGGTTTCGCCGCTCGGGTCCTTCCGCGCCAGCATGGCCTTCATCATTTGATTGCGGAAGTCTTCCGCGCCAGGGCCGGTAGGGTCCGCCAGCATACTCATGAGGGACTGACCCAGGGGTTGGCCGGCGGGCTTGCTGCTGGCATGACTGAGCATGCCGATCCCTTTTCCCACCATCTGTCCAACGTGCCGAAGGCGTGCTTGCTCGATGTACTGGAGTAACTCCAGATCCGTCGCCGGCGTTCTGGAGGCCGCCGCGCCCTGCACTGGCGGGGGGGAGGCGCTTGATCCGCCGCTGCGTACCTTGCGCGTCGGCCCTTGCGGCAAGTCGAGTTCGGCGTTAGCGGGGTCAATCAGCACGTTTCCCGAAACGTCCTGGAGGTAGAATTTCACGCCCTTAACGTCCGCGGCGACCTGCTTCCACTCGTGCCCGCCATCGGAATCCGAACGCCACTCCTCAACGACGACTTTGAAGAGGTAACAGGGAGTGTGAGTGATGGGGCTGAGCAGAGTTTCCTCCGCACGCGCCTCGCCCCGGACCTGCACCAGCCCCATCGGGATGCTGCGGATATGAATCGCCGGAGTGTCCGCCACCAGCCGGTATTTCCGGTACTCACGGAATCCCTTCAGAAAGGTGTAGATTCCGCCGCCGAACCCAAGAATGCAGGCGAGCAGAAGCCGCCCGTCGTCGTTTGCCATGATGTTTTGCCCTGGTAAACGACATATTAACATATTGTATGGTTGTAAGCTATCAGGCGGTTGGGACCCAGACAGAAATTGCGCCAAGAGGTCGCCGCCGGGAAAGGAATTGACCCTAAAATGCGGAAGAACATTCTGATGACGCTTCTCACTTTGGCTTTGTCCTGCTGTTCAGCCTTGGGACAGCAGGCTGCCCCACCGGTGTCACCACCACCGGCGATTCGTTTTGATCAAATCATCCCGCCGCAGCCCACTACCATGCCACTCTATCCCGGTGAAATTCCCAACTCCACGAACGCTCCCGACCAGGAAGAGACCCCGTCAACGGGAGGCCTCGGATTCATCCAGAAGGTTTCCCGGCCCACCCTCACCAGCTATTTGCCCGCCAAAACCAAAGCGGGTGGATCGGCCATCGTCATCTTTCCCGGTGGGGGGTATGTGGGCGAGGCCTACCAGTTCGAAGGCACAAGCATCGCCGAGGCGTTCCGGGATCATGGGGTGGCGGCCTTTATCGTCAAATATCGCCTGCCCAGCGATGTCACGATGAAAGATAAGTCGATCGGGCCGTTGCAGGATGCGGAGCAGGCCATCAAGCTGGTTCGCGAACACGCCGCGGAGTGGCAAATCGATCCGGGCAAAGTCGGCATTATCGGCTTCTCTGCAGGTGGTCACCTGGCGTCGACCTTGGGGACCCACTTTGAAAAGAATTATCTCGGCGATGCGGCCAACGTGAACTTCCGTCCGGATTTTATGATTCTGGTTTATCCGGTCATCAGCATGACGGATGAACTGGCGCATATGGGATCGCGCGACGCCCTGCTCGGCAAGAATCCGAGTGCGGCACAGGTTCAGGAGTTCTCAAATGAGCTGCATGTCACGGAGAGGACGCCGCCCACCCTGCTGTTGCAGGCCAGCGACGACGGCTTGGTGGATGTCGATAACAGCGTGGTGTTCTACGAGGCCCTGCACCACCACAGGGTTTCCGCCCAGATGATTTTGTTTCGTCAGGGTCAGCACGGGTTCTTCTTGATCTCACGTGACGAGTGGCTTCAGCAGGCATACACGTGGATGGAACAAAACGGCTGGATGAAACCGTAGGTTTACGCCGCACGCTGCATGTTCGCTTGGAATGGGGCACTGCCACCTTACGCCTCGCGCCGCAGCAGATAAAAGCAGCGTCCCTCGGTCGCGGGTTGGGGTGGGAAGAAGTCTTCCACGCGATATCCCAACGAGAGGTAGTGTTGAAAGATGCGGCGCGCTTCGAGTCGCCAGCGGCGCGCCAGGGGCATGGCTTGTGTCCGCATCGCGTCGGTTTGGGCGGGAGTTTCCACCAGCAAGCGGCGATGCGCAAGGTCCAGCCGAATCGCCTGGTTCTGAGGGAAGCCCTGGGCGTTCAGCCGAGTCTCGTTTACGCGCGGCAGCGCCGGCGGAAAGGGCGGAGTTTCCCCGCGCAGCCGCTCTTCAACCCGCGCGGTGGAGATTCGCCAATTTGCCACCCAGCGATCGCTGGGCAAGCCTTTTTCCAGCAGGCTGGGAAAGCGCCCATAACAATCCGGCACGTATTCTTCCGCCAGCGCACCCAAGCGCGAAATGTTTAACCGCGCGTTCCGGCTTTGCAACGGGTCGAACGTCCAACAGATGGACTTGAAGCCGCGCTCCCGAGCGATTTGGCGGTGAACCCGTTTCATCTTGAGGCCAAATCCCTGGTCCCGGTATTTCGCTTCCACTGCCATCATGTGTGACCAGTGAATCAGGCGGCCATGATATTGGGCGAGGAACGCGAAAATAAAACCCACCACCTTGCCCTCCATGAGGGTTCCAATCAGCGCCCCACCATATTTCTGCGCTGCCGTCAGAGCCTCACGGGTAACACCCGGCGCGCCCCAAACGTGCGTCTGCACAAGCTCGCACTGACGGGCCTCATCGACATTTTTCAGCAGTCTGAACTCAACTCGAGACATCGGCATCTCCAACACTACTCAGATGGATAGAAGCGCATCTTCACGCGAGGTCGCGGGCGCGAATGAGCTACTGGAATTAAGCAAACCCCACCATCGATTTCATAATTCATAATTCATAATTCGTAAATCGTAATTTATAATTCATCATTCCTTCATGCTCTCCCAGACTTTGCCAAACAGTTCGATCGACCCGGGCCCGAAGCCGGCGTAATGATTGTTGAAATAGCCCATGACTTGAATGCCCCGCTTGAGAAACTGGCGGATGACCGGAATCCAGATTCGCATTTCCTCTTCGCGGTCAATGATGATGCGATCCCAGTGCTGGGTCTTTTCCTCAATGCCTTTGCGGTCGCCGAGCCAGCGGACGTAAGCAAAGCCGGCGGTGACCACATCCAGCTTGTTTACCAATTGCGAAATGGGGGTCATCCAGGGGTGATCGATCAAGGCGAGAGCCACACGCTTCTTGCGCAGGATATCGAGCAGCCGCGCATTCACCCAATACTTGTTGCGGACCTCCAGGGCGTAATGGAATTCGCCGGGCAACTCCTCCAGAAAGGAGGTGAGGCGCGCCAGAAAATCCTCCGGGCGCGCAAATGCCTTTTTGTTGAAGTAGGGGAACTGCAAGAGCAGCGGACCCAGGCGGTCTTCCAGCAAGCTCATGGTGCGCAGGAAATTTGCCAACTCCTCGCGGCAGTCCTGCAACACCTTTTCGTGCGTGATCACTTGCGGGAACTTGGCCGCGAAGGTGAATCCCGGCGGCGTGCGGGCGCGCCAGTTCCGTACCATGGACTCGGAAGGAATCCGGTAGTAGGTGGAATCCACTTCGACGGTCTCGAAATGTTGGGCGTAAGCGCCGAGGAAGTCCGCCGGCGCCGTGCCGGGCGGGTAAAACGTTCCCACCCAGTCTTCACTGGACCAACTCGAAGTGCCAAGGCGCAAATGGGGAATATGCGGATAAGTCAAGGGCTTCTCGGATTTTGGATTTTAAATTTTGGATTTTGGATTGCGGTGCTCGCGCGACTCAGACGGGGGAAACTGCGTTTGTCTTTCAAAATCCAAAATCGCCAATCCCAAATCTAAAACCGGCTTACTCCACGCCACACATTCCGCGTTGAGCAGCGCCACAGGCGCCGCAGGGCCCGGGTTCAAATGAGGCCGCAGAATGTGACGAGGCCCCCACGGCAAACACCGACAACAGTTTTTCCACTTTGGCACTTTCGCACTTCTTGCAGGCCACCTTGGTGGTGGACGAGGGCACGATCTTTTCAAAGGTCGTCCCGCAATCCCGGCACTTAAATTCAAAGAGCGGCATTTGAGCCTCCTGTTGGGAATATAGCCAAACCCCCGCCGCTTTGCAATCGCCCATCCGCGGATTTGGCCGGTCTCCCGCCTAGGGGCACCACCGCAGGCGCATTTTTTGTGGCTTTTTCGGGTGCTACCCCGCTAAAATCACTTGACAGCTAGGTAGTAATTGTCTAAATTGAGGCCCGATGTTCACGACACGGTTTAATTCTAAAAAACCAGTAGTGCGGAGAGGAGCAACAAATGGCGAAGGTCATGACCAAATCCCAAGTGGTATCACACCTGGCAGAGAAGGCGGCGATTCAGAAGAAGGCGGTGGCGGGGGTTCTTGAGGAGCTCGTCGCACTCGCAACCAAGGAAGCCAAGGCCACAGGCCAGTTTGTGGTCCCGGGGTTAGGGAAAGCCGTCAAAGCGAACCGGAAAGCGCGCGTCGGCCGCAACCCACAGACCGGCGAGCCGATCAAGATTCCGGCCAAGACCGTTGTAAAGTTCCGTCTGGCCAAAGCGTTCAAAGACGCTGTTGTGCCTCCCAAGAAAAAATAGCGTTCCGGCCGCGGGCCGCACGCGCGACCCGCGACGCCTCCCTTAGGGCGGTAGTCACACGACGAATTCGATGAGGGGGAGGACTCTCTACGCCTCACGCGGGGAGAAGACGGGATTCCCCCGCAAAGGCGGTAGCCGCCTCAGCGAAGGAGTGTGCCTCGGTGTCCCTGTAATCGGACTTTGCGTGAGATTGTCTATTTTTTCACAACTTCTCGATCGGCGGGACGTCCGGCAGGCTTTCGCAGTCCGTTCTGACTTCTGACTCCCGGCTTCGCCCATAAGCCTACCGCGTATAGCGCGAGGGCTGAGGGCCTTCCTCCAGCGCTTGCCGGTCCCAGATCATACCTTCACGAGTATAGTTGGCAATCTCAAAGTCCTGCGTC
>Ga0209039_10003799_pt1 | contig 11534 bp, 8 predicted proteins | sample BogFormECP12_OM1_FD_188238 | JGI IMG/M metagenome (GOLD analysis project Ga0209039, IMG submission 188238) | Bog forest soil microbial communities from Calvert Island, British Columbia, Canada - ECP12_OM1 (SPAdes) (version 2) | ecosystem: Environmental > Aquatic > Freshwater > Wetlands > Bog ... | reverse complement strand
GACCCAATCCGCGACGATCTGTACGAGCAGCTGATGCGGTTACAGCGTCAGGGCATCAAGGCCCCCCGGTGGACGGACCTCCGGCTCGACAAGCTTGATGAGCAGATGCGGCGTCAGCAGCGCGTCGCGGCCGACTGCGCGCTGCAATACCGATACTACGTCTCCAATCCCCAGTTCGCAGGGTTCCTGCGCAACCGGTGGACCGACGTCGCCGTGCTTGACGTTCAGTGGGAACCCTGCGACTGAAGAAGGGCGTGACCGCGATGAGTACTTTCCCTGGCTCCCCCCGACTGATCAAAGGCGCCCTAGTCGGGATCGACCCGCTGAATCCGCCGGGCTCGGTCATCGTGTTCCAGTACAACCCCGATACGATGACGCGGCGGCTGGAGGCGCGGGCGGCGGGCGGGGGAGATAACGCGGATCGGTCGGAGGCGCTCCGGGTGATCGGGCCGCCCAAGGAGACGATCACGCTCACCATCGAGATCGATGCGACTGATGCGCTCGAACAGGGGAACCCGCTCGCGGTCGCCTCGGGCGTCTACCCCACGCTCGCCGCGCTTGAGATGTTGCTCTACCCGAAGCTCGCCACGGTCGTCGCCAACACCGCGGCAGCGGGGACGGGACTCATCGAGGTCGTCCCGCCCGACGGGCCGCTCACCGTGCTCGTCTGGGGGCCGCAGCGGGTCGTTCCCGTCCGGCTCACCGGCTGCAATATCACTGAGGAGGCGTACGACCCGAACCTGAACCCGATCCGGGCCAAGGCGGACCTGACCCTCCTGGTCCTTAGCTATTACGACCTCCCGCTCACGAACCCCGGATACACCCTGTTCCTCGCCCACCAGGCCGCCAAGGAGGCCCTCGCGGCGAGCAACGTCGCAAACGGCATTGTCAACCTCGGCGTCTCGCTCAACTTCTGACCCGGCAACCATTGAGGCGATCGCACCATGATCTCGCCGACCAGCCGCTATCAGGGAATCGGTACCTCGACCTGGACCGGGCCCGACGGGCGGGAGCACCCCTACCTCCTCCGTCGGTTCCTGCCTGACCCGTCGACCGCGATCGTGCTCGCCCAGTACGTCTGGACCCAGGGGGACCGCCTCGACAACGTCACAGCGCAGTACCTGGGCGACCCCGAGCAGTTCTGGCGGATCTGCGACGCCAACAACGTCATGAGCCCCGACGACCTGAACCAGGTCGGGCGGCGTCTTGTCATCCCGCTCCCCCAGAAAGGCTGAACCGAACCGTGCCCGACCTCGGCATCCGAATGCAACTGTTCATGGGCCCGACCGTCCCGGTCCCCGCACCGTTCGCGGTCGCCGACGCGCTGGTCAGCACCGAGGTCACCGACAACGACCGCCAGCGCGACGGGTTCCAGATGACGTTTCGGGTCGGCAAGGACACGCCGCTCGATTACAGCCTCCTGGTCAGCGGCCTGTTCGACCCCCCGGCCCGCGTCGCGATCCTTGTGATCGTCAACGGGCAGCCCGAGACCTTGATCGACGGCGTGATCACCAACCAGCAGCTTGTGCCCACCAACAGGCCGGGCGAGACGAAGCTCCATCTCACGGGCGAGGACGTCAGCCTGATGATGGACCTCGAGGAGAAGAGCACGACGCACCCGAACCAGTCCGACTCGGCGATCGCGCTGAAGCTGATCAGCGCGTACACCTCGCCGTACGGAATCACGCCCGTGGTCACGCCGACCCTCGATATCCCGACGGTGCCGCAGCGGGTGCCGACGCAGCAGGGGACCGACCTGGCCTTCGTCCGCTCGCTGGCGCAGAAGAACGGGTTCGTCTTCTACGTCGGGGCAATCGCACCCGGGGTGAGCACGGGGTACTGGGGACCGGACAACCGTGTAGGCGTGCCCCAGCCTGCCCTCACCATGAACATGGGGCCGCTGACGAACGTCGACACGCCCCTGACCTTCCAGTACAACGCGCTGGGACCGGTCGCTCCCCAGGTCTCCTATGTCGATCCCGTAAAGAAACTGCGGATCACGCTCCCCGTGCCCACCAGTCTCCATCCGCCCCTATCGCGTCAACCCGCCGTCGCGCTCCGCAAGCCCGTCCCGCGCGACGTGGCCAACAAGGATGCGGCGCAGGCGACGCTCCAGGCGCTGGCCTCGACGACCCAGTCGTCCGACGCGGTGACGGTCAGCGGCGAGGTGGACACGATCCGGTACGGCGGGGTTTTGCAATCGGGCGGACTGGTCGGGGTCCGGGGCGTCGGCCAGACGTTCGACGGGCTGTACTACGTCCAGCGAGTGACGCATCAGATCAAACGCGGCGGCTACAAGCAAAGCTTCTCCTTGACGCGGGAGGGGCGGGGCGCGCTGACCCCGATCGTGAGGCCATGACATGAACGGGCAAGGGCCCCCATTCTTCGGCAAGTTCCGCGGAATCGTCACCGACAACCGCGACCCCTTGATGCTGGGGCGCGTGCGCGCCAGGGTGCCCGACGTGCTCGGCGACGACGAGAGCGGCTGGGCGCTGCCGAGCCTGCCTTATGCCGGCAAGGACGTCGGCCTTTTCCTCCTGCCGCCGACCGACGCCTGGGTCTGGGTCGAGTTCGAGCACGGCGACCCCGACTACCCCGTCTGGACCGGTTGCTTCTGGGCGGAAGGTCAGGTGCCGGCCTCGCCCGCATTCCCCGAGATGAAGGTGCTCAAGACCGACTCGGCGACGATCACCGTTGACGACACTCCGGGCGCCGGCGGGGTGACGATCGAGACGGCCGACGGGATGAAGATCGTGCTGGACGCGACCGGCATCACGATCGACAACGGCCAGGGGGCGACCGTCGAGCTTTCCGGCCCGCAGGTCGCGATCAACGACGACGCCTTGGAGGTCATGTGATGCCCGGCTACTTCCTCCACCTCGGGGCCACCGTGCTCTGCTCGCACGCGGGGCAGGCGCAGCCGGTCGTCACCAACCCGCGGGTGACGGTCGGGGGCCAAGCGATCGTCACCCAGGCGTGCGCGTACACGGTCGCCGGCTGCACGCTCCCGCCGCCCCCGGCGGCCAACGGGCCGTGCGTGACGGCGCAGTGGATCACCGCGGCGATCCGGGTCACGGCCGGGGGCGACCCCGTCCTGCTCGCCGACAGCCAGTCGATCTGCGCCCCCACGGGCACACCCCTGGAAATCCTGGTAACCCAGTTCCGCGTGAAGGGAACCTGATGTGAGCAACCTGGCCTTCCCCCTCCAGTTCGACGCGGCCGGGCGGACCGCCACGGCGACCGACAGCGACCACGTCGCCCAGATGATCGAGCAGCTCCTGTTCACCTCCCCGGGCGAGCGGGTGAACCGGCCCGATTTCGGCAGCGGCCTGCTCCAACTGGTCTTCGCCCCCAACAGCCCCGAGCTGGCCTCGGCCCTCCAGTTCGCCGTCAAGGCGTCGCTCCAGCGCTGGCTCGGCGACCTGATCGACCTGAAGTCGCTCGATGTCAGCAGTGACGACTCGACCTTGCGGGTCGTGGTCCAGTACGTCCTGCGGCAGACGAACGCGCCCCAGACCCTCGACATCACGAGGAAGGTCTCCACGCCATGAGCACCACCCCACAGTCGTGCCGTGACGAGCACCGCCGCGCCCTGGTTCGGGCCCGGCGCGATCCGGACCATCACCATGTGCTGAACGGCATTGATTACATCGATGTTGGCGACGACCACCGCACGCTCACGGTCCACCTCCTCCACGAGGTCCCCAAGGGCCTAACTAGCGCGAACGTCCGGATCGACGGCGGGCGGCGGATCACGGGGGTCAAAGTCCTGCCGTTCAAGCTCCCCGTGCGGCCGCACGGTGCCAAGCCCGTCACGCAGTTCACGATCAAGGTCGATCGCGAGGGTGATTTCTCTCCGTACACGCTCCGGCTCGTCGAACCCGACGCCCACGGCCGGCCCGGCGAGACGCCCCTGGCGGGCTTCGACCCGGTTTACGCGCGGGTCGAGTTCAGCTTCAAGGTCGATTGCCCGACCGGCCTCGACTGCGGCCTGCCGACTCCGTGCGTGCCCGATGCGCCGGACGAACCGGCGATCGATTACCTCACCAAGGACTACGCCGGCTTCCGCCAACTGATCTTCGACCGGCTCTCGCTGATCATGCCCGGTTGGAGCGAGCAGCACGCCGCCGATCTTGGCGTCGCGCTCGTGGAGCTGCTCGCCTATGTCGGCGACGACCTGAGCTACCTTCAGGACGCGGTTGCGACCGAAGCCTATCTCGGCACGGCCCGGCAGCGAATCTCAGTCCGCCGCCATGTCCGGCTCGTCGATTACTCCATGCACGAGGGCTGCAACGCCCGGGCCTGGGTCTGCCTCAAGGCCGCGGAGGGGCTTGAAAAGAGGTCGGTTGACCTCGCTGGGGTCCAGTTCCTGGCCGGGAGCGCCAGCCCCGGCTCGGCGTCGGGTACCGTCTTCGAGGCCCTCTCGCCCAGGTCGATCGACCTCTACACGGCGCACAACGAGATCAAGTTCTACACCTGGGGCAACCGCGAGTGCTGCCTGCCTCGGGGTGCGACCTCGGCGACCTTGTGGGCAGGACCCAAGCCGGCCGCGGGGCAGCAACCGGCCGGCGTGGGCAAAGCCAGGACGACCGTCGAGGGACATCCGGCCCACGCCGAGCAGCAGAAGAAGACGGCGAAAGCCGGACAACCGGCCCACGGTCACGCCGAGCCCGAACCCCACCCTCCGTCTGCCGGCTACGGGAAACCCGAACCGCCGCCCCCGCCGCCCCCGCCCGACAACCCGCCGCTCTTCCTCCAGCCCGGCGACGTGCTCATCTTCGAAGAGGTGCTCGGGCCCGACACCGGCAAGGCCGCCGACGCCGACGCACACCACCGCCAGGCCGTGCGCCTGACCGCCGTCACACCCGTGATCGACCCGCTGGGTAACGTTCGAGTCTACGAAGTCGAATGGGCCCAGGAAGACAAGCTGTTGTTCACGCTCTGCATCTCGGCGCTGGGCGACCCGCCCCAGTGCGCCGAGCGCACGGACGTGAGCGTCGCCCGGGGCAATGTGGTCCTCGTCGATCAAGGTGGTACGGTAAACGCCCAGTTCGTGGTCCCCGACTCGCCCGCGACCCGGAGCCAGTGTGTCGCCACGGGGCACCCGAGAGACATCCCCCAGTTGGTGCCGCCGTTCCGCCCGCCGCCGCTCGGCCAGTACCCGGTCACACAGAGCGTGCCGTTCCCGGTCAAGGGCGCGGTCGCCCGACAGCAGGCACGGCAACTGGCCGGCCTGATGGACCAGGTGCGCGCGGTCTTGCCCGGCTTGCTGCAACAGGTCAAGCAAAGCCAGCAACCGCTCGCCACCGCCGACCTCATGCGGCTCGCCGTCATTTTCGGGTGGAAGGAGCTCGCGGAGGTGAGGCTGATTCACTGGGAGACGGGTGAACCGTGCGTGCTCTCCGCGCGCGAGCAGATCAGGGCGCTGAACCGGCTGCTTGCCCGCGCGGACCGTGTGCTCGCCAAGAAGGCGCACCGCGTGTGCGTGCTGACCGGTTCCGCACGCACGGGCTACATCTTGACGGCGGACGAGGTGGCCGAGATCGGCGCGATGTTCGGCGCCGACTTCGCGACCGGCTTCCAGCCGGACGACCCGCGCTGGTTCGGCGCCGCCCAGGCCGCGCTTTTGCAGGACCCGCGCGCCGCCCTCCCCGCGATAATCCTCATCGCGACCGTCCCCGACACGCTCCCGGGCTCGCCCGGCGAGGTCTGGACCCCGAGCCCCGACCTGCTGTCGAGCCAGGCTGACGACCGCCGGTTTGTCGCCGAGATCGACGACGACGGCCGCGCCTTCTTGCGCTTCGGTGACGGCAACCTCGGAGAGGCCCCCGCGCCGGGGACGACGTTCGCAGTCACCTACCGGGTGGGTAACGGCACGGCGGGCAATGTACCCGCCGAGACGATTACCCAGGCCAAAGGGCTCCCGGACCCAACCGTGATCGCGGCGGTCCGCAACTCGCTACCCGCCGTCGGAGGCATCGATCCCGAGCCTGTCGCCGAGGTCAAGCTGTACGCCCCGGGCGCGTTCCGGGCCGCGAAGCGGCGAGCGGTCACCGCCGGCGATTACGCCGAGCTGGCCGGACTGTACCCCGGAGTCCAGCGCGCCGCGGCGTCGATCCGGTGGACCGGCGGGCTTCGCGAGGTGCGGGTGGCAATCGACCCGTTAGGCACCGAAGACCCGTCTCCGGTCCTGATCGAGGCGATCCAGGCGAATCTCGAACAGTACCGGCGGATCGACCACGACCTCCGGATCGTGGCGGCGTCTTATGTCGCGCTCGACGTGGCGCTGAGCGTGGACGTGCAGCCCAACTACCTGCGCGGGCACGTTGAGGCGGCCCTGCTCCGCGTCTTCAGCAACACGGTCAACCCCGACGGCAGCAGGGGGATGTTCCACCCCGACAACCTGACGTTCGGCCAGGACATCGAGCTGAGCCGGCTGATCGCCGCGGCGCAGCCGGTCGCCGGGGTCCAGAGTGTGACCGTCACCCGGCTCCGCCGGCTGGGTGACCCGCCGCTCGCCCCGAACCAGCTTGACCCCGCCGTCACGGAGGGCATCCTTTCGCTGGGTGCCCTGGAAATCCCCCGGCTCGATAACGACCCCAGCTTCCCCGAGCACGGCATGTTCACCCTTACGTTGCGAGGTGGCCGATGAGCGAGCCTTGCGGGTGCTGCGACGGGATCAAGCCCGTCACGCCGAAATCCGTCGCCAACCGGCCCGGTCTCGCCGCGCTGGCGTACCGGGTCGGCACCCATTCGAGCTTCTTCGAAACGATGCTTGCGCGGCTGTCGACGTCACAGGTGCCGCGGCCGACCGGCGTTTACAGCGTCCAGGGCCAGCCCATTCTCCAGTATTATTCGACCCTCGGCGGGCTGAACACCCGCGACCCTTCCGACTTCTCGATCGCGCTGCTCGACGCCTGGGCAACCGTTGCCGACGTCTTGACGTTCTACCAGGAGCGGATCGCCAACGAGGGATACGTGAGGACGGCGACCGAGCGGCGCTCGATCGTCGAGCTGGCGCGGCTGATCGGCTACGCGCCCAAGCCGGGCGTCTCGGCAAGCGTCTACCTCGCCTACACGCTCCAGAACGACGCCGTGACCACGATCGACGCCGGCGCCCGGTCGCAGAGCGTGCCGGGCCCCGGCCAGCTTCCCCAGTCGTTCGAGACGTCCGATCCGCTCGACGCGCGGGCGGTCTGGAACGACCTCCAGCCCCGGATGAGCCGCCCCCAGCGCGTCCCCGACACGCTGAAGGACGGCCACCGCATTTTTCTGCAAGGCATTGCCACCAAGCTTCGCCCCGGCGACCCGCTGCTCGTCCGAGCGACGCCCGACAACGTCTACCGCATCCGCCAAGTCAAACCCGACGCCGCCGCCAGCCGCACCACCATCGTCGTTCAGCCGTGGTCCCAGGCCCCGGTGCTCCCCGATACGATCGGAATGGTCCATAGCGTCATCGACGGTATCAGCAATGAAATTGATGACTTCTTGAAGAGCAACCCGCCTCAACCCCCGAAGGACTTCGTCACGTCGATTCGGAAGGACGTCCTGGACCCATTAGAGGCGGCCCTCAAGTCCAGCGCGGCCGCCGCAAACCTCGAAGCCGCCGTCTACCGGGCGGTCCGGAGCCTGACTTCGACGCTCCTCGGCGCTACTGATCCCACCTGGACCACCACGGCAATCGATCTCTGGAATGGCCTATCTGCAATCTTGACCGATCCTCAGGTCAAGAACGTTCACGACAGCGAGCAGAATCACAAAGTGGACCCCTCCCTCGCCGCTCCGGCCGATCAGGAACACCTCCAGCACGTCAAGGCTGCGCTGGACGACCTGGAGAAGGCCATGTCCAACTTGCAGGCCAAGCAGCCCCCGACCTCGCCGCGCGATCCCAACAACCGCGACATGGTCGCCAATTTCGTGGTCGCGCTGCAAACCGCGATCGAACGGTTGCGGATCGAGTGGCACGGGATCGACGGCGCGGCCTTCGCCGCGACGGTGGACTCACTGATCTCCGAGTTCACCGACATCGTGCGGAATTTCCCCGCCTCCGCGATCTGGCACGGGCTCGATGCCATCAAGGCCGTCTACCTCGACCAGGTCCACCTGCTAGCAGCCCCCGGCAACCCCAACGTCGCGATCGTCCAGGACGTCCTCGACGCGCCGGGCGGAATCTCCACGATCCCCGTCCAGGATGACCCCGGGGCGCTCGCCGAGAAGATCAGGGCCGCAATCGACTTCAACCAGTTCGACCCCAAGAACATGCAGGACAACAACCCGGCCGTCAACGACCTAATCGACGAGGTCTTTACGGCACTCGACGAGATGGTCGTGAGCCTCCAGTTCGGGCCGATCCGTTCTGACATCCGCGCGATCATCGAACGCTACCAGGACCCGAGCGGTGCCGGGATCTCGGGTAGGGGGCCGAAAGACACGGATGTGGATACCGCGATCGCCGGGCGCGCCATCAAGGCACTCCAGGGCGCGCTCGCCGATCTCGACCCGCACGTCAGCCTTGCGACCGTCGTCTCCGACTTGCAGTTGAAGCTTACCGCGTTGCGCACCGAGCTGAGTCTGGCCCAGGCGGGCGGATACCCCCGCGTCGAGCCCTGGTTGAGCAGCCTGGTCTCCGACTTCGACGCCGCCGTCCAGCGCGCTGCCGCGGCCCTGGGAAAAGACACACAAGGATATACAGCTGCGTTCGGAAGCCCGACGGATGTGAACACTCTGCTCAAGCAGTTATTGACGAACCCCTCTGCCCCCCCGTCCGACTCCGCCCACTTGAAGCGGGACCTCGCGCAAACGTTTTCCCGCGACGACAAGGGCGGCGATCGGCAGTTTGCAGCCGCCGACGTCAGCACGCAGATCCTCGCGAACTTCGACCCGCAGTTGAAGTCGTCGCTCTACCCCGCCCTGGCGAACGTCGCGGTCAGCGTCTCGTCCGCCCCCGTTGTGGTCCAGGCCCTCCGCGCCAAGGCCGCCCCGTTCGGCGCCACCGCCCCGTTGGGCGCCGCCGCCCCCGCGACGACCCCGACCCCCTCGCGGGACTGGAACGTGCTGACGCTCGACGCGGTTCACGACCAGATCGTGCCCGAGAGCTGGGTGGTGATCGAGCGGCTCGACAGGTCGGGCGACGCAGCGCTCCAGGTCCATCGGATCCTCAGCGTGGCGACGGTCGCCGAAGCTGCCTTCGGCCTGACGGGTAAGGCCACGCGGCTGACCCTCGACGGCAACTGGCTCGACGCCGACGACAGCGACCGCTCCGCCGCCAACCGCAACGCCACTGTCTATGCCCAGAGTGAAACCCTGGCTCTGGCCCAGGAGCCGTACGACGCTGATGTGCAGGGTGACACCATCGAACTCGACGGCCTCTACGACGGCTTGAAGTCCGGCCGCTGGGTGATCGTTTCGGGCGAGCGGACCGACATCCCCGCCACCGGCGGCGTGATGGCCAGTGAGCTGGCCATGATCAGGAGCATCAAGCAGGATTACGACTCGAACCTCCCCGGTGATAAGCTCCACTCCTACCTTGGCCTGAGCGTCGCGCTTAATTACAGCTACAAGCGGGCCTCGGTCACGGTCTATTGCAACGTGGTGAAGGCGACCCACGGTGAGACGCGCCACGAGGTGCTCGGCAGTGGCTCGGGCGCCGAGGGCTTGCAGCAGTTTGCGCTCAAACAGCCGCCCCTGACCTTTGTCTCGGCGCCCAACCCCAGGGGCGCGGAGAGCACCCTGGAGGTCCGCGCCAACAACGTCCTCTGGAACGAGGTGGACACGCTGGGCAGCCTGGGACCGCTCGACCGGGACTACGTGACGCTGACCGACGACAACGACCGCGTCAGCGTCGTCTTCGGCAACGGGGTCCACGGCGCCCGGCTGCCGACGGGGCAGGAGAACGTCACCGCCTCGTATCGGTTCGGCATCGGCCAGGTGGGCAACGTCGATGCCGGGCAGATCAGCCTGCTCGTCACTCGCCCGCTCGGCGTCAAGGCGGTCATCAACCCGCTGCCGGCGACCGGCGGCGCCGATCGAGAGTCGCGCGATCAGGCTCGGCGCAACCTGCCGATCTCCGTCACTGCGCTCGACAGGCTCGTCTCGGTCCAGGACTTCGAAGACTTCGCGCGGACCTTCGCCGGCATCGGCAAGGCCAGCGCCCAGCGGTTCGCTTCCGACGGCGCTGAGTTCGTTCACCTTACCATCGCCGGCGTCGAGGACATCCCGATTGACGGCAACTCCGACCTGATTCGCAACCTGCTTCGCTCGCTCCAGCTCAACGGCGACCCCCTCCTGCCAGTCGTCGTCGCCACACGCGAGCTGATCACCGCCGTCTTGAGTGCCGAGGTCCGGGTCACCCCCAGCTACCTCTGGGAGGACGTCTCCGCCGCCGTCCGCCAGGCGCTGCTCGTTGCCTTCGGCTTTGATAGCCGCGAGCTGGGCCAGAGCCTCTGGCTGAGCGAAGTTTATGCCGTCATCCAGGCCGTGGACGGCGTCGATTACGTGAGCGTCAAGACGTTCGGCGGCCTTCCTCAGACCGGGACCGACGGGAAGATTATCACATTCGCCGAGATCCTCATCAGGATCGAGGGGGGCACCTGGGTCCCCAATTCCTCGGACCCCGTCCAGTTTCCGGGGATCGCCAAGGGCCCGCCGGCCGTCGTGATCCCGGCTGAACTGGCCCGAGTGGCGGCGGACGGCAGCGTTCTCGCGGCCCAGTTCGTGCTGATGACCCCCAACGTCCCCGACACGATCATCCTCCGGGAGATCCCATCATGAGCGGACCGATCGACCCGGACCGGCTATACAACCTGCTCCCGCAATACCTCCGCGTTCGCGACTTCGACGCGGGCGAGCCGCTCCGAGGTCTGCTCGCGGTGATCTCGGAACAGGTCGAGGTGGTCGAGGCCGACATCCGCCAGCTCTACGAAAATTGGTTTATCGAGACGTGTGACGACTGGGTCGTCCCCTACATCGCCGACCTGGTCGGCTACCAGCCGGCCCACGAGGCGGGCGAGCCGGGCGGAGTCGCGACGGCGGAGGAACGACTCAAGAACCGCTTCCTCGTCCCCCGCCGCGAGCTGGCGAACACGATCGGCAACCGCCGCCGCAAGGGGACGCTCGCGCTGCTCGACGACCTGGCCGGCGAGACCGCCGGCTGGCCCAGCCGCGCCGTCGAGTTCGGCCGGCTTGTTGCCATGACGTTGAGCCTCAACCAACCCCGCCCTGACCGCGGCCGGACTGCCGACCTCCGCCGGGGCGACGCCCTCGACCGGATCAACGGGCCGTTCGACGAGCTCGCCCACACTGCCGACCTCCGCCGCGTCAACTCGCACCGGACGCCCGGCCGCTATAACCTGCCCGAGGTCGGCCTCTTCGCCTGGCGGCTTGCTGCATTCCCTGTCGAACGCGCTCCGGCCTTCCCTTACGACCAGATCACCGGTGACGAGGACGACGGCAACAAGTACTTCTTCAGCCCGCTCGGCAACCACACGCTCCTCTACGCCCGGCCGGTCACCTTGCCCGACCGCACGCACATCACC
>Ga0209039_10003798_pt1 | contig 11538 bp, 10 predicted proteins | sample BogFormECP12_OM1_FD_188238 | JGI IMG/M metagenome (GOLD analysis project Ga0209039, IMG submission 188238) | Bog forest soil microbial communities from Calvert Island, British Columbia, Canada - ECP12_OM1 (SPAdes) (version 2) | ecosystem: Environmental > Aquatic > Freshwater > Wetlands > Bog ... | reverse complement strand
CGGAGTCCCCGACGGGATGGTAGCGTCAAGACCCGCCTTGCAGGTCCTCCTCGTGACCTGGTCGGCGGAGGGGTCCAGAGACGAACCGAGTTCGCCTGGTTTGAGGAGCAGGTCCTTGTCCAGTTGGCTCCTCGTCGCGATTGCCCACTCGACTTCGCCCGGGTCCGCGATGTCGATGTCTTCGTCCACGACGACCGCGTGCTTCAGGCTCGGATGGCCCCTGAACGCGGCCTCCAAGGCGTTCCTCGAGTCTTCGTCCGTCTTCTTCCTTATCTTCACAACACCGTGCAGCCATGACGACCCCCCTGCCGTGAGGCGGACGTCCAGACAATCGCACACCCTGCTGACCTCCCTAAACATCGTGGCCTCTCGGGGGGTGCCCATCAGAAACCTGTGCTCGGCACCGCCCGGGAGTATGGCCTGGTAGATCGGGTTCCTCCTGTGCGTCACGCGCTCTATCCTGATCACCCGCTGCTTTCTCACGATGTCGTAGGAGCCGACTATGTCGGGGAAGGGACCCTCTTCTACTAGCTCGTCTGTGACCACCCCTTCGAGGACAAGCTCGCACTCGGCCGGCACGAGCGCCTCGTTTGTCCCACACTTCACAAAACTCGTCTCCTTCAGGGCGTTCGCAATGGCGAGCTCGCTCTTCCCGATCTCGCACGAGACTGCCGCCGCGAATAGGAATGCGGGGTGGTTCCCGATGGCTATGCCCACGTTGCGGTTCCCCCTTTTGACGAACTCGTCAAGGTGCCGGGGAAGGATCCTCGCGGCCGCCCTGTCCTTCCCGAGAATCATGAGCCTGTGGTAGCTTGCATTGTAACCGTATTCAGGGTCTTTCGCGACCGCGATCCCCGCGGTGACGTAGGGCCCCCCGTCCCTCTCAGAATGCGTCAGGACCGGTATCCTCCGGAGGTCGACCTCGCCTTCGACGACCTCCTGGCAGGGTGCCTTGTCCACGATTCTGAACGGCCGCGGATTCTCTATGCTTTCGAGGACCCTAGAGAGCAGCAGGTCAGGGCTGACACCCAGTGCCCTGGCCAGGAGCCCCCTTGTTCCGCAGACTCCGGCCGCGACGCGGTAATCATTAGACTCGCCCACCTGCTCGAACAAGACCGGCTTGCCGTCCAACTTGCTTGCAACTGCAGCAATCTCGTAAACGGCGGACACCTTCCGGCGCACATGAGCCAAGTCACCGGTTTCGTCGAGCTCTTTGAGGAAGTCTCTCATTCTAGGTCGAGCCTAGGTCATTTGGCTCAATGCGGATTGAGCCTTAAGAACGTTCCAATCGATGATGTTGAACACGAAAATGAAAAGGAGCCCGCCGTAACTATAGGCGGGCGCTTTCGATTCCTTGCTTCCTTCTACTGAGGACCAGGGATACGCCGACTCCGATCACGGCCGCCGCGGCCACCACTGCCATCAGGGTTTCCACGGTGGCTAGGTCGAAGAGGGCTGCTGGAGCCTTCGGTGATGCGGCAGCTTGCCCGCCCGAGGGCGAGAGCTGCGAGTTGGATGGGCTGAATGCAGGTATCCTGTTTGCCTGCGGAGACGCCACTAACTGCTTGGACGCGCCCTGCTGGCCGCCAGCCGTGGTGGCGCTGTAGGTTGTGGTTGCGGAGTAGACACCGCCCTGCGGTGCACTGACGCCACCATGCGCTACGCCTGAAGTGGCGTAGTAGATGGGGAATGGATTGCTCTGCTGGACCTGGAGGATGATTGCCGCCCCGTTTTGCGGCGGCAGGACGAGGGTCTGCCCGGATAGGTTGACGCTGTTGGGCTGCCAGTAGACCGTGACGTTGACCTTCTGGCCCCCGACCACCACGGTCACCGTGGAGACGTTCTTCGGGAGCTGGATGGGAACTGAAATCGAGGCGGAAACCTGCACTGGCGCTTCTGGGACAACCAGCGTGAAGTTGCCGTCCGATCCGGTCTGGCCGTAGGTGACCCAATTCGGCGAGTATCCGTAGGACGCCCCGATTACTGAGGCGTAGACATCGACGCCGACCGCCGCTGTCCCGTTGGCGAAGGTGACGTGAATGGGCAGGTTCACCAGCGGCGCAGCTGTGCTGTTCTTTGTCGTTATGGTGATCTGGGCTGGCCCGCTGAGCTTCTCGACCGCGTAGCCGTACTCCGAGTAGGGAGGCACGTAGCGAATCGGCATCAGCGCCGCCGACCCGTTACCTGACTTCATCGCCAGAGGACAGTAGTTGCAGCCGTAGTTCTGCTGGTAGTATGCTGACGCGGTGATCAGGTAGGTCCCGCTCGGCAGCGCGAAGGCTGCCTCGGGGAAGCTGCCGTAGAAGTTGGCGACTTGGTACCCGCTGGTGTTGTACGCCGTCAGGGTGTACTGGTAGGGGAGATTCTGCGTGGTCTGGATGGTGACGTCGACCAGGTTCATCGAGGCGGCTGCCCCAGCCGAGGTGGCAAAGGTGACCGCCAGTATGGAAAGGCCGAGTAGGAGGATAGTCATTATGCTGTAGGGACCCTTCGCGCTTCTGCGCTTGGGCCCTTCGTTGACGTTGTTAGTCATGTTCTTCGGCGTAGGTATGATTAGGCCGTGAGTTAATCCTAGGGGCCAGAACGGGCGTTCTGGTCCTCCGAACGACAGTCTGCCCCTCTCCCGTCTCATGAAGAATGTCACTGGAATGGTCAGACGCGACAGGAGCGGCCCCCCGAGCCCGGGGATGCGCTAGCCTTCGTGAGACGAAATAGTACATCATGTAGCTCGACGACGCCGCTGCGGCTGCGAACATGAGGTAGTTCGTTAGGAGCGGCGAGTACTGGGCTAGGCCCGTCCGCCAGAGGTCTCCGGCCGAGTATCCTGCGTAGACCAGCAGGACGGACCATCCGAATGATCCGGCGACGGTCATCGGGATGAATGCGCTCATCCTCATCCTTAGGGCTCCCGCTGGCAAGGATATCGCTGACCTCAGTCCGGGGATGAATCTCGCTACCAGGATGCTCCATGAACCCCTCCTGTTGATCCAACTCTCTGCACGGCCCAAGGCGTCGGGCCCCGCTCCCGACCATCTGAGCAGCTTCTCGATGGCGGGCCTGCCGAGCTTGAGGGCCAGGTAGTAGTCGACAAGTGCTCCGATTACCCCGGCACCTGTGCTGACGGCCACGACCCCCCCGAAACTCAGAACGCCCGTGGAGGCCATGTAGCCCGCGAAGGGGAGCACCACCTCGCTGGGAATGGGGAGGGAGGCGCTCTCAAGCGCCATCAGAGCGAAAAGACCGAGGTATCCCGAAGATGAGAGCGAAGACGTTACGAATCCCGCCGAGATGATGGAGCCAGATGTGAGAAGCCGGACGACGAGAGATTCGAAGGGAAGCTCGAAGAAATCGAGGATTTCAACTACTGATACGAAAAGAACGAGAAGGGAGGCGCCGAACAGGTACTCTCGTCTGCCTCGCGACGCGACTCTGGCGGCCCGGGCCAATGCTCCCATGATCTGTTAGCCAATGCCTCCCCAGTCCCATTTTGTTGTTTGTGGTGCAACTGTCTATACACCAGTTTCGCTCTCCCATGGCTATCAGAGTACTACGGATGGCCTTCCGGATTGCCAAGACGGGCCCGATGGGGCCAGCCCCCGAACGGGTTCTCAAGATGGATTTCAATACTTGTGCAGGACTCAGGTGTGGGTATCTCGTTCAGTCTTCAACTTGGCCTTGCGACCAACCAGATTCTTGTACAAGATGAAGATTACTACCTGGTCCCCATTCTCCACACCAGCGACTCCCCCAATGGGCTGAACGACGAATTTCCCTCCTCCAGTGATCTTGGCTACCGTTCCTTCAACGACTCTGACGCCCGTCTTAGACTCAAAGACAGTCACCATCTCTCTGCCAGATTCCTTTCCTTCTCTGCCCGACCTCATTGGTCAAGAAAAGGGCGGTCGGATTGTACAGAGATTCTGGCGTTTGTTAAGGGGTACGAGACGAAGACAAACCAAGGACCATAGCAGAAGACGCAAAAGGTGGAGTAATGCTCATTGAATGCGACGGGACGCGGTCATTTGCCTGTAACCACATTTCTCCCAGTTAGGAGCCGGTATGCTATCACGATGACAGCGATGATCAGCAATAGATGGATTAACTCCCCTCCGAACCCGCCGATAAGCCCGAATAGCCATAGAACCACCAAGACTATGGCCACTGTCCAGAAAAGGTCAATCTTCAAGTCTTGCCGCCCTTCATTCAGCTCTAGCGGCTATTTATCGTCTTCAGTGAGTGGTTGCCTAGAAGTGAGGGAAGAATGATGCGGGAACCACTATGCCGAAGAGGGCTCCGAGAATTACTGATACTACGGCAAAGATGATAACAGCGAGTATGGCTATCCCGAGGCTGCCCAGCCAGCTCGTTGCGAAGCTCGATTTGTAGACCCAAATCCAAGCTATGAAGGCCAGAATGTAGGCGATTATGAATGCCCCTGAGCCAATCAGCGTCCCCAGAAAGAAGTCCACCACGATCAAGATCACAAAGTAGACAATTGGGCCGACCAGGGTGGCGACCATGGCGTCCCCAAAGGTCGACTTTCCCCCAGTGATTGCCTTGCCCGCCAACCACGCTGGTATCGAGATTACTACCCACAGAATGACCAAGCCGACGATGGCCACGAGCAGGTCGGTCAAAGTCAGACTGCCAAGACTGGGAAGAACCGGGTTGCTCAAGGCCTCTACCGTTAATTTTGCCTGTTCATGTTATAAGGATTGTCGCACCACATGACAATCGAATACGTTCTCGCCTTGAACTCGTAGAGAGGCGGCAACCGGTCAGGTCAATTTCAGCTTGTGGCCGCAATGTTGGCACTTTCTCGAGCCCTCTTCTTCGGGGTAGGTATTTGCCAGTTCGCACTTGCAAGTACATGGGACTAGGTCCAGAGTTGACCAATCACAACTCTTGCACATGCTTCGATAGCTTTCCATGCCGCTCTGATATGTCCCTATCCGGTTTCATGGCCGAAGATTGAAGCTCCTGAAGCTACGCTTGTCTATTGGGTTGGAACAACCCAAGCGACGATTGAGGAAGGCTCAGAATCCACCTTCCAGACCTACGAGGCGCCCTGGCCGGGACTTGACATTCCATGTATGCGCCCCAACTTTGCTACCTGACGGGGGAGGGTATTCCTACGGCCACGAGGTACGGCACGACTAAGATCGCTGTGAACGAAGGCGAGGCAACCCGCTGGAGGGGAAGCTTGGGGATTCCGTTGCGACCTGAAGTGGAGGGAGTGGTTGGAGAATGGTTCGAGTTGTCGTGACTGATTGATCTTGTCAGTCTATTTGTGCGTGTCGGCGTTCCCCTTTCCAACTCTGACGTTGGTGAATCCCTGAGACTTGATGACGCATCCAAGTTCCCCATCCCCTTTGCTCGCAATGTTCTCCCATTGGAGAGGCTGGAGATTCGCCAACTCGTCGCCTCCCCCTTCAGCAGCCGACTTGATGCGCTCAATCTTCCAAGCATACGAGAGCCCTGCCCTGCCGTAGTCGCCTCTGCGAATCCAAGCGCCACAGCTGTCCTTTCCCCATTCCACGTTCTGTCCTCGCGCGGGGCTTGCCGCTCGAACTGCCTTTTTCCAAACAGCTTCGATTGTCTCAGCAGAGTAACTCATGTTCTGTCCCCTTAGAGAACCCGGGTCTGATTAACCTACCGAATTGTGACTCTGGGGCACATTTTGTCGGAAGGACTCGCCTTGGGTCATCAGATATCTAGAAGGTCCAGTCGGGCGAAAGGTCAGCGTAATGTGATTAACCGCACCTTCGGCCCCGAGGCGCATTGGCGGGGACTCTGCAGGAACAAACCCTTCAACCGGTTGCGGAAATGGCTAGAATCTAGCTAATCTGGGCAGACGGAGTTCATTCTAAGCGTATTGAGAACGGGCCCGATGGGGCCAGCCCCTGAACAGGTTCTCAGGATGGATTTCACTGCATGTATCCCGCCAAGAGAATTCAAGCACGGTCTGGAAGTCCAATCTGAGTTCGGATTCATGGCAGTCGTGTAAGCAGTTGAGCGGGGTCGCTCGATAGTCCACGGTTCGTTTGTAACAGGCGGGTATCGAAACTGTGATGCGGTAAACAGTTTAGATTGAATAGGACGTCGGTGTCAAATTCACGATGACTCTTAGCGCAATTCCTATAGCGTCAGCACGAAATTCCTGAAGGTGCTTAAGTCTTGTAGAGTGCAACGATGTTATTTCCGATGTAATCGCCTGCAGACCCGCTTCCCCCTTGGAGGTCATATACTGTAAAGCTCCCGCCTAGAACCGTCATGCTCGTGATCGGCACCCATGTCCCAGTCGCGGGCTCAAAGAGCTTCATCCCAACTGCGAGGTGGCCGAGAACTATCCCTTTCTGGGTTCCGTTCTGCATTCGAGCGAACAGCGCCTGATCGTTCAGTCCGCTCACGAAGAGCTCGCCGTTGTTGATGTCCACGACTTGGTTGACTTGGCTCGCGACGGTGCGCGTGACGATCGTATTCGACAGCTTTCCAGTTACCATGTTATACGCAAGGATTCTGACTCCGGGGACAACATCTTGGACAGGCACCCGGGTGTAGTTCGCCAGAGTTATCAGTGTGCCCTGAAGGACGCACCCGCCACCTCTGCCACCGTTGTTAGAAACGGAAAGGAATACGCAATTGCTCTTCACACCGTTGTTGTTCGGGTCCCCAAGATAGACGGAGTAGAGGTAGTACGTACCTGCAGGCAATGTCACATTCTTCGAATGTGACATCCCGTTCACAACAGGCTCCCCTGTGTCAAATCTAGTCGGGTTCGAATACGAACACCCGAGGCTGCTGGGCACATAATCGTATACGACGCTGCCACCCACGCCACTCGGCATTCCGCCCACCCATGAAAGAGCGGCAGTCTCGTACACCGGCGTGCCAGTCAACACCGCCTGCGATGAGAGTGATGATGATAGAGTCGGACAGTGGTCGGGAGGGACATCCTGATTGGCGGAGACAGGACCCTGCGTCCACAGTTGCGAGTTGTTCCCAGGGTGCGTCCCCGCAGTCGTGAGGCCAAGACTGAATGAATTCGGAGCCGTGACAGAGAGGTTGTCCGTCCCGGGCGAGTTCCCTGTGTCCCACGCATTTCCGCTCGGCGAGCTCCGTTGCCCTATTGGTACGCTCTCTGCCCAGACTCCGGCGTTACTCTGGTAGATGTTGCCGAAGTTCCCTGAACCGCCTTGTGCCTCCTCTGAAAGGTCGAATGCGGCCCCTTCGAAACCGAACTGACCACCAAGGTCGCATTTCCACCAGGTCAGTTTCACGTCCCTGTCAAGATTGCTGATCAAGAAGGAGAATTCGTGCCTTGGTTGAAAAGAAGCGACGCTGAAGTCAATGCGGTCTCTGGTATCCCACGTCGGCTGGTTGAAGACCATGCCGTAAAGAATAGGGGACCCTCCATACACGCAGCTGGCAAGACAGTAGACAGCGAACATCCCCCATGTCTGCGGTGCAATGCAGTATTGATCCGCGGAATCGACGCAGGCATACTCGCGTGAACTTAAACTGTATCCATTAACCAGGTATCCCTCCTGCAAAAACGCACCGCTAAACGTGAATGATCCCGTCCAGAATGACATTTCGTCGCCCGATACGCTGTTCGAGTTGTACAGTTGCGAAGGCATCTCGGACGCGTCCTAAGGAGAGGTCGTGGGGGTCGTGAAAACGCCGTATTGCCAAGACGCGTTCGCAGGAACGACCAACAGAAGCGTTGCAATCAGAATCGCAATGACCCGGAAAGGCCCAAACCATCCCGTGGTCATGAAGAATTCTCCCACCTATGTATCCATTGACTGGGCCGTGTCGACTAAGACGTTAACCGTCGAAGTTCCCATGATGGAGTAATGTACCCCTTCGGCCCACCACTCTACTATACTGACCGTCCCCATGTTCGGCACGTTAGGATTGGACGCCACGCCAGCGTGGCCGGAGACGTTTACAGGTTCCCAGTAGGTTACGCTGTCATTCCACTTGGTGGCGCTGACCACTGTGCACGAGGTCATGGTAGGGTTGGGCGAAACATACACCGTGTTCGACCGGGTATATGTCGTCGGGGTGAGCGCAGACGAATTGATGGGGCTGCAGTCAAGGATGGCTTCCCCCCCGCTAGCTGGCTGAGGTGGCACGTACGAGGTGTTGTCTCTCTTTACGGAAATAATCATACTGGCTCTGCCCCAGCCAGGAAGGCCGGTTCCATTCGGTCCGACATAAGTGATTGAGACGTCGTTTTGATGGCCTCTAATCTCGCTTAACTGAAATCCTGGGGGCAAGCGGGTCGGAAGGTCGAAACTCACCCCCATGTCACTCCTAGCGTTCATCATCGAGAGCACAGGACCCAGATTCTCGACATTGAACGATGGCTCGGGAGGGTGGCTTGCCGTCGTCGGGGGCTTGGAGCTGGTTTCTGCGGCGAATGCCGTGGCAGCCCCCAGAGTGAACAGAACAACAAGTGAAACCCATACCTTCGGTTTCAAGCGGCGCACGAAGGTCCTTCGAATTTGCCTTCAAGGATTAGATAAGCGTTTTGGCAGAATCGCACCGTGGCAGCGCTTGTTTTGCGAATCTACTGAGGAGCACGATTATGGTCCGACTCTCGTGCAATACAAAGTCGATGCGAATTGAACTCCGGGTGGCAGTGAGCTGCACTTGGTTACCAATTCATCTCAAGTCGTTGTGCCTACTTTGCCCTCCCGCTTGGTTCCCCGGGCGTCTTTTCAGCCTCCTTCGATAGTCATTGCATTCAGAGCAATTGGACAAACCTGTAAGTAACGCGGTAACCTTACAGGTTGTGGATGAGGAAACTTGCGTTCCTGTGCGTTGCTCTGTTAATAGGAGTGGTCGCCTTCATCGCTGCGCCCGTCGTAGTTTCGAACGCGCCGACGGGTTTCTGCGGAATGATTTCGATCTTCCCACCAAGAGGCGCGTGTGTGTATTGGACTGTTCCCGCTCATGAGTCGGCGAGCTGCTTTTCATTTGGATATGGGTTTTCAGAGTGGAATGCCCAGCTGAACCTTCCCAATCCACCTATTCCTCCCAACCTGACGGCGCCGTACCACTTTGGCTGTCCATCGAAAGGAGTGGGCACTCTGCAGGACTCGCCAGCATCACAAACGGTTAACGGTTACTGGACCCTCACGAGGACTGTTACGGAATCGAACCAAACTTATGCGAAGTCGTGGACAGTCTCCTACTGCGCGGATTGCTGAAGCAAGGAGACATTCCAGGATTGGGAAATCGACTATGACGCCCCTCTTCCCCCGAAGCGGTGCAAGAACTGAAAGGTTTAGGAATGAGGGGCCGGGGCTTCACGAATGACCTCGCAACTGGTCTACAGGAATTAGCTAGAATCTAGCTAGTCGGGGCAAACGGAGTTCATTCTAAGCGTATTGAAAACGGGCCCGATGGGATTTGAACCCATGGCCTACAGCTACCCCCGTGCTGGTCATAGGAGGCTGCCGCGCTGTCCGTATTCCGCTCTTTCCAGATCTGCGCTACGGGCCCACCATGCCCCGAGCTAGGGTGGGATATTACCTATTCCACGCGGTGAGGTCGGCCAGCTCGAATTCGACTTCGAGCTCCTTCCTCGACTTCCTGAACCTGGTCCTCCCAAGCCTTATGGGGCCTACAAGGGAGGTGCTCTCGACGTGCCTCTCCACGCAGCAGTTCAGGTTCCAGTCGGGTATCCTTACTATCTTCAGCATCGTCACAGTGGCAGGCACTGGGAAGAGGTCGTACATCGCATCCCCAAAGTGCATCTCCGCCTCCTTCCTCTCCATCTCGAACTCGAGGACCTCGGACCCTTCGGCGATCTTTCGGTTCGCCTCCTCCTCTACCCGTTTCAGGTCTTCCTCGGATGGCTTCCTGTCGAACTGGACCGTCAGTCTCCCATGTCTCCCCTCCACGAAAGTTGACGCCGTCCACTTCGCTCCCAGCACCTTCTGGACAGCCCCCTTCAGTACGTGCACCGCGGTGTGCGTCCGGACGTCTTCCTGGATCAACTACAACCTCGACGCGATCTTGTAGAAGTCAGAGAACTTGGCCTTGATTCCGTACCTGGTCTCGTTCCCGTGCATGTGCCAGTAGATCGACAGGAGGGTCGGCCACATCCTCGCCATGCTGAACCTGTCGTCTATCTTCGCCTTGACGAACTCGAAGACCTTCGCGTAGACCGCGTAGTGTTTCAGGACCGCCTTCCTGTACCCCTCCCGGTCCCCCAGGTGCTCGACGAACAGGTTGGCGCACTGCATGCTCGGGATTATCCCCTCGCCCAACATCGGATACACGGTCCCGATGGACTCGCCCACGCCAACCGCCTTGCCGTCGAAGAAGGGCTCCATCAGCTTCGGGGGGGTCACCCTGACCGGCCTCCCGATCCTCCTCACCACCTCGCAGTTGTACTTCTTCACGAACTGGTCAAGCTCCCCCCTGTATGCGCCCCTCAGGTCCCCGGCTCCCACGTGGGCCACCCCGTCCCCCAGCGGGAAGTACCACCAGTATCCGGTGACGCCAGGGTACGGCCTGATCACGAAGTCGTCATACGGAAGGTCCTTCGATTTCACCTGGTACTCGAGCGACGGGATCAGCACGTCTCCCTCCACCCTCGGGAGGAGCGACCTGTGCATGCCGGTCGCGTCCACCACCACGTCGAAATCCTTGAACTGTCCGTTTGCCCCGCTCACGTGCTCCCCCCAGTGCACTTTCTTTCCCTTGATCATGTCATGTGTGAGCCTGTGCTTGTCGTAGGTGACCAGCCCTGTAAGGGGGATCTCCAGCTTTTCGTCTCCCAGGTCGACGATCATCTTCCTCCCCCTGTGGAGCACGTAGTCACTGAAATCGAACCCGGCCTTCTTGACGAGGTCCTTGATGAAAGGCTCGCTCGTCCCCCAGGCGCAGACCGTGTACCAGTTCTTCTCGGAGCGCATCTCGAACGCCTCTACCTCATGCTCCGGGGGGATCCGGTTCAGCAGGTAGGCTCCCGCGACCCCGGCCCCCACGACAGCGATTCTCAAGCGGATCTTCGTCATGGCCGCGTCTCATCGCGCTTTTCTACTTGTCGCTGCCTTCGCTTCAGCGCACTTCCTAAAGATTGAAATCCCTGAGTGAACGCAGTACACCCAGTAAACGAGTTGGTGAAGCAGAAGCCTCAGTCGAAGGTAGTGAAACTCTCGGACGAGACCTACGCAGAGGTCGTCGCCCACGCGAAGTGGGGTGAAACCCTCGACCAAGTGATACACCACCTCGTCACCCAGACCAAGGGCTTGGAGGACGTCGTCGTCGGCCAGAGTTCAATCTGCTTCATCGACGGCCAGGAGGGAAGGCTCCTTTACCGAGGCTACGACATCGTCGACCTCGCGGCGAAGTCCAACTATGAGGAGACTACATACCTGCTCTGGAACGGGCACCTCCCTACCGCGAGCGAGCTCAATTCCTTCTCTATCGAGATTGCCGCGAAGCGGACCGTCCCGAAGGACGTTCTTTCGATTCTGACAAGCCTTCCAAGCAACTGCGACGCCATGGACGCTC
>Ga0209039_10003797_pt1 | contig 11540 bp, 9 predicted proteins | sample BogFormECP12_OM1_FD_188238 | JGI IMG/M metagenome (GOLD analysis project Ga0209039, IMG submission 188238) | Bog forest soil microbial communities from Calvert Island, British Columbia, Canada - ECP12_OM1 (SPAdes) (version 2) | ecosystem: Environmental > Aquatic > Freshwater > Wetlands > Bog ... | reverse complement strand
CCCGGCTGGGAAACAGTTATGGTCAGCGTTTCCCCGCCGGAGGCTGTAAAGACATTGGCTATTCCCGCCAGGCGGGGGTCAACAGTATTACTCTCGTCGATAGCGGCATTACATTTCTGGCTCCACTGCCACGTCACAGAATAGCCATTGGAGTTAGTACGCGTTTGCGGGGTTATTCCGTCGTTCAGACAGTTGTCGAAGACGGCGTAAGCTGGATCGGTCACATAGTTTTGTGTGCTGCGAAAATCGATACCGACATCGTATTGCTGGCCTGTTACCGTCAGCAGCCAGGTGTTGCTGGCCCCGGCGCCTTCAAGAAAGACGAATACATCGGATTCCGGGTCGTACCGCCATTTGCCCCATACCCCAGTTTGTGCCGATACGGTATAAGGAAAATTCACGCCCGCAACCCCACTGGGAGCCGCGTCTACTTTGATGCAGGCATGAGACGCTATTGAACCCCAAGGCGTCGTCACCGAACTGGGTCCGGAGTTGTACAGCTCAACTAGGCTGCCACCACCAGGGTACAAGGCCATGACCCCATACTTCGAGTACCAGTCGATACCCATCGTGTTATTGCAAGCGCCCGGCGCACAGCCGGGTACCTGGGCGGGGGCGAAAGTGCAAGTCCCTGTACCTAAGCCGTTGGCTCCGAGGTAGGTATTGCTGGTTAAGCTATAAACCTGCCCCCCACCACCGTTAGCGAAGACCACCAAATTGTTGATAGGATCGACGGCTGCGGCTGCAACGAAGGGGCCTAGATTGAAATCGTCGGGCACCAGAATAGAATAGGTGCGGGTTGCGGGGTCAAAGTCGATCAGTCCCTGGCTGTGGTACTCGGGCCAATTGGAGCCACTCGTGCCGCCATCGTGCATGACGATGTGCCCATTTCTGGGATTGTAGGCAGTTATCGGGTTTGGTGGGGTCTGGAATTGCTCGTAGGGGCCATAAGAACCTTGATAATAGAGTCTAGTCTTGACTAAAGTCCAAGGATTGGCCGGGAAGGTCGCATCCAACATCCAGAGTGTGTCGCTCGATCCGGCAGCCCAACCAGGTCCTCCGCCGAATAGGTAGATCTTACTCCCTACCGCCTGCACGCCTCCCCAGTGGTGTCTGGACATCGGGCTGGGCATCACCAGCGGGCTGGCGTTGCAAACGTCGTTGACTGCGGGGGGAGAGCCTGTCGGCCCGTTGTACTGTCCAGCTGTGCTAGTAAATGAATTCAGCTGGTACGGAGGAGGGCACAGCCCCGCCCACCTCTGGGTTCCGCCAGGGCCATTCCACGGCATGGTGGGGATTACAGGATCAATCTTCCGAACCCAGGTAGGCGTACCAGCAAAGATGCCGTCCAGCGAGAAAACTTCATTCCCCCCATAGTCCAAGTGACCGCCTTGATCACCAAAGAACAAGTGCCAGTGGCCATCCGCGCCGGTATAGCCTGTGGCGCCCGGCCAAGGCCAGTCCCCTCCGTTGAAGAGATAGTCTGTGGCTTGCGATACCACCATGTTCGTGTCGATATAGATGCCGTGTGGGGCATCACCATAGACGGGCAAGCCAGTGGTCGGCTTACCCCAGCCATAGGGGTAGCTTGGCCCCCGAGGTCCTGCGACGCTTTCCGTCAGTCCCAGCGATTCGGTAGCTGCCAGAACTGTGATGGGATAAGTTCCGGCCGTCGTGTTCGACCCCACCGTAATGGTCATAGTGGAGTTACCAGAGCCCGGTGCGGGAATCGTCTGCGGGTTAAAGCTCACGGTGGTGCCCGTGGGCACGCCCGAAGCGGAGAGGTTGATCGAGTTGTTGAAACCACCACTGATTGCAGTGGTAATTGTCGCGCTTCCCTGTGCCATTCGCGTGACAGGGATGGAAGAAGGCGAAACCGCAAGCGTGAAGTCCGCCGGAGCCGGAACCTCGGCAAAGCCGAGGGCCGCCGCGAGTGAAATTATGGCGCTAACTGCAACTTTGTAACCGAGAAAGTTATGACTTTTGTGCCGATCGCCAGAGGTCGAAGCAATTGTAGTCCTCATAATATCGTTTGTAATCGGCAGATTTTCTCGACGCAATAGGGTCAATGAAATAACTGCATTACTTTGGTAACATTGGTTTAGTTACTTAACCTTAAGAATGGCGGGGACAAGTGATGCCGACCGGCTCGATGGTGGCGTGTGCGCCAAATTCGCGTTATGAAAGGGTTTTCAGGGCAAGGTGGAAATAAATTTCCCAAAATTGCTTGGTGCACCCCCCCTGTTATCGGCGAAATACTGGCCTGCCCCCAAAGTGCGATTGGCAGCTTGCTTGCCTCTAAGAACCGCGGGGGATAATTGTGCGAGGAGGCGAGATCCCGGAGGCAGAGATGAGGATGCGGTTTGGCGCCCGTGCCCTGAGCTTGTTGCTGGCGGGCGTGTTTTCTGGTTGGGTGTGCGGCATTTCCGCCCAAGCCCAGGCACCGTCGGCAAACAAGGTGGTCGCAGGAAGTCCTCCACTTACCTCGTCCGGCAATAAGCCGGCGCCAGGTGAATCTTCATCAGCCGAAGCAGCATCGGCTAAAGCCACAGTGCCTGCATCAGATGTGCCTGTCGCCGACACCAAGAGGCCCCAGGATCTGACCGCATCAGCCCCAAAAGGCAAAGCTTCTGATTCTTATATTGTGGGGATTGCAGACAGTCTGTTTATCTCGGTGTGGAAAGAACCAGATTTCACGGGTCCGGTCGTTGTGCGTCCTGACGGAATGATTACGTTGCCCGTTGTCGGCGACGTTCATGTCGCGGGCCTGACCACCAAACAAGTGCAGGACCTCTTGACTGAAAAGTTGCAGCCCGTCGTGACGGAACCGCAGGTAACGGTGATCGTGCGCGATATCAGCAGTATCCGAAGTCGCAAAGTTTACTTGGTGGGCAAGACTGGGCGCCCTGGCGCCGTTAATCTCACCGGTCATGAAACCGTCTTGCAGGTGCTCGCAGAGGCTGGCGGACCGACGCAGTTTGCCAAACCAGATAAGATCTACATTTTGCGTACAGTGGGAGATCATCAGAAGCGTCTTCAATTCCACTACAAGAAGGTACTAGCGGGTACTGAACCGGACTTCGAGCTGGTCGTGGGCGACGTAATTGTCATCCCGTGACCGCGCGTCAGGAGGCAGATATGCGCAGGAGTCTCGTGTGGCGTGTATTATGGATGGGTACATTGGCGCTGCTATTCAGTGCGGGCGTGGCTTCGGGCCAGGTTGCTCGGCCGGCATTGCTGAGTGGTACGGCTTGGAGCGGCCCGTTTCAGCCCGATGTTGGCGGTTCGGACAACAACCGCCCTCAGCAGTCCGGCACTTCTAACGATATGTCCAGCGGGATCCCTGCTGACAACGGAACATCTGACAACGCAATAGCTGACAACGGAACAGCTGACAACGGAACAGCTGACAACGCAACAGCTGACAACGCAACAGCTAACAACGCAACAGCTAACAACCCAACAGCTCACAACTCAGCAGGTGACAACGCAGCTAACAGCTCTGCCAACAGCGCCTACGCGACGCCTTCCGAAGATAATGGGATCCGGCAGCTGGGAACGCCGTTTCCGTTGCAGCTCCAGCCTCAGGGATTGAAGATCGGGCCATTCTACCTTACTAGCATCTCAGATGTGGCGTTCTACGCAGTGGAGACCTCCCCAGGCCAGGCTAGCCAGACCTTCGCGGGGAACTCAACTACAGCCAATCTCGGCTTCAGCAAACAATTAAGCCGGGGTGTCCTCGCGTTCCAGGCCAACGAACAGTTTTCGATCTCGCAGTTGCAACCGTACTTCAACCAGACGGCTGGCCTTACCTTCAGTGAACAATTGAGCGCGCGCTGGAGGTTCAATGCAAGCGCTCAGTTTTCATACTTCCAAAATTCTCTTTTGGCGAATCCCCAAACTATACTGTCCTACACGAACGCCGGAGTCGTTCAGCAAACACCGTATGCGCAACTAGCCGGCAATAGCATTTATGAATCCAACAACATTTCTCTCACTTACCAGGCGGGTGGGCGTACGCAAATCATCTTTACTCCCATACTTGGGGGAACATTCGAGCGGCTGCAAGGAGGATGGAGTAATGTAGGTCAGTTTGGAGGCGGAGTCACGGTCACTCGTAGTTTGAATCCCAATGTAAGTCTGAGTGGCTTCTATAACATCTACCATGCAATAACTTCAGGGGCTGCCAGCTCCTCTCCCAATTTTTACAGTCAGAACTTCGGCATAAGTCTGCAAGGGAAGATTCTCCAATACCAGTCCTGGTCACTCGGAGGTAGTCTTTCCCTAAGTACCCAACGTTACGGAGGGGTTTATACTGCGACGCCAGTAGGCAGTCTAACCTTACTTAAAACATTCCAAGGGTCCTCGATTTCTGCGGCCTACAGCCGCTCAGAAGCAATCAACGTTTTCGCGTCGAACGGCTACTTTGACCAGGGCGATATTTCGTACAGACGGAACCTCGGCAGGAGAATCGGTTTTAACGCCGGTGTTGGCGCATTCCGGACGGTCAATACGGCCATAAATCATGAAAACGGGAAACGAGCGGGAGGATCAGTTAGTTACCAGTGGTTACCCCGTGTCGGCTTGAATGCGAGCTATAACTTTGCGCATCAGAGCGGTACGCAGTCAATCTTCTATGTTGGCAACACGAGCTACTTCAGTTTCGGGCTGACCTGGTTGGTGGGAGCCCAGTCCGGGTTGTAACGCAATCTCCTCTTCGCGTTGCATCAAGATTCCGAACAATAGGAAAAGTTTTTCCATATGTCTCGTGAAATGGAAATGAGGGACTCTGGGCCCTATGATTACCAACCACAAGGAACGACTCTCGGGGCAGCGAGTTTGGAAGTAAATCTGCTTGATAGACAAGGGGTAAGCAGTTTTTACATAACTTCCGTCGTCACACAGGAACTCGAAGATGAGTAATATACCTACAGCAGCGGCTGTCGGCGCATTTGGGGAGATGAGCGTCCAGGATTGTATTTCCCTGGCAAAGCGCCGGAAGTTCTGGATTATTTTCCCCGCATTGGCCGTGATGACTGCAATAGCCGTTGTAGCCTGGAGGCTTCCCAATATTTTTCGTTCCGAGGCGGTCATTCTGATCGAGCCCCAAAAAGTGCCCTACAGTTTTGTCCAACCGACCACCATGTCAGGTTGGGGGGAGCGACTTTCCACGATCTATCAGGAGGTTACGTCTCCTGCCCGGCTCAAGCGGGTCATCGATAGTTTGGGGCTGTATCCCGAACTCAGGAAGCAGGAAGGAGAACAAGAAGCCGTCAGCACTATGCAGAAGTCAATCAGCGTGGAACAGGTCAGTGTGATGGGTTCCCAGGCGGCCGCATTTCGTATCTCGTATAAGGGTAGGGATCCTGCCAAGACCGCGCAGGTGACCAACCAGATTGCGGCGATGTTTATTGAAGAAAATCTTAAGGTGCGCGAAGAGCAGTCCTACGGAACGGCTGATTTCCTCGACGGTGAGCTGCAAAAAACTGCACAGGAGCTTCAGGAGAAGGCGAATGAATTGGCCGAGCTCCGTTCCCAATATGGTCAAGATCTGCCCGAAGCCGGGCAGTTTCATGTTCAAGAGGCGGAGGCCCTTCGTCAGCAATTACACACTGCGGAACAGCAAATAACCCAGGATCAGCAGCAGAAGGTGGATTTGCAATCTCTTGAGGAATCCACAGTGCCTACCGTTGACGTTGATCTCTATGCCGGGATCTCATCCAACGAATCAGAGCCAGAGGCGCTGCAGACGAAGCTGAATGCACTTCGGAGCCGGTACGGACCAAATCACCCTGATGTGCGCAAGCTTCAAGCCCAACTAGATAAGGCCAAGGCAAAGCAAGCCGAAACGCCCGCTCCGAAGACAGCAACGCCTGTCGCACGCAAGCGCAACAATCCGGTGATTGAAGCAGAATTAGAACAACTGGATCAGGATATCGAAAAACAGAAGAAGGTGGTGGCACAACTTCAACCTGAGATCAACTTCCACCTTTCGAAGATGCAGAACATCCCAGCCTTTCAGCAAAAGAGCGCCGCCATTCAGCGCGACTATGACGCTCTGCAGGCCCGATATAGATCATTGCTTGATAAAAAGATGTCGGCCCAGACCGCCACTGATATGGAAAGTCGGGAAAAGAGCGAACGATTCGTAATGCTCGATTCTGCTCGGGTACCGGAAAGGCCGTACTCGCCCGACCGCCCTCTCTTCGTAATAGGTGGGACGTTTTTGGGCATACTCGTCGGCATCGGAGTTGCATTTCTAAGGGAAATGGTGGACGATTCAGTCCGGAACGAACGCGAAGCGGAGCGAATCCTCGGTGCACCTGTGCTCACCGGAGTGCCGGAAATACTAACTGTTCAGCAACTCTGGTACAACACATTGCGCTTGGGCAGTGTTGCCGTAGTGACGGTCGTGGTTGCAGTTGGGCTCGGAATCGGAATTGCGCATTTCGGTGTACGGTTTCTCTAACATGTACCTGTCCTTTTACCACCTAAAGGAAGAACCTTTCCGGCTTACGCCCGATCCAAAGTTTCTGCAACTTCCCGAGGCGCACCGGGATGCGCTGACGAGGCTGGCGCATGGTGTCATCGGCCGCAAGGGACTGATGCTCTTGAGCGGTCCCATCGGCACGGGGAAGACGACTATCATTAATAGTCTGCTGAGCGTGCTGGCGCGCCGTTATCCTGACAAGATCCTTCCCACGGCGCTGATTCTTAACCCCCGGCTCAGTCGAGATGAACTATTGGAAACGCTGCTGTTCGAATTCGAGGTGCCTTGCGGGTTCACGTCCAGACCGTGCCGGCTCGCCGCGTTACAGGGATTGCAGTTCGCCACCTTTAAAGGCGGCGGGACATGCCTTTTGATTGTGGATGAGGCCCATTTGTTGTCGACGGATCTCTTGGAAGAGATTCGGTTGCTGATGAATACCGACACCTATCGGGAGAAGCTTTTGCAAGTAATTCTATGTGGGCAGCCGGAACTCACGCAGTTGGTGTGCGATCCCGCTGTGAAGGCTCTGCGACAACGGATCGCTGAGCGAACGGCTTTGCGAGCCCTGAGCCAGAGCGAAATGCGGATGTACATCTACGAGCGACTCCGAATTGCAGGACTCGAGCAAGCGGTCCCGTTCAGCTCATCGTCGTTCGACAAGATCTACGATTACACAGCCGGAGTGCCGCGTCTGATAAATATCGTTTGTGACACCTGCCTTGCCATAGGCTGTGAAACCAAACGTGCAGAAATAGGTGACGACATCGTGGAGGAAGCCGCTGCCCGGCATGAGCTAGAATGGGGCACATTCGCTTCGGACGATCATGCTGGCAGTGATCTTAAACCCCGGAAGAAAACAGAACCGGCGGCCCTTCCGCTTTTGGGTGACTCTTTGCAGGCAGCTAAGAGCGCAGTTCGGGGCGAATTGTGAGCAAACTCTTCGGCGATATGCAAGATGCTGCGAGATACTCTGCCGAACGGCCGGCGAGTAACCCGGCGTTAGCGCAGTTGCTGGATGCGGTCGGGGCGGATACCGAGGCCGCTCGCCCGGCGACCTCTGCAGCGCTACACGGGTGTCGCCGGCTCGAAATGCCTCCCCTTAAACGTCCCTTTCTGGTAGCAGACGACGAGACACCTTCTACCCATGGCGCGTTTGAAGCTTATCGTGCGCTTCGAACGAAGCTGGTTCGGTTTCAATCGTCAGAAGGGATCCGGTCCGTAGTTGTAACCAGCGCAGAAGCGGGCGAGGGCAAGACGGTTTCTACGCTGAACCTCTCGTTGTCGTTAGCGCAGCTTCCTGGCCAGCGTGTGCTGCTTATCGATGCCGATCTTCGGACCACTGGCCTCAGCATTGTGACGGGCGCGGTGGAGGCGCCTGGACTGGCGGAAGTCCTGGCTGGTCAAGCAGCCTTTGAGGCAGCTCTACTATCGACCAATTTTCCGAACCTCTACATCGTCGGGGCGGGTGAGGCACAGATGCCGGCAGGTGATCTATTCGCCGGCCCCAAGTTTAAAGACTTCATTGGTTGGTGCAACGAGATATTCAGCATGATTATTGTGGATTGCCCGCCAATGATTGGTCTGGCCGACTTCGACGTTATCAGTGTTGCCTGTGACTCGGTACTGATCATCGTACGGGCAGGGAAAACAAAGCGCGGGACTTTAACGACCCTCGGACCGCATCTCCAAGGCAAGAAATTACTTGGGGTGCTCTTGAATGGGAGGGAGCGTCAGCACCACAAAACTCACTATGGTTACTATTACGCTAAGATTGGCCAAAAGCGATAGTAGCAAATAGGGTACTGCGGTTGCGAAAGGAGTCGCCCGCAGGGTTCAGGATGAGAGAACATGTATCCGAATCTCAAACTGCAAATATTTAAGTTGGGCATTCGACAGAACCAAATCGCCAAGGAGTTGAAGTTCTGCGAAAGCCATCTGAGCAAGATTATCCACGGTTACCGCGAACCGTCTGGAGATGAACGGAAGTTGCTTGCCGTGTACTTGAATGTGGATGAGTCGTGGCTGTTCGAGCGGCACGAAAACGTTCCTACGCCTCAGTCGGCTATGTTTTCGAACCTGCGCGGAGATAAGAATGGCGGTAGTTAGGATCCATGCAGTCGCCGCGGAGCTCGAGCCTGCGTCGGTAGCGATCAGGGACTTCCGTCCTGAGATCGCCGGCGACTGGGACCATTTCATCGTTTCAAATCCGCAGGCTACGCCGTTTCACTCCACTGCATGGATGCGGGCTCTTCAGAAAAGCTTTGACTACGAGAACAGATCCTTCTACGCTGAGCGGAACGGAAAGATCACCGGCGTGCTGCCTATGTTTTTGGTTTCGAACTGGATCGTCGGCCGTTGCTTGATTTCCACTCCCTTCGCAGACTATGGAGGTATTTGTGCGGAGGATGAAGAGTCTGCAGATGCCTTGGTTGCGCACGCGGTGGATGCTGGTGTAGCTGAGGAGATTGACTTTCTTGAGTTACGCCACAAAAGCGGGAAGGCACGGGCGGAGTTCCACGTCAAGGACCTCTACGTGTCATTCGCGACGGAACTGGCCGCCGAGCCTGAAGCGCAATTGAAGCGCCTGCCTCGAGACACGCGTTACATGATTCGCAAGGGAGAAAGAGCGGGGCTGGAACTCCGCTCTGGTCTCGAACAGTTGTCGGAATTTTACAAGTTGTTCACGCTTAATTGGCGCCGATTTGGTACGCCCGTCTTTTCGCAGCAGTGGCTGGAGACTCTCGCTGATGAATTCCAAGGCAGCGCCGACCTGACGATGGCGCGCGCAAGCGGGCGACCGGTGGCAGGCGTTTTTTCATTCCTTTTCCGGGATACACTGTTTCCACACTATTCGGGTGCGTCGCCGGACGCGAGTGCCCTGGCGGCGAATAATTTCATGTATTGGGAGCTGATGAAGAGCGCGATCAATCAAGGGATCCGACGGTTTGACTTCGGCCGGAGCAAGAAGAACACCGGCGCCTACCACTTCAAGTCTGCTTGGAATATGCAGGTGGATCCGCTTAAGTACCAGGTATTCATGGTAAGGCGGAGGAACCCTCCAAACTTTTCCCCGGCAAATCCCACGTTTGCATTGGCCACAAACCTATGGAGTCGCATGCCACTGAAAGCAACCACGTGGTTAGGGCCTCATGTGGTTCGCTGGTTTCCTTAATGGTCGTGGTCTCACTGTCGCACGCCATGCAGATCCTTTTCCTGACACACCGAATCCCATACCCTCCCGACAAGGGCGAGAGGATTCGTGCGTTCCACGAACTCCAGTATTTGGCTGCTCGGCATGACGTTGACCTCTTCTGTTTTGCGGACTCACACGAATGCGCCGAAAACCACCAGTTTCTCCGAGGTATGTGTCGGAGCGTTCACGTGGAAGTCCTTAGAAAGCCACTCAGGCTGTGGCACGCAGCCCGCAACTTCTTCACCGCGCGACCGATGTCGTTCGGCTTTTTCTGTTCGCGCAAGTTTGACGACAAATTACGAGAGGCGCTGTGCCGATGCAACTACGGCGTGATTTTTGTGTATTGCTCCTCAATGGCGCAATCCATTCCACAACCTGCGCCCGCGCCAGTGGTGGTTGATTTCGTGGACGCCGATTCCCAGAAATTCAGGCAATATGCCGCTCGGTCCGGCCCTTTCCGGCGTTGGCTGTATACGCGCGAGGCGCGCGCGGTTGCTATCGCCGAACAATCGCTTGGACACATGGCTGCGCTCTCATTTGCGGTGACCGAGCACGACGCAAGAGAACTCCGCACAAGCGAACCAGAAGCATTCAAAGTTGAGGTAGTTGCCAACGGCGTGGAAGTACCCGATGCTTCCGAAATGCAGGACTATAGTGAATTTCGCGAATTACAACCGTTTGCCCTGTTCGTCGGGACCATGAGCTATCTGCCGAATTCCGATGCGGCTGCCTACTTCGCGCGGGATATCCTTCCTCTCGTTCGTAAGTCCCATCCCGAGCTGAGATTCGTGATCGTCGGCCGAAACCCCGATCGGGTTGTGCGAAGGTTGGCTACCATTCCTGGTGTCATTGTAACGGGCGCGGTACCGGACGCTTTTCAGTACTTTCGGAATGCCCACGTGTCAGTTGCTCCGTTTCGGATTTCTCAAGGATTCCACAACAAAATCGCGGAGTCGCTGGCAGTTGGAACTCCTGTAATCACTACCAGCCGAGCTATGGCGGGAATCGGTCTGTCGGAACGTGAAGGGCTTTTCGTTGCAGATACGGTCGAGGACTTTGCAGATAAAGTCAGTTCAGTGTTGAAGGACCCATGCTTGCGGCGTGAGCTGCGCAGGGGGGCACCCACGGTTCGGCAGCGTCTGAGTTGGGATGCCCGTTTGCGCAGACTGGAACAGTTGATCGTTGAGGTCGCGGCTAAGCCTGCCAACCCGTCGCCTGAACTTGTCACGGAACACTAGTGCAATGACAAGATCATCCAGCTCAATCCGCGCAAGGATTGAATCAGGATACCCGGCGTGTGCGTCATTACTTGCCTCAGACGCCATCGGGGGCGAGCCGGGTGGATCGATGCGGCCCTTGCGAATCATGCATGTGGTTGATCGCTTGGATCTTGGTGGCACTGAAAAAGTGGTGATCAAGCTGGTCGAGGGTTTGGAACCAGGATTGTTCGAGCACTATATTTGCACTCTCCGTGGGGCAGGTGCCGCGGCTGAGGGATGGGCAACAGGTGTTACCGTTCTGCATGCCGGACGACAGGGAGCAGCTTTTCAGTTTAATGTTCTCCGCCTCGCGCGGATAATGAGAGAAGTTCGTCCCGCGATCGTGCATTCCCGCAATTGGGGCGGAATTGAGGCGGTCGTCGCCGCGCGGCTCGCTCGCGTTCCCGTTGCGATACACAGCGAACATGGCTATGAGTTGGCGATGTTGTCCGGCCTGCCATTCCATCGGCGTGTTTTACGGCATTTTGTGTACCGGATTGCCAGTGCAGTGGCTGCGGTGACCGACGAATTGCGAAGCTACCATGCAGCGCAGGCCTGGTGGAGCCCCGAAGCTATAACCGTTCTGTACAACGGAGTA
>Ga0209039_10003796_pt1 | contig 11540 bp, 7 predicted proteins | sample BogFormECP12_OM1_FD_188238 | JGI IMG/M metagenome (GOLD analysis project Ga0209039, IMG submission 188238) | Bog forest soil microbial communities from Calvert Island, British Columbia, Canada - ECP12_OM1 (SPAdes) (version 2) | ecosystem: Environmental > Aquatic > Freshwater > Wetlands > Bog ... | reverse complement strand
GCCTGCTGTCGACAGCAGGCTTACCGCTCAGACAGTCCTCGGCATGCGCCCCACACTGCGCACCGCTCCCTCCGAACATAAGACGGGTCCCGAGAGACTTTCGCAATGCTTCGCTCAGGAAAGGTTGGGCCGCGCTCCGCAGTTTTCACAAAACTTTTGACAATACCCTGCGGTAGTCGACTAAAATACCATATGTTGCTCATCCTTTACTACTTTCGTAGACCCATGGTTTTCGCAACCTCAAGCGCGACCTTATACTCCTCATCCGTCATCTTCTTCAACTCCGCCGGGGGCTTATACTCGGTGATGCTGCCCATTCTATCGATTCTGGGCTTTGTGATCTTTACCGCTTTTTCGATGGCAGGAATCAGAACCTTTCTCGCCTCATCGGGAATTCCGGATCCGGCATACATGGCGAACCAGGTCCCAAAGAGCTTCTGCTTATAGCCCAGTTCGGTGATGGTCGGGAATTCCGGATAAGCAGCCATCTTATTCGTGATCAGAAGGACTCTCATCTTTCCCGCGTCCATATGGGGCTTTATCTTGGCCAGTCCGTCGCACGTGACTTCCACATGACCTCCCAAGAGCGCTGTCATGACGGATTCTCCCCCTTCGAAAGGCACGTGGGTGAACTGCGCCCCTGTAATACCCTGAATCATCTCCACCATGAAATGAGGGGTCGAGCCGACGCCGATGGTGCTGACACGGAGCTTGCGGGGATTATTTTTCGCATAGTCGACCAGTTCGGGAAAGGTTTTCCAGGGAGCATCCGATCTGACCGCAATCGTCTGAGGAAAGTAATAGTGAAATCCTAACGGCTCCAGATCCTTGAACGGGTCATAGTGAACGATCTCGGGATTCGAAACAGGTGCATAAACCAGGGCCGAAGCACCAACATAGAGCAAGGTGTAGCCGTCCTTCTTTGCCCTGACCGCTGCAACAGTGCCGAGGACGGCCGAGGCCCCGGGCTTGTTGATCGGAATGATCTTTGTTCCCAGAATTTTTTCCAATTCTTCAGACAACATTCTGGCTGTAATATCCCCGGTAGCGCCCGGTACGTAAGCAATAATGAGCTGAATGTTGTGATCCGGATAGCCGGCGGCAAAGGAAGACGGCGTAAATGCGGCAAACGCCAGCACTGCAAGAGCAGCAAGAAAGAAGACAGATCTCACATTCATGATCTCTTACCTCCTTTTTTTAACGGCGTAAGAAGTTCATTCAGTGCTCGAGCAGACTCGGTGAGTAAAGCCTCTCCTCGTTTTATCTGCTCTCTGATCGCGTTGGCAGACGCTTCCAGGCCGGTCCTTTCAGCCGGATCAAGATCAAATTCGATGATCTCCTTGACTCCCGTGGGGCCGAACCTGACGGGTACTCCCAAACTCACATCATGCAATCCGTACTCGCCTTCGAGGGGAGTCGACGAAGCCCACATCTGTTTATCGCCTGAAGCCACGCTTCCAACGATATCACCGATCGATTCAGCGGTTGCCCATCCGGCTGTCCGGCCGGCCTGAAGTTGATTCCATTGAGACAGGAAACCGACGATCTTGCTCCGTACCTGCTCTTTTTGCTGAGCATCCAGAGAAACCTTTTCTCCACGGATATTGACACGGCTCAACAGATGCACCTGGGTGTCTCCATGTTCCCCCAGCACAAACGCCTCAACATCCGTGGCCGGAACGGACATAACCTTTCCGATAGACCATCGCAGGCGGGAGGTATCGTTCCGGTTGATGCCGATCACCTTTTCGCGGGGAATAGAAAATATCCGGTGAATCAGATGCACCAGCGCATCCACAGGAGTTGTCACGATCATCCAGAATGCTGATGGGGACTCCGCACTAAGAGGTCTCACCAGGTCCATTACCAGACCCAGATTCTGCCCGAGATTCATTGCTCGCGAGGCAGTAGGAGAGCGACCCCAGACGCCAACTGCGACGATGATTACATCCGAGTTCCTGGTATCTTTTATGTCACCTGAGCGCAGCTGCGTTTTTGTTCGGTGAACCACTGCCTGCTCGATATCCAGGGCGTGTGCTTCGGCTACATTGCGGCGAGAATCGAGCAGCACAATCTCAGATACGAACTCGTCTTGAGCAAGTCTATATGCTGCGCACGAACCAACGCAGCCGGCGCCTCCAACTATAGTGATCTTCATCTCCATCCTCCCTTTCGTATTGTATTCTGTCTTCCTGGTCGCCGGCCGTCCCAGTACACGGGTTTCGCGCCTTTCTTCGTTGTTGCGTCGTCGTGACTCGTCGGTGTAGCCACCCGCGTGGCAGTGCTCCGGCTATCGACGCATCCCTCAGGTCGCGGGTGCCCGGCCAAAACAACTGGCTCTCTCCCAAGACTGACCTCCGAGCCCCGACTCCTGACGCCTTGAAATCCATCGAAACCCAGCCTGGAACGTCCGACCGACGCTCGCTTCGCTCGCAGTAAAGAAACTTTCCTTCGCTTCCCTGTTACACAGAGAAGATCTGTTGCGGCGTCTTGTGGAGGCGCTCGCTCGGCCCTGTTCCGGTGATCAGCCAGTTGTCCCAGACCGAGACCCAGATCTTGCCATCCGTGATCGTCGGGTGGATGGTGATATTCATATTTGCAGCGAGTTTCATCGGCTCATCGTCGCGTATCGCAGGCCTCTCTACCAGATCATAGCCTTGGCCGTGCGCATAGAGCCTCGATTCCGGCAACTGTCCCTTACTCTTCAGAAACTCGTTGTAAGTGTCCCAGATTTCCTTGGGGTCTGCGCCGGGCTTCAGCATTTTCACCGTGAAGGCTTGCGCCTCCTTGCAGAGCTCGTTGGCGTCGTACAGCTGAGAAGGTACTTCACCAACGAAGAAGCAACGGCCGGCCTCGCCGTAAATGCCGCCCGGGCCATTCACTTCGATCATAAGGGTGAACTGATCACCCTCGCGCACCGTGCGATTCTGGTAGTGGCGCTTCAACGGGGGATTGGGTATGCCAAAGGGCGCAGAACCGCCAATCACGAGCTGCTCCTCACTTCCCAGGTGTATGCATTTGTGAATGACGTCAGCGACGATCTCGAAATCCTTCCTGCCGGGTTTTATGACGGTTCGTGCGTAAGCCATTGCCTGATCCTGAAGCGCGATGGTCTTCATCAAGAAGCCGATCTCTTCTTCACTCTTTATTGCCTTGATCTGATCGACCAGATCGGTGGCATCGACAAATTTCGTGTTCGGGAGTTTCTTTCGCAGATATTCCAGGAACATCCCGCCCATGGTCGCTGTGTTGACGAGGCCAATGGTGCCGTCCTTCCAGGCCTGTAGTGTCTGCACAGCCAGTTCCGCATCATACTCATTACTGTAGTACATGCTCGGAAAATAGGGAGCCACCAGCCTGTTCTTCACGCCCCTCATGGTCCAGGCGGGCGGGCCGAAGTCGAACGGTGGCTTACCGCCGCACGTAACCGTCGTCATCTCTTCCTTTAGAGGAAATATTACAGTCACAGGGTAGCCGTTCCGCGCCGGCACGTCAGTAAACCATTGGATGTAGCCGCCAAGCCACTGGTTTGAGTTCTGCATTACAAGGACGTCGATTTTTTCCGCTTCCATCCTTGCCCTGACGGCCCTCCATCGACGCTGGAGCTCTTGATCAGAGGGGGCCAGTGTTAGTGTCTCTTTCGGATCGTATGCCATTGATCTTCTCCTTTTCTTAGTAGTTTAATGAACACGATGATGCGATGATGCGAAGAAGCGTGGAAGCGGGAATACAAAGTCTTTGCTTCTGTTCTTCCGTATATCTGTCTCCTCGCTTCGTGGCTTCCACCCTAACGGCCAAGCACATTTCAAGCACCGACAGTAATGAGCTCATCGGTCACTGGATTGAGCCGTTCATAGCCTCCGTCGGTTACAAGGTATGTCTCTCCCCAGAAAAACGTGTTCTTTCCATCCGGCGTTCCGACCGTGGGGTGAATGATGACGGCCGTTCCGGGCTCCAGTACCCTCGTGTTTTGCGGCGACACGCGCCCCTCGATCAGGTCAATGCCACAGATATGGCCGGTCGGGGGCCTGAAGAGATAGCCACACTCTTTTACATGCGCATCCATGGTAAGCACGACATCCCTGATGGTCTTGCCCGGTTTAAAGACCTCCAGCCCCTTCCTGATCGCGTCGCGGCTGACCCGGTAAAGTTCTTCCAGCTCTGCATTCGGTCTGGCCACATTGACCGTACGGACGATCTGCGTCCAGTAGCCCTCTACCCGTGGCGTGATCTCCATCACTACGCTGTCTCCTGCTTCTACGCGACGCTGCGAGGGCGAATAAGGGAGGGGCAGGCCGTTACTGTCGCCGGGGACATACCTGCCTGAACCCACAAGGGTAAAGTGCTGCTCTGCACCCCGGACGCGTCCGTACTCTTCGATGGCTGCGGCGATCTCGTATTCGGTGACCCCGGGCTTAATCATCTTGACCGCCGCTTCGAATTCGCCGGCGCCAATGAGTCCGCATTTTCGGAAGAGCTCTCCTTCCTCGGAGGAGTGGTGAATCCGGACGTCAAAAATCTCTTGATGCGTCTCGACCCAGTCGATCCCGAAAAGCTCCTTCCTGAGGTAGTTATACCAAGGCACGGAAAGCATCGTGAAACTCACGCCGATCTTGCCTGACAGGATATTCCGCTCCTTGAGCAGTCTGACCGCATCGGCCAGCAGATCGTCGCTGACGCGGCAATCGCGCACTGAAGATCTGCGTGAAGCAGCCTGCTGCTGGATGGCAGTACCCACAAAGAGCACAGGGTCCGCCTGGGGGAAGAGTATTGCAACCTGCTGCCCGGCGATGATTCGGTTATCCACGTAGTACCGAAAATCGCCGAGATACTCGCTGCCCACGTTTGTATCACCAATCAGGATGAGGGCTTTAAGCCCTTTAGCCTCCATCACCTGACGTATCGCCTTCTCTCTTCTCGTCCGTTCCGCACTACTAAACGCCATTGATTCTGCCTCCTTTTCTTGAATCTCTTTCTATTTCAGTTTTTAGGGTTCTATTTTCCGGCGGAATTTATCATACCACAAGATCAACGTTTCAAGCTCGTATTGATTTTTTTCGTCACCACGACCTGTGAAAAAATCCCCGCAGGGTGGAGGCAGCTTTTGTGGACCGGCGTGATAGTGCGCCCTGTCCCATGGAGGAGATGGGACAGAAGGAGACCGTGAAGCTCCGCCGGGTTCCACCGGCTGGGGTTATCATCAGCAGAGCGGTCTAAACTGTATCGGACGGAAGCCATCACTTCTGGGTCGAGCTACCGTAGGATGTACGGTGAGGAGGGCGGAGTTTTTTGCGGGACTGTTACGCCAATACAGGGCTCAGCTTGAAAACTTATTCTGGACAAGAGTAAAATTGGGACAAAGGGAAAAGGCACACCTGGAATTGACAAGAGGATTAGAGATTCAACCGGACAATCAACAAGCGCAGCAATTGCCGAATGTCGGACAGCACGGCGGAAGGAAAAACGAGGTAAAGATGCTGTTCGACAGATAAGGATTTAAAGGAGTAGATCCGTTCAGAAATTCATTAAAGAAGACTTGAAAGATGGGCTCGAAAAAACGGAAAAGAAAATCTCGGGAAAATATTCTTAAATCGGTCAAAGCACCGGAAACGGCTGGCGGGTGGCGATCATTATTAAGGATTTCCGGACAGTCGTCAGAGCATGCCGACAAAAGCCCACCCCTGCCCCCCTCCCAAGAGGGGGTCCACATACATAGCAGTGGCCCAGGGAGAAAGGCCCGCATATTAGCACTAGTTGCGCTTACTATTCTATGTCTTCTACCATTTGCGGGCAAGCCCTTTCACATAGATGACCCGCTGTTCGTCTGGACCGCGAAAAATATACAGACAAATCCTCTGGACCCTTATGGATTCGACGTCAATTGGTACGGGACCTGGATGCGGATGGCGGATGTCAACAAAAATCCGCCGATTGTATCGTACTATATAGCAATCGTAGCCGCTGTCTTCGGTTGGAGCGAGATCGCCCTTCATCTTGCTCTTTTAATTCCGGCTGTAGCCGTTATCGCAGGCACATTTCTGGTCGCGGAGCAACTCTGCGTCCGTCCGGCGTTGGCCGGCCTCGCCGCATTGCTGACACCTGTTTTTCTCGTTTCAAGCACGACAGTAATGTCCGATATGATGATGTTGGCCTTCTGGGTCTTTGCCGTTTATTTCTGGATTCGGGGCCTGGAGAAAAATGCGTTTCCCATGCTTTTGCTTTCTGCCACGCTTATCTCAGTTTCCGCCCTAACGAAGTATTTTGGCATGACCCTTATTCCACTGCTGTTATTCTACTCGGTTTTTAAGCGCCGTGGTGTGGGGTGGTGGGCATTGTTCATGCTGCTGCCTGTTGCCATCCTCTCCTGGTACCAATGGGAAACGCACACACTCTATGGCCGTGGGTTGCTTATGGATGCAGCCTCATATGTTGTCGCGGTGCCATCGAGTTTTGGGAAATGGTCCGTGTCAAAAATATTAGTCGGCCTGTCTTTCACAGGCGGATGCATTCTGACAGTTCTTTTCTTTACAAACCTGATCTGGTCCTGGAAAGGGGTTTCTGTGGGGGTTATCCTCACAGGCATCATCACTGTAGCTGTAGCCTCTGCCGGATCGATTGGGAAATTCCCCCTTTCCACTGCCGTCGCTGCCCGCTGGATTGCCGCATCAGAGTTTGCTATCTTTATTAGCAGCGGCATAAGCTTGCTGGCAATCGCCATACTGGACTTCAAGGACCGAAAAGACGCCGATTCAAGCCTGTTGCTTCTCTGGGTCATGGGGACCTTTGTCTTTGCCGCCTTTGTGAACTGGACCACAGCCGCACGATCAATGCTCCCTATGGTCCCGGCAGCGGGTATGCTGATCGGACGCAGGATCGAACAACGAAAAAGCCTTCGGAACCCTATTCGCCTGAGGCAGGTACTTATACCGCTGATAGGGGCGGCGGCTGTATCGTTGGTAGTGAGCTGGACCGACTATAAACTGGCTGATAGTGCTCGAAGGGTTAGCGCCGACATCCGGGACAAATACACCAGCAAAGAACACACTACCTGGTTTACGGGACACTGGGGATTTCAGTATTACATGCAGGAGTTCGGCGCAAGGTCAGCTGATGCCCTATCGAGGCCCGCACCAGGTGATATCTTTATCGTTCCCAGCAACAACACAAACAACTTCTCGCCGAGGCTCGAAGACGTTCGATCACGCGGCATACTTGAAGTTCCATTGGGTGCCGGACTGACAACAACGAATTTTGAACTTGGGGCCGGCTTCTATTCGGATGTGTTTGGTCCGCTTCCGTTTGCTGTCGGAACGGTGCTTTTAGACCGATATTACATACTCGAAGTCATCCGATAATATTAACAGAGCGAATAGAACAACGTTGAAAAAGAAACTTCATGACAAACCGACTCCTGAAAAGACCAGGAAACGTTGTTTCAGGCACTGCGTTTCGCCGATAGACCTTTCTTTCCCTTGGCAATCTTCATCTTTTCGCTGTCCATGTGAAGGCTCGATTAGTAGATACTCGGCGCCTCAACCGATACTCTGGGACTGAGCCCGATTTTCGAACTGGCGGGAGGACCAGTGTTTATATAAGGCACTCAAATGTTATACATATGCATTCCGTCGCCTAGAATTGTAGTCAGCGGAAGCGGCCCGACTAATTTATTGCTACGACCGGAAGAAACAGTGCTTCGTCCTGCGGCGATTTCTTCACAGGTTCTGCGACGCTACTATTCTTCGCATACAGCGTAGAGAGTGCGCCAGGAAATAATTACGCGTCGAAAATCTTGCCCGGATTCAATATCCCTTTGGGATCAAAAGTCTTCTTTATCCCTCTCAGGAGGTCGATCTGCCTCTCGGTATAATCCATTTTTAGATATTTTTTTCTGGTGAGGCCTATGCCGTGTTCGGCCGTTATTTTTCCGCCCATCGCAAGGGTCTTCTCGTAGAGAAGCTTGCTGGCTTTGGGGAGTGTGCGATCCCATTCTTCTTTGTCCATGTCATCCTTTTTGAAGTAGAGAACGTGGACGTTGCCGTCTCCCGCATGCCCCACGCACAGAGGGTCGAGGCGAAATTGTTCGGCAATCGTTTCAGCGGCCTTCACAAGATCTGCGACGCAGCACCGCGGCGCCACCACATCCATCGTCTCATAAATCACGCCCATCTTGTTGGCCGCCTCAAAGATGCATTTCCTTGCTTCCCACAGTCTGTTCTGTGCTTCCGGTTCTTTTGCTACCAGAAGATCCCAGGCGCCATATTTCACGAAAATCTGTTCGACCATGTCCATGGAGCCCTCGAAATCCTCCTGCCGATTTCCGTCAAGTGTGACCAACAGATGTGCGGCAGCAGTGTTGAAGACGACCTTCTTATTCAGGTATCTCTCAGCAAGTCGGATCGCCGGATTATCCATAAACTCGATGGCTGTGGGCACGATCTTCTCACCGATGATGGCGGAAACCGCTTCGGCTGCGGGCGCCAGCGCATTGAAGGGTGCAAGCAGATCTACCTTCATCTTCGGCTTCGGAATCAGCCGGAGAATGATCCGGGTGACAACGGCCAGCGTGCCTTCAGAGCCGACCAGGAGCTGGCAAAGGTTGTAACCGGTAACGTCCTTCACCACCTTCCCCCCGATCGTCATCATCTCTCCGCTGGGCAAGACCGCCTCCAGCCCGCAGACGTAATCTTTGGTGGTGCCGTAGCGGACTGCGCGAGGTCCGCCTGACCCCTCGGCAACGTTCCCGCCAATGCTGCAGCTATCCTTGCTCGCCGGGTCCGGAGGGTAGAAGCACCCTTGCTCCTCAACGAGCCGGTGAAGTTCGCCCGTGATGATGCCCGGTTCGGTCACCGCCATCAGGTTCTCCTGATCGATTTCGAGGAGCTGGTCCATCCGCTCCATGGAGAGCACGATTCCGCCGTGAACAGGCACTGACCCTCCGCTCAAGGAAGTGCCCAGACCCCGAGGAGTGACCGGTATCCCGTATTCGTTTGCGAGACGTAGAACCCTGGAAACCTCATCCGCAGAACGAACCCGCACGGCCGCATCAGGCCACGCCTGCAGCCCTATGGTTTCGTCCTTGCTGTATTTTTCGAGCACGTCGTCAGTTTTCAGCACATGATTCTCGCCGACGATATCCTCCAGCTTTTTGATCACGTCTTTCTGCAATCCTTTTCTCATCCTCCACTCCTTTCTATAGTTCTTATTCTAACAGGTCTCGAAACTATTTTCATTTACCATCCGTTTCGTCAGACACGGCCTCTTTATCGCAGATAAGAGCGGATAGCGAAGCATCCTGCAAGGATAAACGCTATGATAACCGCGGATGTTTTCATGCTTGACCGCCTGTGTGATAGAGCGCCACAGCCGGTCAACCCGAAGCAGCTTCGCTGCACTGGGTCTCACGCGCAGAGCGCTGAGATGTGGACAGCATTGACGCTTTATCCTTACAGGAGGCTGCGCACTCACAATGCTGGGCACAGGCAAATCCATCTGCGTAAATCTCTCTTGGTTTTTATCCTTACAGGATGTTTCGCTATTGGCGTGCATCTGCGATGAAATTTTGTCCCTTCATGTCCTTTCTTCCTGCCCTTCGTCGGGGAATATTTTCTTGGGGTTGAGCAGACCCTTGGGATCGAATGCCTTTTTGATACGTTTCATCAGCTCTATTTCAGTCGCGCCCATCTGGATGGACATATAATTCTTTGCCGTCAGCCCCACTCCGTGTTCACCAGTCAGTTTTCCACCCATCTTTATAGTTCTTCTATATATCTCCCCCAACAGCTCGTAGGCCTCCTCCGTCTCCGCGAAATTTCTCTTCCTGTACTGGATCGTCACGTGGAGATTCCCGTCACCTGAATGGCCGTAGGTCGCTATGTTCACCTTTTTCCCTGCCCCGCTTTCCTGTATCGACCGGGCGAGCAAAGGAAGCTGGTACCTGGGGACTACCACATCTGCCTCGAGATGGTCCTTTCCCAAGGCTTTCAGGGCAGGCAGGGTCTCTCTCCGTATACGCCACAGACGATCCGCCTCCTCATCACTCGCTGCCAGCTTCGATTCGATCACACCTTTAGCCTTACCGGCCGTCTCCATCACCAACCTGACCTCTTCGTCCACGGCAGATTGATTGCTCCCGTCCACTTCTATCAGTACCATCGCAGCCGCATCCTTGCGCAGATCAGCTGACAGATAATCGGCAACACATTTAATGCTCGTGTTGTCCATGAACTCAATGGCGCAGGGGACGATACCGCAGCCGAACACCGATACCACTAGATCTGCTGCGGCAACGAGGTCATCCAGATAGAAGATGCACGTGCGGCGAAGAACAGGTTTTGGGAGCAGCTTTGCAATGATCTTAGTCACGACGGCAAGGGTACCTTCGGAGCCGATGAGAAGTGCAACAAGGTCGTACCCCGTGACATTCTTCACCGTTCTGCCGCCCACGTTGATCACGTCGCCGTTCGGCAGCACAGCCTCAAGCCCGATAATGTAGTCTCTGGTGACACCATATTTCACTGCCCTCGTGTAGCCTGCATTCTCCGCAACGTTGCCGCCTAGCGTGCTCTCTATAGTGCTCGACGGATCCGGCGGAAAGAAGAGATTGTACTTCTTGAGCGTCTCCTGCAGATCGGCCGACACGACACCCGGCTCAACAACAACCTGCATGTTCTTCTCATCGATCTCAACTATCTTGTTCATCCTGAGGAGGGAGAGAAGCACACCCCCTTCTACGGGCAGGGCGCCGCCCGAGAGGCCTGTTCTGCCCCCTTGCGGGGTCAGGGGTATGTCATTATCGTATGCCAGTTTCATGATCTTCGATATCTCTTGCGTCGAGTACGGCAGAAAAACGACGTCAGGCATGAACCGCATTTCTGTCGCGTCATAGCAGTAATGAGACATTCCTTCCTTGTCTGTGACTATCTGCTCCGCCTTCAAGAACTTCCCGCATTGCGCCACAAGCTCTTCAATCTTTTGTTTCATTCCTCACTCCTAAAGGGACAATTCTGGTGCGCTTGGTTTATTTCCATGACCCATGCCCTTTGACCCATGACCCTGCATTTCATCTATATGCTTTTCAGCCTCAGGATTACCATCGGACCGTCCGGCACCACAGCCCAACGCGCATTCGTCCCATGCTTTTCAAGAAGGGCACGGATGCATCCTTCGACAGAGTCTACGGGACGTAGGTGATACCGCTTGAGCTCTTCAGAAGAAAAACCTTCTGTGTAAATCCAGACATTCTTCTCCATCAGAACCTGATACATTTCCTGAGCGCACCACTGGTCCGGAATAAAAAATTCCTTCTGCAGGATCCGGCAGACAAAGGAGCTGGGAGAATCTACCATTTCAAGGACTTCCTTGTATTCCGGACTGCCCGCACCCTCGGCGCAACGGGTGGCGATAAGGATGTCCCCCTTCGGCTTCACTACCGTGGCAGCCCCGGTCATGCCTTTGACGCTCTGGTAAAGATTGCAGTCGAGAGGCGCACCGGCATTGGTGGTAACGATGAAATCAAGGGGTGCATCGAGCTCGCGTACACA
>Ga0209039_10003795_pt1 | contig 11545 bp, 11 predicted proteins | sample BogFormECP12_OM1_FD_188238 | JGI IMG/M metagenome (GOLD analysis project Ga0209039, IMG submission 188238) | Bog forest soil microbial communities from Calvert Island, British Columbia, Canada - ECP12_OM1 (SPAdes) (version 2) | ecosystem: Environmental > Aquatic > Freshwater > Wetlands > Bog ... | reverse complement strand
ACGGATTCCAAGAAGCATCGGTCTGCTCGGCAACGCGGCCGAGGTTCATCCTGAACTTCTCAAGAGAGGCATAATTCCAGATGTTCTAACCGACCAAACAAGCGCGCATGACCCTTTGAATGGGTACTATCCCGCTGGCATGAGCATGGAAGAAGCAGACGACCTTAGGAAGGCGGATCCCGAAGAATATTGCAAGCGAGCCAACAAAAGTATGCGTGTACATGTTGAAACCATGGTCAAAATGATGCGGAAAGGTGCAGTGACGTTTGATTATGGCAACAACCTTAGGGAACAAGCCTACAAAGCAGGCTTTAAAGACGCCTTTGCCTACCCCGGTTTTGTTCAGCGGTATGTAAGGCCATTGTTCTGTGAGGGAAAAGGTCCTTTCCGATGGACTTCGCTTGTGGGAAACCCTGAAGATATACACAAGCTGGACGACGTGATTCTCAAAGATTTTGCTAATAACAAGGAGCTGTGCCGCTGGATAAAGAAAGCACAGAAAGAAGTGAAATTCCAAGGCCTCCCCGCAAGAGTGTGCTGGCTTGGCTTTGGTGAAAGAGCAAGATTCGGAAAAACCATCAACGACCTAGTTGCCAACGGAAGCCTCTCTGGGCCAATCTGGATCGGCCGAGACCACCTTGATGGCGGAAGCGTTGCCTCCCCCAACCGCGAGACAGAAGGAATGAAAGACGGAAGCGACGCAATCGCCGACTGGCCCATCCTGAACGCACTCATAAACGCTGTCGGAGGAGCCACATGGGTGAGCGTACATCACGGAGGAGGCGTCGGAATAGGATACAGCATTCACGCGGGAATGTGCCTCGTAGCAGACGGAACCAAAGAAATGAAGAAAAGAATAACAACCGTCCTCACAACAGATCCTGGAATGGCAATAGTCAGACACGCAGACGCCGGCTACGAAAAAGCCCAGAAAATCGCAAAAGAAAAACACATCCAAATGCCAATGCTGAAATAAAGCCGCCCATCCATGCACGAGCTGCGCACGCACAAAACTTGGCCGGAGCCTTATTTGCCAAAAGCTTGAGGAACCTAGCTGGGTTCGGTTAGTCAGCGGTTGCTGCCTTGACTATTCTGAAACCAGAGGCCCTGCGCAACCTATTCATAACTGCCAACCCGAGTCCCTGGAGGGGTACACCCTCAGCAATAACAATGTCCACCCTTTCTGAATCAAACTCTCTGAGCCTCGCAAACAAGTTCCGAGCAACACTGGCAAGATCGCTTCTGCTACCCAAAGACTTCACTGAGTCAGCCTGATAACAACCCAAGGTTTCATCAGTGCCCAACACCCCCACCTTGCCTCCTTTTTTGGTATAAAAAGCAATCAATTCCTTCATCTTGTCAACCAAAGCAGGCAATGGACCTTCCACAACAATCACGGTTGCGTTAGGCGCATAATGCTTATGTTTAACTCCAGGCGAACGAACCTTCTCAACCGGCAAAGGCTTCTCTGCTGCTACAGCCACGTTGAGCTCAATGTCGCCGATGACCTCCCTTAAAGACTCGACTGTAACTCCTCCAGGACGCAACACCTCAGGCGGATCAACCGTCATGTCCAAAACAGTGGACTCGACGCCAACAACCGTGGGACCTGAATCTAAGACTGCATCGATTCTTCCATCCAAGTCCTCCAAAACATGTTGGGCCGTGGTTGGACTTGGCCTGCCCGCAAGGTTAGCGCTGGGCGCAGAAATTGGAAGCTGACTCTCCCGTATAAGAGCCAAGGCAACGTTGTGTCTGGGCATCCTAACCGCCACAGTGTCCAGCCCAGCCACGGTAACGTCAGGCACTGTTTTTGAGCGCTCCAGAACCAGGGTTAAAGGTCCAGGCCAAAATACTTTCATCAACCTCTCAGCCTTAATAGGAATCTCTTTCGCTACTCTAGAGACGTCTTCCACACTCGCGACATGCACTATGGGCGGATTGTCCAGCGGACGTTTCTTTGCCGCAAAAAGCTTCAATATTGCATCTCGATTCAGGGCGTTAGCCCCTAGACCATAGACAGTCTCCGTAGGAAAAGCAACGAGCCCGCCAGATCTTATGATATCAACTGCGACTCGCACCTTCTCGATTTCGGGCTTCTTAGAATCTACCTTTAACAATATGGTTTTCTTCATCTGATAACGCTAGAACGGTATTTCTGCTTTTAAACCTCATTGAAATGGAACAGAAAATGGAGAGGATGTGGCTGTCACACGACGTATCGGTCGATGATTTTCTTCATACCTTTAGGCGCAGCCTGTTTGGCAGCAAGTTGCTTCAATATTGACATGACTTGCGGTTGAAAACGAGCAATGTCCGTTAGGCTCACGAGCCCCACGATTCTTTTTCCATTGACAACAGGCAGTTTCTTAATCTTCATCTGGAACATCAACTTTACTGCTTCTCCCAAATCCATGGTCGGCTCAGCTACGACTAGTGGACTCGTCATTACATCCTTCACTCTTACTCTAACTGCGTCTTTACCTCCTGCTACGATTCGCTTCAAAATGTCCCTTTCAGTCAATATCCCCATGGCCTTACCCTTCCTGATAGCAATCAGACACCCAATCTCGAACTTGTTCATGACGTCCGCAGCTTCCTTAACCGTTACGCCATCATCAATAGTCACAACTTCCTTAACCATCACGTCTTCGACTTTCAGCGTGACTTCACTTTCCTTCTCTTTATTCTCATCCTGCGCCAAACTAATCACAAACTTCTATCAGTGACATAGCAGCGATATAATAATTCTGGATTATAACTCCGTATCGCCGCTCAATTTAGAAACTTTCAACCGTCTGGCTATTGCTTCTGCCTCTCTCCGAACAGGGATAGTTGCCTTCTCAAATTTCTCCTTAGGTTTAGCAAAAGGCTTCGTCGCGTCGACTCCAACCTTCGTTGTTGAGCCCGTTTCCTGATCAGCTGAAGAATCCAATGTTGAACCGCGAGCGTTCTTGATGATAATCATGTCTTTGCTCGCCTGAAACCGTGTAGCAATAGCCCACTCAACGTTTGATGGGTCATAAACGTCGATGTCTCCATCAACCACCACCGCATGCTTCAAGCTTGGATGAGCAGCAAATGCTGCCAACAACGCATTCTTTCCATCACCGTCAAGTTGTTTCTCAACGGAGACAACTGCATGCAACCATCCGCTGCCTCCGACGGAAAGATTAACGGCGTAAACTTTTGGAACGACTTTTGAAACGGCTTCCCAAATGAGCACTTCATGTGGAACCCCCATTAGAAGCCTGTGCTCCGAGCCTGACGGTATCAATCCATGGTAAACATAGTCTTCCCGCTCAGTGACACCTACTATAGTGACCACGGGCTGCTTCCTCTGCACATCATATGTTCCCGTGACGTCTACGAATGGACCCTCAACAACCTCCTCCGCCCCAGAAATCCGCCCTTCAAGAACAACTTCCGCATCCGCAGGAGCCAAAGCATTGACGCTTCCACATTCAATCAAACGCAGATTTCCATCCATCAATGCATTTGCCACATCAAACTCACAAACGCCAAAAGGAAGAGGCGACGATGCAGCCAGCAATACGGCGGGGTGCACACCAATAGAAACGGAAATATCAAGATCCTTCTTAGCCTCTTTGGCCAATCGCCACAACTTAAAAAGATGCCTAGGAACAAGTCGTATGGCCAAATGATTCCTGTTCAAAACCTGAAGACGATGCACCGAAACATTCTCAATTTTTCCATCAAGGCTTTTTGCGTAAACAACCCCCGAAGTTATATACGGAGCCGCATCTTTCTCGAAATGCGTCAGAACCGGAAGCCTTGACAGGTCAACAGCCTTACCTGTCTTCAGAGCACCTGCTGTTTTCACCTTTGCTTTCTTCGGTGAATGCCACGCTCTGATTAGTTCGCCGTGAAGCGTATCTTGGCTAACGTCAAGAGCCCTGCAAATCCTTTTCCTCGTTCCACAAACATTAGTAACAACTTTCCTCTTGCTACCTTTAACTTTCTCAAAGAGGAGAATCGAACCCTCATTTTCAAGGCTTCTCGAAATGTAGGAAATGTCAAAACGTGTAGAGACCTGATCTTTCACGTGAAGAACTTCTCCCTGTTCTTCGCAAGTCTCGAGGAAGCTTCTGAAGCTCACTCTATCAACCCCTCTTTTTGTGGCTCACTTTGGGTAGCTGTCTCTATCAGTTTCCTGAAAACTGGATGAGCCTTCTTCTCTTCAACAGACTCTAAATAGACCGAAACTAATGCAATCTTCTCTTTCGACTCTGCCAAACTCTCAGCAAACATTCGGGCCGAAATGGTGTTTCTGTCTCCAACGATAATCGACGATGTAGGTACCCCCAGCGTATCCTTAGGCCTCGGAACAGCAATCGCCAGAGTTCCAAGCTTGTCCTCTCTTTCACTTAGCAAAACAAAACATGAATTCTTGGCTTCAACGTAAACCGCAAGAAACCGTTTACCTTCATCTGTCATTTCAGTTCTCGCTACTTTGGCGCGTTCCATGCTGATTCTCCATTGCCTGTTAGTAGCATCGCTTATTCACTATTTATCGCTTTCAAATATGAAAAAACACCCAAATGACGCGCAGCTGCCCGAAGAAGACTTATGAAATCCCCAGAAAAGCCTTTACCTTACCCGAATGGACAGCAATATGCGAAGATCCTGTCAAAACACTCTTAGCCACGTGCAGACTTGCCCGCACTCATAGGTTTTAGAAAAGTTTCCTAAAAGAAGCCAAATCGATGTTGTCTTCCGTAACAGCGATTTCCTTCATGTTCTTGTCCAGCTTGACTTTTCCGAATGCAAGCACGCATATGTCGCTTGAGACCGGAGTTGAAATTTTTAGGGTTTTCCTGAGATAGTCAACTTCCTGAAGGATTCCTACACCGAGAAATTTGCGGTCTGAATCGTACATGCCTGCCAGTAGGCCTTCTTCTTCGCCTTTGCGGGCCACAAGAACTTTCTTTTTCGTGGAGTCCTCAACTTTCTTGATGTTGTCTTCGCCTATCCATCGTCTTCTTCCGATGACAACGCAAACTTTGTCGCTTAGTTCAGACAGGTGAAGGGGTTTCATTCCTAGCAGACCATTAATCTTGCTCGCTTGTTTGGAGCTCATGCGGGTTTTGCATACGTCTAATAGTTCGCTTCCTTCGATTTTTATCCAGCTAAGAGATAATGATTGTACTTTCGAGTTTCCCAGGTATTTTATGTATCCGAGTTCCCGCAGACTCCTCCGTCTTTCGATGTCTCTTTGCCTTATTACAGGAGGCGATTCTACCAATGTTTTCTTGAATTTTTCAAGACGGCTAATCAACGGTGCAAGCTCGTCCTTCAGCTGAATAATGAAAACAACGTCTGGATTTAGTGCTTCGACAAGCTGGGTTTTGTAGTTTACGGCGCAGTCTCCGTCGATCCAGCCATCGGTATTGATCAAGACAAATTCAGCGCCCTTGCTCAAGGCTTCCTTTTTCAATGCGACCAAGGCTGCGATTACCTTATCAGTGGCGCGGGCTGGTGATGTTTCTCCTATGAATGCTGCATTCTTTGCGCGTAAGTTGAACAAATCCGTTATTTGCCGAGTAACGAATGCGTAGGCGACTGTTGAAGGAGGCCCTATGTCTGACTGCCCCAGATCTCCATCTAGCACTACTGGCTTCATTTTTTTGTTCAACAGCATGTTCACGAGGTAAGTGCAGAAGCTCGTTTTCCCCGAATCCGCATTACCCAGCACCATCGCCGTAAGGGGTCTTGATTCTAAATTGAGAAACTCTTCAAACGATTTAGTCCATGATGAAGGAACGGTATTGCCTTCAACTTCCTCGACGGAACCAGTGTCTCCTAATGCAATATTAAAGGTCGCTGCCTCATCGACAGCAAACGGAAGTCTCTTGCCTTCTCGCACCACAATTTTAGCCACGTTACTGATTTTGGAGCCAAATGCTTCTACCTTGCCAGAAGTCACAGTCACCGACGCTGGTCCATCCACCAGCAAAGTGTTACCCTTCTTAACTGTTCTATCCATCAGCTTTCCTCCTTTGGAAACTATAGCCTGATCTACCAGCTATTTGTATGGCTGAAACAATATCTCTTAAACCTCTTCTATGCTTTGCACCGTTCAGACTGCGGTTTGTGCCTGATTCGCTCACACTCTCCAACGATACATCGGAAGGCAAGGCTTCATCTAAAGCACAGAGCAAACTCTCCCTGCACTGAGGAACTCCATCCCCAACCTTGACTGTGATGCAGGCCTGACATTTGCCTCCAACATTTCCGACGATCTCGCCTATTCTAGCCACTGTTTCCCCAACACTAAAACAGTTCTCTGTCTCTATAACCTTTCCATCCGCAAGAACTGCCAAACCAAACACTTCGCCAGGATCTACTCCAACTGTAATTTTCTCAAAAAACTCCTTCCCCTGAATGATTCGCACTGCTTCATTTATGACTGCTTCCAGCCGCGTCCCCTCTTGGAAAACGAGTATCTTTTGATGTCTTATCAGAGTTTTCTCCTTTTCGGTTGTGAGTACAACCTCGATTTCTATCGGGATTGACTCCTGAGGGGTTAAACTCAGAAAAGACATGTTCTTCTTTTTCAACTCGTTGACGATCAAATAGTAATCTTTGCCTGAGACAGTGACCACAGCTATCTTCGCTTTCATATAGGCAATCCTGTTTTGCAGGCTTAGGAACGCAAAGCAAATTATTAGTTTTGCCGTTTATATCTGTTGACGTGTCCAAAAGTGCAGGATCATATACCAACAGGTTGTAAGTCCCTTGACAAGTACCTTGGCGGAGGTCTTCCATGCGACACCATCACGCTTGTTTATGGTGAAGAGGAAACAGGAAAAACCACGTTTGCGATGCAATGTGCCGTGAATTGCGCAAAAATGGGGCAAAAGACATTATTCATAGATTGCGACAACAGTTTCTCTGTTTTGCGATTAAACCAGATGACGATGAAACGATTTGATTCAACAGCTGAACTCATCATTCTAACTAGGCCCAGCGATTTTCATGAGCAAGCAGTGATTATAGACCAATTGGCAGAATATGTTACGAAAAACTTTGCGCTCACAGTTGTCGACACGTTTACATCATTGTATCGTCTGAGAGTTTCAGAATTCCCTTCGAAAACGTTTGAGCTAAATCGTGAACTTAACAGGCAGCTTGCGGCTTTGGCGGAGACTGCCAAGACCAAAATGATCCCTGTTCTCATAACCAGCCAAGTCCACAGCGTTCTTAACGACCTTCCAGCTACGGTAGAACCAGTCGCAACTAGAGTTCTGGGTTTCTGGGCCAGTACGGTCATCGCGCTTAAACCCACTGAAAACCCGCATATAATAAGACTGACTCTTGAAAAGAACCCTTCTGGACTGAAAACGAAAACTTGGGAAGTAGCGATTGAAGAATCAGGTATTCATGGCAGCTCTGGCTACTAGATGGAGAATGCTCAGATGGAACTCATCAAATTAATTGTCAACGCGATAATATTCATACTTCCAGCATATTGTGCCAATGCGACGCCAGTTATCGCGGGGGGCGGGTTACCAATAGATTTGAACCGAAAATTCATCGATGGAAAACCCATTTTCGGAAAAAACAAGACGTTTCGAGGTTTTTTCTTTGGATTCGCTGTCGGCACATGCGTTGGTCTCTTGGAAAGCGCGGTTTTCAACTACTCAATCGCGTTCGGCCCAATGTTGTCGCTGGGGGCGTTGTCAGGCGACCTCGTGGGAGCTTTTTTAAAAAGGAGACTAGGAATTTCTCCTGGCGATCTTTTGCCTGTCATAGATCAAGTTGACTTCGTAGTGGGGGCTCTCGTTTTTTCACTAGTGCTACCTTCGCCTTCCCCGTCTTGGCAGCTTGCCGTGGCAGTTCTGTTGATAACACCGCCAATCCATCTGTTAACGAATTTTGTGGCCTACAAGCTCAAACTGAAACGAAATCCATGGTAAGGTACGATTCTACTGTCCATGGAGCTTCAGATTTATGGTAGCTTCAACGGCTACGTATGACAGAAATAACAGTGTAAGACCTATCAGAAGCATCATGTACGCTTGTCTTGGCTTATACACGTATTTTGTGCTCTGATATATCATCAGTAGGCCCAAAACCCCCAGAGAATAGATGATGGCTGCGACGACGCTGTCGCTCACGAATTGTTCTGAAAGGTATGGGTTAAGGAATAGAAATTGATTGTTGTAATAAACTGCTGTCAACGGCTTCTGAACCAAATCATACACTCCTCCGGAGAAAAGGAAAATTGAAAAGGCCACGACCAAAATCGGAATGAGAAGAGTTGGCGGTCTGAAATTTACAATCGATCGATAAAGCTTGTTTATTGAAAATGACAAGGAAGAAACACGTCTCTTAACTGATTTTGACATTGTTTTTTTCCTCCAGTTTTATCAGGTACTGAGCTACTTCCTTCGTCCATGCGCCTGATAATGGATTCTTGGCAATCTGACTTAAATACCCTTTCCACGAAATTCCCGTTGCTCTCTTCCAGTGTACATATTTCTTCAGGATGTTGTCGCTGGCTTCTTTATGGTACTTGCAGAAGCTCTCTTCAACAGCTTCTCTTCCACAAATTGGACAGGGCACCTTTCAACTTTCCCCGTTATTTTTTGTAGCGCAATCAGGATTGAAACAGAGTATCTGTACCTTCCTTCTGACTCGAATTTCGATGGTGGGCCATCCGCAATCATCACAGACTCTATCTTGAAGGCCGATGGTGCCTCTCTGGGGCAGAGCAAAAGAGGCATTGCATAAACTCTTGAAAAAGTTTGTGCACCCCACAAATCGTTTCCCACTCTTCTTTGAACGTATTATCAAGAGCTTCCCTGTTTTGCAAACGGGACATGGACCGATTGAGTTTCCTTCAAATCTAGTTATCTCGATAGCCTTGCTCAAAGCCCCACCAATTTCTGTCTCTTCCTTCTTGATCTTCTTGAGCGCTGGCTTCAGAATTCCGATCGCAGCGGCCAGTACTGCTTCCCTTTTTTCTCCGTTACTAGACACGCTAGTCATCCGCTCTTCAAGCTCCTTAGTCATCTCAGCAGAAACGACTTCACGACAGTATTTATCCAATACATCGAAAACTTCAAGACCCAGAGCTGTGACCGCCATTCTCTCATCCCGAATGTATTTTCTTTCGTACAGTTTCTGTATGATGTCCGCCCTCGTAGCCTTCGTGCCAATTCCCGCCTCTTCCATTTTTTGGAGAAGGCTACTAGGATTATATCGCGAAGCTGGAGAAGTAAATCTATCTTCTACGACAACTTTTTTGAAATGAGCGACCTGTCCTTTCTGCAACTGTGCGAGCACGGGCTCCTGTAACTTGAGATATGGTTCGTAGAACCGTTGCCATCCTTGTTGTAACGTGTGCCTGCCTTTTAGGAGGAAGGTGTAGTTGTTAATCGCAATGCTCGCTTCGACGCTCTCCTGTGTCGAGGGTTCTCCAAAAGTCGTCATGAACCGTCTGACAATGAGTTCCCATAAGTTCTCTTCAGTTTTGTTCTTGAAATGCTCTGGCAATCTTCCTGTAGGGTAAATAGCGGGGTGAGCAGGGTCCTCTCGGCTTCCCTCATGAGGTCGCAGATGATTTTTGGCCAATAAATCAGCCGCAAGCTCGCGGAAATTTCTGCTATGTGCCAAACCCTGAAGAATCGATTTATATCCTATTGTTGGGGGGAGCCTCTGACTGCTGGTTCGTGGGTAAGATATTAATGCCTCCAGATACAGTCTTTGAGCCGCGTTAGATGTGGTCTTGGGATTGTATTCGAAAAGATTGTAGGCCTCAACCTGCAAGGTACCCAAGTCAAAGGGAACTGGCGCGAATTGCTGAAATTGTCTGGCTTTCAGTTTCTCAATTCGGCCATGGCCTCTGCAAGCGTTTGAGATGGATTGTGCTTCTTTTCTAGTCCTTATTGCCTTCCTCGCGTATTCGGTCACGAACCGTTTTCCTTCTATCTCCACGTAGGCTTTGATTCTCCAAAATGGGGTTGGCACGAAACATCGTATGCTTTTTTCTCTTGAGACAAGAAACCTCAGAAGGGGACCCTGAACTCTGCCGGTGCTTAATTGATTGTATTTCCCGCTCTGGCTCTTGGCTGCCAAAGTTAATGCTCTTGAGAGATTGATGCCATAAAGCCAATCAACCTCGTGTCTGACTTTGCCTGCCTCTATGAGGGAGAAGTCCAAATGCGGAAGTGATTCAACATAGGATCTTTCTAAATCCTCTTTTGTCAGAGTTGAGAACTTCATCCGTTTAGCAGTTTTTTCTTTTCCGAGGCAAGCGTATTTCAGCACGCAGTATCCGATTATGCTTCCCTCTATGTCAAAGTCACAAGCATCGATAAACGTGTCAGCATTCTTGGAAAGTTTGGTGATTGCTTGGATCCATGTTCGAACACGCTGCGCTCTCTTCTCAGCTAGAAAACGAGGTACCCATTCAAAATCAAAGACGGGATAGCCGCTTTTCCCTTTTCCTTTTGCAGCGACCGTATAGAGATGACCGAGAGCTGGAACAACCATTATCTTTTTGTCGCGTGTGGCGACATAATAGGGGACTCCCCTGTAGCTCATTCTCCTAGCCTTTTGGGCAGAGTCCAATGCCATTGCTGTTCTATACGCTGCGTCTGGTTTTTCCGAGATTATGAATGTGTGTTTTTCCATAACAGATGCAGACCTCATCTCACACGTTTAGTGTCTGCTTCTGAACTGTCATAACCTGCATTTTGACTCAGACATCCTTGTTCTTGAGGTGATTTTAGGTAATGGTCTATTAGCTGTTTGTCAGAGTTATTCGGGGCGGCGATTCTTAATCATTTCTAATTTGATTTTGGTGATTCTTAATTGAAATTTGAGGGCTACTTGGCTAAGGCAATTAATTGCAGCATTCACATATCAGTTACTCTCGCAATCGATAAATACGTCTTGAACGTTTAACTCCTAAAGGACATGTGGAGTAGAGTTTATGCCTCAACGCGTTACGTGTCAAAGCTGCGGTCGTGTACTCTATGAAGGGGCTGAGTTAAAACCGCCAGATGAAATCCTGCATGAAAACGAAGGCAAGTGTCCCGGCTGTGGCAAGAAACTGTCGTTTATACCCATCGATGTCAATGTGAAACCCAGAAAATAATCGCTTCTGAGGGGGCAAGTTTTGAGCAGTGAGATTCGACGAACCCAATTATATGATGTCCATCGTGAAATAGCGGAAATGACCGTCTTTGCCGGGTTTCACATGCCACTATTTTACAAGGACATCAGTCCCGAGCATCTTGTTGTGCGCAACAGCGTGGGCATTTTTGACATAAGCCACATGGGAAGAGTTCTGATAACGGGCACGGAATCAGAGCATTTTCTTAATTACGTAATAACAAACGACGTGTCTACCCTGCAACCAAACGCCGCGCAGTACTCTGTCATGTGCAACGAGAACGGCGGCATAATTGATGATTTTGTTGTTTACAGGATAGAAAAAGAAAGGTTTCTCGTGGTTTTTAACGCGGGCAACAGGAAAAAAGACTACGAGTGGTTCACCACTAATGCACAGGAT
>Ga0209039_10003794_pt1 | contig 11546 bp, 6 predicted proteins | sample BogFormECP12_OM1_FD_188238 | JGI IMG/M metagenome (GOLD analysis project Ga0209039, IMG submission 188238) | Bog forest soil microbial communities from Calvert Island, British Columbia, Canada - ECP12_OM1 (SPAdes) (version 2) | ecosystem: Environmental > Aquatic > Freshwater > Wetlands > Bog ... | reverse complement strand
AATGCCAGCAAATCCTGGTGGAGAATGTTGTAGGTCCAGCCGAGTTTCAGCATGACCTCAAAATCGCCGGGGTCGCCTTCGTGGGCCATCTGCAGGTACTTCAGCGCGTCCTTCATATAGCCGGCCTTGATGCTGCGCTCGGCCATCACCTTGGCGTCGATGGATGCGGGGGGCGCGTCGCCGCGCGCCTTGAGCACTTGCGGGATCTGCAGCACGGCGCGCACGCGGTTGGCGAGGTCCTCGTCCTTCCCCGCCAGCACGCGCTCGAACAGAGGCATGGCGGCAATCGGTTCGCCGCGGGCGTAAAGCAGGAACCCGAGTTGCGTGGCGGCCAGCAGATCGTCCGGGGTGGTCTCGGTGAGCACGCGGAACTCCCGCTCGGCCTCGGGCTCGAGATCCATGCGCAGCAGCAGGTAGGCCAGTTCGCGGCGCAGTTCGCCGTTGGAGGGGTCCAATTCCAGCGCGCGCCGGAAGTCGAGAACGTAGGGGTAGTGCCGCGGCAGCAACTCCCGAGCCATCTCGGCGGCACGAGGCTCGCCGCCTCGCGAGGCGGCCAGAAGCGCGGCCGTGGCGTCGTCGGTGCGGTCGAGCGCCTGCCACATGCGGCCCAGGTCGACCAGCACGGAACGCCGGTCGGGCAGCAGGCGCCAGGCCTTCTCATAGTGCTCCGCGGCTAGCGCCAACTCGTCGCGCTGTTCGGCCAGAGTGGCTAGCTCGTAATGCGCGCTGAAGTTGTCGCCGCCCATTTCGATGGCCTTCTTCCAGCGCTCAATGCCCGCGGCCAGCGGCGCGTCGATATTGCGGAAAGCCTGTTCGGCGGTGGCGTCGCCCGTCTTGCGTATGCGGTCGAAGATGCGCCGCGCCTGCTGTTGCCGCTTGGTTTCGTAGCAGAGGAAGGCGTACTCCATGGCCACCTGGGCATCGTCGGGGTCGATCTCCATGGCTTCGCCGAAATGGTCGCGGGCCAGTTCGTTCTCACCGATTTTGAGGTAGGTGTAGGCTAGGTCCTTGTGAATGGAGGCGCGGCGCGGGGCGACTTCGATTCCCTTGAGGAAACCTGCAATTGCGGTGTCGTAATCGCGCCCGCGCAGCGCCTCATAAGCGCGGGTCAGAGGCTCGTAGGCAGGGTCCGGGGGCTGGGAGAAGGCTAACCCGCAAACCGCAAAAAACACTACACCGCGCATAGCGTTGACAGGAACATAGTGGGGCGAGGCGGGCGATTCTCACAAGATTATCTTGTTGACGCGCGACCTTTGCCGCTGTACCATAGTCTAACTATGGGAACAGAGCAGGAATCGAGCCGGACGGAGATTCCGCCCGGCACGCTTTACATGCTGGTGCTGAAGAGCCTGGCGCGGTTGGGACAGATGCACGGTTACGGCATCGCGCAGCACATCCAGCAACTGTCGGTGGACGTGTTGCAGGTGGAAGAGGGATCGCTCTATCCGGCCCTGCAACGCATGTTGATCAAGGGTTGGGTGACGGCCGAGTGGGGGCAGTCGGACCACAACCGGCGCGCCCGGTACTACAAGCTGACGCCGGCGGGGCGGAAACAACTGACGGTGGAGATTTCGGAATTCGAGAAGGTGATGGAGGCCATCGCACGGGTGATTCAGCCGGCGTGAGATTGAGATATGGAACGGCTCGGTGAGATTTGGCGCAGGCTGTTGTTCCTGTTCCGGCGGCGGCAGTTCGACCGCGACCTCGAAGAAGAGATGCGGTTTCATCTGGACATGAAGGCTGCGGAGCAGGGGCCGGACCGGGCGCGGCGCCAGTTCGGGAACATGACGTTGCTGCGGGAGGTGAGCCGCGAGGCGTGGGGCTGGAAGGGGCTGGAAGCGCTGGCCCGGGACGTCCGGTACGGGCTTCGGCAGTTCGGCCGCAGTCCCGGATTCACTGCGGCGGCGGTGCTGACGCTGGCGCTGGGGCTGGGCGCGAACACGGCGATCTTCACGGTGCTCTACAGCGTGGTGCTCAGGCCGTTGCCGTATCCCGATCCCGGCGGAATTGCGAAGGTGTATCTCACCATAGACGCGCACCAGGGCCGGGGAGTACGAACCATCGGGTTCTCCTATCCCAAGTTCGAGGAATTGCGGCGGCTGAACGCGGTGTTCGCCTCCATGGCGGGATACGCGTTGCAGTACGCCACTGTGACGGCTCCCGCGCCGGCGGACCGAATGGCGGCGGAGTACGTGTCGGCCGCCTACTTTCGGATACTGGGCGTGCCCGCGGCGCTGGGACGCACGTTTCTGGACGATGAGGATGCCACCACGGGCGCGCACGCGGTGGCGGTGATGGGCGACAGGTTGTGGCGCGAGCGATTCGGCGCGGATCCGGCGGCGGTCGGGAAGACGATTCGGCTCGACGATGCTCCTTTCACCATCGTCGGTGTGGCGCCCAAGGGATTCAATGGCGATTCGGGGCATGCGGATCTGTGGGTGCCATTAGCGGCGGCCGGCCAGGGCGCCATGACGAATCGGCGACAGCACTGGTTCGAAGTCATCGCGCGCCTCAGGCCCGGTGTGACGCCGGCGCAAGCGTCGGCGGAAGTGCGGGCTGTCATGCGCAGCCTGGAGCGCGTCCAGCCCAGCGGCGGAGCGAATTCGGTCTGGGATGCCGGCGCGGCGCCGCTGGCGGAAAGCAAGCTCGACCGGGGGCTGGCGCGCGGGCTGGTCATTCTATATGCGGCCGTGGGGTTCGTGCTGCTGATCGCGTGCGCCAACCTGGCCAACCTGACCATGGCGCGGCTGGCGGGCCGCCAACGGGAAGTCGCCCTGCGGATGGCGCTGGGCGCGGGAAGAGGGTCGCTGGTGCGGCAGTTCCTGGTGGAGAACGTAATGCTGGCGCTCGGTGGCGGAGCGGCCGGACTCCTGCTGGCGATGTGGGGTATGAAGCTGCTGGAGCGCCTGCGTCCGGTGGAGAGCGACTACGGGGCGTGGCCGAGCTACCTGCGCGCCATTGATCCGGAATCGCTGCGGTTAACGGCGCCGGTACTGGCCTTCGCCGCGGCGCTCTCCGTGCTGGCCGGGCTGTTGTTCGGGCTGGCGCCGGCGCTGCGGGCGGCGCGCGGCGACGCGGGTGAGGTGCTGAAAGGCGGTGCGTTGTGGCGGCCGGCGCGGCATCGCCTGGCGAGTCTCCGTAGCGTTCTGCTGGCGGGACAGATGGCGCTGGTGGTGGTGCTGCTGGCGGGAGCGGGGTTGACCATCCGCGGCTTCGCACGGCTGATGCAGGCGCCGCTGGGGATTCGCGCGGAGAACGTGCTGACGTTTCGAGTCGGCCTGCCGTGGCGGAAGTACCAGGGGAAAGCGGCCATCCAGCAGATGGACCGGCTGCTGGCGCGGTTTGGCAACCTGCCGGGTGTGGAGGCCGCGGCGGTCAGCGACGACCTGCCGGTGCGGGTGCGCGCCACGGTCACGGGGGTAGAGGTAGAGTCGGGGCCACAGAACCAGTACATCGGCTTGCACTACGTGGGGTCCGACTTCTTCAGGGTGTTCAGGATTCCCATGCGGGCAGGAAGGACATTCACGGAGCGGGATGGTGATGGGCCTCCGGTGGCAATCCTCTCGGAAAACGCGGCGCGTCTCTTGTTCCGGGGAGAGAATCCGCTCGGCCGGCGCGTCCACATCGGCGACGATTGCGAAGTTGTGGGTGTGGCGGCGGAGGTTCAATACGGAAATCAGACGCAGCAACTCGCCATTGTCGGCGATGCGTTCCGTCCTCCGAGGTTCGGCGGCGGATATGTGTCGCTGCGGGTGGCGGGGAATCCGGCCGGGCTGATTCCCGCGGTGCGGCGGGTAGTGGCGGAACTGGAACCCGAAGCGCCGGTATACGATGCGAGAGCCATGGAGGAGCACGTATTCGCGGCGAACTCATCGGCGCGGTTCAGCACGGTGCTGCTAGGGGTATTCGCCGGGCTGGCTCTGGCGCTGGCGGTGGTCGGGATCTACGGCGTGTTCTCCTACGCGGTGGCGGCGCGGACCAGGGAATTCGGAATCCGCATCGCATCGGGGGCGCGGGCGAGCGATATCCTCAAGCTGGTGATCGGAGATGGAGCGGTGTTGTGCGCGGCCGGGTTGGCAGCCGGATTGCCCGCGGCCCTGGCGGCGGCGCGGACGCTGGGGAGCCTGTTGTACGACGTGAAGCCAGGGGATGCGGCGACGTATATCGCGGCCAGCGCGATACTGGTGGCCACGGCCCTGGCGGCATGCCTGTTGCCGGCCTGGCGGGCGACGAAGGTCGATCCGGTGGTGGCGCTGCGGTGCGAGTAACAATTCTGAGAATTGTTTGACGAAACCTCTTGCGCCGCGAGTCTTTCTGTGATAGTGTCGCTTCGATTCCTAATTCTACCTGGGGGGAAAATCCACATGCGACGGCTAACATTACTTCTTGGCTTGCTGGGCTTGACGTTTGCCATAGCGTACGCCCAAACCGGCGGGCAAATCACCGGTGAAGTCAGCGATCCAAGCGGCGCGGTAATTCCAAACGCGTCCGTTACGGTCACCAATACCGCGACGAATGTGGCGCGGTCCACGCAAACGAATACCGCGGGGCTCTACAGTTTCCCCGATCTTTCGCCCGGAATGTACGGCGTACGGGTGGTAGCGGCGGGCTTTGACACCGTGGTCAAGACGGGTATCGAGCTCCAGGTGGAGCAGGTGGCGCGCATCGATTTCGCCTTGCCCGTGGGTCAAGCCACGCAGACCGTCGAGGTGGCTGCCAGCGCGGCGCAATTGGCCACCGAAAACGCCTCGGTCGGCGCCGTGATCGGGCAACAGGCAGTCATGGAACTGCCGTTGAACGGGCGCAATTTCTGGAGCCTGGCCGCGTTGAGCGCCAACACGTCCTACGGATTCACTCCCGCCCAGCAGGCCAGCAGCCGCCTGGGCGGCTTGCGCTCCACCCTCACGATTGCCATGACGGGCGCGCGCGCGACGTGGTCCAACTACACTCTGGACGGCATCACCAACACCGACCTGGACTTCAACACATACATCCTGCAGCCTTCGGTCGACGCGATACAGGAATTCAAGGTCCAGACCGGGGTCTACCCCGCGGAGTTCGGCCGGGAGGCCGGACAGATCAACGTCTCCACCAAACCCGGAGGCAATGACTACCACCTCGATGCGTATGAATTCCTGCGCAACAACAAACTCGACGCCCGGCCTTACGACTTCCTCGCCTACACCCGCGGTCCGAATAACCCTTCTCCTCCGGGTAAGCCTTACCGCCAGAATCAATTCGGCTACACGCTGGCGGGGCCCATTCGGATTCCGAAGATATTCAACGGAAAGAACCGGCTGTTCTTCATGTCGAACTTTGAGTCGTTCATTTCCCGCCAGGCGCTTACGAACCTGTCCACAACGCTGACGGCGCCCATGCGAACCGGCGACTTCTCCGGCGTCCCCGGGGTTCTGGCGGACCCCAACTCGCGCACTGGGACATTCCCCAACATCATCGATACGCCTTTCCCCGGGAACAAGATTCCCGCCAACCGCCTCAGCCCGCAATCCGTGCTTCTGGCCAGCAAGTTCGATCCCTTGCCGAATCTTCCGCCTCAGCCCGGGTATCCTTTGAATAATTATCAATGGACTGGAAATTACCCGGTCACCAGGGACACTCTCACGGAGCGCATCGATTTCAACGAAAGCGCGAAATCGCAGTGGTTCGGCCGCTACAGTTGGAACGACGAATCCAGTTTGCCCTCCGTCGGCATGACCGTGGACGGTGAAACTCTGTACACCCGGGCCGGCCAGTGGGTGGTATCCAACACTCGCACCATTTCCCCCACCAAGGTGAACGAGGCGCGCTTCGGGTACAACTCCATGTTCAACAATATCACCCAGCAGTTGGCGGGCAAGGAGGACGTGGATGCGGAGCTCGGCATGCCGGTGAAAGTCACGGATCCGAATTCCTGGGGCATACCCAACATGTCCATGAATGCTCAGAGCCTGACCGGCTTCGGCAACCCCACCAGCAGCCCATTCCAGATCAACGACAAGTATTGGGAGTGGATCGACAACTTCTCCTGGGTCATCGGGAAGCACTCGCTGCGCATGGGCGGGGAGTACCGCTACGACGAGTTTCCGCAACTCGGCAATGAATTCCCCCGCGGCCAGTTTTATTTCGACAGCCGGTTCACCAACACTGTCACGCCCACTGGCCCGACGACCGCCACGCAGGGAGGCGGCTACATCGGCGCGGATTTCATGTTGGGGGATTCCTATGACGGCATTGTCGCCGTGGCACTAGCTTCGGCCGATTTCAGGGCCAGCGAATGGGCGACCTACATCGACGACAGTTGGCGCGTGAACCCGCACCTGACCATTAGCTACGGTCTGCGGTGGGAGGTCGCGCAGCCCCTGTGGGACAAATCGGGCCACGAGGTGAATGTCGATCTCCAGCAACCCATTCCCAATCAAGCGGATGTGCCGAACCTGGCTCTGCATCCGGTTTACGTCCGCACCGGCAACGGGAATTTTTACGACGGCATCAACTTTACTTACCAAGCCAATTACCAAAGCACCAATACGGCAATTGCCGGGTCCCCTCCTTTGCAAACTGTCAGGGACGGGCGGTTGGGCAAACGGATGGTCAACACCGATTACTACAACTTCGCCCCACGGCTCGGAATCGCCTATAGCCCCTCGGACAAATGGTCGATCCGCACCGGTTTCGGCATCTTCTACTCCCAGGAAAGCAAGAACTCCGTCTTCGATCTGAATCGCGGACTGGGAGGCCGAACCGGGGTAGTCGCCCCTACCACCTATGGGCAGCCAACCTTTACCTACACGAATTTCATCAATACGGCGTCATTTCCGGTGACCATCCCCATCGGCCTCACTTGGGGCGTGAACCCGCACCTGCCCACCAGCCGCAGCTACCAGTACCTGATGACCGTCCAGCGCGCGCTCGGCAAATCGACCATGCTGGAGGTCAGCTACATCGGTTCGCAAAGCCGCCACCTGGACCACTTGATTAATGAGAATCAGGGGGTTCTCGGAAACCAGGCCGAAGTTCTCCGCCTGCCCTATCCGGAATTTGGAAATTCGGGAATCCAGTACCTAACCGCCGACGGCAATGGAAATTACAATGCCCTCAGCGGCAGGTTGACCCAGCGTCTCCGCAACCTGACGACCTCGTTTGCCTACACGTTTTCCAAGTCCATAGATGCCACCAGCGCGATCCGTGGCCCTGGGAACGACTTCGCGCCCGAGAACTCGCTCTGCCCCCTTTCGTGCGAAAAAGCCGTCTCGGATTTCAACGTCCCGGCTCGTTTCGTCGGCTCCGTCCTCTGGGCGCTGCCATTCGGCAAGGGCCAGCAGTTGCTGAATTATGGAGGGATCGTGAACGGAATCGTGGGCGGCTGGCAGTTCACCACCATCACCACCGTTCAAAGCGGCCTCCCCACGAACGCGTCTTCATGGGATTCGGGCGGCACCAATTTCGCGCCTCCCAGCTCCCGGCTCAGTTGCACCGGCTTAAGCCCGAATGTGTCCAATCCCGGTATCTTCGGCTGGTATAGCGCGGCGGCATTCTCCAACCCCCTCTCCGGCTCGTTCGGAAACTGCGGGCGCGACAACATAATGGACCCGCACACGGTGACCAGCGATTTTTCGGCCATCAAGAATTTCCGAATCAACGAGAGGCAGTATGTCCAGTTCCGCGTGGAAATGTTCAACGCGTTCAACCATGTGGCATTGGGCGCTCCCAACGTAAGCTGGAATGGCACACAGAATGTGGCGCCCCCGTCGAATTTCGGTTGGATCACCTCGACGTTTACGGGCATGCGCCAGATTCAGTTGGCGCTTAAGTACCACTTCTGACCGGGCTGAGTACCCTCGTGGGCCGCGAAACGAAGCCACAACAGGGTCGCCAGCACCCCCTTGACGTGGTGTTGCAATAAGAACTATGATGCCGGCTGGTAGGAGGTTCGGCCATGTCGGCAACCGCAACGCCTGAGAAGAACGCATACGAGGTCGCACTCGAAAACTTCGACCTGGCGGCAAACGCGCTGGAGCTTGAAGAAAACGTGCGGGCCATGATCAAGTATCCGGAACGCATACTTTGCGTGAGCGTGCCGGTCCGGATGGACACCGGGCATATCGTCCGCTTTGAGGGATACCGCGTGCAGCACAGCACCACGCGCGGTCCGGCCAAGGGCGGCATCCGGTACCATCCCAACGTCACGGTGGACGAAGTGAAGGCGCTGGCCACGTGGATGACGTGGAAGTGCGCGGTAGTGAACATCCCCTTCGGCGGCGGCAAGGGCGGCGTCACCTGCAACCCCAAGCAGATGTCGATTGGGGAGATCGAGCGGCTGACGCGCCGCTATGCCAGCGCCATCCTGCCGCTGATCGGACCGGAACAGGACATCCCGGCGCCGGACGTCTATACCACGCCGCAGATCATGGCGTGGATCATGGACACCTACAGCATGACGAAGGGCTATCCGGTTCCGGGCGTGGTGACGGGCAAGCCCATCAGCCTGGGCGGATCGCTGGGCCGCAACGAAGCCACCGGCCGCGGCGTGTTCTACACGGTGCTCAGCAGCGGCGAGGAACTGGGTATTCCGATCAAGGGCGCGCGGGTGGTGGTGCAGGGGTTCGGCAACGCCGGGTCGATCGCGGCGCACCTGTTGGACAGCGCGCAGGCGGTGGTGATTGGCGCCAGCGATTCGCGGATCGCCCTTTACAGCCGGTACGGCTTGGACATCCCCAAGCTGATCATGCACAAGGAGCGCACGGGCAGCTTGAAAGGCTTCCCCGCCGCGGAGGAGATCGCGCCCGAGGAACTGCTGAGCCTGGAGTGCGAAATCCTCATCCCGGCGGCGCTCGAGAACACCATCACCGAGGCCAACGCGCACACCATTCGCACGCGCATCGTGGCCGAAGCCGCGAACGGGCCGGTGACGCCGGAGGCGGACCGCATTCTGGATGGGAAGGGCGTGTTCCTGATTCCCGACATTCTGTGCAATGCGGGCGGCGTGACGGTTTCGTACTTCGAGTGGGTGCAGGACGAGCAGCACCTGTTCTGGGACGCGCAGGATGTCTACAACCGGCTGGAGCGCGTGATGAAGACCTCGTTCACGGAAGTGTTCAAGATCCACACCGACCGCAAGGTGAACATGCGGCTGGCGGCCAACATGCTGGGTGTCGGACGGGTAGCCGAGGCGGTGAAACTTCGCGGGCTGTATCCGTGATGTGAGCTTTGGATTATAATCGACGCACCATGGACCAAATGCGAGTCGCATTCGTGGGCGCGGGCGCCATCGCGCAGTATCACGCTCATGCGCTGGCCGTCTTGCCGTTCTACTATCCGCGGGTGCCTTCGGTCAGCCTGGTTGTGGTGGCTTCGGCGAATCGAGCGAGCAGCGACGCGTTCCGATCGCGTTTCGGTTTTGACTCCAGTTCGTCCGCCGACGAGGTTTGGAGGCGCGACGACATCGATACCATTTTTCTGCTGGGGCCCAATGCGCTCCATTTCAACCACCTGGAGCGGGCGCTCGAAATGCCCTCGGTGAGGCGCATTTATGTCGAGAAGCCGCTCTGCGCCAGCGAGGAGGAGGAGCGCGCGATCGAAAAGGGCCTGATGCCGGTTGTCGGGGAGCGCGTGGTTCAGGTCGGCTTTCAGTTTCTCCAGATGCCCGCCGTGCGCCTGGCGCGCATGCTGTATGGCGACGGGAAATTCGGCCGGCCGGTGCATTTTCGCGTGTCGTATCTGCATAGCGGGTACCTCGACAAGGGGTATCGAAGCAAGCGCGCCGAACGCATGAAGCCGGCCCCGGTGGGGGGCGCGGCGGCGGACCTCGGCTCACACGCGTTCAGCCTGCTGGTCGCATTCCTCGGCGACAGCCTGGCGGTGGCGGAGGCGCGCCAGAGCTCGCCGTTCGAGGATGTTCCTTCCTCTTCCGACCTGTGCAGCATCGCTTTGCTGGCCGATCGCGCCACTGGCGCGGTGGGAACGTTGACGGCCAGCCGCATCTCAGCCGGGGCGGGAGAATGCCTGGAGTTGGAGATCCGCTGCGTCGATGGCGGATTCCGATTCTCGACGGAACGCCCGGACGAACTCGAAGTCTTCGAGGCGGCGCCCGGCTCGCATCGCGTCGCCCATTGCGGCAGCGATTACGGGTGCCACAGCCATTTTCCGGCAGCCGTTGTCTCGGCGGGCTGGCTACGCTCGTTTGTTCATGCGCAGTACATTTTTCTCGGGGGCCGGGACGAGTTGCCCGCGCCCGGCCTGCACCATGGCCTTTCGGTGCAACGGCTGTTGCGGGAAAGCGTCAACCGCTTCGCGTCGCCGGCCCGAATCTAGGCGCGTCTCGATCCGTGGTCAAATAGGAGATTACGAAAATGGCCTTTCGAGGCGTGGACTATTTCCGCGTCGACTCCCTCTTCTCCGAAGAGGAGTTGCTGGTGCGGCAGACGGCGCGGCGGTTCGCCGATGAGCGCATTCTGCCGCTGATCCGCGACTGCTATCGCGAGGCGCGGTTTCCCTCCGAATTGATTCCCGAGATGGCGGAGTTAGGGTTCCTGGGCGCCAACCTGGAAGGCTATGGGTGCGCGGGGATGAGCAACGTGGAATACGGGCTCGTCATGCAGGAACTGGAACGCGCCGATTCGGGGGTGCGCAGCTTCGTTTCGGTGCAAGGGGCGCTCACTATGTACCCCATCCTCACCTACGGGTCGGAGGAGCAGAAACAGAAGTGGCTGCCACGGCTGCAGAGCGGAGAAGGGGTGGGCTGCTTCGGGCTGACGGAGCCGGATTTCGGGTCCAACCCGGCGGGCATGCGCTCGACCGCGCGGCGCGACGGCGATGGCTGGGTGCTCAACGGCGAGAAGACCTGGATCACCAACGGAACCATAGCGGACGTAGCGGTGGTGTGGGCGCGCACGGACGCGGACGGCGCGCTGGGCGGGTTCCTGGTGGAGCGCGGCACGCCAGGGTATACCACGTCCGACATTCACGGGAAATGGTCCATGCGGGCGTCGGTGACCTCCAGCCTTGCGTTTCAGGACTGCCGGGTGAGCGAGCGCGACCGGCTGCCGGGGGCGAAAGGGTTGAAGGCCGTGCTGGCGTGCCTTTCGCAAGCGCGGTACGGGATCGGTTGGGGCGCAACGGGCGCGGCCATGGATTGCTACGAAACGGCGCGGGCGTATTCGCTGGAACGGAAACAGTTCGACGGGCGGCCCATCGCGTCGCATCAACTAGTGCAGGAAAAACTGGCCTGGATGATCACCGAGATCACCAAAGCGCAGTTGCTGGCGGTGCACGCGGGAAGGCTGAAGGACCAGGGAAAGCTGGAGCCGGCACAGATCTCCATGCTGAAGCGAAACAATGTCGCCATGGCGCTGGAGTGCGCGCGGATGAGCCGGGATCTGCTGGGAGCCAACGGAATTACCGACGAATACCCGGTCATGCGTCACCTCTCGAATCTGGAAACCGTCAAGACATACGAAGGAACGGATCATATACACGCGTTGATCATTGGGAAGAAGGTTACGGGGATCGCGGCGTACAAGTAGGGGCCAGGGGCCAGGGGCTGGGGG
>Ga0209039_10003793_pt1 | contig 11552 bp, 4 predicted proteins | sample BogFormECP12_OM1_FD_188238 | JGI IMG/M metagenome (GOLD analysis project Ga0209039, IMG submission 188238) | Bog forest soil microbial communities from Calvert Island, British Columbia, Canada - ECP12_OM1 (SPAdes) (version 2) | ecosystem: Environmental > Aquatic > Freshwater > Wetlands > Bog ... | reverse complement strand
ACTGGAACCAGACGCACGCCGCCCGTTACCTCGATATTAGCCGCAAGACGCTGATTTACCGGATGGAGAGACATGGGATCCGACGGCCTCAGGAGAGCCGGTCTCCAACTGGTGAAGATCCCTCCGAGTGAATTCTCTACCGCGCCCAGCCGGCGGCTATCGCCTTCCCTCACTTCTACTGCCTCATTTGAGCCAACCCGGTGAATCGCCGACGCGGTCAAAGCCCGACCGCCGGCCCGACACCGGGCTCGGTGAAACCGGCCGAGCAGCGGGCATTTGGCGCTTTTTTTGAACTTACTAACAACCTGAATCCCTTCCAGACCCGCGCCCGGTGCGCCCGAACGACGATCTGGCATAGCAATTGCAACGCGACAGGGTGATGCCAGAAACGATGCACAGGAGCAGGTCCTTGGACGCGTATCGATCCGCGGGGGTGGGTGTAGGCGCCGGCTTGGCCAAGGCGTTGGACGAGGTCCCATTTCCAGCCAAGAGCAAGACGTCTTGCGACGGCTTCGGCCTGACGCGCCGGGAGTTGGAAGTCATCAGCAAGCTCGCCGCAGGCGGCACGAACAGAAGAATAGCCGGCGATCTGGCGATCAGCGGAGAGACTGTCAAATGTCACCTCGCGCACATATTTGACAAGCTCGGGTTCTCCACCCGGCTGGAAGTTGCGCTTTTCGCCGTTCATCACCAACTGATCGATCGCCGCGGATTTGACGGCACCTCGCCCCGGTTGCGGAACGGCGTCGCTGGGCGTCTCGCCAAAGTCATGAGGGCGGGCTAGCCCTCGTTTCTGGACCGCGAAGGTCGGAAGGCCCGAGAAGGCCGTGCGAGACCAGCGGTCCGTTGCGGGGGCATGCTTGCCAGGGACGTTGGTTCCGGCGCAAGGTCGGAAAGCGAAGCAGTAGTGCGGTTCCTCTGGGCCGCGCTGATCGTGATTTGGAGCTCCAATGACGCTAATGCCGTGTCCAGTCCGCCCGTCCCTGATCCACGGACTCTCTTCGGAATTGACCGAGGCCGTGAGCATCATCGTGCAGGAATGCTTGCACCGTGCCCGACGCTGGCCCACGCCGCCTCAGTGGGAATTCGGTGACTGGTTGAGGGAGGTAGCTGCCCAAGCAGAACGGGCGGTGGTGGAAGCTCTGGCCAAGTATGACGCGGAGCTGGACAGTTCGCCCGCGTCGTTCCTGGTGTGTCAAGTCATGGCCCGTCTGCTCGTGTGCTACCAGCGGGAGTGGCTTCACGCCGGCCGCCTGGCCGAGATATTCTCGGCCTCGGACCAGACGCACGCCGGCTGCTGCTCTTCCTTTCCTGCCAAGCCGGAGAATGGTGCCTGGGGAACGCATCAAGACTTCATTGACGTGATCTGCCAAGTCCGGGACCTGGACGAACGGATCGCGGAGGAACTATTGTGGCAAGAGCCCGGCCGGAAGGAGCCAACCTGAGAGCCGAGCTCTTAGCAGGGTGTGACGCTCACAATAGCGATGTTACCGAAGTCGACCGTATCACTTGGTGGTAAATGGCACTTTCGGGTTATTGACAACGTTTTTTGACGCACTGATAGTTCTTAGGCGAACGTGAGAGCGGTCTCGCGTGATAGACACAGATCGATATTCAGAAGAGGGTTGAAAACTCGGAGGTAGGATCGAATAAAGTCGGACAGTCCCTTTGTCCGGTCGGTGGCCCCCAGGCCAGCGCAGCAGGCGGCGCGTAACTGGACCACCTAGAGCCTCTCAAAGACTCTCCGTGTAACCTGCCCATGAGCCAGGGTCTCTCTGGTTTCACGCCCCTGTCGCGGGAATCCCGCAGTCGATCTGAAAGACTGCTTCGCCCTTGGGCAGCCCTGAAAACTGCGGAATCCCCCAGTTGACCGCAAGCCCGCTTTCCCCACCAGCAGGCAGGAGCCACTGCTCCATCGCCTCCATTTCTGAACGACCGACCGCGGCTGCCGCTTCAGGTCGAAGCGCCGCCGCACTCTCGTTCATGGCGGCGTCAAGACGGCGGGCAGACGGGCCCCGCCTCCGCAGCCCCAGACACCGCTTCTGAGGACACGCAAGCGAGCTATTCAGTCCGAAAAGGAGGCTCCATGAGAGGATCGAATGTGGGAGGTTTTGAGAGTCTCGGTACTAAGGTGGGAGAGCGGGCTGGTCGAATGCTGGCCGCTCTCCTGATGTTTGGATTTCTTTTGGCGATCGGCGTGCGCGCCGCTCGCGCTCAGTGTCCGACTACCGGCACCAACCCAATCGACTGGAAGGGTGGGAACGGAAACTGGGGCGACAACAACTGGTCCACCCCCGGGTGCGTCCCTAACAACGCTCCCCCCGCCTTCTTTGATGTGTCAATCAACGGCTTCGGCTCTGACACGATCACCTTCAACGTCAATCCCACGACGATTGACAGTCTGACGCTGGGCGGGGGCGAGATCCTGGCACCCGACAACCAGCTCTATCCAGGCCGCTCGCTGACCATTGGCAGCTCCAACGTCGCCGGAGTGCTCAACAACTCGGGGACCATCAACTGGGGGCTCGAGGGCGCCCTGACCCTCAACATCAGCTTGGGTAACGGTGGCGTCACCAACTCTGGCACGATCAACCTAACGGGATCCAGCCTCACGATCGACGACGGTGGGAACCGCAACACGGCCAACCTAGCGGGCCTCCTCGGCACGATCAATCTGGCCGGAGCTGAGATCCGCGGCGCCAACGGGACCGAGACGTTGAACAACGTCGGCTTCAATTCCATCGCGGGCAACGGGGACATCTATAGCCTCACCCTGATCAACGGCAACGGCACCATTTGGGCCAAGGGCGGCATTCTGACCATCACGCCAGGTTTCACCAACACCTTTACCAACAACGAAGGTCTGCGGGTAGATAGCGGCAGTAGGCTTTTGATTGTAGGTCCGGGTGCATTTACCAACTTCAGCGGCAACACGCTGACGGGAGGAGGCTATTTCGTCGATGGAACGCTGCAATTCGACGGCGCCAACATTGTGACCAGCGCCGCCAACATTACTCTGGAAGGTCCCGGATCGCAGATCGTAGACGAGAATGGGAACAATGCGCTGGCGCATTTTGCCAACAACGCAAACGGCAGCACCTTCTTCCTGGCCAACGGGCGCAACTTCGACAATTCGGGCACAGTGGCGACGTTCACCAACAACGGCAGCTTGTCACTCCTCGGTAGCGCCCAGACCATGACCGTGAACAACTTGACCGATGGTCCTGGCTCGAACCTCGGCGTGAACCCGGGCAGCAACCTCAACGTAAAGGGCACGTTCAACGACGTCGCAGGCGGGACTTTGAATACCGAAGCTACCTATGGTCTGAGCGGCAGCCTGACGTACAGCGGCAGCGACATCAACACGATCGGCGCGAACACGGGCGTTGCGGTTGGCGGCGGCGGTGGATTTGTGAACACAAACGGCGCGGCGCACGACCCGCTGCAGACCTTGGCCACCATCAATGGCAGCCTGACACTGTTTCACGGCCACGATCTTGACACGTCCGCGACGGTTCCTACCTTTACCAACAACGGCGTGCTGAACCTTGGCGGCAGCCCTGGCCAGACGCTAACCGTCAATGATTTCGACAATAACAGCCAGTTTCTGAGAGTGGAAAGGGGCAGCACGATTGCCGTCAAAGGCATGTTCGACAACGCTGGCACCGTCAACGTCGATGGAGGGGCAATCACGGTCGGCGCGGACTTCAACAACCAAAACGGAGCTACCACCAACGTCCAGAACGGCAGCACCCTGGCCGTTGGCGGAAACTTCTCCGGGGAAGCCAACATCCAGAATGCCAGCACGGCGAGAATCTCCGGAAGCCTGGGCGGGATACTCACCCTTGACGGCAGCACCCTGGCCGTCGGCGCAGACTTCAGGGGGGGAGGCAACATCCAGAACGGCAGCACGGCCACGATCTCCGGACTCCTGAACACCTTGGACACGCTCATCGTTGACGGCAGCAACCTGACCGTCGGTGAAATCTTCGCTGAAGGCACCACTACCTCGATCCAGAACGGCAGCACGGTGACGGTCGCCGGATCGCTGATCAACTTGGGACGGCCGTTTTTTCCGTATTTTACTTTCACTGACCTCGGCATTGACCATAGCACACTGACCGTCGGCGGCGACTTCGACAATTCGGGCAGTGCTTTCACCCACGTCCAGAACGGCAGCACAGTGGCGATCACCGGAACGCTCGAGAACGACGCGGCGCTCGGCGTTACGCTGAACATCGACCACAGCACTCTGACTGCCGGCAGCTTCCACAATTTTGGCCCTGGCGCCAACGTCTTTGGCCCTGGCGCCATCGTCGGGAACGGCAGCACAGTGACGATCGCCGGAACGCTCGAGAACGACGGTGCCCTGAATATTGACCACAGCGCTCTGACCGCCGGCAACTTCGACAATAATTTCGGCGCCGTGGCTACTATCGAGAACGGCAGCACGGTGGCGATCGCGGGAACCGTGTTCAACTCCAGCACGCTCAACGCCGCCAATGCTACCCTCTCCGTTGGGGGCACCTTGACCAATATCGGCGGGAGCGCTTTCAATCTCACGGGCGGAAGCAGTGCGACGGTAGGTTTGGCCGGGACTAACACTCAGGTGTTGACTAACGACAGGTCGACCATCACAGTGGATGCCTCGACGCTAACCGTCAACGGGGAATTCCTCAACGAGGGCCTCGGCGGTGTGGGTGCGACTGCCAACATCCAGAATGGCGCCACCTTGACGGCGTTCTCGATTCTCAACGTCAACCCTTCGACCACCTTCAACGTCACGGGCGGAAGCAATGCGACGGTGCAGACAGGGCTGGACAATAGTGGTGGGGCGACTCTCACCGTGGATGCCGCAACACTAACACTCGACTCGCTCAGCACCGACACCTTCGCCACTACCAACATCCAGAACGGGGCCACGGTGAGCACGAACAACTTGTTCAACGAGACGGGGGGCACGCTCAACGTGACCGGCGCACAGCTCAACGTGACGTCGAACCTCGTGAACAACAGCCAAGGCACGTTCAATCTCACGGGCGGAGGAGGCACCACCGTGGGTTCGGTAACGAACCCTGGTATGCTGACGAACTCCGGTGCGACGATCACGGTGGGCGACTCCTCGGGGCTGACCGTTAACGGCGACTTCAACAACCAGAACAAGGCCACCACCAACGTCGGCCAGAGCGGGGGGGTGCTCAATGTGAATAACTTCTTTAACACCACCGGCAGCTCGCTCGATCTTTCTGGCGGCGGGTTGGTGGAAGCCGCAACTTTCACCAACGCTGCTGGCAGCTCGGTGACCTTTAACGATGTCGCCCGACTGTCTGTGAATGTATTCAACAACAGCGGTACGGTAACCCTCGGTGGGGACTTCTACCCCTCGCATGAAATACTTGACGCTGGTTCCTTCAACAACACCGGAGGCTCGGTCGTTATCAACTCCGTTGACTTTCCTTTTCTGATTCCTGAGAGAATCAGGGCTAGCAACTATGTCCAGAGCGGGTCTGCCGCCACGCTAGAGGTGGATGGCGTTCTCGACGCCCCCACGGTCATGATTGAAGGTGGCACGGTCTCGGGAAGTGGTGTTATCTATGGCGACGTCCAGAACACTGGCGGAAACGTGAACCCGGTTGACCCGGTGGTCCCCTCCGTCTTGCAGATCCAGGGAGACTACACGCAGGGTCTTGGCGGCACGCTGACCATCGACATCCTTGGGACCAGTCTCGGCGAGTACAGCGTCCTCGACGTCTCGGGCACAGCGACACTGGACGGAACGCTGGAGATCGACTTCATCAACGGCTTTACGGCGGGTAGTTTCAGTTTCCTTGACTTCGGTTCGCTAGTGGGAGATTTCAGCAACATCGACTTCGTGGGCGGTCTCTGTCAGGACTGCTCCTACACTGAAGTGATCGGTCCTGGGGGAATTACCCTGGACACCAAGACTCCTGAGCCTGCGAGCCTGCTGCTGCTGGGCACGGCCCTGCTGGGGATCGCGGCCATCGTGCGCCGCCTCAATGCGCACCACGCGTAGGGGCATTCTGACGCAGCCGTTCGGGTACATTGCAAGGTTGCGCGTCTATGAGGCCGTCGTCCGACGGCGTTACGGACGCGCTGCCCATCTTCCCAGCTCCGAGAGCACACCATCGCGAAGCGATAGCATGGTGTGACCCTCAGAATGGCGATGCTACCAAGTCGACCATATCACTCGGTGGTAAATGGCACCTTCGGGTTATTGACAATGTTTTTGAAGCGCGTGCAGGTTGTTAGCCGAACGTGAGAGCAGTCTCGCGTGATCGACACAGATCGAAATTCAGAAGAGGTTTGGAGACTCGGAGGTAGGGTCGAATAAAGTCGGACAGTCCCTTTGTCCGGTCGGTGGCCCCCAGGCCAGCGCAGCAGGCGGCGCGTAACTGGGCCACCTAGAGCCTTTCAAAGACTCTCCGTGTAACCTGCCCATGAGCCAGGATCTCTGGTTTCACGCCCCTGCCGCGGGAATCCCGCAGTCGACCTGAAAGACTGCTTCCTTCCTATGCAGCCCTGAGAACTGCGGAATCTCCTTAGTTGACCGCAAGGCCGCTTCCCCTACCAGCAGGCAGGAGCCGCTGTTCCATCGGTTTCATTACCGAGGCAAGGGGCGCGGACTGCCGATTCACGCAGCCAGCCGACTCTTTCGAGCGTGACAACCTGAGGGACGGGCCTTGCGGTCCCTCCCACACAAGGAGGCAAGCCATGAACACGATAGTTCGTAAGCCGTTTCTGGTTGGAGTACTTGCACTCACTGTGGTTGTGTGCCGAGGGTCTGCCTTCGGTCAGGACACAGCCAACTGGATCGACACCACAGGTCTCTGGAACAACTCGGCGAACTGGTCTTGCGTTATCGGTGGCGTGACGCAAGCGTGCGTACCCAACGGTAATATCAACGTTGGGATTGAAAATGGCGGCGCGGCGACGTTGGACATCAACGCGACTACCGGGACCTTAACCCTGGACGCCGGAAGCAGCCTGGGCGTTGGCACCGGGCTTTCGCTGAACTCGGGCAAGGGCTTTATCGGCTATTCGAGCGGGTCTAACGGCAGTGCAACAGTAACTGGCGTCGGCGCTGTCTGGAACGCGGACGGTCTGCTCGACGTGGGTGAGTCGGGGCAGGGCACACTGACGATCAGCGGCGGAGGCCAGGTGAATACGCTCTTTAGTAATTTGGGAACGAACGCGGGGTCACAGGGTACGGTAACGGTAAGCGGCTCCGGCTCGCAGTGGCATTTTGCGGACACAGGCGGCTTCGCCGTTGGCGGGGCTGGCAACGGCACGTTAACTATCACCAATGGAGGCGTGGTTGGCGGCGGGGTGATGGTAGACGCAGGCATAGCTAACGGGCCCGCGTCGGTGAGCAGCGTGACAGTAAGCGGCGCAGGGTCTCAGTTGAACCTATCCAGCCTCGGGGTCGGTGGGTTCGGTCAGGGGACGCTAATGGTCACCGACGGAGGTCTGGTCAGCGGCGGCTATGTAGCCATAGGTGCCGGGTCCGGGTCGGGTAGCGCGACGGTAGATGGCACAGGGTCCCAGTTGACGACCGGCGGCATCGTCGTTGGCAACAACGGGCAGGGCGCGTTGACGATCCAGAACGGCGGTGTTGTAAACAGCGCTTCCGGGAACGTTGGCTTTGCTAGCGGGTCTGTCGGCACAGTGACGGTAACCGGCGCGGGCTCGCAGTGGAATATCACGGGCCCCCTGACGATTGGCGGCACATCGGGGGGTCAGGGAACCCTCAGTGTGCAGCAGGGGGGGGCAGTTACCTCGGGGGACCTGACTAACCTCGGTAACCCAGGGCCCTCGGCAATTATCGTGAACAGTTCGACGCTTACCGTAAACGGGGATTTTATCAATGATACTAGCACCATGAGTATCCAAAATGGCAGTACTGTCAAGATTGCCGGCGGCGTGTCCACCAGTCGTCCGGCCGCGACGTTTACCCTGGATAACTCCACCCTGACTGTCGGTGGGGGCTTCTTCAATGGGGGAACGACTACCACGATCCAGAACGGCAGCACGATGATGATCGGCGGAGGGCTCACCAACGACGTAGGGGGTTATTCTTCCGCGGAGCTGAATATTAACCGCAGCAACGTTACCATCAGCGGTGACCTCCACAACGTCGCAGGCGCTATCGGGGCTATCGGCATCCAGAACGGCAGTACGGTAGTGGTCGGCGGAACGCTGATGAACGAGTTCGGTACGCTCACCGTTGACAACAGTGGGCTGGCGGTGGGTGGAGACTTCAGCAATGAGGCCAGCGCCAGCAACATCCAGAATGGTGGTACGGTGACGGTTTCCGGAACGCTGACCAACGATTTCGGTACGCTCACGCTTGATAACAGCGGTCTGACAGTGGATACAGACGTGAACAACCAGGCCTCAGCCACCTCCAACGTCCAAAACGGGGCGGTGCTCAATGTGAGCGGCAACCTGAACAACTCCATCAACAGCATGCTCAATATCACGCTCAGCAGCGGCGCGACGGTCGTTTCGGCGCTGACCAACGATAACTCAACCGTTGCGGTGGACGATAGCTCCACGCTGACCGTTAAGGGTGACTTCAACAACCAGAACTCTGCCGTCACCAACACTACTGGCAGCTCCACGCTGAATGCGAATGCCAACTTTAACAACTCGGGCGGCAGCGCGCTCAACGTGTTGAGCGGCGGATCGTTGAACGTAGCCTCGACGTTCAACAACACCCAGAACAGCAGTTTCAACCTCACCGACGGAAGTGCGACGGTGGGTGTGGCCGGGACTAAGACTCGGGTGTTGACTAACGCCGGGTCCACCATCACAGTGGATGACTCCGCGCTGACCGTCAACGGAGGCTTCCTGAACGAGGGCCTCGGCGGCGTGGGTGCCACCACCAACATCCGCGATGGCGCCACCTTGACGGCATTCTCGATTCTGAACGTCAACGGTCCGGCCAGCTTCAATGTCACGAGCGGAAGCGCGGTGACGGCCAACTTGATGGACAATAGTTCCGGGGCGACCCTCACGGTGGATGCCTCCACGCTAACGCTGTCCGACGCCCCATCTCTGGGCGCAGTGGGTACGCTCAGCACCGATTACTTGGCCACCACCAATATCCAGAATGGCGCCACGTTGAAGGCGACCGTCGTTTGGAACACTAACGGCGGCGTCCTCAACATCAATAACGCGACAGTGGACACAAAAGACCTCTGGAACATGACTGGTGCCACCCTGAACGGCAGTGGCACCATCAAGGGCAACGTCCACAACACTGGCGGAACCATCGACGTCAGCGACCCGGGCATGCCCAGCCTGCTGACCATCAACGGAAACTATACGCAGGGTTCTAACGGCACCCTGCTCATCGACATCCTAGGAACAGGTGCCGGGCAGTACAGCGTGCTCGACGTCACGGGCACAGCGACATTGGACGGAACGCTGGATATCAATTTCATCAACGGCTTTACGGCGGGTAGTTTCAATTTCCTGGACTTCGGTTCGCTGGTGGGCGACTTCAGCAGCGTCGACATCGTGGGCGGTCTCTGCGACGGTTGCTCCGACACCATAGTGATCCGTTCGGGTGAGATCACCCTGGACACCAAGACCCCTGAGCCCGCGAGCCTGCTGCTGCTGGGAACGGCCCTGCTGGGGATCGCGGCCGTGGTGCGCCGCCTCAATGCGCATCACGCCTAGAGGGGCATTCTGACGCAGCCGTTCGGGTACATTGCAAGGTAGCGCGTCTATGAGGCCTTCGGCCGATGGCGTTATGGACGCGCTATCCATCTTCCCAGCCCGAGAGCACACCATCGCGAAGCGTTACCAGGGTGTGACGCTCAGAACGGCGATGGTGCTATGGCACCTTCGGCACTTTCGGGTTATCGACAATACTTTCGACGTGCTGGTACTTCTTAGCCGAACGTGAGAGCAGTGTCGCGTGATCGACACAGATCGAAATTCAGAAGAGGTTTGAAGACTCGGAGGTCGTGTCGAAAACAAGTCGGACAGTCCCGTTGTCTGGTCGTTGACCCCAAGGCCAGCGCAGCACGCGGAGCGCGGCTTTGGCTGCTTGGCGCCTCCGTAAGCTGAGCGCAAGTGGCCAGCCCCGTTTGGCCTGTTTCGCGCCGCTGCTACGCCCGGAATCTTGCATTTGACCCGAAGGACTGCCTCCCCATTCGGCAGCCCCCAAAAAGTGCGGAATCCCTGGCTGACCGCAAGGCCGCTTTTCCCACGAGCAGGCAAGACCCACTGCTCCAGCGGTTCCATTCCCGCCTCCGGGGCTGAAGGCACCGCTTCTGAGCACCACGCAAGCGACCTACGAGTCCGAAAAGGAGGCTCCATGAGAAGACCGAATGTGGAAGGTTCTGCGAGTCTCGGTAGTAAGGTGGGAGAACGGGCTGGCCGATTGCTGGCCGGCCTCCTGATGCTTGGGTTTCTTTTGGCGATCGGCGTAAGCGCCGCGCCCGCCCAGACCGTTCTCGACATCTGGAAGGATTCATCGGGTTTCTGGAACGATCCCAGCAACTGGTACGGTGGTGTTCCCAATAATACAAGCACCACGTTCTACGACGTGATTATCGACGCGGGACCAGCCACGATCACCTTCGATGCCCCTCCCACGGTGATTGATAGCCTGAGCTTGTGGACTGGCGGGATCCTATTGAGTAACCCGGGGAGTTCACTGACCATAGGGAGCGCGAACGCTCCCGCATCGCTCTCCGTCTCCTCGGCCTCGAGGATCGGCTGGTTTGACGGCAACATGACGCTCGATATCCGAGCGGGAAACGGTACTGTCACGAACTCCGGCGACGTTAGCCTCATAGGCTCCACCCTCACCATCAGTGGCGCCGGTACCGGAGTTACCCTCATCGGTGGCGGCACCATTAGCCTATATTCTGACGGGTCTGAGACCAGCGTGATCACGGGAACCGGCAATGAAATCCTGTTTAACGAGGATAACACCATCCGGGGGACTGGGAATATTGGCAACGATCTGCTGCCGGGAATATTCAACTCCTCCAACGGGATCATCCAGGCCAATGCCGGAGACGATCTGGTGATAAGCGCGGAGCTTATCAATAAGGGAACCATCCAGGTGACTGGCGACGGGGTTTATTCCGGATCCAGTCGACTGACGATCGATGCCACGAAAGCGACCAATGCGGGTCAGACCGCGTTTTGGAACACCGGCGGGACCCTTTCCGTGCAAAGTGGCGGGGATCTCACGATAGCGGCACCCGGAGCCCCACCGGGTAGCACTGCGGTGGTCGAGAATGACGGCGCCATCACGCTTGGCGGCCAGTCCCCGGGAGCCACACTCACGCTGAATGGAACGTATGATAACTTTGACCTCACGGGTAGCGGCGTACTTACCCTACAGGACGCTGGCGGGACCGGCTACATTACGGGTGCGACGTTTAGCGAGACGCTGATCAACGACTTCGGCCACACGATTGAGGGTGCTGGGACGATTCAGAGTCTGACCCTGATTAACAATGGCACCATCAACGCCGGAACCATCGGCGGCGTTCCCACCCTCAATC
>Ga0209039_10003792_pt1 | contig 11554 bp, 5 predicted proteins | sample BogFormECP12_OM1_FD_188238 | JGI IMG/M metagenome (GOLD analysis project Ga0209039, IMG submission 188238) | Bog forest soil microbial communities from Calvert Island, British Columbia, Canada - ECP12_OM1 (SPAdes) (version 2) | ecosystem: Environmental > Aquatic > Freshwater > Wetlands > Bog ... | reverse complement strand
TGAGGCGCCGTTCTTTTTGAGCACCGCGCACCAGTATTCGTTCGCGCAGTCGACCAGCGCGCCGTAGTCGGTCTGTATCTGTTTCGGTTTCTTGAATGTCAAGTCTCTGATCTCGGACAGCATCTTCCTCTGCCGGGCGGCGTCCCAGCCCAGCGCCGCGCCGATGCGGGGCATGTCCGCGGCGCACTGCGCCGCGATCTTGGGCTTCACGTTGCGGCCCCACTTCACCATGCGCGCAAGGTACACGCATTGCGCATCAGTCAAGTCCTTCGGGTCCCTCTCGAACAGCGCCCGGCCGATGTCCCTGCAGCCGATGAGGCCGTTGTCGCTCGTGATGCAGTGGTTGAGGTACACTTCGATGATGTCCTGCGGCCGGTAGGTCTTGCGCAGGGCATTGGCGAGCCGCATTTCCCTGAGCTTTCGGTCCATGGTCCTGGACACGCGCCGCTGCCCGCTCTCGTCGACGTCGGAAATAAACAGCTTGGCGACCTGCTGCGTGATGGTCGAGGTGCCGCGCGGCGGTTTGAGCCTCAGGGAAAGGGCACTGTGAAGGACCCCGAGCGCCGCCGACCGAACGATGCTGCCGTATTCGACGCCCGTGTTGTTCTTCCAGAAATTCGCGTCCTCGGCCGCGACGAGCGCCTTGACAAGCGTGGACGGGAACTCGGCGAACCGGGCCCTGGTGTGGTTCGTGCGAATGCGTGCGATGTCGCGGTCGGCGCGGTCGGCGATGCGTATCTCGTTCGCGTAGTTCTGCACCGCGTTGAGCCGCGCGATAATCGACAGGGACGGATAATCGTTGACAAGCACGCCGTCAACGATGCGGGCGCTGTCTCTTTTCCCCGCGGTGTCGGCGCCGAGGACCGCGCCCGCCTCGCGCTGCATGGCCTCGTCCTTGAGAATGTCCTGCCATGCCGCGCCGAACTTTGTGGAAAGGAGGCCGCGTTTTTCCAGGTCCACGAGCTTGGCGCCCCATTGGTCGAAATACCGGTTTAAGGCGTATTGCCCGACAAGGTACGCGGGATAGACGGCGGCGAGCACAAGCGCGGTAAGGCAGGCGGCAAGGATCAGCAGCTTCTTGACAAAAGGGTTGTTTGACTTCCGCGAAGGTCGTTTTTTTGTGGGCATGGGGGCCGCAGGGGAACGGATAACACCGCGACAAACGTGTTTGTGTGTTGCGTGAAAAATACCTTCCGCAGGGATTTTCCTGCCACTGGAATGTATTTTTCAATGCAATGAATTCTCCTCCAAGGCGGGCCATGGATAAACGTTTCGCTCTCCGGCTGCTTGCGGCCATGTTGCTCTGTATATCGTGCGGCAAGCCTGTCTTGCGGCAGCAGGAAACCATCCAGAAAGGCCACGATATCGTAAGGACCGAAAAGGGCGACACGGTGGGGTATGTCGTCTCCTTTCACGATTCCGCGGACAGGAAGAGGTTCGCGCTGTCATTTGAAAAGCTCCTGAACGAATATCCGTTCCGGCGCGATACCCTGGTACAGAACCGCTATTTCCATCTGGATCTTGCTTCGGCCGTCCGGCCCGGCGCCGAGACAAAACCGGCGCCGGTTGAGACGCTTTTTATGAGGGAAGCGCCGCTCGTTCCCGGCCTTCCGGAAAAAACAACGGCCAAGCCGGGCGGCAGCGTTACGTTCTATTCGCAGCGCGCGTTCCTCGACGGAAAGCTCTCCGAGCTGGTCGAATGCCGCCCCTTTAGCGAAAGCGGCTGTGCCGGCGGCGAACACAGAACCGCCGGCTATCTCCAGGTGAAGAACGTATCGGACCGGGAGATAACCCTGGTCCTCACCGACAGGGCGGAAAATGCGTCGGGAAAGCACCGGACTTCGTTCGACCTCGTAAACGCCTGGACCACGTATGTGAAGGCCCATCCCGCTGAAGGCCTGGCGCTTTTCTGCAATGTCAAGGGACTCGGCGGGCTTGTCCGCGGCCAGGAGGCGGTTATCGCCGGGTTTGTGGTGACCGACGACAGGACCGTGGTGCTCAAATTCGATCCGCCCGACCCCAAAGGCCTCGCGCGGCTGTGCACGCCGCGGATCATGCCCGCCTCCCTCGCCATGGGTCCGTACGCGGTGAAAAGTGAGGCAGGCGGGGCGGCCGCGCTCGTTCCGAACCCGCACTTTCCGGGGGAGAAGCCTTATCTTTCGTCCTGCACCGTGCGGCTCGGCGGCGATGCCAACCCCGTGCTGTCATTTTCGCTCAACAGGTACGACGCGGTCATGCTGCATTCGGCCAAGGACCTCGACTTCGCGCGGCACAAGGCGCCCGAACAGTCGGTCCTCGCCGTGTTCTCGGAAGACCGGTACTTCATTTCGTGCAACCTTGACAACCCGGCAGCGCGGCAGGCCGTAAGAAACGCAATCAACCCCCGCGAGATCCTTGCGAACTTCGTCAAGGCGGAAGGGACCGTGCTCTTTACGCTCGAAACCGACAACACCGTTTCTGCGCCGCCAGTCGCAGGCGACAAGGGACAGGTACCTGCGGCGGCGGCGCAGCAGATACCGGTGCTTTACAGATCAGACGACCCGGTATCGGCCATCATCGCCGAAAAGGTGGTTGCCGACCTCACCAGGAGCGGGCTGTCGGCCGCTCTCAAGGCCTCAGCGCAGAAGGAATACGAAGTATCGCTTGTCAGGCGCGACTACGGACTGGCCGTCGGATGGGTCCCCTCGAGCGTCGTTTCCGACGAAAGCGAAAAGCTGCGGCTTGCCACCATGTGGTTTTCCGGCGCGGTTGACGAAAGCGGCCGGATCGCCGATAACAGGGAATTGCCGCTGTTTTCGGTAAAGGAATATCTGCTGTGCAGAAAGAAAATCGGATTTGCCGGTGATGTTGTGCAGGGTGTGTTTGTTACTGATTAAATAAAGACAACGAAAACAATTGGGCGTTGCCTTCGCTTCGCTCGGCCGGTCTCCCTGCGGGCTCGGCCGTTCGGCCTCGTTGCCGGACGGCCCTAATCGCCTTCGGCGAGGGTCGGCCGGCAATTCGCTCTAGCTCACCCTCCGGTCCACCTAACGCGCGGCGTTTGAAATCTATTCAGTCAAGTAATTCTTCTCGCGCCAATCGGGCATCCACAGCCAATCAGTCAATGCTTCTTCTTTTCCACGGCTCTCCACGGGTGCCCCCCAACCGAAGTTTGGTTCTGGCAACTACTCCATCTTGGGGGCCACCCAGAAGGGGGTAGCGGAGGACCGGTCGCATGTGGAGCGGAATACGATTTGTAAATTATTGCGACCGGTCCGCAGCGAGGGGGATACCTCCCCCACCCAAGTTATAATCAAAGTATATCACTGACTCCTCCATTCCCGCCACGTCGTATATTTTAAAAGATTTAAGCCACCCGAACCCAGGACGAGCCGCATGGTATCCTTTTCCCGATCAGCATCGATTCTCGCCTCAATAGCAATTGTCGTTTCCACAGGCGTCGCTCTTGGCCAGAATTCCTCCGGCCCCCGCACGCTCCGCCTCACGTTCTTCGGCTCAAGCACCTGCGGCGAATGCGCGGAAATCAAGACCCAGCTGCTCAAGCCCCTCGAGCACAAGCATGTAGGAAAGCTCAGCGTCACCTACCGTGACATCGAGGTCGACAAGGACCTCGCTCTGCTCACTGCCATGGAAAAGGGCTACCACGTAAAGACGACCGCGCCGCAGGAGCTATTCTTTCCGGACACCGTGCTTGTCGGATACGACAACATCATGAAAACCGGCAAACAGCTCATCGAAACCTACCTTTCTCATCCTGAAAAATGGGTTTACGCCCACGCCTACGGCGACAGCACCATCGACACCATCAGCGCCGCGACCATGATACGCGACAGGATGAAGACGTGGTCGTTTGTCGGGCTGTTCCTTATCGGGTTCGTGGACGGCGTGAACCCCTGTGCTATTGCATCCATGATCTTCCTCATTTCCTTCCTCGGCACGCAGAACCGGAAGCGCAGCGACGTGCTCAAGATCGGTCTTGCGTTCACGGGAATCACCTTCCTCACCTACTTTATGCTCGGGCTGGGCGCGTTCCGCATCCTGTCCCTCATGGACAAATTCTACTGGTTCTCGCTCGCCATCCGCATGCTCGCCGTGGGTGTGGCCGTGTGGGTTGCCCTGCTTGCCATTTGGGATGCGGTCCACTACTACCGTACAAAAGACACAAGCGAGATGAAGGTCCAGCTGCCCAAGAGTGTTAAGATGCTTATCCACACCGTGATCCGGGGCAACCTTTCCACCAACAAGATCGTGGTCGGCGCCATCGTCACCGGCTTCCTTGTCACCCTGCTCGAAGGCGCATGCACGGCAAAGATTTACCTTCCGACAATCATGGCCATGACCCACACGTTCGGGTTCCGCCTCATTGGGTGGCTGCTGCTGGTAATTTATAATTTCCTGTTTGTCCTGCCCCTGCTCATCGTGCTCACCGCGACGGCCTACGGGCTCAAATGGAAAAAACTCTCCTCGTTCCAGCAGCGGCACATGGTGTTCACCAAGATGCTCCTGGCGCTTGTCATGTTTGGTTTGGCTGCATTTATTAGTGTTGGAAGATAATGCAAGAGAAGGAAGTTTTTTAGGCGGGGGAAGTTTCCCCCTGCCTCCGGCCGCCTACGGCGTCCTCCAGCACCCCCTCCTGGGTGTCCGCCTTGACAAAACAGCTGCAAGACCATGCATTGATGTGGCGGCACCCACGGAGAGTAGTTGAGAAGTAAGAATTGGTTGATCCCGTATTCATTCCAATTGGTGTAGGAGGATGAACTTGACAGATGAGACTTCTGTTGCCGCGCGTTAGGCAGGACTGGAGGCCGCGCTAGAGCGCGGTGCTGCCTGACCATGGCACGCAGTGCCCTCGTGGCAGGCAGCCCGAGGCCGAAGGCCGACGACCCTTGGAAGCACCCGAAGGGGTGGACCGGAAGGACGGCCGACCCGAGCCTGAGCGATGGCGAAGGCGAGGGGAACGCCCAACTTGTTTGTAAAGATAAGTATTTTACATTAATATCACTCATGTTATTCCTCACCCTCATCTCCACCCTCTTATCCCTCGCCTACCTAGCCGTTATTCTCTTTCTCTTCCTCGGCCTCCGACGCCTCTCATCCTCTTCCTCTCCCGCCGCCTCCCATAAACTGAAATTCTCAATTGTCATCTCCGCTCACAATGAAGAACAGAATATCGAAAAGTGCCTCAAGTCCATCCTGTCCCAAACAATAGATTCATCCCGCTACGAAGTAATCCTTGTCAACGACCGGTCCTCTGACGCCACTTCATCATTGGCCGGTGCAATTGCAGAACGCCATGCCAACCTGTCGGTCATCAACGTGAACCAGACCCCTCAGGGCAAGTCTCCAAAGAAGCACGCCGTCGGCTTTGGCATCGCAGCCACCGATAATGAGATCATCGTCTTTACCGATGCGGATTGTGTCGTACCGACAACATGGCTCGAAACCATCGACCGGCACTTCGATGATGACACCGGACTTGTCCAGGGCATTACCGCCTACGAGCATGTTCCGGGCATGAACCGTCTGTTCTTCGGGCTTCAGGCCGTCGATTTCCTATCCCACGGGGTGGTGGCGGCAGCGGCAATCGGCGCGGGCCTGCCCCTCAACTCCAACGCAAACAATTTTGCATTCAGGAAAAAGGCATTCGATGACGCGCAGGGATACGGCATGCAAGCTGCGGTGGTTTCCGGCGACGACGATCTTCTGCTCCAGCGGATATGGCGCAACGGCACGTGGCGGGTGCGGTATATGACCGACAGCACGGGAAAAGTTTCCACGCTGCCGACGCCCACGGTGCGGGGCGTGTTCGAACAGCGGAAGCGTTGGGGATCCAAAACCGTGTATTACAATGCGCGGCAGGTATGCCTGCTGTCTTCGGTTTTCCTCTTTTACGCCATGACGGCGTTCGCCTTTTGCGCCGGTTTTTTCCATCCCGTTTCTTTTGCCCTGTGCGCAGGAATGCTGCTTGTCAAGATGCTCGGCGAGATGTCGCTCATGGTGCCGGGCGCGCGCCTGTTCGGCGAGCAGGGGCTTATAAAATTCATCGCGCCCGCCTCGCTCATCCAGCTCCCCGTGGTGCTGGTCGCGGTGGTTCTCGGGGTGTTCGGAAGGTTTACATGGAAAGAACAGCGGTTCGGAAGATTGTCGCCATGAGTATAAAAGCACTTGCCAAATAAGAAAGGCGCCCGACACCCGGGCGCCTTTTGTTTTTTCATCATCAACTATACATGGAAGAACCCCGCCCCAAGTGGCGGGGATTCTTCCATGCCTAAGGATAAGATACTTGTAATTCGCTCGCTAACCCCGTGCCAAGTCGTGGGGATTGCGCGGGCTGTGGCATTCAACTTATTGCGAAACAAGAATCCTCTTCACCACCTGCCCGCCGCCGTTGAACGAGAACCGGGCAAAGTACACGCCCGCTCCCGCGGCATGGTTGGGCACAGCACTTGCAATCGGATGCCATCCCTCGGTCTGTGGGGCCGCGGGAATCCGAGCAACCACCCTGCCGTTTGCGCTGAGCATCTCGACCGCAACACTTGCCGACGCGCTCAGGAAATAGCGGATGGTCTTGCCGCTCACGCCGATCCTCACGCCGGGGAGTGCCGCCAACCACTGCGACACAGCGGGCTTGAGATAGGTTACGGGATCGCTTACGGGACCCACGGTGAACGTGGTCGAGCCGCCGGTAAGCCCGTTCGACGCAGCGCTAACGGTTACAACGCCCGGCGTGAACGTAGTTCTCACCGCGACTTTGCACTTTCCGCCTTCGATCATCAGGTTCGGGTCGCCGGGCGCGTGCCAGTTCGCGGGCTGGGCGGCGTCAACATATTGGTCCGAGCCTCCCCTGTAGGAGCCGGGACCGCTCACGCTCCAGGTTATCAAGGCGCTGTCCGTCGGACACCAGTTTCCGTTTGCGTCGACAACCGTTGCCAGGATCAGGGCTGCATCCGTTCCGTTGGCCCTGAAGGTAAAGACTTCGCCGTCCGGCTTCACAATGTGCGGATCAACGGTGAGCACAATGTGGTCGGGATTGCCCGCGGTCTTTTCCGTGTCGACGCATACCACGTTTCCATTTCCGTCAAGCCCTTCGGCCTTCAGGGTACCGGCCGCAAAGGGGACGTTATTCCACCAGACCTCGCACGGCAGCTGGGTGGTGGTCTGAGAGTGGTCGTTGTTGGGCGCGACTCCTGTAAGCGAGTTGGGGGTTTGCGTGCCGACCACGGTACCGTTGACAGACAGACGCACCTTCGGGCAGTTGCTGAACCCATAGACCATTACCGTGCCCGACCTGTTCCAGTGGTTTCCAAGCTTTACCACAGGCTTTGTGGCGTTCGGAATCCAGCAGGCCTGATACCCGTAGTACAGGAGTTTGGGAATGCGGTTGAAATCCATCATCGAGCACTCGAACGACCTGCATTTCGGATAGGTTGCGGTGTTCTTGTAGGGAAGTGAAATACCGTCTTCGCCGGGCGTCTCGGACATGTACCACTGGGCCATGCCGAAGCAGTTCTTCGCCCTGCTGTTCACCCATGTGTTCATGTAATCGGCGCAGAACGCAAGTTCGTAATCGTACTCGAACCGGGCCATCCTGCCGTAGTCGCTCCACCATTCCGCACCCCAGGCCGGATTGTTGGGATACTGGCTCTTGACGCCGATTTCGCATCCGACAACCGTGCAGGAAAGCAGGAAGCCATATGCTGGATTTGGTGTACGGTCGGCGGTCACATGCGGGTTGACGGGTTCCCACTGCGCGATAAGCGCCGTAAGCGACTGGGACAATGCTAGGGAGTTCCCGCCGTTGTCTATTTCCCACGAAAGGATGGACGGATGGTTCCTGTCCCGGATTACTACGTCGCGCTGTATCTCGCTTTTGAGTATGCCTTTCGCGTCGGTGGGCGCCACTCCGTTGAACGAGCCCTCGCCATCGCCGCTCGGCTGGATGAGCATGACTCCCTCGTTGTCGCATGCGTCAACAAAACCCGGGCTGCACGACGAATGGCCGGGCCGCCACAGGCTGCCGCCGATGTCGGCGAGCAGCTTGGCATCGCGCCACTCGACTTCCGGCGGAAGGGCGGTCCCGAGGGCAGGATAGTCGTAGCGTGCCGAAGCTCCGTAGAGAAGGTGCTTGTGTCCGTTGAAATACGGGAAGTTCCCGTCCCATGTCAAAACGTGAATACCGTAACTGTCTGTAAAAACGTCAACGGTGACGCCGTTGACTTTGAGGACATGATACACCTTGTGCATGTACGGCGTGCCGTAGGGGCTGTTGTTGGGATACCACAGGTGCGGATTGGCAACGGTGGCCGTCTGGTTGAAAACGTAGGACGCCCCGGCGGCTATCGACTGCGTCGCGTCGCCGGACCACACCACGGTATTGGTTGCATCGACCAGCTTGGTGGTAAGCGTGACGTTCGCCGCCGCAGCGCCCTGGTTTTGGACGTTCGTCTGGAAGTCGATCGTGGCAGAGGAGCCGTCGTTGGCCACGCTGCTCGCCGACTCGTAGGTACCCCATTGGTTCACGCACGAATACACGTTGAGCGGCACGTGCACCGGGTCGGTGATATGCAACCACACGGGCCTAAAGATTCCGGCGTCGGCCTGGCCGAACCGGAAGACTTCCGAAAAACCCGGGTCAGCATAGAAACCCTGGTTCTTTGAAACCAGAACCGCGATCACGTTGTCCGCGCCGCCAAAATGTACCAGGCTGGTGATGTCTAGGACAAATCCGATGAAGCCGATGACATGCGTGGCCTGCGGGTTCTCCGCGCTGTTGCCCGGCATGAACGTTCCATTGCAGTACACCTGACAGCCGATGTGGACGCCCTCAAATTCTATGAATATCTTTCGGGCGGAATAAGCGTTGTCAAGCGTGAAATGCTTTCTGTACCAGAACGGACCGCCCTCCATGCTGCCGTCACCACCGCCCGATGCCTGGTTGAGGAACGATTCACTATCGGCCCACGTGTTCGGGATTCCAACAGTGAGACCCGCTGCATCGTTGTACGCGACCGCAGCAGCCGCATTGTTCGGAGGATTAGACTTGATCAATTTCCATGGCGTCTCGCCAAGGTTGATCTTCACACGGTTGCTGGGCTCGCCGGTGTAAACATCGGCCCGGACCGCCACTACGGCCGTGAGAAAGACAATCAGCACTGCAAATAGGTTTTTGATGGACATCAAGGACCCCCCTTTTTTGGTTAACCGAATAAATAATGAGCAAAAACCTCTGCACTGCATGCCCGTTGGCAGCAGTCAAATATGGTCTATAATATAAGGTATTTGGGGCGATTTGGCAAATAAACGCGATGTGGCGATAAGAGTAATATTTGGATTGAGAATTGGATTAAGAAAAAGAATTGGGCGCCCCGCTGCTTCGCAGCGGCGGCCGTCCTTCCGGTCCACCCCTTCGGGTGCTTCCAAGGGTCGTCGGCCTTCGGCCTCGGGCTGCCTGCCACGAGGGCCCTGCGGGCCGTGGTCAGGCAGCACCGCGCTCCAGCGCGGCCTCCAATCGCCCCTAACTCGCGGCAGCGGAAATCTCTTCAGTCAAGATATGTTCTTGCGCCAGCTGGAATCATTAGACAATCCGTCAAGACTTCTTATTGTCCCGCTGTCAACTGTCAACCGTCAACTTTCAACTCTCCTTCTCGGTGCCCCCGCGGCCGAGGTTTCTTTCTCGCAGCGACACCTCCTTGGGGGCCACCCAGGAGGGGATAGCGGAGGACCGGCGCGTATTTTGTAATGGCATACGAAGATCGCGCGCCGGGCCGGAGCGAGGGGGACGACCCTTGGAAGTACCCGACGGGGTAAACTTCCCCCACAAGTATCATCTACTTGACACACACGAACTCTCTTCTCACCCCAGCCCCTCATTTCTCGCAATGCAATCCTTCCAGTGCCCCTTCATCGCCTCCCACACTTCCCTGCCCGACGCCGAGCGGCTCACCCACACGATGCACAAATCGTCCCTGTGCCGCTTCACCCATCGCGTGGCGATTTCCTGCTCCGGAAAGTCGGTGGGGTTGGGCGGGAGCGTGCCGCCGAAGAAGAACGCCTCGAGCTCCGACTCCATAGCGGGGCCGTCGGCGTAATCCGACGAAAACGGCCTCAGGTGTATCTTCTGGTTCTTGCGGAACCAGAACGACATGCCCCTGCCCTGCTCGGCGTGCGGCAGGAGCACCACGCAGTCGTCAAGCGGCGCGAAATCGCCCTTGCGCTCCGCGATCTCGATCTGGCTGTTTAAGGCCGGCGAATGCTTGCGGATGAGGCGGTATTCGTAAATCAGGCTTTCCAGCTCCGAGCCGCACCGGTGGGTCACGAGCTGATGGGACTCGGCGCGTATGCGGTCAAGCTTGTCCGGCGATTCGTCGGACGCGCGCGGGGACGCGCGGAAGTAGCCCGAGAGCCTTCTTTTAAGGTTCGTGGCCTTGCCGATATACAAGTAGGAATTGTCTTTCGCCTTGAACCCGTACACGCCCGGGGCCGCGGGCGCGTTTGCGATCTCCTCGCGGGAAAACGCCTTGGACGAAAAGTCGAACGAGAACAGCTCCTTCTGTTCCGCCTCCTCGATGTCGGCAAACCGCGTGATACCTTTCCCGCGCATTTCATCGAGCAGCCTGGAGCAGCACAGGGCCAAGCGCTCGCCGTGCCGGTAGGCGTAGCCTACGGCGGCCGGCGATCCGAACAGGGCGATATTGCATTGGTCTAGAGATAGCGGCCGGGGTGCCGGCCGGCCGCAGCAGGAAAAAAGCGTCCCGGCGAGCACGGCGTTGTCGGGCGCGGACCGGCCTGCTTCGGCGGCAAGCTGTGAAAACAGCGCGTGCTGCCGCCACGACAGAAACAGCGGCGTCCTTGCTTCACAGGCGCGAATGAGCAGCGTGGCCTTTTCCTGAGAGGGCTCCTCGGAAAACGGCGTGTCGCCCACGCTTGCGAGCAGTTCCTGTTCCTCGAAGGGAATCGACGCCGGGTCCAGAAGCCACCGCTCGAACAGCAGTTCGGGGGCTTCGCTCACCGTCCATACGGAAACGTGCGCTGCTTGGGGGGGGGCGTTGGGCAGCACGAGAAAGTAGACAGCAGCCCAGGGGATTTCCGAAAGCGGCTTCGACGAATCGGGCGGCCCGGACGTCTCTGAAACGCGCCAGAGTTTGTCTTCGCCCAGCAAAAAGCGTCCGTCCTTTGAAAGGATTCCCCGCATGGCAACGTGCGCGAGGTTTTCGTCGGGATTCTTGAACTTGAGGAACTCTTGCGCCAAAACGAGCGAGGGAGACGGCCCATGCTCCCGCAGGTATGCCAGTATTTCATCGTGCATGACGCGCTCTTTCCATGAGCTGGTGACAGCATGATAAAACTACCTTCCCGGCGTAAAATGGCGCAACAAGCCTGCCGCAGGGTAATATTATCCTTTGTCAAGTTTTGCCGGGAGTCCGGTTGGCGCGTTTACACATTGCACCGGAAAAGGGTTGTGCGCCGCTGCACGGGCTGTTATTTTATACACCGGCCGGGATGCGGCATACGACGCGTCCCGTTTCCCGACAGCAACAACCGGATGTCAACTCCC
>Ga0209039_10003791_pt1 | contig 11556 bp, 12 predicted proteins | sample BogFormECP12_OM1_FD_188238 | JGI IMG/M metagenome (GOLD analysis project Ga0209039, IMG submission 188238) | Bog forest soil microbial communities from Calvert Island, British Columbia, Canada - ECP12_OM1 (SPAdes) (version 2) | ecosystem: Environmental > Aquatic > Freshwater > Wetlands > Bog ... | reverse complement strand
ACCCGACTTGGTTACACCGCACCAAAAATTTTCACCTCATCGCAAGCGCGTGAAAAGCGGCGCAGTGGTAGTAATCGCGTGACAATATGGGAGTCGCGCTCCCAAGTATTGCATTGCTTGGCGATGCGTGCAGCGGGTCTAAAACAAGCTTGCCCGGTTTCCAAAACCCCTAAAAAGTCTACGGTTTTTTAGTAAATTTTAAATGACTTGAGAACCCTTGGGATCATTGGTCATTTTTGGCCGGATCTCAAGGAAAATCAGAGGCGATGCACGAACGTGCTATGCAGCAAAAAATCTGTTTAAACGGGTGAATGGTGCGTTTAAACGCCCAGCGATGATACGCGGGTATTATGGCCTTTTCAATTACCTTCTTTTAAGAATTAAGGAAGAACCGCTTTTGCAATTAGGTAGCATACTCGAGAAAGGCCTCTTGATTTGGCGTATCGATGTGTAGGGCAAACTTTTCCAGTAAATCTTTGAAACCAATGACAAGCGGGGTCTCGTCAGTAAGCCCTAAAAAGCAGTGCAATTGCATCTCAGGGGATATATTGCCCCGGTCGTCAAAAATGACTGCCGTGACCAAACCAATCTTCACGGGGAGGGTACACTCTCTGCGCGGGACTAACCCCTGAACAAAATAATCTCCAAGTACTTGAATGTCTAGCGTCTCCCAAACGCTGACAGGGAGTAAAGTAGTGTATGCTCCTGTGTCAATAATGGCTTCTAAAGTCCGAGACCACCCAAGAAGTGTCCTAAACTTAACGAGGGTAAAAATCCTCAGCAAGTCCCCATAGGAGGAGCAGCGCTGGAAAAGTTCTGGGTCTACGTCGTGGCGAAAATCTAAATAAATTCTAATACATTACCGCCACCGCTTCGACAAAGGTCGTGTAGAAGTGGAGGTCTCCTGTCACGCGTTCTGCCTCTTCCTCCACTTCCCGCAAATTTTTCCCGTGACTGACGACCTGGCGATTAGAAATCGCCACCCATTCCCTATCGTACAAATGCTGCAATTCAGAATAATGGTCCCGACCCCAATGGAGGTTGTCCCAGAACTCAGGCGTTTCTTCAACTTCCATATGATTTCCCAGTCGAAATTACTATAAAAGGCTATCTTGATGGACTGAAAATCCATCTAATTTGAAGATTTGAAGAGGATGTTGGAAACACTTCTTGTAGTTTTCACATTGCAGGCTTGCGTCATTGATATTTTTCAATTTTTCAATTAACTTTCCGAGTCCTCCTCCCCCGCTCGCCCGTGGATCTTTTCCATTTTGGCAAACCATTGTAAAATGTGCCGTTTCATGGCATCACTTTTATTGTAAATGGATACTATTAATTTTTCGAGGTCATCTTTTTCTTCTTCTTGAAGCAAAACAGAGAGGTCGAATTCCGCTTCAATACGGGACGACCCAAGTTTATCGTAAACGTCAATGCGATTCACTTCATTCACCGCGCTTGGAAAGAGCACGAATTCTTTGAATTTTTGCAGGTGTGGCACTTTCCCGCACCCGCGAACATTACACTCGTCTTTCTCTTTTGGACAGGTAGCATAACGGCACAGATTTCCTAGGTACTTGTTGGTTCCTGCATCTAGCAAGAAAATGTCGAACTCGTTGTTTGAAACGCCAAATTTTCCACAAGAAATGTATTTTTTCAGGGCAGTTCCGAGGGCTTTGCGAATGAGACTTAATTCATCCGTACTACTTATCCAGATAGCAAGATCTACGTCTTTTATCAGCTTGAATGGTGATTTTCGCGGGCGTTTCTGTTGATCCCTGTGGATTGCCTCCAGGAGGATCGGATCGTCAAACAACCAATATTCGCCCGCCTCGGCCAGATTCGTTGTCGCTATACCTTCTAATTCCATCCATTTCTTCGCATTCTTCGCAAGGGACCCGAAAATAACAATTTTTTCAACGGATTCCACTTTCGCAATTTCCCTTGCAACATACGAAACTGCATCTAATAAAATAGAAATTCTTTGATCCATTTCACAATTCGCTCCATACTTCTTTTGGATCACGAAACCTGACCTGAAAAGGGGTAAAATCGTCAGGGTCAAATCCATCCCAAGGGTCGTCCTCCATATCTTCATCATCACCTTCATCTTTTTGACTTTTTTCTTGAGCGCGATTGTGCCTGTGTATCCATTCGTGGTATTCTTTGAGACCCCCGCAACCTGCTGGCGGGGTTGCCCGGCGCCCGCTCGTGCACCGAGGATATGTTTTTGTCCCATCCTTGCACAAAATTTTTTGTAGGCAGAGGTCGTGAACCCAATACTCACTAAAATCGTAGATATATTGAACCGGGGGATGCTGGGGATTGAGCCATTTTCCGATGACTTCATCCCTTTCGAAGTAGTCTAATGGATCTAAAAGAGAGATGAGATCTGGGACTTTTGGAGGCAATCCAATGGTGATTTTCTCGCGGGCCCTACGATGTCCCATTACAAATATGTGGCCCTGCATACTATGCCACTGCATTGCATCTTGAATTGAAACATGTAAATCCCAAAACGTGTAAGTCGCTGGCACCTCGATGACTCGCCAAACTAGTGGGTGTGTGCCAGCAAGGGAAACCTTTACACGCAAAATCTTCGAAGCATTTTGCTTAACCCAGGTCTGCTCCTGTTCCTGCTTTTGACGCTTTTCCTCTTTTTCTTCCGCGAATTTTTGACTTAGTGCAGACGCGACTATAGCCGCTTCTACGATGTTATTGATAAATGCATTATATTGCTCCCGCTTACCATGCATTAGTTGGTCAATGAGAATTTCTGCCATTCCGGGGTCATGATAAATTTTTTCCTCAACCTGAGCGGCAAGAAAGACAAGGGCGCAATAGTTCTGAGAGTCTTCAGTTGTGTTTTTGATTTTTACAAGAATTTCTGCCCGAATCGCACTTAAATCAGTAAACACATCAAAGATGCAACTGAGGGAAAGCACATTGTCAGGCGTACATTTACTTGTTGCTTCCAGAATTGCGCTTATAATTTGACTCTCAGGGTATGCACTAATCTTGGTCAGGCAATCCTGATACTCTACCGTATCTGCCTCGTATTTCCCCAAATCCCAAGCACTTTGGATAAGGGAAAAAATATCATCGGTTTCACTTACATCCTGATCATTTTCAATTCGAGCCATTTGTTTCACGTTTTAGTTGTTCTATCGACGCGAATGAATTATAGAACGGCGTCGCATCCGATGTGTGTAAAAAATCGCTGATTGATTTTACAATTATGCGGTTAATTTTTATTTCTAAGGTTGTATTTCCTCCCTAATATCGCGCACAAAAACGAATTTTATTCAATTAGACCTTCGAGTTCGGATTATTTGTAAAAATTTTTCGCAGGCGGGCACGCCACCCCATTTTTTCGCCGGATTCTTGGCGAGCATCAGGCTGTAATATGTTCGGGTGGTCAGGGTTGTCCGTTGAAAGGATTACCTCGGCACGCTGCAAAACTTCCCCCCCAAACATATAACCTTTCCAAACAGCGCGTAAAACGGAATTTGGGGGTTGGTTCGGGGCGTACATAAGTCCTTGGGCACTCTCTGTGGTCTCATTAAATGCATCCCCTACATTAGGGGCAATCTCCGTTAAGCTAGTTGAACCGAGGAACGTCTCATAAACAAGGATCAGGTTCTGATTCAGGTTTCGCAGGAATGTTGCCTGTTTCTTAGAATGAACCTGTGGGAGGTCAAAGGACCTGGCCATCTCGAGCTGGCGGACCACTGGGACGAGATTTTTCATGAGCTGATTTTGGATGCGCGTCTTTGCCTTTGCTTGCTGCAATGCGGCATTTTTTTGGAATGTTGCTACGTCCATTTTGAGCTTTTCTAGGCGATTTTTTAGGTCAAGTCGTTCTTGGACCAAGTTCCGGTAATTTTTCTCAGGAATTATGACCGATGCGAGGTGGATATTGAAGACCTGAGATTTATGCCCCGCCAAGGGGAAGCCATATTTTTGCCCTGAAGGATAAAACGGAAATCTTCGGCGATAGTCGCAAGGACGAGATCCAATCCAGAGTTCGGTGGACATATGAATTGTAAATTGGTTGGGGTGGAAATGTAACCGTCTGCCAGTTGGCTGCTTCAAGGGTGATGAAGGTTCAATTGCCCGGTTATTAATGGCATCTCCCCTGATGGAAGTTCGCGGAATTAAAGGCACGCCCAAATTGCTTCTGCAAAAGTTTGGGTGGATTTGGAGATTTAAGGGGATACTTGGGATATTTTCGCTTTGGTTGTCGATCTGGAATGATTTGTATGAGACCCACCGTAAAGTCTCATGAAGGTTAGGAACTTGGGGAGGGGAGGAAAATGTCATAGTCTGGGGCACGGTGGCGAGCGATTCTCCTCTTCCATCAAAATTAGGGAGCAGATTTTTAACGTCCAAACCTCGCGAGTGAATACTTTCCCCAAGGATATGTCCGGCAATTATTACCGAGAAATACCTCCTAAGAGGATTTGTTCCTTTCCATGCAGGAACACGGCGTTCTCGTGCAAACAAGCTAAAAACACGTGGCGATGGTGTAAAAATTTGAAAATGGCTGTGTTGGACACGCATTTGGGTGCCCCAGGTGTGTAATTATTTCGATTTTTGGTTTGGGAGTCATCAAAGTTCATCCAGCCATTCTGGAAGGATGGAATCGGACAGCGTGTATTTTTCGCTCGTACTCTCAAGTGCGATCCCTGGGACATTCGCGGTTACTCGCTGGAGGACTTTGAGGTGATCTGCTAGCCAATTCAGGACTTTTAATAATTCCTCTGGCGGGCACGAAACCCGCTTCGTAATTTCAGCGGGGGACAGGCACAGCTGAGACCCACTTTCTGGCATAGACAATTCTTGGGCACTTCCAGTGGAATGGAATGATGCGGGTTGGGAACGACCCGCCAGTACATTAAGGACCTCTCGAGCGGGATTGCCCCACGCGGGGTCCTCGACCGCAGCTTTTAGTTTCATCATCCCCCATTCCTGAAGTGGATTTGGCACGGGATTGTTGTCCCGCACTTCCTTCAAGAAATCCGCCAATTCCTCCAAATTATTCTCATCACCCAATATTTCGAGAACCATAGCGATAACTTTCAGGAGTTTTTCCCCTAATGACGGGGATAGCACGTCAATGGCAGAACTGTAACTCAGCCCCAATAACGATTTCAAAGTTTCTCGAAAGGCGCGGTCTGCCAAAAACTCCGGAAAAGAATCGTACATCGCCGCATAATCGTCAGGGAGGAATGAGAGGAACTGGCTTAGATAATTACGCGAGGGGCTTAATGCAAGTAGGGCCTCAATAACATTGTTTACGTGGTGCTTTAATTCAAGTACCGACCGTGCTTCGGGAACTGGGGTATTTTCCGTGGCCATAATGGTTACTCCGGCGGCATTTTTTACTTGTCATTCGATTTTTAATATTTAACTTATTTGGGTTGATTCAGAACAGGCCATCGGTGACAGGTATACCAGACACGAGCTTTTTCGACAATTTCTTGAGTAAGTCTTCCCGGCATTTCCTAAAGGAACCGAGCAATGCCGCGACCTTTGCCATTAGCACGTTGTAAGTGAGCATCCAGTCGTAATCTGCTTTTTCGCTTGGGTTTCTCAAAACCGTGTAAGCGGCATTTACTTTGGGGGTTTTGGATGCCTTTTTAAACTTCTCAAACAAGAGGTCGCGGAATATTTTGTTTTCACAGGCCAGATCGTTAGCGACAATCGCCATAGATTCTCCCTCGGCGGAATTTGCAAGAGGTGACGGTATGTCAAGTAAGTGATAAAAAGTTTCAGTGTACGGGGGCAGGAATTGCACCCAATCCGATTGGCGCTCCTTAATGGCATACCACCGTCGAATCCCGGCTTCGACCTCCTCATCGCCTAACAAGAATTCAATTTCTTCTGGAGTAAACTCGCACTTAATCCACAGCCGTGGAAATTTCTTGAGCAATATTGCTTCCTGCGGAGGGATTTGGCGGGAAATCACGTCCGCAAACACATGATATTCCGCGAGGGTGGCAGGGTCTGACAGGGCTCTTCGAATATTTGCACAAAGGCGTGCTTGCTGCGACGGATTCCTAATTTTCCTCTGACTGAGTTTCGAAAGCTTTCCTGCGTCGTCTTCAACCTTCACTTTCCCCAGGGCCAAGAGGTTGATGCCCATCTCGTACAAGGCTTTCCAGTTCGGATGGTGCTGCCAAATGAACGAAAATAAGATAGTTTGCTTCTCAAGGTTCTGCTTGCATGCGTGGCACTTCTCGAGGCCTGCCCGGTATTCCGGGGGTGCCACGCCCCCGTAGTAATCTCGAAACACTTTTAGGAATTGGATGTAGGTCAACCGTAGTTTCGGGTTCTTCAGCGTCCGGTACGCTTCCTCAATTATATCTTCCGGAAACGAGGAATACTCGCGCTTATAAGCATAAACTTCATCCAAGCGGGCTTCATCCACATTCTGTTCCACACTAAGTAGGGAGAAAAAGGTCGGAATGCCCTCGTCCATGTGATATTGGACCCACTTCTTGTGCGCCCGCTCAATTTTGCGGAATTGCTGGTAAGTTTGGAGTTTATTCCCCCGCCCGTGGTCATCGCCTTGCGGCCAGTAGCGGTCTTCGGCAAAATAAGACTCTGCTTCCGCCAAGACCGGACTTGATGCCGCAAGGTTTGTGGGCAATGCGGGAAATTGGTCATCGCACTTAAGTTCATTTCTCCGCAATACCTGCTCTAATAACTCTTGCATTTCCCCCAGCGGGAATTGACTTGAAAATCCCGCCTCCCCGTCCGACGGCGGCGCCCACTCATTGCGGGGTGCCCATTTTTTTTTAGTGGACTGGGAATTTTGTATGACGTGTGCCTTCCCATTTATGTAGTAGACATCACTGTCATCAGAACGCCCCTGCCTCGTCCTCAGTCACCATCCTTGTTCATGCTTATTTTTTCCGTGGGTGGACGTCTCCGGACTCATCCACGTTACGCAAGGAAAGGTAGACTTCATTCCCCGACACGAACTCAGAGAGAGCTTCGGACCCTAAAAGCGCCTGCTTTTCGTGATATAAGAGGAATTGGTTGCTCTCCGTGGTAGGAATAAACCGCCGCTGCTGGAGGCGCTGCATCACATCGCAGATCGTGCGATTCGGGTTGAATATTAACGCGGTTTCCACCTTCCTTGCATCATCTTGCACTACTACGGTCAATATATTGCCATTTGCGAGTTTTTTCGCCCATTTTAGCTTTTCCTGGTTCGTGAGGCGGCTCTTAGCTTCCATTCGCACTTTTCGCTCGATGCCGGTTTCTTTGTCCCTTGCAGTCACGTCCAAAATCCCGTATTCGGTGCCAATCTCAAATGACACCGTAATTTGATTTTCACCAGCGGGGCGCGGCACGACGTCAATGAAGAATGCCCCGATTCGATTTGCGCTCACGGTAGTCTCTCTCTCTCCCTCATACACCTCGATCTCTAACTCAGGAGTGTATGGGTAAATATTTGTGAAGGGTTTTGACTTGCAAATCGGGAGTTTTTCATTTTTTTCAACAATTTTTTCCACGTTTTCCGGGAAAACGTGAATGCCAAAAGAGTGGGACACCACGTCACTGATTTCCAATGCCGGCGATGGTGCTCCACTAGGTGCTTGGTCAAACCTGACTCCAGTTCCCTCCATGGACGCCACAGCAGCCCCCATCGCCACCACCTCATATGGGTCAATATAGCACAGTGGGGGTTTCCCCGTGAGACCCTCCACGAAGGCTTTCACCGCGGGGATCTTGGTAGTTCCCCCCACCAAGATAACGTCGTCAATATCCGCGAAACTCAACCCCGCGCGCTGGAGCACATCAACCACTGGCATTTTCGTGCTCTGGATCAGGTCTGCGATGACAGAGTTGAGGGTTGCCCGTGTTAGCTCGCAGGAAAACGCGACAGGACCCTCATGGGACTTGCCGACCAAGAAGGGGATGTTTACGGTGGTCTGTTCCACCTCCGAGAGCTCGATCTTCGCCTGCTCAGCCGCGGCACGCACCATTTGCAATGTCTTCAGGTCTTGGTTGATGTCCACCTTGTGCTCGCATTCGATGATCTGGCCCAAGTGCGCGGTTAGTAGCGAGTCAATGTCGTCACCCCCGCATTTTTTTATGCCGTCCGAGGCTTCCACGTTGAAGAAATTATCACTTACCGTGAGAATGGACACGTCAAATGTGCCCCCCCCAAAGTCGTAGAGGAGGATCGTCTTCTTCTCCCCTTCCGCCGCGCGCAACCCGTAGGCCAGCGCTGCCGCCGTTGGTTCATTAATCATGCGCGTGACGTTCAAACCGGCAATTTCGGCGGCGTCCTTGATGGCGGACCTCTGGGCGTCGGAGAAATTCGCAGGCACCGAAACCACCGCATCCGCGAAATCAATGCCGGTTTGGGACCGCGCAAGGTCCATAAGATGGCGGAAAATCAACGCGCCCACGTACTCTGGCGGGTATTTTTCGCCGTCCACATTGTACCGGTGGCGCGACCCCATCTTCCGCTTCACCGAGGCAATGGTTCGTTCTGGAAACGGAATGAGGTTTTCCTTGGCCTCCCGCCCCACGATTACTGTCCCGTCGTCCTTGAAATGCACCACGGAAGGGGTATTCGCTTCCCCCGCGTCGTTCCGAATAACGCAGGGTTGCTCAAAAAACCAATACGCGAGTTTCGAATTTGTCGTTCCGAAATCGATGCCTAAGCAATATTTCTCTTGTGCCATATTTTTGTCGCCAAGAGGGTATCGTGGGAAGCAATTTGGAGTAAATGCACAATATTCCCATTTCTTTATATTCTAATTTCTAAGATTTTACGTTCCTATATATTTTTATCGCCATATTTGTCAGGCATTAATTCTATTAATTGCTTTTCAAAAATCACCGAAAAATTTCCTTGAATACCCCAGTTTAATTATGGATTTTAATTAGGGTGGTTTTTGCCGACAAAATACCATCGACGATCATCTCATAAGAAAATTACCAAATTTCCACTTGAAAATCTCCAAAAGCAAATTTACGAAAAACACAAAGTAGCAGAATCGTGGCATTCAAATTTTGACAACAATATAAAGATCTAAGTTGGTCATTCTAGCTCGATTTTATAGCGTTTTGACTGACCTACGTGAACTTGCCCTATCTTCTTAATTTTACAGGCTTGTCCTAGTTTCGATTGGATGCTACAAAGTACTTGCTATAGACTTGTACCACGCTTGTTGGATTAACCATTTTGCTTGTTACAATACCCGCCCTAAATCTTCAATCTTACAGACATAGGGCAGGCAATGTTTAACCGTCATTTTTGTCAATTAAGTCATCGACCCTAGAGGCAAGATGATCAATTACCTAAACCCAGACTCGAAAAAAATTAATAGTTGAAATGCTAACAGTAAAATTGGCGGAAAAAACGTAGCGGGAAAGACGTGTTTAAACAATCTGTACGGGACAACCGCTCGTACTACGCGGGTAATATCTTCCACCTTCCTGAAGCAATGGTTTGCTGAAATGGAAAGAAAATCGAGTCTCACTTTAACTTGCAGACCAATTCGTCAGAGTGTGGAATTGTTGTGAGGGATGCAACCATAAGGTTCAAGGCATTGCTCGTATGCCTACGGATCCTCGCGGAGGTGTTGCAGGGCATCCTCAAGGTTTTCCAATGCGATGGATTTGGTGGGGTCAAGCTGGAGGGCCCACTCGTACGCCTCTGCCGCCCCCTTATAGTCCCCCTGTTGAGCTCTCGCAAATCCGAGCTTGCACCACTCGTCCGCGTCTTTTCCATCGCTGCCGCGTGCAGTCTCCCCACCTGTTAGATTAGGCGCTTGAAGACCTTCTAAGGGGAGACCACGGGACAGGTTCCAATAGTTCTGGAGTAAAGTGGACAAGGAACTCGTGCCTCCGACAGACGGATCCCAGCAAGAATCAAACCAATCTGCTGGAATTTTGAACGGTTTTTGGCCGAAGACATACACGAAAATCGACTTGTTCTTCTTGAACATCCCCATCGAGAGATCAATATCTGTTTCGTAACTCCGAGACAATTTTTTCGTCATTAACCAAACCTGGGACCAAGAGCTGCGCCTCGCAACCAAATAGCGGCGCCAAGACATCCCACTCGCATTAACGCGGAGTGAGGTTGTAAATAAGCTCAAAAATAGGATTCCTAAAAAGATGTTATAGGGAACCACTATTAGGAATAAAATAACCCCTATCTCCCAAGGATTGGGATAATTCTGAGGCAGCGCGTCGAGCTCTTGGAGTTGAGCATTGACTTGCGTTACCATTTGGGTTAAACTTAATATTTTTGTTAACTCCCCAACACATGTGATAATGAGTCCGATGATCCCGGCTATTGCACCGTAAAAGATACTCCGGCGGGGCCTTACCGTGACGGCGAAACGGGAGTCATCGGGGGAAAATTTCATTACCTGCACTGCCATTTTTGCCCTTCCTCACTCACTTAGAAGAATAAACCTCTAATTTCACCCTCCACGAATGAGTATCGCCCTTTTTAGGTCTTCGCACGGGATTCTGAACATGATGAAGGGTTGTGAATTTTCGAAATTTATCATTCCACGGAGAGAGCAAGGTTTGCTTTCAACTTCGATCGGCACGGGATTACTTGTTCGAATCTCTCCGGCCTGCTACACCTAATATCGGAATGTTCCCCGATTTCGTCACAAAAAACCCAGCAATATCCGGGTAATATGTATAAGGAGATGGTAAAAATTTGAAAACTGAGTTACTTGAGGGTTTTTCGCAGAATTTCCCACTTCTGCAAGGCCGCTACAAATGTGGCAGGGTCAGGGGAATGAAAGGCGATTGAATAAGTGCCAATCTTGACTTCATAGTCGAAGTCCTCGTGAAAGGCAGTTATGGCGACTTGGAAGTCCTCCTCTTGGTTTGAATCGTATCCCAAAAATTTGCGTAATAGCTCCAATTTAATCGGGGTGCCACTCGCAAGTGCGGTATTTAATCTATTGAGTTCAACGTCGCCATTTTCTCCCACACATCTGCCCCCCAAAAAATTCACAGATTCACGTGGTTTGGGGAGCCAGAATCGCCGGTTCTTCTGCATCAGGGGTCTTCGGCATATTGTGATGGCGAGCGAAGGGCGGCTTAAGAACAAAACCGAGGAAGATCACAATCCATGCCGCCATGTCAAGAAGTTCTGCAACAGTTACTAGCCCCCATGGCGCCGGTCCGATCGCCATGAGCGTGGGGCGAACTGCCTGGGTGACGATGTAAGCCAACCAGCCTATGGCAACGAGGAGACTGTATACGCCGGGCAGGCGCCGCTGGCGGTAGACGAACAGGAATGTTACCACGGTCAGTACAGCGGCAGGAACCACGATGTACGGAAGCAAAGCGTTCAGAGCGGCGTAGCTGCTCGTTGATAGGATGAGACTCGCAAATGTGGCTGCGTAGATTAAAAGCAGAATCGCACGAAAGCGCGGATGCTCGGGTAACCAGATGCGAAGGTTGACGGACACCAGGGGAACAGAGGACACCAATATTAGTAACCAGCGCAACCACCCTATCGGCATGGCAGGGTTCCACACGAGTAACGCCTCCTTGGGT
>Ga0209039_10003790_pt1 | contig 11557 bp, 7 predicted proteins | sample BogFormECP12_OM1_FD_188238 | JGI IMG/M metagenome (GOLD analysis project Ga0209039, IMG submission 188238) | Bog forest soil microbial communities from Calvert Island, British Columbia, Canada - ECP12_OM1 (SPAdes) (version 2) | ecosystem: Environmental > Aquatic > Freshwater > Wetlands > Bog ... | reverse complement strand
ATTGTTGTCAAGCTCCCAGTCCGTGATGCCGTGCTTTGCTGCGACGCTCCCGATCTTGCGCTCGAAGGCGTCGAAGTCGCCACCCGATCGGACGTACGAGGCGGTGTAGTCACGCACGTCCTCGCGGTACGCCGCTTGACTATTTCCCGAGGAGTCGCTCGAGCTCTTGAAGGGGCTCGACACCGATTTGGAGATGCTCCCAGAGCTGTCCGAGAAGGAACACGCCGAAACCGCGACGACGAGAACGGCAAGAGCCAGCGCGAGGTGACGAGACGGCATGGGGCCTCCCTTGTTCGGTGAAACTTTAGCCGCTTTCGGGCTGGGGCCAGACGTGGCGGCCGATGTAGCTTGGGTCGACGGGGCGCGCAGGCAGGGGAGGGAAATCGCCCGGCGGGCGCGGCCAGGCGACCGGGGTCGCGTCACTCGCGATCGGCGCGCCGACCCGGATCTGTCCGCGGTCCACCGACGGGTGAGGCCCGGCGTGGGCACGCGTCGATCCGTCCCGAAAAAAAATGACGGTGTACACGCGGCGGATGCGGTCCGAACGGTTCGCTTTCGCAAGGTGCACGGTGAGACCGTGGTGGAAGGCCACGCTCCCGCGGCGCGTGGGGACGAAGACCGGCTGCGCCCCGTTTAGGGCCGGGTCGCTCAAGATGCCGTACGGCTCGCCGAGAAAGATGTTCACGAACTTGCGCAGTCCCACGCGGTGTGATCCCGGCACGTAACCCATACAGCCCACCTCCTCGTCTACATCGACGAGGGGCACCCAAGCCGTCACCGTGTCAGTCTCGTTCATCGGCCAGTACGGCTGATCCTGATGTGCGTCGGTCTCCCGCCCTCCCGCCTCTTTGTAGAGCGCTTGGTCATGCCAGAGCCGAACCGCGGGGGCCTCGAGCAGAGAGGCCGCGGTCTCCGCCACGCCGGGATGGAAGGTGAGGGATCGGACCTCGGGTGTGTCCTCCCAGAGGTTGATGCATTGCAGAAAGGACTGCTCGTAGCGGCTGCGCTCGGCGGGCGGTCGGGCCGCCTGAGTTCGCCTGGCCACCGCCGCATCGATCGCTGGGGTGACGCGATCGAGGAGGGCGCCGTCGAGCAGGTCCGGTGCGACCACGAAGCCGTCTCGGCGGAAGCGCTCCTTCAGTTCCGCAGGCAGAGGAGCCATAGCCTACCTCCTACTGCTTCGGTCCCCGGGCTGTCAACCGCCGCTGCCGAACCGAGGCCGGGGCCCTACTCTTTGGGCGGAACGGTCCGAACCGAGGTTTGATGGACGCCTACTGGCACGTGCGGAATGTCGATTGGATGGGGTCGCTCGCGCCCGACGAGAGCGAGCTCCTGAAGCGGGAATCGACGAGCCGCTCCTACGCTCCCGGCGAGATGATCTTCGCACCGACAGCAAACCCGAGCGCCGTCTACTTGCTCGAGCAAGGTCTCGTGCGGATTTACCGCCTGTCGGAGACCGGCGCCGAGGTGACGTTCGGGTACGTCTCGCCCGGAGAGGTCTTCGGCGAGCTTGCGCTCTTTGGGGTCCCGGCGCGCGAGAGCTTTGCCGAGTCCGTGATCCGTTCCACAGTGCGAAAGATCCCCCGCGCCGTCTTTACGAGGCTCCTCGAAGCGCGCCCTGCGATGGTCCTGGCCGTCACCAAGCAGATTGGTGAACGGATGCGCCGCATCGAGAGCCGTGTCGAGCACCTTGTCTTTCGGGACGTCAAGAGCCGCGTAGCGCGGATTCTGCTCGAGCTGGCGGAAGATTTCGGCCGCCCCGAAGTCGACGGCATTTTGATCGAGATCCCCCTTACGCAGGGTGAGCTCGCGACGCTCGTGGGATCGGTACGGCAGACCGTGAACGACGCGCTCCGCCAGTTCGAGCAGGCGGGCTGGATCCGCCAGCTCGGGCGACAGCTTCTGATCGTGAAACGAGACGAGCTTCAGCGGTTGACGCAGCGCACCCCGACCTAGCAGCTGTAGGAGATTGCGCCGCAGGGCGTCCGCGGCTTTGGCGGAGGCCCTTGAGGCGGTCGGAAGGATTCCCTCGGGTCGTCGGAAGCGGAACCCTAGACCTTCGTGTACGAGCGCAGCGTCCGCAGGTACTGCGCGCGCTCAAAAGCCTCCGGATCCGGCGAAGCACGCTGGCTCGCGCTGCCCTTCAGCTGCTCCACCGACTGGTACTCGTGGTCTTCGAGCCAGCGCGTCATTTGCTGCTCCATTTCTCGAAACAGCTCGGGCCCGCGCTTTAGCAGCGCCGACGCCATCATGGCCGCGTCTGCGCCGGCCAAGAGCACCTTCAGTGCATCTCGCGCACTATGAATGCCGGAGCTCGCCGCGAGGGAAGCCTTCACATGGCCGTGGAGAAGGGCAACCCAGCGCAGGGGAAGCCGTAGCTCTTCGGGCTCGCTCAGCGTGAGTGTCGGGACGATCTCGAGCGTCTCGAGGTCAAAATCGGGCTGATAGAAGCGATTGAAGAGCACAAGCCCATCGGCCCCGACCTTCACTGCGCAACACGCGAAGTCGGCAAGGGCGGTGAAAAAAGGCGAGAGCTTTACGCTGAGAGGGATTGTGACCTCCGCCCGGACGGCGGCAATCAGCTCGAGAGAGCGCTGCTCGAGCTCGGCCGCGTGATGTGAGGGGTCGGCCGCCACGCGGTAGAGGTTGAGCTCCAGCGCGTCGGCCCCCGCGCTCTCGATCGCTCGCGCAATCGACGTCCAGCCCCCACGCGTTGTGCCGTTGAGACTCGCAATGACCGGGATCGCGAGGGCGTCCTTCGCCGCCGCCACGAGCTCGAGCAGCTTGTCGAGGGCGCTCTCGTAGTGCAAGGGCTCCGGCAGGTAGGTCCGTGCTTCGGCAAAGCTCTCGCTACCCTCTTCGAGCGCGCCATGCAGCGCGAGCGCATCGCGCACCAGCTCTTCCTCGAAGAGAGACGGCAAAACGACGGCGGACGCACCGGCGTCCTCGAGTCGGCGCAAACCATCGAGCGTTCCGGTGAGCGGTGAGGAAGACGCGACGAACGGCGTTCGCAGCTGAAATCCGAGATAGCGCGAGCCGAGGTTGGGCACGCGTCAATCCTCCGGGACGGGACTTCGCACCGCCCCGGGCTCGCTGCCCGTCGGCGGGGTTTCGACCGACGGCACACTCCGCTCGATCCCCGCGAGCGCACTGTAGTGGCGCCAGCGCTCGCTTGCGTCGGCCTGGGCGAGCGCCGCTAGCCGTGCAGCGCGGGCAGGATCGCTGCGCTCGAGCATGGAAAACCGGGTTTCACTCGCGAAGAACTCGCGAAGCGAGAGCGACGCCTCCCGCGAATCGAGCTGGAAGGGGCGTTGATGGGGATCACTGCCGGGGTGATAGCGCCAGAGCGGCCAGAATCCGCTTCGCACTGCGTCGCGTTGGTGCGCCATGGATTGCGACATGTCGATTCCGTGGGCGATGCAGGTGCTGTAGGCGATCACGAGAGACGGCCCTGCCCAGGCATCCGCCTCGAGCAGCGCCTTCAGCGTATGGGCGTCGTTTGCGCCTAGGGCGACCTGCGCCACGTACACGTGGCCGTAGGAGGTGGCGAGCAGTCCGAGATCCTTTCGTCCCACCGCCTTGCCGCTGGCCGCAAACTTCGCGACCGCAGCCCGCGGCGTGGCCTTCGAGGCCTGGCCGCCGGTATTCGAGTAGACCTGGGTATCGAGCACGAGAACGTTCACGTCATGTGCGGACGCGAGCACGTGGTCGAGACCCGCCGAGCCGATGTCGTAGGCCCAGCCGTCGCCGCCCACAATCCACACGCTCTTGCGCACGAGATCGTCCGCCAGGCTCTCGAGGCGTCGCGCCTCGGGGCCCTGAATCTCGGCGAGCGCGCTGCGCAGCAACTGTATACGTGCGCGCTGGGCGGCGATGGCTCCTTCTCCTTGCCCGCGTTCTGCGAGGATCTGCTGGGCGAGCTTTTCTCCCACGCGTTCCGCGAGTGCCAGCAAAAGGCGCCTTGCCTCCTCAGTCTGCTTTTCGAGCGCGACGCGAAAGCCCAAGCCGAACTCCGCATTGTCTTCGAAGAGCGAGTTCGCCCAGGCGGGGCCCCGACCTTCCGCGTCGGTGCTCCACGGCGTGGTCGGTAGGTTTCCCCCGAAAATGGATGAGCAGCCCGTCGCGTTCGCGACCAGGAGTCGGTCCCCAAAAAGCTGCGAGAGGAGTTTCAGGTAAGGGGTCTCGCCGCAGCCCGCACATGCGCCCGAGAACTCGAACAGCGGCTCGCGCGTTTGCGCGGCCTTCACCGTGGAACCCTCGAGGCGTGTGCGATCGAGTTCGGGGATCTGCAGGAAGAATTCAAAATTGCTCCGCTCACTCTCGCGGCGCGGTCCAGCGGGCGCCATGTCGAGGGCCTTGTGCTTCACCTCCTCTTTGCTTTTCGCAGGGCAGACCTCCACGCACACTCCGCAGCCCGTGCAGTCGTCCGGCGCGACTTGGATGGTGAGGGCGTGGCTTTGCAGCTCCCGGGAGCGAAAAAGCTTGGCAAGGAAGCCGGCCGGTGCCTGTGCGCCTGCGGCCTCGGGGTAGACCTTCATGCGCACTGCGGCGTGGGGACAGGCGATGGCGCACTTGCCGCAATCGATACAGAGCGTCGGATCCCAAATGGGCATCTGCTCGGCGAGCATCCGCTTTTCGAAGCGAGCGGTGCCCGTCGGAAAGGTGCCGTCGACCGGAAGCGCGCTCACCGGCAAGAGGTCGCCCTCGCCGGCGAGCAGGCGCGCTGTCACGCGCCGCACGAAGTCAGGTGCGGTCTCGGGAATCCAGGCCGGCTCGTCCGTCCGCAGCGGTCCGTCCGTCGGTACCTCCACGCGCTGAAGCGCCCCGAGCGCGCGGTCGACCGCGGCCAGGTTTCGTTCCACGATGGTCTTGCCTCGTTTTGCGTAGGCTTTCTCGATGGACTGGCGGATCGCCGAGAGCGCCTGTTCGGGTGGCAGGACCCCGCAGAGGGCAAAGAAGCAGGGTTGCATCACGGTATTGATACGGCCCGCAAGTCCCACCTCCCGCGCCACACGGTGGGCATCGACGACCCAAAGTTCGAGTTCCTTTTCGCGGATCGTGCGCTGGACCCGGCCGGGCAGACGATCCCAGACATCCGTAGGGGAATGCGGGCTATTCAGCAGGAAGCGCGCCCCGGGAGCGGCCCGACCCAGCACATCGATGCGCGAAAGGAACGATTCGTGGTGGCACGCCACGAGCTCTGCGAGCTCGATCTGGTAGGTGGAGCGAATCGGCGCGGGGCCAAAGCGCAGGTGTGAAACCGTGACGGCGCCAGACTTCTTGGAGTCGTAGACGAAGTAGCCCTGGGCGAAAAGCCCGGTCTGCTCGCCGATAATCTTGACCGAGCTCTTCGCCGCACCCACGCTCCCGTCGCTTCCCAGTCCGAACGACACCGCCCGCACTCCGGGTCCCTCGGTGCGAAACGTACGGTCCCAGGGGAGGCTGGTGTGCGACACGTCATCGTGTATTCCGATCGTGAAGTGGTTCCGGGGCTTCTCGCGGCCTAGCTCGTCGAATACGGCCTTCACCATGCCGGGGGTGAACTCCTTGGATCCGAGCCCGTAGCGGCCGCCGACGATGCGCGGAATGCCCGAGCGCGTGCCTGCGGCGGAATGCTCCACGCACGCGGTCAGCACGTCCTGGTACAGCGGTTCCCCGGCCGAGCCCGGCTCCTTGGTGCGGTCGAGGACCGCGATTGCCCGCGTCGTTCGAGGGAGTGCGTCGGCGAAAGCCGCAACCGGGAACGGACGGAACAAGCGAGGAACCGCGACACCCACGCGCTCCCCCGCCGCGCAAAGCCTCTCTACCACCTCGTTCGCCGTACCCACACCAGATCCCATGAGCACGAGCACGCGCTCGGCGTCCGGCGCCCCGACGTAGTCGACGAGCTGGTAGGTGCGCCCAGTCCGCTCTGCGAGGCACGCAAAGGACTCCGCGACGATCCGAGGAACCTCCGCATAGAAGGGATTGGATGCTTCCCGCGACTGGAAGAAGACGTCGGGATTCTGGGCTGTACCACGGAGCGCAGGCCGGTCGGGTGAAAGGCGTCGGGCCCGGTGCGCTAGGATCATGTCTTCACTCACCATCGCCCGCAGGTCATCGTCGGAGAGGGTCTCAATCGAATGAATCTCGTGGGACGTTCGGAAGCCGTCGAAAAAGTGCAAGAACGGCACACGGGTGCGGAGCGTCGCGGCATGGGCGACGAGCGCGAAGTCGTGGGCTTCCTGTACGGACCCGCTTGCAAGCAGGGCGAATCCCGTGGTGCGAGCCGCCATCACATCGCTGTGATCTCCAAAGATGGAAAGTGCGTGGGTCGCGACGGCGCGTGCGGCGACATGAAGCACGCAAGGAAGGAGCTCGCCCGCGATCTTGAACATGCTCGGGATCATGAGGAGGAGACCCTGGGAAGCGGTGAAGGTCGTGGCAAGCGCGCCGCGTTGGAGCGCACCGTGCAGGACGGCCGCGGCGCCTGCCTCGCTCTGCATCTCGATCACCTCGGGCACCGTGCCCCAGAGGTTTGGACGGCCCTCTGCGCTCCAGGCGTCGGCAAGTTCGCCCATCGGCGACGCCGGTGTGATGGGATAGATCGCGGCGACCTCCGACAGACGGTGAGCGACGCGCGCAGCGGCCTCGTTCCCGTCGATGCAAACGTGCATCCTGCCACCATGCCCGTCCGGGCAAAGGGATCTGTCAACCAGCCGACAGGCCGCACATGCGCTATGCCTGACCATGAAACAGGAGGAACCTTCCTTGCCGGGACCGCCGTTCGTCTTGCCCTTCTCCGAGGTCGCGCTTTCTGACCTTCCGCGGGTTGGAGGAAAGAACGCGTCGCTCGGTGAGCTGATCGGGAGTCTCGCTGCGGCAGGGGTACGCGTGCCCGACGGATTCGCCATCACCGCTGACGCGTACCGACAGCACCTGCAGGAGGCGCGGATCGAGGACGAGATCTACGCCGCCCTCGACGCGCTCGACCCGCGAGACGTCGACGCGCTTACCCGCGCGGGCCGCTTCGTGCGCGAGCGGATTCGCTCGGCGCCTCTGCCGGTGGCCGTGGTGACCGAAGTCGAGCGCGCGTACCGGCTGCTCTCGGCCCAAAGCGGCGAGGAGGCGACCGACGTCGCCGTGCGATCGAGCGCCACTGCAGAAGACCTGCCGACCGCATCCTTCGCCGGCCAGCAGGAGACCTATCTCAACGTGCACGGTCGGACCAATCTCCTGCATGCGGTCCAGGATTGCATGGCATCTCTCTTCACCGATCGCGCGATCGTCTACCGCTTCGAGCGCGGCTTCGCGCACCGGGATGTGGCGCTCTCCGTGGGTGTCCAGAAGATGGTCCGGAGCGATCTTGCCTCGGCGGGCGTGATCTTCACGCTCGACACGGAGACGGGCTTCCGCGACGTCGTGATGGTCACCGGAGCGTTTGGTCTCGGGGAGACAGTGGTGCAAGGCAGCGTGAACCCTGACGAGTTCTGGGTGCACAAGCCGACACTTCGCAAAGGCTACCGTCCGATCGTACGGCGCGAGCGGGGAGAGAAGGCCTTAAAACTCGTGTATGACCCGCACAGTGCCGCCAAGCCTGTGAAGCTCCGGCCTGTGCGCGCGCAGGACAGAGAGCGCTTCGTGCTCGAGGACGACGAGGTACTCCAGCTCGCGCGCTGGGCGCTCGCGATCGAGGACCACTACTCCGCGCGGGCCGGCCATCCAACGCCGATGGACATCGAGTGGGCGAAGGACGGGAAGACCGGCGCTCTCTACGTCGTGCAGGCGCGACCGGAGACCGTCCATTCCCAGCGCAAGAACCTGGCCATCGAGGTCTACAAGCTGCGCGGAGCGAAGGGCAAGGTTCTCGCACGTGGCAAGAGCGTCGGAGGAAAGGTCGCAACCGGTCGGATCCGGGTCTTGCACCACCTTACCGAGCAGTCCGCCTTTCAGGCTGGCGAAATCTTAGTGACGGCGGAAACCGGACCCGATTGGGAACCCGTGCTGCACCACGCCGCGGCCGTGGTGACGGACCGTGGCGGCCGAACCTGCCACGCCGCGATCGTCTCGCGTGAGCTGGGCATTCCCTGTGTCGTCGGGACCGAGCTCGGAACGCAGGTTCTCGAGAGCGGGCAGGAGGTGACGGTCTCGTGCGCGGAAGGCGATATTGGCAACGTGTACGAGGGTCGCGTCGAGTTCGAGTGCGAGTCGATCGATCCCGCGACCCTCCCGACTCCTCGTGTGCCGCTCATGCTGAACGTCGGCAATCCCGAGCGGGCGTTTCTGCTTGCGCAGCTTCCGACGGTGGGGGTGGGCCTTGCCCGAATGGAGCTCGTGGTCCTGAACTGGATCGGCATTCACCCCATGGCACTCGTGCATCCCGAACGCGTGATCGAGCGCGAAACCCGCCAAAAAATCGAGCAGCGTATTCGAGGCTATTCGACGGGCCCGGAGTTCTTCGTGTCCCGGCTGGCGACGGGCATCGCACAGATTGCAGCAGCGTTCTACCCGCGGCCGGTGATTCTGCGCTTCTCGGATTTCAAGACCAATGAGTACGCCGGGCTCCTGGGCGGCGCCGTGTTCGAGCCCGTCGAATCGAATCCGATGATCGGATTCCGTGGCGCGTCGCGCTACTACTCCGAGCGCTATCGCGAAGGATTCGCCCTCGAGTGCGCGGCGGTGCGTCGCGTCCGCGAGGAGATGGGCCTTGAGAACTTGACACTGATGATCCCCTTCTGCCGTACGCTCGAAGAGGGCCGTCGTGTGCTGCTCGAGCTCGAAAAGAATGCGCTCGTGCGGGGCGAGCGCGGTCTCGCCGTGTACGTGATGTGCGAGATTCCGAGCAATGTGCTGCTGGCGGACGAGTTCAGCGACCTGTTCGATGGCTTTTCGATCGGGTCGAACGACCTGACACAACTGACGCTCGGCACCGACCGCGACTCGGAGCTGCTGTCGCATCTGTTTGATGAGCGGGATCCTGCGGTGAAGAAGCTGATCTGCATGGTGGTCGAGGCGGCGCACCGCAAGGGCCGGAAGGTGGGAATTTGCGGTCAGGCACCGAGCGATCATGCGGAGTTTGCCGAGTTCCTGGCCGATATTGGCATTGACTCGATCTCGCTCAATCCCGACTCCATCGCGCGCGTGGCACGCCGTCTGGCCCGAACCTAGAGCGTCCGGCACCGAACGTTCCGCGCTCATTGCGCGCGGAACAACTCCGTGAAGCCTCTGGAGAGGCTTGTGGAAGCTCCTGCCGGGTCGGTCCGTCCGGGCATCCTCTGGCTCCCGTGGCGCTGGATTTCCCGGACTTGGCTCCTCATAATTGGCGCGCCGAGACTCGGTTTTTCGAGGAGTGCTGTGAGGAAAGACCGCACACGGTCCGCGTCGCAGATCGCCCGTGCGGGGTCCCGCGGGCGCAGCGCGTAGTCGGGATGACTCCGCGCACGACGCTCGCCATGGTGCAGACGGCACCCCGCAAGCTTGAGCTTCGCGAGCTACCGATCCCCGAGATCAGCGACGACACCGCTCTCCTGCGGGTCGAGGCATGCGGCATCTGCGGCAGCGACTACGAGCAGTACGAGGGCGTCCTTCGCACGCCCTTTCCGGTCATCCCCGGCCACGAGCCTCTGGGCCGCATCGAGTGCATCGGCGACCGTGCCGCCAAGCGCTGGAACGTCGACGTCGGCGACCGGGTCGCCGTCGAAACCATGCTCTCGTGCCGCTTCTGCGATCCATGCCTTAGCGGGAGCTATCACCTCTGCCGCGTACGGCGCATCTACTCCTACATTCCGCTCGCCGAACCGCCGGGGCTGTGGGGTGCGTACGCGGAGTACATGTGGCTCGACGCGAACGCGATCCTCCATAAAGTGGACCCGGCACTTCCTCCCGCGCTGGCCGTGATGTTTAACCCCCTCGGCGCCGGTTTCCGCTGGGCGGTCGAGATTCCCCGCACGAAACCCGGCGACACCGTCCTGATTCTCGGACCCGGGCAGCGAGGCCTCGCGAGCCTGCTCGCCTGCCGCGTCGCGGGGGCCAAGCAAGTCATTCTGACCGGTCTCTCGGCGGATGCGCGCAAGCTTGCCCTGGCGCGCGAGCTCGGCGCTGACCACACCATCGACGTGGAAAAGGAGGACGCGAAGCGGCGCATCGCCGAGCTGACCGAGGGGCGCGGAGCCGACGTGGTGGTCGAGGTCTCCTCCTATTCCACCGAACCGGTTGCCGCCGCGCTCGACTATGTGGCACCGGGTGGAACCGTGGTCCTCGCGGGTGTGAAAGGCTTTAAGGCTGTACCGGGATTCGTCTCGGACAAGATCGTGCTGAAAGAGATCCGCGTTCAGGGCGCGATCGGAGTGACCTCGTCCGGCTACCGCAGCGCGATCGACCTGATCGAGTCTCGTCGCTACCCGCTCGAAAGGCTCCACACCCACGACTTCGCGTTGCACGAAGCGGAACTCGCGATCCGAACCCTGGCCCGCGAGATCCCGGGCGAAGAGTCCATCCATTCCTGCCTTCTCTTGGAGCAGGGCTGAGCATGGAGCTCCATCCCTTGAACTGCGACTTCCACTGGTGCATGCCGCCGGGACCCTACCGCCGGATCACCACCCAACAGGCGCGCGCGTACGACGAGCACGGATACTTCCTCTTGGAAAACGCGTTCGACGCGGCGACTGTCGAGGCGATCCGGGCCGAGATCGATCCGTTGGAGCAGAAGACGACGGACTTCCTGCGGACTCGGGCCGGCGGGCGGCTGTTTATCGCCGATGCGGAGGCCATTACGTTCACGGTTCATCTGGTGGCGCGGTCGAGATACCTGCGCGACCTGTGTCGTGGACCGCTGTTCCGAGACCTTGGCCATGATCTGATTGGTCCCGACGTCAGACTGTACTGGGACCAGGCCGTCTACAAGAAGCCGGAACCCGAGCGCACTTTTCCCTGGCACCAGGACAATGGCTACAACTTTGTGCTGCCACAGCAGTACCTGACCTGCTGGATTGCGCTCACAGATGCCACCCTCGAGAACGGCTGCCCTTGGGTCGTTCCGGGCGTCCACCGCCATGGCACGCTCCACCACTGGCTGACGGATGCGGGCTGGCAGTGCTTGAGGGACCCCGACGGCGCGACGCCGATTCCCGCAAGAGCCGGCAGCATCGTCGTGTTCTCGTCGCTGACACCTCATCGCACAGGACCTAATCGCACTGCGGAGGTGCGCAAGGCGTATATCGTGCAGCTCGCGCCCGAGGACGCTCTCCCGGGGTCCCGAGGAAGGAGAGGCCCTGCGTACGCCCCAGTCGGCACCTGAGCGCCAGTTCCCCATCCTCGTGCATGGAGTCGCCGCGGGGGACTAGCCCCTCGCGCAGGGCGGTGTGCGGACCGCAAGGGTGCGTTGGTCGATCATGGCAAAGGCGATCTGTCCCCTCGCGAGCTCCTAGAGCTCCTTCTCGCCGAGTCGAGGGGCGACCTCCGTTTGGTCTTCCCTTCGCGGCGGGAATGGCGAGGAGCTGTCGGGGAAGCACCACGACTCGAACGCGTCGTCGGAGCGTCCCTCGTGCTCCCGCCGGCGGCACGCTCAGCGCGAGGGCAG
>Ga0209039_10003788_pt1 | contig 11560 bp, 10 predicted proteins | sample BogFormECP12_OM1_FD_188238 | JGI IMG/M metagenome (GOLD analysis project Ga0209039, IMG submission 188238) | Bog forest soil microbial communities from Calvert Island, British Columbia, Canada - ECP12_OM1 (SPAdes) (version 2) | ecosystem: Environmental > Aquatic > Freshwater > Wetlands > Bog ... | reverse complement strand
ATGGAATCCATCTGCAGACGTTTAAGGTCATAGATCCTGCAAATCGTTTCCTCAATAAAGGTCAAACCTACGGCGACAAACATTATACCCAATGCCCAAATGGCGATGAGGAGTATGTCCTTTCTACTCTCCGAACGGAAAAAAGAGACCGCAGCAGATGCGCCAATAGCCCATGAAAAGTAGAGCCATAGCGGCCACGATAATACTTTCTCCCACCACATCTGTAGGGCCAATCTCACATACAGCAGTTCCTTGCCGACGCGCTCCGCGATGATTCCCACCACTTCACGGTATTGGACTCCTCCAGAAGCGGCTCGATCATGAACCAACAAGAAGTTTGATGCCCAGGGTAATACCGTGGCCACGAAGATGAGCCCCAGCCCGCACATGTACGCGGATTTTCGGTACCAGCTCCATGTTTCCGGGAGAAAAGCCCAGATACCGAGCCATATCGCAAAGGCCCAATGCGGCGCACTTACCGGGTGGGTGTAGAACAAAAGCCCCACAGCTACCATAAGCCACGGCCACATCCGTCTTTCGGTTTTCCAGTAGATCGCGGCCGCGAGAACGTACGGGAGGCACGCGTGGAAGAGAGACCTGGGCAGAGGATCATCAAAGATTCCCCAAAACTCTCTTATTGGCAATGGAATGGGGCAGAGTGCCATCACACTGAGCAAAAACGCCCAATATCTATTGCGGAAAAGGACTATCCCCAGCAGATAGAATCCGGAACATTGAAGAAAAACAGTAAGAGGCAACAAGGAAATGTATGCCATGCCGTAATCGCCCGTTATTTTGTTCAATGCGAAAATCAACATGGGATGAAGCGCCAAGTAATACCTGAAATTGGTGAAGTCACTCAGAAGAGGGTCCATTTTGAAGAGGGCGGGATGCTCGTACGCAGCCACAAAGCTCGACACAATTCCCGCGTCGCTTCCGAGAAACACAAAGGGGTACATGCCTTTCCAACGGCCGAGAAAGCACCCGATTGCAAACAAAATGAATGCCGCTAAGATTGCGCCATCCGCCCACGTAAATCGCATTGAGGCAGAAACGGTATGGTCAGAGTAGTTAGTTGAGAGGGTTTCAGTGATGGAAAACATACCTATTATGATCTATGAGGGATATTTCCTCATGTAAGTGAAACAGTCGAGAACAGTCAACTCTCCGGCGGCATTGATCGTGTGCGTGCCAAGCATTCCCTTTCGCCACGTGGGGTCAATGCGCGCCACGCCTTCCTCCTTGAATTCTTCCGGAGTCAATTTTGTGATACGATTCATTACTATTGCTCCACCCATTCTGACGGAACAATCCTGGGACGGCCGGTACAGTTCACCATCTCGGCAAAAAAGTCTGCCGGCAGGTCTTGCGGACCTCACATCCGATTTGACCGGGTTGAGCTTGTGTGCGGCCCAGGGGCCAAAAGGCGTCTTCGCATAGAATAAGTGCAATTCATCGTTCGACGAAAATTCACGGCCTCCAATGTTGCAAAAAAGCCACCACATTCCGTCAACCTCATGCAAGGTGGCATCCACGGCCTGGACATCGTCAATGATAACCTTCTCAAATTCCCATTTCAGTGGAAATTCCACGCAGCGATACAGCTCTATTGTCTTATTGCGCTTGGTTTCCGGTACCATGTACAGTTGCCCATGCCATTCGAATAGAAAAGGATAGGAGAGGTGGTAATCTCTCTCAAGGACTTTCACAGGCTCCTTCCACGTCCCGTCAAGGTCCATTTCTATCACGGAGATGTGGGCTTTTCTTGCATCGTACAGGAACTCTTCCATGAAAATGTAGTATTCGCCGTGTGCCTGTACAGGAAAAGGGTCAGCCCAAAATCGGTCTCTAGGCGGTTCCATGTAGCTGAGGTCTTCAAACTTCAGGTCAAGATGTCCTGGGTCTCCCAATTTGTACGCTAGATACCACTGTTCCAAGCGCATGGAATCTAGCAGCTTTCTTTCCAATCTCCTCTTGCCGATCTTGAAGAGGAACGACAGCATCTGAGCATTGGTTGGGTCCGAATATCGTCGGCCGTTGGAGGGTTGAAGACCTGATGAAGGACTTTCGTGATCTAAAGACTCCGGCCCCTGCTCAAACAAGTCACGAAGTTTGCGTACTATTGCAGTGGCAGATTTCCAATACAACTTGCTCTGGGTCCCCTTGACCGAGAAGAGGTCGGTGGACGTATACGATCGATACGGTATTTTTTCGCCATTTCCCTCACCTGTCGCAATACGCAGCGTAAACTCCGTAGCAGCCTCCCCTCCCATGACTTCCCAGAATCCCGGTGGACCCCCGCGACGGACTGCATTGATGGAGGTGCCTGCGGACCAAATGCCATGTCTCGCGATGCGTGTTGCGGCCCCTCCCATTCTGCGATTTCCAAAATCGAGTGCCACATCGATGTCATAGGAGACGATTTTCAATATGTCTTTATCATTGAGGTAATCTTCTTGACCACTACGGGAGGATTGGACAGTGAGCATAGGCCAATCATTGGCCGCCTGTCCCATATCGATCTGTTCAAGGGGGTCCGGATAGGGAGACATGGCGAGACTATCCAGGTTCGAGCAGACACGCCAGAGGAGGCTATCGCCTCTGCCGGTCAACGTCCGGAAAATCCGCGGAGAATGGGTAGTGGATGAGTTCTTTTTTACGATCAGAACAATTTCCGCGAAATGTGAGTTCCGGATGTCTTCAATAATCCTGCCAACCCATCGGGGCTGGCTGAACGAATCCATCAGGAGTGCGATGCGCAACTTTTTTCTCTCTTCTTGAGCCATTTACCCTTTCTCCGTACGGGCTTGTAACGAGCGGGCGTACGACTATTTGGGTTCGATCTTCTCTTTAGGTACACCTGCGCCCTGGCTTCTTTGCTGGGAAGGAGTCGGAGCCGGCGGTGGTTCGGTAGAGGGCGGCGGGAGAGTCTCCGAATCATCTTCCCCTTCCATTGTTTTCTTGAAGGTCTTGATCCCTTTTCCGAGGCCGCTCATAATTTCGGGAATCTTCTTGGCTCCGAAGAGCATGACGACAATAAGTAGTATCAGTATCAGTTCTGTTGGACCTGGTATCATTGGCCTTCTCCTAATTTTGGGAAGCCGACTGTTGATTGAACGTGTCGATTGTCCGTCGATTTTTGACACGAAATGGGGGGAGAAATCAGAAATTCCTACGGGCTGAAAGGTCTCGCGGATGCACAGAGGTGTGACCGCTTCCTGAGCGCACCCGATTGGCTTTAAAGGCGCTTGCCGTCGCCAAAGGTCGTTCCTCGGCAGCCACGAAGAGTCCCTCGCCGCAAAGTATCCCAAGTGGGATCGGCGCAATCAGCCGATGGAACCCAAGCGTGTAGTATTGAAACGGCCCTAACAGGCTGAGAAGAGTTAGAAATGACAACTCCTTCCATTCTGAGAAGCCCTGTATGTCGAATCCACCGTCAAGAATGATAGATACGAAAAAGACTAATTCATTAAGTGTTTCCATGTCTTTAGCTCCTTTGTTGAAACTGAAAGACATCTATAGGCATTAACTCTTCTGAACTCAATACCATTTCCTTGCCCAAAATAATTTGCTGCCCTTACAAACCCCTGTCGATTAGCCACCGAATCTATCAACTTGTCAAAGCGATGTCAACGGCCTAGCCCAGTCATGTTTCATCAGTGGTTGTTCATCCATTGTCCTCGAGCCGCTTCACGTCCTCGGGACTGTTGCCCCAAGATGCGCTGCAAGACAACGGCTTGTCGAAGCAAAAAAGACATGACAAACTGCTTACCTGACCTGTACGATGGTCTATCATGTTATAGAAGGGTTGCCCGGGGTTTGGCCGAGTGTCACCCGGCAACATGATTAATATACGGTAATAATTATATTATGCACCGATTATAAGGAGGAGCCATAGTGGAAAACAGCTCTTTCACAGCCTGCAACAATGATGGTGATAAATTTGAACCCGGCGTGAGCTTGTCGCAACAGGAAGGATTCAGGGCTAATTTCAAGGTCATGTCAGTCGTCTTTCTCGTGGGCGTGGGGCTCATGTGTTTGAAGTTTTACGGCTTCTGGATTACCGGATCCTCCGCAATTCTATCGGATGCTCTTGAATCGATAATCAACGTTGTTGCCAGCGGTTTTGGACTGGGAAGCATTTGGATTTCGGCCAAACCCGCGGATGAAAGCCACCCGTATGGGCACGGCAAGATCGAATTTTTTTCGGTAGGATTTGAAGGGGCGCTGATCATCATAGCCGCGGGGGGAATATTCTTTGAAGGTATGAAGCAGATTCTAAGTCCCCAGGACCTTCCCAATCTGGAAAAAGGGCTCTTTTTCCTTCTGGCCGCCGGTCTCGGCAATCTAGCGCTTGGGCTGACCTTGCTTCGAGCGGGTCGGCGCACAAAGTCACTTGTCCTGGAAGCGGACGGAAAACATCTGCTAACCGATGTGTTCACATCCGGCGCAGTTCTCCTGGGTCTGGGGATCGTTTACTTCACGGGGTGGTTCCGGTTCGATGGAATTATTGCGTGCATCGCCGGAGCCAATATAGTGTTTTGGGGCGCCGGCCTCGTTCGGCAGGCCTTCGGCGGGCTCATGCATGCATCCGATCCTGAACTCTTGGATGAGATCTGTGATCTTCTCGCGCACCATAAGAAGGATTTGTGGATTGATGTTCACCGCCTGAGGGCCTGGAGATCCGGAAGGTTGGTCCATGTTGACTTCCACTTGATTCTCCCCAGAGATCTGCCTTTAGAGCAAGGCCATCGGGAGGTGAAAGAACTCGAGGGAGTCTTCGACAGGCACTTCGGCGGCATGTCGGACATCCTCATCCATCTGGATCCCTGCCTCGATCCGGAATGCCCCGTGTGTGGGCATACTCCATGTGATCTTCGCCAAGAAAGCATGATTCATCGAAAGATATGGAATCGACAGGCCCTCACAAGCGAAATCGGCGATGATCGCTAGAATGAGGCCAGACGTAGAAATCCTCGCCGGGTCCTCGATCATGAAAATCGGAGGAAGCTATTTTGATAGTCCGTCAAGTGCAGATGTGGACCATGAGAGAGGCGTGGGAGGCGGATCCATTTTTATTGCGTTGCCAGGCAGAACCCGACAATGAAGGGAAATGCTGTGGCCACGCTGACCAGACTCGCACTCTTGTTCTCGCCGTAAGACTGCGTTGACGCTATAATAGGCCAATGCCCCCATCCGGAACTTCCACCATTTTGGGCGTCGGGAGTCGCCCCACAGAATACTTTGATGATCCAGCGCCGGGCAGTTCGCGACGTTGGGCGATCTTTGTCATCGGGAGCCTGAATTTCCTGTTTTCCATGTTCTATCGTGTGTCCACCGCGGTCATCAGCCCTGCCCTGGTCAACGACTTGGGACTTAGCAGCGGCCAATTAAGCGACCTTTCTGCCGTGTTCTTTTATGCGTTTGCCCTCAGCCAGATACCCATCGGGGTGGCCCTAGACCGTGTGGGCTCACGAATCATCATGGCTTTTCTCGCGTGTGCGGCAGTCGCTGGCACTCTAATTTTCGCTATGGGCCAGACCTTCCCTCACCTGCTGATAGGCAGAATTCTCTTGGGAATAGGCATGAGCGGTAATCTGATGGTGCTGCTCGCTCTGCTGGCCGCCTGGTTTCCGGTGAACCGGTTTGCTTTTCTCAGCGGTGTGGCAGTCTCTATAGGCGCCATGGGGAACCTTTTGGCGGCAACCCCTCTGGCGCTTCTGAGTCTGTGGATAGGATGGAGAGGGAGTTTACTGGTGTTTGCGGCTGTAAATACGGTTATAGTCGTAGCGTTCGTGCTGGTTATCAGAAACCACCCTTCAAGATCTGCAAGAATTTCTTGGAAATCGCCATCGCTCACCAGCGGCTTGGCACACCTGTTGAAGTACTACAGTTATTGGGCGATCAGTGTGAGCAGCTTTGTTCGTTATGGCTATCTTGCGGCCCTGCAAGGACTCTGGGCAGCGCCCTTTTTGGTTTACGGACTGGGTCTGGGAGAGATTGACTCCAGTAATGTGCTGCTGTGCATGGCGGTGGGCTACATGGTGGGGCTCCCACTTAGCGGCTCCATAAGCGACAGCGTGCTGCGTTCGCGCAAACAGGTTATACTGGGCAGCCTGGTGGCATTCTTTTTCCTCACAGTTTCCGCTCTCTGGCTGACACCCTCTACCTCACTTCCGTATATCATGTTCATCTTCTTCTGGCTGGGGTTCGTTGCCGCGCCCGGCCAGATCATGTACGCCCACATAAAAGAATTGATCCCACCATCCATGATTGCTCAAGCCATAACTGCAGTGAACCTGTTCACCGTGCTTGGAGCAGGAATCATCACGCATCTGTTGGGCCTATGGATTGGAGATGACCCAGCGGCCCTCGCGGGGCCGGCTGGCTTTCGACCCATCTGGTACTTGGGAGCAGTCGCATTGGCAACAGTTTGTCTGCTCTACAGCCTGGTTCCCGACAGCAGGCTTCGTGACAAATCCGTCTAACCATTTGCATCCGGAGAATCGTCTCCGGTCCTATACGGTGTGCCGGAATTCTTGACGAATTCTAAACTGCGGAACCTTACGAGACCCAGGGTAGGCCAGCCCGAGTTCGGTGGGATAGCCCAGCGCGGAACGCGGGGTTGCCTGTCGCTGACGGACGGGAAGAGGCCCATCCCCACCAAATCATTCCGAGTATCGAACATTACTTTTGCCGATCGACATAATTTAACGTCTTGCCTCAACGTGCGTCCAAATGCGTAAGGTTTAGACTGAACGGGCCTTGCCGGAAGCACAATGCAACGTGAAAGGAGAGCTGAGATGAGACGTGGTAAAGTATTCGTTGTGGTCGGTCTAATGTCATTGGCCCTAGTGGTCATCTTCGCCAGCTTAACTTATGCCCAGCCAACGGTCGGAAATACCTCGTACTGCCCATCTTCGGAAACAGATTACGCGGACAATGTGGTCTCCCCCGAAAAATCCGTTCTTCAGGCCCCGATAACCAGCGTGCACTGGACGCGTTGGCGTAATGGGCCCCGAGCCTACTGGCGGGGACCGTACTGTAGGTACGGGTACTACGCCTCCCGCCCGTACCCCAGATGCTGGTGGAACGGATGGCGTTGGATATGTCCGTCCAATAGAATTATCATATATTAACTTCTATCCAGGTAGGGAGGAGAGGGACCCGGGGCTTGGCATGCGGGACTCTCTCCTCCCTACCTTTCACACATTTCTCAGGGGGCCGTTGGGCCTAGCGGTAGTCGGCGGCCTGCTACTCTCTCAAGTGGTGCCCCTCCATTTGATCCCTGTTGTTTACTCATGTTTGGCGGAAGTCCAGGAATGGCTCCACAAACGCGGGGCCAAGAAACTCGAGATCATGGGCATACCCTTATAACAGTGGTAATTATATACGCGACATCAGAAGCCCATCTCTTGACTTTCAAAATGTGCAGAACAATCGTAAAGAAGAGGAGATGGGGCATGAGTCGTACGTTGACCGTAATCATGAATTTTGTGCTCCTGTAGCCTGCTGTGGCTTACGGATCTCCCAATACCTGTGGCCGCACAATGGATACGTACAAGACGATGAAAAAACTAATATACATGCTGGTATTTGCGTTGATGGTTTCCGCGGTGTCAATCCAATTCGCGGCAGCCAGAGATCAAAATTGGAATTCCCTTCAGCACAAGTGGATGCAAGATCAACGTCAACAGAAACGATGGGAGGCAGTAGTGCACTCTACCGGAGCCGCCAGACAGGAGGCCTTACAGCAGTACCTGTATAATCTGCCCAGACTATGGGATGATGAGTCTGCACCGTAACCCATGACTGAGGCGGACCGGATCGTTATCAACATGCGGATCACGAGTTGAGGAATTCAAGGTCGTCGAAAAAGCGTCTGAGGGGTCGCTAAGGTTAGAAAACGTTGGAGCATGCGTAAAGGTGACCGGTTTTTGCCGGCGTGATCTTTAACTTCAGGCCGGCGGAGTCAGGAATTCCACTCCTTCGCCGTCGCCCGCGGATCTTTCTTACCAGCACGTCATAAAATAGATGCAAGTTTCAGAGCGTTGTCTCCGGCAAGGGCCCCCTTCATCGTGTCTCACCAGCACTTCTTTCCATTCCGGGGCTCCGAACCGTTTAGCGAATCCTTCCAAATAACCGCTGGTCAGGGAACACGGATACGGCGTCGAAGCAATAACGTGATAGCGGGTCAGTCCTTGACTCGTTTTTTCCTCCTTAACATCGTAACCGCCTATATTGCCGCCTCGATGGAATTTATGCAGCGTCGGATTCAGGGAAAATAGAACCGCCTGCAGAGAGTTTATTTCAGGCGGTATTGGAGCACGTGCTGCCGCCTGCTCGCCTACCTCCCTGAGCAGGAAATGCCCAAAGCTGTCCTCAATTTCCTTCAGGGAATCTAAGACCGGCTGCAGACGGTACCAGTTTTCAGGGACGACATCTACAACACCATGTTTTGCGAGGACTTTCTTAATCACTTCTTGGAAGCCCTCGGGGAAAGCAGTCCAAAGCGAATAAAGCATGCCGCCGAGCAACTCTGCATTCGGCGAAGAGGCTTTGTACTCAGACATGTTACTCCCTATGAGTTACCAACAACCGTCCGGATTATGAAAATTGCATTCAGCACGGGAATCCCTCTGATCATGTTCCGCCCATGTCAACGGGGGGAACCCTTCTTCGCGAAGAGTTCCCTCCTGGAGTGCAGGGGTTAGTGAGGGGATATCGTGAGCCAGGTCCGGCGAAGGCTCCGGCCGACTACTTTGAAAACAAAGCCGTATCCGGCATCGGTTTGCCGGCGTTCTCCAGCTTATACTGTTTTACTGTAACGTCCGATTTCAACCAGTCCAAGGCTTTCTTGAGGACAGGATCGGTTTTGGGATCGGCTGTTTCACGCATAAGTCGGCTCTGCTTAGGTTTCTTTTTATTCTCAGGCTTGGCCTCTTCTTCGACTTCCTGGTCCTGCTGTTTCTTCACTTCCTCTTTCATGTCCACGTCAGGGACAATGCCGGTCTTTTGAATGTGGCGCCCCTTGGGAGTGTAATAGTACGCGGTCGTTAGTCTTAATCCCGACTTGCTGTCCAGGGGAATAATGGTCTGAACCGATGCCTTCCCAAAGGATTTAGTCCCGAAGATGACCGCACGGTCGTGATCTTGCAACGCTCCGGCCACAATCTCCGAGGCGCTGGCGCTCCCTTCATTAATCAGCACCGCTATCCTGAATTTGTAGTGTTTCCCTGTCCTGGTGGCCTTGAATTCCATCTGCTGATCCTTGGCCCGACCATCGGTATAAACAATCAACGCTCCCTTTTCCAAGAAAAGATTCGCAACTTTCCATGCCTGGTCAAGGAGCCCGCCGGGATTATTGCGCAAATCCAGCACCATTCCCTTAATGGTCTCGTCTTCACCCATCTCCTTAATGGCGTTGGTCAGATCCGTGTCAGTGCTCTCCTGGAAGCTGGCAATTCTCACATACGGATAGCCTTTCTCGAGATTTTCGGTCTTTACGGAACGCACATGGATGATGGCTCGTTCAAGAGTGTAATCCTTGAACTCCTTGAATCCCTCCCGCATGATCGTCAGAGTCACCTTGGTTCCAGGGCGCCCTCTCATCTGTTTTACTGCCTTGAGCAAGGTGATATTCTTGGTGGTTTCACCGTCGATCTTTATGATCTTATCTCCGGGTTTCAGGCCCGCCTTATATGCGGGAGTGTCTTCGATCGGCGACACAATCGTCAGTATCCCGCTTTCAAGGGTAATCTCGATCCCCAGCCCGCCGAACTCTCCTTTAGTCTCAACTTGGAGTTCCTTAAACATCTCTTCGTTTAAATACTGGGAATGGGGGTCCAGAGATTGAAGCATTCCGTTAATGGCTCCCTGAACCAGTTCCTTATCCGAAACGTCTTTGACATAGTGTTTCTGAACGATTCCCATGACCTCGCGGAAGAGCCTCAGCTCCTTATAATCCGGGGACTTGGCAGTGCTTTCTCCCAGAAGAGTCTGGGCCGACAAGAGAGCGGCAGCAAGAATAGCCAATATGAGAAGCGTTGATTTGATTGTTTTGTTTACCGTCATACGAAATCCTCCCCTCTGGATGTTACAGAGGTTTCCAAAAAAGCCTCCATTCCGAAAGAATTGAATGCTATCATACGCCATCGGGTGTCACAAGTGAAGATGTCCGCCGGAAGGAACAAAAAATGGATAGCAAGATTTATCGAGTAGACCCCCGAATGATCACTCCGGTGGCGTTGGCAATGGGGTTTGGAGCCTTTCTACTGATGCTGGAAGGATCCACCCCAAGAGGGTTGCTGCTGCTTTTGCTGCTTTCGCCGTTCTTTTATCTGGGGGCCGAGATCTTGGCGAGAAAAATTGCTGTTGACACGACGGGCATCACCATCTCGAAAATTCTCCGATCAGTACACCTTGAGTGGTCTGAGATCCAATCACTGGACGCAGTGCGGTCGGGCAGTAAGTTGTTCCTTATCCTTCAGCGGGAGGAAGGGGGACCGGTAATAATCACCAACACGATTCGACCATTTCCGGACCTGGTCTCATCGTTGGTGGCGGCAGTGCCCGCGGAGAAGATCTCGTCGCCGGTTCAAGACCTGCTCACTGATGCCCCGGCGAAGTTCGGTCCTGTGATCCAGGCGTGGCTGGTATGTCTGGTATTTATTGCTCTAGTAATGGGCAAACTTCTTGGTTACGGACAATGATTCGATTGCCGGACAAAGGGCTTGACACCGGTGCTCCAGGGAGTTAAGTTCCCGCCCCAATATGACTCCAATGCGTGGATAAAGGGAACAAAGAGATGCAGATCACCCCTCTGGCCAGCGGAAGTTCCGGAAACTCGTTCTTGATTCAAGGCAACGGGTCGGCCCTGCTGGTGGATGCGGGTCTCTCCGGCAAGCAGATTGTGGAGAGGCTGGAAAAGGTGGGGTTCGATCCTGCGTTACTCGCTGGGATACTTGTGTCACACGGCCACTCCGATCACATTAAAGGAGTAGGGGTGCTGTCCAGGAAGTTCAAACTTCCCGTATGGATGAATCGAGGCACATGGGAAGTCATAGAAGATCAGTTAGGAAAAGTCCACGAATTGAAGATCTTTGAAACAGGCCGGGTATTCGTCATAGCAGGATTTCGAGTCCATCCCTTTTCGGTGCCGCACGACTGCGCAGATCCCGTAGGATTCCGAATTTCGGTGGGCACGGCCGGCGTCGGCATAGCGACAGACTTGGGAACACCCACCGGCTTGGTAGCGAACCTGTTGAGCGGGTTGCAAGTGGTTGTCCTGGAGAGCAACCACGACCCCGTAATGTTGAGAGACGGACCGTATCCCTGGGAGTTAAAGCAACGAGTCCGAGGTCGTCTCGGGCACCTGTCCAACCCTGAAAGCGCGAAGCTGTTGCAGCGCATTGTCACCGACGAGCTTCAAACAGTGATCCTTGCTCACATGTCCCAGACGAACAACACCGCCGAACTAGCCCTCGATTGCGCATGCGCCTCTCTTCATGAATTTCTCGCCCAGAATGGTTCCATTTGCTGCGCCTGCCAGGATGAGGTG
>Ga0209039_10003787_pt1 | contig 11561 bp, 8 predicted proteins | sample BogFormECP12_OM1_FD_188238 | JGI IMG/M metagenome (GOLD analysis project Ga0209039, IMG submission 188238) | Bog forest soil microbial communities from Calvert Island, British Columbia, Canada - ECP12_OM1 (SPAdes) (version 2) | ecosystem: Environmental > Aquatic > Freshwater > Wetlands > Bog ... | reverse complement strand
CGACGCGATCTCATCGCCGGTGCCATAGCGAGGTAACGCCATGACCTGTATCAACATCTTCGCGAAATCGGTATTGGACGGGTTCATGTCGGTTTCGACGGGACCGGGTTGGACGTTATTAATCGTGATGCCGCGAGGGCCGAGGTCGCGCGCCAGTCCATTGACCAGTCCCACGAGAGCAGCCTTGCTCATCGCGTAGACGGCCATACCCGTATTGGGGACACGTTCGGCGTTGCAGCTCCCGACGTTGATGATGCGCCCGCCTGATGCCATGTGCTTAACTGCGGCCTGCGTGGCTGCAAACACGGCTCGCACGTTCACCGCCAAAGTGCGATCGAAATCTTCGAGCCGAATGTTGTCAATTGGAGCGACGACTACGATGCCGGCGTTGTTGACCAGAATGTCGATGCCGCCCAGCTCCTGTACAGTTTGCTCTACCGCGGCAATCACCGCCTCTGCATCCGCGCTGTCGGCTTGGATCGGCAGCGCCCTCACGCCAAATTCCTGGGCTGCCTTCACCGTTTCGTTGGCCTGATCAGGTTTGCTGATATAGGTCAGTGCGACGTGTGCGCCCTCTTGGGCAAGACGCTTAACGATGGCAGCTCCGATGCCACGGCTGCCACCCGTCACCAACGCCCGTTTGTTTTCAAGTCGATGATTCATGCGCCTCCTCCTTGTTCTCTCTGCGTTCGTCTCACCGCAGTTCGGACCGTCCGATAAGACCTTATGGCGCTGGAACTTTGCAGGCGATTCAGGGACCGGCACGTTGGTTGGCCTCTCACGTCACCACCGCGGCGAAATTACCGCTGACAGTCTAGCCAGCGACCGCCAGGCGCCTAACCATTAGTGTCCAGATAGTGATTCGCTTGCGTTAGATGAAGTCGTAGCAATTTCCTTTCGTACCCCACCAATTGACGGACCGTAATCTGGCTCAGCCAAATACTTTCACCAATTTGCCCACCCACGAACTTACCGTTCAGATGCACCGGTTAGAAAAAAGATTCTCAGACTGGAAACAAACTCCTCGTCGGGGCGACCCTCTCCCCATCTTCACGCCAGACTTGTCACAGCAACTTGTCGAGCGTAATCGGCAAGTCTCGGATGCGTTTGCCGGTGGCGTGGAAGACAGCATTGGCGATCGCTGCTGCCACACCGACGATGCCGATCTCACCTAGCCCCTTGGCACCGAGCGGGTTGACGACCTCGTCTTGTTCTGGAACGAAGATCACCTCGATGTCATGCACGTCGGCGTTAACCGGCACGTGGTAGTCCGCAAGGTTGTGGGTCATGAACCGCCCGAAGGCGTGGTCGATCACGCTCTCCTCTTCCAACGCCGTGCCGATGCCCATGACAATCGACCCTAGAACCTGACTCCGCGCTGTCTTCGGATTCAGGATGCGCCCGCCCGCAACAGCGCTGACGACCCGCGTAACGCGAATGGTGCCGAGGTCTGGATCGATCTTCACCTCCGCGAACATCGCCGAATGGGTGAAGCGCGAGTATTGCATCTCATTCGGCGTGTGTCGGGCGGAGGCTTTCTCTTCGATAGCCCCAAGCCCGCCGCGCCGCATCGCTTCGATGAGGAAAACGGCCCGAGACGGCTCGTTGCGCGAGCGGATTTGTCCGTCAACAAACGTCACGCCGTCTGGCTTGGAGTCGGCGAGCGGCGAGCCATCGATCTTTCGCGCTATTTGGAATAGCTTTTTATGTATCTTCTCGCAGACAGCCTTGACCGCTGATCCGACCGTGGATGCCGTCCACGACCCGCCCTCCACCGGACATTTCGACAGGGACGAATCGCCGAGCCTGAACGCCACGTCCTCAATCGGCAGCCCGAGCGTCTCTGCGGCAATCTGAGTCATGATCGTGTACGTGCCGGTGCCGATATCCGCCGCTGCGCTGCTGACAGTGAGCTTACCGTCGGCAGTCAGCACCGCTTTCGCATCCGCTGTCACATGGAAAGCGTCCCAAATGCCGCTCGCCATGCCCCAGCCGATCAGCGTATCGCCCTCCCGCATTGACCGTGGCCGGGGGTTGCGTCGCGCCCAGCCGAACCTCTCCGCGCCAAGCCGGTAACAGGCACGGAGTTCTTTGCTCGAGAACGGCTTGTCCTCGATATGGTCCTTTTCAGTGTAGTTCTTCAGCCTAAGCTGGATTGGGTCGATGCCGGCCTTGAAGGCGAGCTCGTCCATGGCGCATTCCAGCGCGTACAAGCCCCACACAGCTCCCGGTGCCCGCATGTCGCCCGGCGTGTACAGGTCGAGCTGCACGACCCTGTGGCCAAGCTTAACGTTGTCGCACCGGTAGAGCAGGCCTGACCAGGTGACGACGGGCTCGCTGTAGTCCTCGAACCGCGAGGTCTCAGCTATTGCCTCATGGATGACGGCTTCGAGCTTGCCGTCGGCCGCGGCTCCCAGAGCTACGCGCTGCCAGGTGGCGGGACGGTGCGTGAAGCTGAACATCTGCTGGCGCGTTAGCGCCACCCTGACCGAGCGCTTCAACTCCCGCGCGGCCAAGACGGCCAAGAATACCTGATACACGGGGCGCAGCCCCGAACCGAACGCCCCACCGACGAACGGTGAGATGACGCGCAGACCGCCCTTTGGGTAGCCGAACACGTTGCAGAGGTAGTTTTGAACGTTCTGCACCCCTTGGGTTTTGTCGTAAACGGTGAGCCTGCCATTTTCGTCCCGGACCACGGTTGTTGCAAAAGGCTCCATAGGGTTGTGATGCTCAACGGGCGCACGATACTCCGCTTCGAGCTGCACGGCGGCCTCGGCGAAGGCTTTCTCGGCGTTGCCGCGTGGGTCGGGCGGTGGCGGGATGAACTCCCTGGGCTTCGGTTGATAAGCCTTTTCGCGTCCCTCATTGAGATCGGTAGCATGCGCCTCGGGCTCGTACTCGACCCGAACGAGCGACGCCGCATAACGTGCAAGCTCTAAGCTGTCGGCTACGACCAGCGCGACGGGTTGGGCGCTGTACTTAATCTCATCGCCGTGGAGCGGGCGAAAAGGAGAGCCGGGTGGTGCGACATCGTCCCGGTAGTTATCGTCGGACGGCGCGAGCTGAGGGCTGTTTTCGTGGCTGAAGACCTGTAATACGCCCGGCAGTTGGAGCGCGTCGGTTGCGTCGATCCGGATGATCTTCCCTTTTGCAATAGCGCTGGAAACGACAACACCGTAGACGAGGCCGGGGATGTTGTACTCGGCGGCGTACTTCGCTGCGCCGGTCACCTTGGCGCGTCCATCCACGCGGCTGGTCGGCTTTCCGATATGTTCGGTCTTCATGAGTGTCCCTCCCTGATAGCCGCCTGGCTCAGGGCGCGCACAATAGCGACCTTCGCCAGCTCGATCTTGAAACTGTTATGGCCATAACCCTTCGCGTCCCGAAGCAGCGCTTCGGCGACTTGCTGAAAGTCTTCCCTGCTGGGGCCCTGGCCACTTAGCAGTTTCTCCGCCTGCTGGTCACGCCACGGCTTGTGAGCCACCCCTCCCAGCGCGAGCCGCGCTTCCTTGATAGTCTCACCTTCCATCTCTAGGGCGGCGGCCACCGAAACCAGCGCGAAGGCATATGAGGTGCGATCGCGAACCTTGAGATATGAGTGGTGTTCCGGAAAGCCTTCTGCGGGCAGTTCGACACCCGTGATAATCTCGTCGGCTCCCAGGTTTGTATCAATGTTCGGCGTGTCGCCGGGTAGGCGGTGGAACTCGGCGAAGTTGATAGAGCGCTTGCCCTTTGGCCCGGTAACGTGGACGACCGCGTCCAGGGCAGCCAGCGCGACGCACATGTCCGATGGGTGCGTGGCGATACAGTGCACGCTCGTTCCCAGGATGGCATGGCCGCGGTTGAACCCCGCGATAGCGGAGCAGCCCGTCTCGGGCTCGCGCTTGTTGCACGGCGTAGCCGTGTCGTAGAAATAGCAACACCGAGTCCGTTGCATCAGATTACCGCCAACAGTCGCCATGTTGCGGAGCTGCGCCGATGCGCCCGCCAGGATAGCCTTCGAGAGGAGCGGATAGCGCTGCTCGATCTCCTCGTTATAGGCAACATCGGTATTTTTCGCGAGCGCACCGAGCCGCAATCCTCCGCCCGCGGTGGAGTTGATTTCGTTCAAGGCCAGATGGGAGATGTCAATCAGCCGGCTCGGACGCATGACGTTCTCCTTCATCAGGTCGATCAGATTCGTGCCGCCGGCAATGAACTTGGAGGCTCCGTCCGCGGCGACCTCGCGCACGGCGCTCGGCACGTCGTCGGCCCGGGTGTACGTAAAGCTGTTCATTGGTCGCCTCCCTTTTTCTCACTCTGCATCACTTGTTCGATTGCGGCGACAATATTGGGGAAAGCGCCGCAGCGACATATGTTTCCGCTCATCAGCTCACGGATGTCGTCCGGCGATTGCGCTCTGCTTTCGCGGAGCAACCCCACTGCAGAACAGATCTGGCCCGGCGTGCAGTACCCACATTGGAAGGCGTCGTGCTCGACGAAAGCTTGCTGCAGGGGGTGGAGCGCCTCTCCCTCAGCAAGTCCCTCGATCGTCGTCACTTCGGCTCCGTCCTGCATGATCGCCAGGGTCAGGCAAGAGTTGACGCGCTTGCCGTTCACCAGGACCGTGCAGGCCCCGCACTGGCCGTGGTCGCACCCCTTCTTCGTCCCGGTGAGATCAAGGTGGTCGCGCAGGGCGTCGAGCAGGGTCGTCCAGGGGGCGACCTCTATCTGTTTCACTGCGCCATTGACCTTGAGGGTGATTCTACTTTTCGCGGGCAACGAAACCGTTGCCTTCCTGACGGTGTCAGTCTTTGGTTTGCTGTTCATAGTCACTCCTTATCTGCTCTGTTGAGATGTAAACAGGTTAGAGAATTGGGAACCACCTTTAATAGCCCTTCGGTTGACTTCCTCGACGGGGTCCAGTTCAGACCGTGCGGTCCGCCCGGCACCACCATCCCCCGCCGACTTCCCTCGATAGCCTCGTGTGTGGCGCGAGAGCATCCGGTCGGTATCACTATGGACGACCAACGTAGTTATGTCGGTCTGGTCCTTGACGGTTGTGCACGTGCCGTGCGGGGCGCCTGGATAAATTTTCAGCGTGGAGCCCTTGACGAACTTGGAAGAAAGCAGGGCCGAGGAGCCTAACCATTAGTGTCCACATAGTGATTCTCTTGCATTACATGAAGTCGTATCAACTTCCCCCTGTTCCGAACTAATTGATAGCCCGAATCTCACTCGGCCAGAACTTTCACCAATTTGGCCCCTTCAATAATTTATTGATTTAGATGCACTGGCGAAAAAAAAAGTTCCTCAGACTGGAAACAAACTCCTCGTCGCTGCGACCCCTGCCCCTTGGTCGTTTGGGGACCTCGGTCAACCTCATGAGAATCTTTCAAATACATAAAGTGACCGGATGGCCTGACCCCCAATACCTAGTCCAGGCCCAGGGTTAGCATAGAGTAGGGGCTGGTATAAACATGGAGGTCAGGTCTTCGAATATTGGCGCTTCCCGTAATTGGCGGCAGCGACGAGGGGAGGTGGTATCGCAAGGTAACCCGGTTACCATTCAGTTACCTTTTTTATGACTGACATGCATCGAATCGCAGTGAAACGAACTGACATGGAGTGAAATCGTTGGGGATATCGGTCAAAGCGTTGATTTATTTCGTCTTAGGATCGTCATTGCACCAGATTTTCACCAATCTTTCCTAAAAACCCGTTCTGAGGCTTGTACCAAATTGATCAACTCCGGAGCGGAATAATGCATCGTGATCCTTCCCGATTTATGACCGAACAGGTCCTGCCGATCCTCGAATGGCACCCCGGCTGATCTCAGTCTCCGGCCATAGGTGTGCTTCAGGTCATCAATCCTCAATAAGGGGAGCCCCGACGCGGATTTCCCTTGACCGGAGAGCGTGCGGTGAGGTACGCTCAGACACCGTACAAAACAGTCTTTTTCGGAAACACGATGACGGTTTTGCCTTCGTCGGGTCTTGCGGGAGGAGCCAGGGCATCGTTTGGGTTTCAGGGAGCCACCCCGCGCCTCGTTGTCGCTCCTGAGAACCCCAAAATGACAAGATCGCCGCATAATTCCAGTTAACGGAACGACAATTTTTTCCAAGCGCTTCCGGCTGACGCGAACATTGGGTGTGCAGCCGCGAAGTCAGTAAGGGGGTCTAGACTCATGAAGAGATTCCTCTTTACCCTTATCCTGGCCTTCTCTCTGGGTTTATTTATCCAAGCCTGTCTACCGACTAAGGCTGTCGCCACGATGGACACTGCGGTCAAAGAAACGCTAATTGCCGCGGTGGCCGGAGCACAGCCATCTATGGACGCGGGGCAGGCGACTGCAACTACGACTCTCCTTGAAAAGCCACAAGTGCGCAGCCCCCTGAGTATATTAGTGTTTTTTGTCATCATAGCCATTACGTTCTGGATTGTCTACGTCGCGGCCAAGCGGACGAAAACCTCGGCGGACTTTTATGTTGCCCGCAGCTCAATCACGGGTACCCAAAATGGCTGGGCCCTTGCTGGGGATTACATGTCCGCGGCCTCTTTTCTAGGCATTGGGGGCCTGATCTCCCTGTACGGCTATGACGGATTCATGTATTCAGTGGGTTGGCTGGTGGCGTACGTGACTCTGCTGCTGATTGTGGCCGAACCGTGTCGCAACTTGGGCCGGTACACCATGGGTGACATCTTGTCTTTTCGGTCTTTTCCCATCCCCGTGCGATCGATGGCGGCTCTTTCTTCTGTGGCAGTCTCCACATTTTACCTAATCGCGCAGATGGTTGGTGCGGGAAAGCTGATGGAACTCCTTTTCGGACTTCCCTACACCTATTCGATCATTGGGGTGGGGGCACTGATGATCATCTACGTGGTCTTTGGAGGCATGCTAGCCACCACCTGGGTTCAGATCGTGAAAGCCGTCATGATCATGACCGGAGCATTGCTCTTGAGCATATTGGTAGCTGCTAAGGCGGGGTTCAGTCCCCTAAGGTTCTTTTCAGACATCGCATCCAGCCCTGAGATCCAAGATTGGGTACGGATTTCGCTCCTGAAGCATCCAGTCCCTGTCCCGGGAGTCGATTACGGCCAGAGGTTCCTAGAGCCCGGCCTATGGCTTCACAGTCCTTTGGATCAGATATCCCTGGGCATGGCCCTCGTCCTTGGAACTGCCGGGATGCCCCACATTCTCATGCGATTCTTCACGGTTCCTACAGCGAAGGAAGCTCGCAAATCAGTCATTGTGGCGATGTTTATCATCGGCACATTCTACATACTCACCACTTTCCTTGGTTTCGGATCCGCGATCCATCTTGGTCCGCAGAAAATATTTGCCGCCGATCCAGGTGGCAACATGGCGACTGTTCTCCTAGCGCAGATGCTTGGCAACGAAATTGCGCATGTGGTCGGAGATGTCTTTTTCGCATTCCTGTGTGCAGTGGCGTTCGCAACAATCCTGGCAGTGGTTTCTGGGCTTGTCCTGGCAGCATCGGCTGCTATTGCTCACGACATATACGTGCAGCTTATCAAGGGTGGCAGGGCTACTCAGAGACAACAACTGAATGCTGCCAGGCTCGCAGCGCTCCTCGGCGGGATTGTGTCGATCTCCATCGGAATAGCGGCCGAGGGACAAAATGTCGCGCAACTTGTGGCTCTCGCTTTTGCCGTTGCGGCTTCCGCAAACCTGCCTGTGATCGTGCTCTCACTGTTCTGGAGGCAATTCAACACAGCGGGCATAGTTGCGGGCATTTTTGTTGGAACAATAGTGAGCCTAGTATTGGTTCTAGTCTCTCCCAATATGTACTACCCGAAGAATGTTGCTCAGAATGCCAAGAATATGGTGCAAGTGCTTGAGCAAAGGCAAGCCGACGGAGAGACTCTCTCCGCCACAGATAAGGTGACCCTGGAAAAAGCGAAGTCGGATTATCAAAGGAACAAAGATGGCGTTTCCATAGTGGGTTTGGACAGGCCGCTATTTCCGCTGAAGCATCCGGGGATTGTTTCCATACCGTTGGGATTTCTGGCCGCTATCCTCATAGCCTTTGCCTTTCCCAGTCGCAGCGAAGAAGAACGGTTCGACGAATTTTCTGTGCGCCAACAGACGGGAACGGGGATCATGAACCTCGTTGAACGCGAGTGACTAGCGGCCGACGTACCCTTCCGCGTTTGCTGGACCATACCGAAATATTCCCTCGTTAGCGCAGGGGATCCCATAGTTGTGGAGAACCTATATGGGAAACAGTGCAAGTAAAGAGCCCATGAGAGCTTGGATGGTTACTTTCGCGGGTGCCGCGTGTAACCTGTGTCTAGGCATACTCTATGCTTGGAGTGTGTGGAAGAAAGTTTTGGTAGACAAGCCCAAAGCAGACTTGGGCCAGCTCATGACAGGAATAAACGAGGGCTGGCCCTACCTCACCGATTCTCAGGGAACGTTCGCCTACTTCGTGTGCGGACTTTTTTTCGCTTTTTTCATGATTCCCGGAGGGAGGATTCAAGACAAGTACGGGCCAAAAGTCGGGGCCGTGCTGGGAGGGCTTTTTCTGGCGGCAGGATGCATTTTTGCAGGGCTCATGAAAAGTTATATGGGCCTGATGATAGGCTTTGGCATCCTCGGCGGCATGGGCATGGGAATTGGATATGCCGCATCCACTCCCGCAGCCCTCAAATGGTTCGGTCCCCACAGGAGGGGTTTGATTTCCGGCATCGTGGTAGCGGGCTACGGAGCCGCAGCGATTTACATCGCACCGCTGGGTCAATATTTGATCGATCACTACGGGATTTCAGCTAGCTTCATAGGTCTTGGGATCATGTTTGCCGTAGTGGTTGTCCTCGCCGGGCAGTTGCTGTCCAACCCACCGGAAGGGTATGTGCCCCCAGCCAGTCATGCAAATCCGCCCAGTGGTTCGACCCCTAAAGGAACGCCCGCGGCTCCCGCAGTTGATTGGTTGCCGCCTGAGATGATGTCCAGGTGGCAGTACTATGCGTTGACTTTTATGTTTATCGGTAGCGCGCAATCGGGCCTGCTGGTGATCGCGAATGCGGCTCCCATTTTGGGCAAAACCGCCGGTCAACTGGAATTCTTCGCCGCTAACGCATGGATCATCGCCGCATTTGGCGGAGCGGTCAATGCTTTGGGTCGGGTTGGAACTGGTACATATTCAGACAAGATCGGCCGATCCAATGCGTACATGCTCAATGGGCTGGTCTCCGCCCTGTTTCTGTTGTCCGCCCCCTTCATCATTAGAATGGAGAGCGTGGCCCTCCTATTCTTGGCGGTCGGCGTTGCATACTGGCAATACGGGGGCGGTCTTGCTGTCATGCCGGCCTTTACAGCCGACTTCTTCGGTTCCAAGAACCTTGGGGCAAACTATGGGTTCGTATTCATTGGATGGGGCCTGGGTTTCCTGATGCCTCTGATTGCAGCCTATATCAAGGATTACACTGGTTCCTATGATCTTTCTTTCTACATTTCCGCCGGAGTCCTTGTAACAGCAGTGGCGTTATGCCGTTTTGTCAAGAAGCCAGTGAAGAAATCATGAAAGGAGGTTCGAGTCATGGTCCCCAAGAAAATTCTCTTTTGTGCGGACTTTTCAGAGAATTCGGAGCCTGCTCGACAGTTGGCCATGGCTTATGCCAACACCTTCGATGCAAGACTTGCCGTTCTCAATGTGATCAATACCCGTGTACTGAAGCACCCCGCGCTGGTCGATTTGCCGGTTTACGAAGAGGCGTTACAGAGTGTCGAACAGACGGCAAGTGCCGCCTTGGCCTCAGTCGGCGAGGATTGCCGAAAATATGTGGCAGCCGTAACGATCCATTCCAGAACTGGGATTCCACCAAACGAGATCGTCCAATTTGCCGATGAAGAGGGTATTGACCTGATCGTCATGGGAACCCACGGGAGAACAGGATTCAGTCATCTCCTTGTGGGAAGTACCGCTGAAACCGTGGTGAGAAGCGCCCACTGCCCCGTGCTGACTGTCCGATCTAACGCTTAGTGCATTCTCTCATAAATTCCGAGGCGTCATCTTTCTTAAATTCGGAGTCAGAAGATTCCAGCCGAGTGCAGTCACGAAATTATGACAGGCTAATGTATGAAGATTAAGCGGAGGGTTGACTATGGGTTTAATCGAAGCAGTCATTAAACCCTTCAAGTTGGATGACCTCAAGGAAGGCGCTTCAAGAACTCGGCGTCGATGGAATGACTGTTACTGAGGTCCTGCAATCTGAGGCTCCCACGCGCAGGGTGTTTTCCTCAGGGTTGAGAGAAACTGTCAGAAGAATTCAGTGTGTCAATTTGGTGACTTTCGGTTGTGCAAAGTCGTGATTTGTGGCGCTATGATGGAATGGTCGGCCTGATTATGTGCCTGGTTTAATTAACTGCTACAAGATTTGCCCACGGCTCTTAGCCAGTAGGTTGTAGGTGCGAGTCCTACTCGGGGAGCCAAAAGAGATACATCATCCCGTCCTGTTGGAAACAACACAGAGCGGGATTTTTCGTCTTACGTGTTGAAACTACTTCCGGCGTTTCATTTTTTTGGCGCCCCCTCCGTGAAAATCCTCATCAAGTTGATACGTTTCGGCTGGCGGCGGATGGATTCTGAGTTCCAGTGAATCTGGACCTTTCCAGCTTCCAGAGCATCTATACCGATTAGGATAAACAGGACTCAGAATGGAGGAAACCAGTATGGTCACGGAATTGATTTTTGCCGCGTTAATCATTGCGCTGAGTGCACTTATTCTTTGGGCCCTGCTCTTTAGAATATCTAAGGGGTCCACGAGAAACCCCGGAGAATCGCCCAAAGAACCGACACGAGGATCAATGTCATGGTTCAAAGACTGTTATGAGCCGTGCATGGGGGATCCCGAACAAACTTCCGATTCCTGCGTTATGATGTGTGCCTGGAATTTGCTGTGAGATCGGACAATTCGAGCCAGGCCCATGCTGCGGTGTTCATACTTGTTCAGCCCGACGGGACTCCCAGCCTGTGGCCTTCTGCGGAGGGATGCGGATAAAGAGGGAAACGAAACGTGAAAAGCGAAGGACTGGTGGAATGGTGGCTCTTCAACCCTGGTCATTCTTGAAGGCTTCCACTAACCCCCCTGTATTCTTACGTATCTTTTTGTGCTCGATTATAGACTCGGCGGGCACGTTTGAACCGTTTCAAAAACGCCTGCTCTGACATACCGTTTTGCAGACCCACCCAGTCGATCACCTCCTCAAAAGTCGCTTCAGGACATTGAGTCACCGCGTCATTAATTTGCGTGTAGACTAAAGCAGCCGTTACGTAATAGCTCTTTGTCGGATCCTGGTAAGCTTCGATGTCTCTTCTGAGTTGCGCAGCCAGCTTCTCCATTTGGAGCGATACGGCCCTGTTTGCCGCCATTTCCATGCGAACCTGCCATTTTTTCCCGTGGTGTCCCGCGGAAACGGCATGCGCTATTTCATGGATAAGAAGTTCTCTCAGGCCCTCTCTCGGAGCTGCCGTCAATTGGATTGCCTTTGAATCGGTATTGCATGTGCCAAGAGCGCCGTCGAGGTCATCTACCAGTTGAAAGCACCATTCCTT
>Ga0209039_10003786_pt1 | contig 11562 bp, 8 predicted proteins | sample BogFormECP12_OM1_FD_188238 | JGI IMG/M metagenome (GOLD analysis project Ga0209039, IMG submission 188238) | Bog forest soil microbial communities from Calvert Island, British Columbia, Canada - ECP12_OM1 (SPAdes) (version 2) | ecosystem: Environmental > Aquatic > Freshwater > Wetlands > Bog ... | reverse complement strand
TGGGCATCGAAATTCACGACAAGGGCACAACCGATTACTGGACGCGTGTGAACTACAACACGGTGGTGCCGCCAGGCCAGAGCACGCTCATGCTCTCACTGAAGCAACTGTATGTCGGAGAAAAGAGCCGCCCCGGACGCAACTTGATTCTGAATGCAATTACGCGCCTGGTCTTTTCGATAGGAGACTCGCCCGCTCCCCTGTTCCTGGACAACTTACGGCTGGAGCGCGACGACGCCGGCCGGAAGGCGTTCTTCGACGGTCTGTACGCCTTCGATTTAGGTACCAACACGAGCCCGGTGATGGACGGCTTCACGGCGATTACGCCGGCCACTCTGTACAGCGAAGGCCGCGGATATGGCCTAAAGAACGCGAAGGTATGGCGAGCATTCAATGCACTGCAGCCGGACCCGCTCTATGAGGATTTCATCTGCATCGAATCCGGCGGGCTGGCGGTGGACGTGCCCAACGGCAAGTACCGGGTGCTGGTGAATATGGATAGCCCCGCGGGTTTCTGGGGCGAGTACCAAACCTACCGGGAGCGCTCCATTCTGGCGCAGGGCAAGACCGTGGTATCGGAGCGGATGGATTTCAAAACCTTCCTGAACAAGTATTTTCATTTCTGGGATACGGAGGATTGGCCGTCCGAAAACACCTTCGACAAATACCTGCCGGTTCATTTTTCGGAGAAGGTCTTCGATGTGGACGTAAAGAACGGACATCTCTTCATCGAATTTCAAGGAGCCAATTGGGCGTGCACCGTGTCGGCGGTAATCCTGTTCCCGGTGGCCAAGGCGGCGGAGGGAGCGCGCTTTCTGGAGTATGTGAAAGAAAAGCGGCGCTTCTACTTCGATAATGCATTCAAGCGCGTGCTGCACCTTCCGGAAGGCGAGCCGCTTCAACCCACGGCAGAGGACGCCGCGCGCGGTTACACCATCTTCCACCGCGATTTCATGAAGGACGTATACTACAACGACACGCCGTTTCGCGGGGAAACCGGGCTGCCGCTGGCGGCCTCCGGATTCGCCGGGCAGACAGTCCCGGTGACGATGTCGGTGCTCCCTGTGAAGGACCTGGGCACGGGAACCCTGGCCGTGAGCGCGCTCGCGGGGCCGCAGGGTTCGATACCGGCGAGCGCCATCGACGTGGGCTACGTTTCGTACCGGGTGACGCGGATGACGATGGACGGCGCCGTCTATACCATCACTCCCCGGCTGATCGTTCCGAGGAACAGCGTGGATCTGCCGAAGGGCGTGGTGCGGCGGTTCTGGCTGACGGTGCACATTCCCGCCGGGACCGCGCCCGGTCTATACACCGGCCAGGCGGGTTTCACGCCGCAGCAGGGTTCCGCCCAACTGGTTCCGCTCGAAGTCACCGTTCGGAAGGGCAGTCTCGATCCGGTGGATATCCCGGTGGGGCCGTGGGGCGGGCCGGTTGGCGTGCCCTGGTTTGGCGACGAGCGGGATACCATACTCTTCGCCGCGGACATGACGGAGAAGAGCCTGCTGATGTTACGCGCGTATGGGTTCACCATGTTCAGCGGGGTTCCCTACGTGGTCTACAAGGGATTCAAGGATGGGAAGCCGGTGCTGGACTTCGCCGCCGCCGACCGCCAGATGGCGGATGTCCGGAAGTGGGGTTTCCAGGCGGTGAATACCTATGGCGCCGGTTTGATCGGCATCGATGCCTATAACCGGGACCTGGGGAAGATGAAAGACGCCGGCTTCACCGGCTACAGCGCCTTCATCAAAGCCATCTACTCGGCCATCGACCGGCACGCGCGGGAGAAGGAATGGCTGCCGGTTTACTGGAACCTGGGAGACGAGCCGTCCGGCGACAGCCTGAAAGAATCCATCGAAAACGCCAAGGCGTACCGGGAGGCTTTCCCGCACGGACCACCATTTTTCACGGCCGCCACCAGCATCGTCAATTATGATGTGAAGGATCCGAATTTCGAGCTGTCCAGGACGTTGCATCTTGCCACGCTGGCCGGGCACGACGAAACCAGCGTAAAGATGCTGACTTCGGCGGGAGGCGGGTGGGCATATTACAACGGCGGCAGCCGCTGGACTTTTGGAATCTACCTATACAAGGCCGTCACGGAGTTCGGACTCAAGTTCCGGCTGGCGTGGCACTGGAACGCCGCGGCCGGCGACCCGTACTACGCCCTGGATTGCCGCGAAGACGACATCGCATGGGCCAGCCTGTCTCCCACGCGGCAGCTTGTGCCTTCGGTGGAGTTCATGCGCATTGCGGCCGGACTGGACGATTACCGGCATCTGCTGACGCTGGCGCGGCTGGCCAATGCGAAAAAGGGCACGCCCGCGGCGGAGCAGGCGGAGAAGCTCATCCACGACCGCATGGCCGCCTTCCACCTGGGCCAGGTGGATCCGGACCCGCATTTTGGAGTGGACGATTGGGCGGCCTACCGGCAGCGCCTGGCGGACGCGATCGAGACGCTGCAATAGGGGAGGATGGCGGCGCGGGCTGGCGTCAACGCCCTCTCGACAGCTCACCTAGCAACTGCCGGTTCCGCTCCGAGGGGGCCAGTTCAGCGAAACCGTCCGCGCCCCCGACCGGCGGAAGCAAATCCAATTCCCCGAAGAATGCCGGAATGGCGGGCCAAGAAATCCGCTTGTCGTCGCCTTCCACCCAACCCCATTCGGGCTGTGGAGCGGCCGCCAGGACCCGCCGCGAGATCCATATGTGACCGCCGCGGCGCCAGGTGTCGAAGGCGAGATCCGCCAGTTCCTTTCGCCATCTGGTCATGTGGACCGTCCCCAGCGGGATGGCGGAATAAAGCTGGTAGCGAACCCGGCTGTCCGGATCGAAGGGCCGTGCCCCAACGAAGCGGGTGATGGAGTCCTGCGCCGAGAGCAACACGATATGGTCGTTGGGCGTGATGCGCGGGTTGAGGCTGCCCAGCCGGGCAACCGCGTCTTGGTAGCCGCGATGGCCGTCGAAGCGCCACATGGCCGCCGCATTCACCAGCAGCATGGCCGCGAAAAACGCCACCAGGACTCCCCGGCCCGCGCGGGAGCGGCCGGGCTCGGCCATGACGCATGCAAAGCCCAGGAACAGCAGCGGAAAAACGGAATAATAACGCTCCGGAGGTCCGGGGTCGAACAGAAACGCGGCGAAGAACAGGACCGGCGCCGCATTTACGAACAGACACCAGAACAGGGCGCGATGGCGGCGCATCAACCGCAGCGCCAGCCAGCCCAGAGTCAGGTACACGACGACCGCTTTCCAGAGTCCGCTGGCTAAGGTTTCCGCGACGCTGGCGCGATTCCCGGCGCTGCGGAACAGCAGCCGTTTCCAGGCGGCCGTATCCTGGCCCAGGTAAAAGAACGAGCGCGCGATTCCAGCGAGCATCCGCACGTAGCCGCGGTCCGGTTCGATGCCGTAGCGGTTGCGCGCCGCCCATTCCCGCGCCTCGGCCGCGCTGTGGACCTGAGCCGCCGCCATGACGGGGACGTAGACCGCGGCGAGGACCAGGGCGCAGCCTGCGACGGCCGGCAGCAGGAAGCGGATTCTGGCGCGCAGGTTCCCTCCTCCGGCCTCCGGCCACAGGAGCGCAAAGCACAGCAAACCCGGTATCGACAGGCAATACGGGAACCAGATGACCACCGACGCGCCCAGCAGCAGGCCGGCAGCCGCGCCTCTCCAAGAGGTCAGACGGTTCTCCTGAACGGCGCGAAACAGCACGTAGAGCCCGGCGAACTGGAAGGCTCCGCCGGCCATGTAGGCGGTCCCGGTTGCGCTGTAGTTCATCACCGCGCAAGTAGCGATGAGTCCCAGGGCAGCCGCGCCACCGGCCCATGCTTTGCCCGTCGCCCGCGCCGCCAGCAGGAACAGGAGCACGACCGAGACGAACGTGCCCGCGACGCTCATCGCGATCAGGGCCACGCCCGCGCCCAGAGCGGGGTCGGCCGGGAAGGCGGCATCCAGAGCCGGCCGGAACAGGCTCCAAACCACGTAGCCCATCGGCCGCCAGAGGGCGTGGCCGAAGTCCCATAGGTGATCCTCCCCATCCGGCGCAACTACCCGCGCGTGCTGCAGGATGTGCAGGGCGTAGTTGAACGAGTCCACGTAGATGTACGGACGCGTGCACAACAGGACCGCCACCAGCGCCGAGAGCACGGCCACCAGCCATGGCTTCCAGCCGGGGGGCAAATGCGATCCTTCCCGCAGGGGATTACCGGAATCCGGCACGTCAGCACACTCTCTGTTCTAAGAACACAAACCACTCCAGCGCACCAGCGTGGCGCCCCAGGAGTAGCCCACCCCGAATCCCACCAGCATGACGCGATCGCCCTTGGCTAGGCGCCCATCAAGCGCGGCGTGTTTGAGACCGATGGGGATGGTGGAGGAAACCGTATTGCCGCAGTGATCCATGGTGAGTTGGAACTTCTCCGGAGGTATCTTCATGCGTTTCCTGAGGTGCTCCAACATGTACCGGTTGGCCTGATGGAAGACAAACCGGTCGACATCGGCCATGGTCAGCCCGGACTTCTTCAGCAGGACGCCGACCGCCTCGGGCACGGCGGCGATGGTGAAGCTGAAAATCTCTCCGCCGTTCATGAAAAGATCGTCCTGGCTGCGCGCGTTTCCGGTGTCGTCCTCGGCAACCACGGCGCTCTCGGCTGTGCGGGGACGGCGCATGCCGCCGGTGGGAACGATCAGGTTCGGGCCGCCGCTGCCGTCGGTGCCATACACGAAAGGTCCGATGGCGGGAACCTGGCCGGCTTCGGCCACCAGCAAAGTAGCCGCCGCCGCGTCGCCGAAAATGGTGCGCACGCTGCGATCCCGCGGGTTGAGAAACTTGCTGTAAGTCTCCGCCGTAAGCAGAAGGACCCTGGAGGCCTGCCCGGTGGCGATCAGTCCCTCGGCCAGGCCCAGGCCATAAACGAAGCCCGAGCAGCCCAGGTTGAAATCCAGCGCTCCGGCTGAAGTGGGAACGCCCAGACGGTCCTGGATCAGACAGGCGGTGGTGGGCAGAAAGTAGTCCGGGCTTTGCGTGCACAGCAGGACGAAGTCGATCTCCCCGGGCCGGCAGGCGCCCGAGTCAAACAACTTCCCGGCCGCGGCGACCGCCATGTCCGACGAGCATTCTCCCTCGGCCGCGATATGCCGGTCGCGGATACCCGTCTTCTCGTCGATCTTCGCCACCGACCAATCCGGAAACTCCGAGGACAGGTCCGCCGTGGTTACCGTCGCTGGTGGCAGGTAATACTCAATCGCGGCGATGCTGGCGTGCACGATAGCCTCTTTTCACTTAGGGCCCGCTGCCCTCCTTGTATAGCATAACCGGTGCCGGACCCCACGCAGGGCGCAGCGGGGGCGCGTCCGCTTCGACCGGGCCGCGGCAACGACTTTGCTAGACTGAAAACTGCGGGAACCGGGGAAGCCGGAGGACGATCATGGCCAGTGGCATCGTATCGGGAGTGAGGATTGCGGGCATAGCGAGCGCGGTGCCGCGGGAACGCCGGACCCCCGAAAGCTCGGCCGAATTCATCGAGCCCGGCCTGGCGCGTAAGATCGGCCAGAGTCTTGGCGTACAGGTGCGGCGCGTCGCGCCGGACTCGGTTTGTACCTCGGATCTATGCTTCGCGGCGGCAACCCAACTGATGCGGGAACTCGGCTGGCCGCCGGATGAGATAGCCGGCCTGATCTTCGTCACGCAAACGCCGGACTACCCGGCGCCGGCCACCAGCCACCTGCTGCATAGCCGGTTGGGGCTGCCCACGTCCTGCTACGCTTTCGACGTGAATCTGGGTTGCTCCGGGTACGTGTACGGCTTGTGGATGGCGGCGAGCCTGATGCAAACCGTGAAGGGCAACGTGCTGCTTCTGGTGGGAGACACGATCTCCCGGATCGTCTCCCCGCTGGACCAGTCGGTGGCACTTCTCTTCGGCGATGCGGGAACCGCCACCGCGCTGGCGCCGGACGCCGGCGCCCCGCCGATGTTCTTCGAGTTGGGCGCCGACGGGAGCGGAGCCGGCGATCTGATCGTTCGCGCGGGGGGGCTGCGTAACCCGTGCACCCCCGAGTCCGCCGTCCGAACGCTGCGCGAAGGGCAGAATATTCGCAGCGACCGGGACGTGTTCATGAACGGTCCCGAGATTTTCACGTTTACGCTGCAGCGCGTGCCGCCGCTGGTCAAGGCCGTGTTGAACGCCGCCGGCAGGCAGATGGACGAGATCGACGGCGTCATCTTCCACCAGGCCAATCGCTTCATGCTGGAGCATTTGGCCAAGCGCATCGGGATTCCGGCCGACAAGTTTGTGGTTGCGATGGAGGATTACGGTAACACCAGCTCGGCATCCATACCCATGGCGATTACCACCACGGGGTTCCGCGCCAGAATTCGGGAGTCGGGCCTGCGATTGCTGCTGGCGGGCTTCGGAGTGGGACTCTCCTGGGCGGCGGTGGTGCTGAATTGCGGTCCCGCGGTCTGTCCCGAGTTAGTGGAATACGACGAACCCAGGCCAGTGGAGACTCCCGCATGATAGTCAACCCTATGGATTTGAAGGGGGCGCCGATCCTCGTCACCGGCGCTTCTTCCGGGATTGGCCGGGGAACCGCCATCCTGCTCAGCCAGTTGAATGCGCGTCTCATCGTCTCCGGCAGGAACCAGGAGCGGCTGGCCAAGACCCTCGGCCAGTTGGAGGGAACCGGCCACTCGATGGAGCCGTTCGACCTGGACAATACCGACGCCATCCCGAAGTGGATTCGGAGCATCGTGGATCGCACCGGCCCGCTGGGGGGCGTGGCGCACTGCGCGGGAATCATCGAGGTGCTGCCGATCCAGTATCAAAGCACCGCCAGGATCGAAGCCATCATGCACACCAACCTGACCAGCGCCTTCATGCTGGTGAAGGGTTTTCGCGGGCGCGGGTGCGCGGTGCGCGGCAGCGCCGTGGTTCTGGTGTCCTCGATGGGGGCCTTCGAGGGCGCCGGGGGGCTGTCCTCGTACGCGGCCAGCAAAGCCGCGTTGATCGGCTTTTCCCGGACGGCGGCGCGTGAACTGCTGGCCGACGGTCTGCGGGTCAATTGCGTCGCTCCGGCGATCATCCGCGCGGAGCTGCTCGAGCGGCGGGGCGAGGAATTGGGCGCGGAGCACGTGGAGAAGCTGCTGCGCCAGCATCCGATGGGGTTCGGCGAACCACTCGACGTAGCTCACGCCATCGCCTTCCTGCTGGCGGAAACGGGGCGCTGGATTACCGGCTCCACGCTGGAACTGGACGGCGGCTATTCGCTGCGCCTCTAAGACGCGCCGGCTGGATCCTTCGGCTCCACGGTTTTGCGGGGCGCCGTGGTGGGCAATCCGTAATTCCGGAACAGCACCTCGGCCGGGTTTCCCATCGCCAGCGTGTAGGGCGGAATATTGGTGATCACCACGCTGTTGGCGCCGATGATGGCTCCTTCGCCGATGGTGACGCCCTTCATGATGTGAGTTCCGTTGCCGATCCAGGCATGCTTGCAGATCCGCACCGGGCGGATATCCGCCGGCTTGGGAGCCGTGCCGGCGGCGCGCAGATCGGCCTCGCGGCAATGGCCGTCCGAGTCGGAAATGCGGCAATCGAAGGAAACGATCACGTCTTCTTCCAGAATCACTTCCTGGTTCACGGTGAACGCGGTGCCCCATCCCACCCCGGCGCGGTCCTTCAGGATGAGTCTCGGTTCGTCGAAGATTCGTCCCGAGGTAATGGTGATCTTCCCGCCCAATTCGACGTCGTCGCCAAGATGGATGCGCACGTGTCCGTGCACGAACGGCAAATCGGAAATGAAAACCCGGCGTCCGAAACTCGCGCACCTCGCCTGGAACAGCGGATTCCAGTAACACATGGTCAGGATCCAGCGAAATGCCCCGATCGCCAGCCAATGGCCTTCGTAGAACAGACGCAGTGGTGAGGCTAGAGAACGCGGGATCGGAGGAAGCGTAGGATAGAAGAAACTGCGCAGGCAGCGCTTCAGAAACCGGGTGGGCGGAGTCTCGGCTCGCTTGATGCGGAGAATCAGGCGGTCTACGATGCTCATCGGAAGCTCTTACAAGGCGGGCGTCTAGGCGCTCACCCCCGCCAACATGGCCAGGTCTCCGACGGTGGAGCACTTCGCGAACAGCCGGGGTGACAGGGCTTTTCCGAATTGCTCGTCGGCGAACGCGATGAAACCCACCATGGCCATCGAGTTCCACCCTTCCAGGTCCGCCAGCTTATCCTCCGCGCGCAGCGAGCCGGCGGGCATCTCCATGAGCTCGCCAAACTGACTTAGAAACTCATCCATCGTCATGTACAAATTGTAGCGCACCGCATAACCCCGGCCGGGTTTCGGCGTGGCGCCGCGCACACCTACTATAATTTAGGATTGCGCCGGATACTCTTCATTTTCGGCACGCGGCCGGAGGCCATAAAGCTCTGTCCGCTGGTGCAGCGGTTGCGCTCGTCCTCCGGACGGTTCCAGGTTCGGGTGTGTGTCACCGCGCAGCATCGGGGCATGCTGGACCAGGTGCTCGAGGTCTTCGGCGTGACGCCGGATTTCGACCTCGATCTCATGCAGCCCGGCCAGACGCTGTCCGGGCTGACGGCCAGAGTCCTGGCCGCCGTCGAGCCGGTTCTCGACGCCGAACGTCCCGACCTGGTGGTGGTCCAGGGGGACACCACCACCACGCTGGCCGGCGCCCTGGGAGCGTTCTATCGTCACATCGATGTGGCGCACGTCGAAGCCGGTTTGCGGACCGGCGACCTGGGCGCTCCGTTCCCCGAGGAGATGAACCGCGTCCTCACCTCGCGCATCGCCGCCCTGCACTTCGCGCCCACCACTCGCGCCCAAGCCGCCCTGCTCGCCGAAGGCGTGGACCCGCGGAAAATCTTCGTCACCGGCAACACCGGCATCGATGCGGTGTTGTGGGTCCGCGGCTTGCTCGACAGCGGATCGGTGCGCGTGCCGGCGTGGCCGTGGCTCGACCCCGCCCGGCGGCTGGTGCTGGTCACCGCCCACCGCCGCGAGAGTTTCGGGCCCGGATTCGAGAGGACGATGCGGGCGCTGGCGCAACTGGCTTCCCGTCCCGGCGTGCAGATTGTGTACCCGGTTCACCGCAATCCCAACGTATTCGGCCCGGCCCACAACCTGCTCGCGGGGCTGTCCAACGTGGTGCTGCTCGACCCGCTGCCGTACGTCGAGTTTGTCGATCTCATGCGCCGCTCGCACCTGATCCTCACGGATTCCGGCGGCATTCAGGAGGAAGCGCCGTCGCTCGGCAAGCCGGTGCTGGTGCTGCGGGAGAAGACCGAGCGGCAGGAAGCCGTCGAAGCCGGCACCGTGAAGCTGGTGGGAACCGATGAGCGCCGCATCGTGGAGGAAGCCACCCGGCTCCTGGGCGATGACGCCGAGTACGCCCGCATGACGGCCATCCACAACCCCTACGGCGACGGGCACGCCTGCGAGCGGATCGCCCAGGCGCTCGGGGCGCCGGCCGCCCGGTAGGCCGGGCGGGAGCTACCGCACCGGCGCATTCCGCGCCATCACGCTTCCCACCGCCGCGCGCAACGCTTGCCGCTCCTCCGGCGTGGCAAACCCGAGAACCCACAGCAGGCCGGGAAACCCCGCCAACAGCAGCGCACCGAAAGCGATCTGTCCCGCCAGCGAGCCCACCGGCAGCGCCGCGAAGGCGGCCAGCACCACCCCCAGGGCGGTCGCCATCTTCGCCAGGCGCCGGCCTTCCACGCGGTACGGACGGATGCGGTAGGTCCAGACCAGCGCGATCGCCAGAATGGCGGCAAAGGCCGCCAGCGTCGCGATCGCCGCGCCCCAGGTGCCCAGACGCGGAATCCAGTAGAAGTATCCGGCGATGCACAGCGCCGCGCCCACCCAGTTGCATATGGCGTCGAAGCCGGGACGCCCTGCAATGAAGAACCGGCTTCGGAAGAATTCGCCCAGAGAACGGATTCCGTACGCGAACGCGATGATGGGAATGAAAGCGGCGGCGTCCGCGAAATTGCGGTGCGCCAGCAATCGGATGGCCGGCCTGGCAAAAACGGTCAGCGCCAGGCACGGCAGCACGATGGCTCCCATGGCGTAGGTCAGCAGGCGGGCGAACAGCGTGTCGGCGTCATCGCGCTTCATCACATCGTACATCTGCGCGTTCCAGTAGTCGCTGAAGGAGACATAGGGCAGGACGCAGAGCATGCCGATCCTGTACGCCAGGGCGTATGGCCCGATGGCGTCCAGCGTCGCGTAGCGCGGCAAAATCAGGCGGTCTCCGAAATTGATGCAGTACATCGCCAGGCCGCCAATGCCCACGGGGGTGGAGAACTTCACCATGCGCACGAACAGCCGGGGGTCGAAGGTGGGACGCGTGGCGCGCCAGCAGACCACCGCCAGCACCACGGCGGGAATCGCGTTGGCCACCACGCCGCTCGATATGTAGCCCAGAATATTCAGCCGGAAGAACACCGCCAGAACCAACACCGTGGCGGCTCCCAGGAGTGCCCGCGCCAACGCCCCGATCACCGTGACTCGCGGCCGGTTGGCCACCCGCGACCAGCCTAGCATCGCCGCCAGCGCCATGGCGGGCGCCCCGCCCAAGGCCATGACGCGCAGGTAGAACACGTGGCTCTCGTTGCTCTCATGGCCGAACGCCGCACGGGTGATGGGACCACTCAGCAGCCAGCAGGCCAGCATGATCAGCGCTCCGAAAAAGGTCGAGCCCAGCACCGAGGTTCCAATTACCGGACGGCGCTCCTCGGCAGTGTCCTTTTCAAAATAGAAGTAGCCGATCGACGCGCCGAAACACCCGCCCAGAAGCAGCGCCAATAAGTCGCCCGCCCGCGACAGGATCTCCGCAACCGAGTAATCCGACCGGCTCAGGTGAGCCGTAACCACACGCAGCATGAGCACGGCGATCACCGGCTGGGCCAGGTAGGGGATCGAATAGAGTCCGCTGCTTCGAAAGATGTTCTTGAACAGCGAGCGTGAAGACGTGGCGCCGGCGGGGGTTGTCGACATGAATTCCTTACCCGTTCCGCTGCTTGTAATCCCCGCGGCTGAAATACTTCTCCAGCCAGCAATACAGCGCGATGAACAGGTACCGGCTGCCCATCTCCCGGAGCTTGAGCTTGGAGATGCCCGACCGCCGGTTGCGCCAGGTGATGGGAACCACCGTCCAGGAGTAGCCGCGGACAATGGTCTTCAGCGGCAGTTCCACCGTCAGGTTGAAGTGCGGCGACAGGAACGGACGGCAGCCGTCCAGCGCGCGGCGCCGGTATGCCTTGAACGCATTGGTGAAATCGTTGAGCGGAACGCGGAACAGCACCCGCAGGAACAGGTTGGCCAGCCGGTTGATCAGCAGCTTGTGGGCCGGATAGTCGATCACGCCGCCGCCCTTTACGAAGCGCGAGCCCATCACCGCGTCCCAGCCCTGGTTGAGCAGTTCCCAGTAGCGCACCACGTCGCGGCAGTCGTCGGATTCGTCCGCCATCATGACCACCACGCCGTCGCCCTGGCTCCGATCGATGCCCAGGACGATGGCCCGCCCGAAGCCGTTCTCGCCGGTGTTCC